>Ga0307372_10002906_pt1 | contig 27953 bp, 24 predicted proteins | sample OX1MG_FD_202533 | JGI IMG/M metagenome (GOLD analysis project Ga0307372, IMG submission 202533) | Soil microbial communities from Risofladan, Vaasa, Finland - OX-1 | ecosystem: Environmental > Terrestrial > Soil > Coastal area > Acid sulfate soil | place: Finland: Risofladan, Vaasa | collected... | reverse complement strand
AACGGCCCGCCCTCCTGTTCGGCAAAGCGCAGCGCGCCCTGCCGCGCCTCGTCATCGACTAGCAGCAGGAAGTCGATCTCCTGAAGCGTGCGCGGCGCCGTGCCCTCGCGTTCCGCGCGGCGCCGTGCCATCCGCCGCATCAGTGCACGTCCCCACCGGTCCGGCGCCGAGTCGCCGATAGCGCCGAACATCGGCGTGTCGGCCGGCGTGTGGAACGGGCCGGGGCCGAGCTGCAGCGCCGACTCCAGTGAGAAGCGCGCGGGATGTTTGAGCCAGCCCTCGTCGTATTCGAAGGTGGCGCTTTCCTTGTTCTTGCGCACGCGCGCCCACAGCCGCCCCATCAAATGGGGAACGCCGCCCAGGTCCACGTACACGAGGGCTTCTTTGTCCATCACTTGTCTTTCGTGCGTTTCGGTTTGCGCGCTCCGCGAATGCGCTGCGGCAGATTTTCCTCTTCGAGTTGCAGGCCCACCGCGTCGTTCTTCGGCGCCGCGAGGTCGCCCAGCCGGTCGGCCATGCCCAGTACATAAAGGACCGTGGCATAGCTTGCGATGGATACGGTCGGATCGCCGCGCTCCACCTTGATAAATGTCGGCTTGCTGATGGAGGCCCGCTCCGCCGCGATCGCCATGGGGATGCGCCGCCGCCGCCGCGCATCCTTAATGTCGTGACCAAGCTTGCGTAGAGCGCGAGAAACCGGAATGGGCAACATCAGCACGGTTTAATCTTCCTTATGGTTAAGGTCAACGATACATGACCATACGTCAATTAAAGTAAACTTTAAGATATCTTAAGTCAAGTTTAGGGTTTGGCCCGTGTCCGACCCTAGCCCGCAGCAGCCTCGGCGAAAAGGGGAACGTTCGGGCTCTATTCCATCGGTCTCAGGCCGATGTCCTTCTCTTTAAGAGGCCGAGATTTAAGACTATTTTCCCATTTTCGCGCATACTCGCCGCCATCACGACCGCCACCATCATCATCGTCGTCGCTATGGCGGCGTTGGCTCTATCCGGCGCGTCACAGCCTGTCACCGGTCCCTCGCCGGTCGGAGGTGCAGCTCTGCATCCGGGGAAACCCAGGTCGATGTCAGCCGCGATCCCATGAGAGGGATTTACGACCGGTCGCAAGCTTTCTATGTTCCCGGCAACAAGACGGTCATCGCAGTGCCCTTCAAGGGCGATGCGGAGTTTTTCAATGTCCAGCCCAACAGCTATTCGCTCAGTCCACCCCGAGCGACGATTGGAAAAGGCGAGCTGCGCCTCACCTATGTCAGAACCGATCAGAACGCCGACGCGATTAAGCGCGATTACCAGGGAACCGTGAATTCCATCAAGCAGTACCTGCGCTCTCTCTCGGAGTCGGCGGCGCAATTCAACAACCAACTTGAAAATCTGGTCACGTCGCAGATCAAGAGCCGCAAAGACCGGCTTCTAACGGATGCCGGCATGACGGCGGCGATCGGCCCGCCGATGAAAAAGCGCGCTGGCGCAAAAAACTGTAAGCCCCCCCCCATTTTTGTTGGCTTTTTGAAGATGGGGACTCCGGCTTCGCGTTCGGTTGAACCTGTCCCATGCCTCAAACGCCACTGTTGACGGGCGATCCATAGAGAGTCTTGGTCCAATTGGAAGGCAAAACTGGTGTCGCAGATACGGTGCCGCCGAAGGCGGCGGATTTCCAGCGAGGAGCGAATGGCAGCGTCTTCCGGCTCGCACTTCGATCTCCGAGGAGGTCAGAGACCATCGCCCCCCTAAAGAGTTTTCCGCGTGCTGGCACAAACCATCAACTCGCATAGAATGATACCGTTGCGCGGACTCAACAGTGCCAACCACGCCGAAGAGCAACGGCCTCCCACAGCAGGCTATTGGCTCTCGCGCCTCTGCCCGGACACCTGCCAGCTCCCGGCCTCAGCAGCCAAGACTGCCGGAACCCGCCAAGTGCCTCAAATCCAAAAACCCGCGTAAAACGCACACTTTTACAGATTCTCGTCAAGAGCCGAGAATTTTCCGGCCGACCTTCGCGTGCAATGTTGGCCGGAGGTTAGCTGATGCATCAGCAGCAGTCTGGACGTCATGGGGCGTACGCAAGGAGGTGATGAGCGTGTGAACTCGCTCCATGCCCGAGTTTCGAATCGCTTGGCTCCTATGAATCTGAGCCCCGCATCAGCAGTGCATGGCAAAAGGGTTGGGCCAAACCGAGTTCCCGAATAACCGGCAAATAAACGCATGGATTGAGTACGCCGTGGTGGCGCCGCCTGCGAGCGCGAGTGCCGCGGTGATCCAGCTCCGCTACCAAATCAATAGCCAAAAGCGCCCGAACTATTGCACATTCAGGGTTAGTCCGGTGGACTGAGTGAGGGAGCCGGCGCTGGCAGTTACCGTCAGGGGGTAACTACCCGGCGGCGGAGGATTGCTGTTCGAAGTGAAGCTGGAGAAATGATGCGAGCAGCCATTCAGCCCGGCAGCGGCGAGGAAGCCCGCGACGGCGAGGAGTGCGAAGACCGTGAGCCGGCGCAAACGGCGTGCACGACGTACCAGCCCTAACATCGGGAGAAGGAGCACTCCCAGCGCGAGCGGCAGGCGATCAGGCTGGTCTGCTGAGTTATGGCGCCGACGGTCAGGCCCGCTCCGGTAATGTCTGACTCCGCCGTGGCCTGCGCCATGCCCACCACATTCGGAACGGGGATCGGGAGCAGGATCCTGTACACGGTCCCGTAGCCGTTTTGCTGGTGCGCTGCGCAATTGTTCGATCCCGCCAGCGGCGCGGTTTTGCGCTCCTGGTCGCAACCGGCGCACGGGGAAGAGCAGATCCTTCCCGCGCTCGATGCCATTGCCTCGAACATCCGCCGCGATCTGGGAGAATCGCGGCTGGACATCCAAGAAAATCACCGCCCGCTACCCCAGGTCACCACCGCTTCGCTGCAGGCGCTGCAGGATTACGTCGACGACCGAAATCTGCCCTTGCTGATGAAAACGCGCAGGCTTGGCGATCAGTTAGCCGCGAAACAATAGAGGTTCAGAGTAGCCGGAGACCAGACCGGCTTCATCATGTCCGAACCAGGGCGCATCATGCGGGAAAGCTATAAACAGGCGAATGAGGCCAGAGACTTGGCTCCGAAAACAGAGGGTTCAGGGTTCGGGGTTCAGGCGATGGTTCCGTAGGTAATCCGTTTTGTAGGTTACTTACTAGTTACCTGTGGAGGGGAGGGGGGTGCTTGTTTTCCCTCAAATGTACGCCTGGTCTGGCAGAATAGACGCATTTCATTGCCATTTGGCGACGATTTCAAGCTTACAGTCTGCAATTACAGTACCTAAGTCATTGATTTTATAAGTTACCATGGGTTACCTCTGGAGGGGAGGGGGGGGCCTGTTTTCCTTCCCACAGACGGCGAAATCCGCCGGCAAGGGCGGATCTCCAGATGTCATGCTGCCATGGAGTGGGGTGTTTTTCTGTGCCGGGGATCACAGAGGTGGTTCGCCTGAAGGTCGCGGTCAACGGCAAGGGTGGCAAGGACCGCGACCTGCCGCTGAGCCCAGTGCTGCTGGAGATCCTGCGCGCTTGCGGAGGGCTACGGTTGCTCCCTCGTGGGGAGGTACCTCCGTCGGTCCGTCATGATCCCGTTTGAAAAGAACGTTACGTTGTTCTTGCGCATGCCAGTCAGGGCAATGCTCCGACTCCAATGAGCCTTGCCGGCGCCGCCTGATCGGCGAGGGTTATCTGCCTTATAGTGCCGAAATCCAAAGGGGGAGGCGAATGCCATGTGATCTGGATCACTTCTAAACCCGATGCGGCAGCATATCCATTGTGGAGGGGCCCCGATTCGGATCCGATTTCCGAAGGGACGGAACGCAGCTTCGCGATACATGAGTGGCAACGGCAATGTCGGGGCGCGGCGGGGCCATCTTGTCCTTTGGATAAGCGGGCTGTGGGTGGTGCTGCCTGCTCTGCCGCTCCTCGTGTACGGCATCAACTACCCCTGGACCGCAGTGGGCGCAGCAGTTGCCGTCCTGCTGGCACCTTTTCCGGCGTTGCTTTATCTGCGCAGGAAGCAGCTTCACTTTCGCAACGCGGTGGCCGAGGCAGAGGAAGCGAAGGAGCAACTCAAGCTGCAACTGGATACGGTGCGGTATCGCACCTCACGACTGCGCGAGGAATTGCAGCTAGCCGACAGGCAGGCACGGCTCTCTCACCAACTCACATTGCTGGGGCAGTTCACCGCCGGATTCATGCACGAATTCAACAATCCGCTGGCTATCGTGGGGGGGCGGATAGAAGTTTTGCTCGACGAGCGTAAAGAAGACCCGGCCCTCTGCGCCGATCTCGAACAGATGCTCAAGGAAACGCGTTACATGGGCAGTATCGCCACCACGCTGCTGCAGGCGCTGCGGCGGGAGCGCAGCAGGGAGATCTTTGAGCCCTCTACCCCGCACAAGGCGCTGGAGGAGGTGCTGGCGACTCTGCGGCCGTCTCTCGCGGCCCGCGGAGTCAACCTGGTGGAAGAGGTGGCGGAAGCACCGCGCGTGGATGTACCTGAGCACGTGGTTGGGGAAGTAATTCGCGGGCTGCTGAACAATGCGATGCAGGCGCTGAACGGAGGGGATCAGGGGACCATCTGGGTGCGCGTTCTGCCCTATCGCACTGCCGGCGCCAACGTCGTAATCAGGATTGAAGACAACGGCCCGGGTGTTGCGGAGAGCGTCCGCAAGCATCTTTTCGAGCCCTTCGTATCCCATAGCGAAGGGCGGGAGCGGCTCGGTCTGGGACTGTTTCTGGCCGCGAGCCTGCTGGACATGTACGACGCTCGTATTCGCTACGAAACGCGGGAGGGCGGCGGCGCAAGCTTTGTCATGGAACTGCCGCCGGCCCGATTCACCCGCGGTCAGCCGTATCACTGGTTTGCCGGAGGAGTATCGGAATGAGTCGCATCCTCGTAATCGACGACGAAGCAGCGCTCGGCGAAAACATCCAGCGGATGCTGTGCCTGCCCGGCACAACGGTTTCCGTGATCGTAGATCCGATCAGAGGCCTTGCCGAAGCCCTCGCCAATCCTCCTGACCTGGTGCTGCTGGACATTCGCATGCCGGGGATGTCTGGAGAAGAGCTGTTTGCGCGCCTGCATGAGGAGCATCCGGGACTTCCCATTGTGTTTCTCACGGCCTTTGGTTCGGTGGAAGGCGCGGTGCTGGCCATGCGCAGCGGCGCATTCGATTATCTGCAGAAGCCGTTCAAGCGGGAAGAGCTTTTGCTGGTGGTGAAGCGCGCCTTATCGCACGCCTCCCTGGAGCACGAAGTGGAGCGCCTGAAAGGCCGCCTGGAGTCTCTGGGCGAAGCCGACGCCGCTCCCAGCCGAAGCCCCGCGATGACCGATCTGATGGAGAAGTGCCGCAGAGCCGCCGTCACCGACGCCACGATCATGATTCTGGGGGAGAGCGGCACGGGGAAAGAAGTCACAGCCCGCTTTATCCACGAACAGAGCCGGCGCAAGAGCGGCCCGTATGTCCCGGTGGAGTGCAGCGCCATGCCGGGGTCGCTGATCGAAAGCGAATTATTTGGATACGAGCGCGGCGCCTTTACGGGCGCGGACCGCACCAAAAAAGGGCTGATCGAATCCGCGAATGGCGGCACTCTGTTCCTGGATGAAATTGGAGACCTGGGCGTGGAACTGCAAACGCGCCTCTTCCGCTTTTGCGAGGAGCGGGCACTGCGGCGGTTGGGTGGGCTGTCACAGGTTCACGTGGACTGCCGCATCGTATGTGCGACCAACCAGGATCTGCAAGCCAAGATCAAAGCCGGCACCTTTCGCGAAGAGCTCTATTACCGCCTGGGCGTGGTCACGGTGAAGCTGCCGCCGTTACGGGACAGGCCGGAGGATATCGCCCACCTGGCGCGGTTCTTTCTCGAACGTTTCTCCCGCCGGTACAGCAAAAGTCTCTCCGGCTCTCCTCGATTCTATGAAGCGCTCCTGGGGGAGCGCTGGCCGGGAAACGTGCGGCAACTCAAAAACACGATGGAGCGGCTGGCCGCCTTGCATGCCGGGGGGGTGCTCCGGCCGGAAGACCTGGAAGAGGAACCCGCGCCGGAGATCAAACCCGCTCAACTTTCCGTCCTTCCCTGGAAGGATGCGAGGGAAAAGTACCTTTCCACCTTTGAGAGCAGCTATGCACAGGCCGTGCTGGCGCGGTGCGGGGGAAATGTGAGTGCCGCGGCGCGGGAAGCCGAAGTGGATCGCAAGACCTTTTACGCACTGCTCAAACGGGAACGGGACCCTGAAGATGGGGAATCCATTCCCCAGTCGCCCTATGAATCTGTGGAGTAAGTTCCACACTCAAGAGGCACTTTGCAACCCAAGTGCTTTAAATCACTGCATCCGGATTTGGACGCCTTCATGCTCCTTGCAGTGCAGGAGTCCAACTCATGAAAGTCTGGTCCATCGGCCCACGGGTACTTCTCTGCCTGCTTGTAACGCTCGTCCTGCTTCCCACTCCAGGACACGCTATTCCGGCCTTCGCCCGCAAGTACGGCGTCAAGTGCTACACCTGCCACACAGTTCCGCCCGCGCTCAACAAGAACGGGTACATGTTCAAGCGTCTCGGCTATCGCATGCCGCCGGACGAAATGGACGGCACGAAATCGGCGCCGACGGTGCGTTCGCTGGATAGCAACATTCAGTTCCGGGTTGCCAACATCCTCGCTCTCATTTTACAGGGCAGCTACGACGTGGAGAAGACCAAAGCCGATGCGGGAAATACAACGTCGGCATCGCCTGTGTCTTCGTGCAACAGCGGCAATGACGGAACCCAGCAGAATTCCTCTTGTTCCAGCTTCAACCTCGATGAAGCGGCGCTCTTCCTTGCCAGCACGGTGCCGAGCACCGGGTTTTCCTATTTCGGCCATTACGAGTTGTACCAGGGTGGCGAGAACGACCTGGAGCAGGGCTTCGGCGTGTACACCGGAGGCCGCGCCAACAACAGCTACTTCGTCAAGGCCGGCGAGATGCACATGCAGGAAGGCGAAGGGACGCGGGCAGCCATGTTCTACAACCTGTTCCCGGATCCTGCCTACACCCTCAGCAACGTGGATCCCCTCAGTTTCAGCCTCGACCAGCACCCAGTGGGGGTGGACGTGGGATACACGCACGCTACGAATTACTTCAAGAACATCTTTGCCGTTTCTGCCAAGGTGACCAACGGATTGAACGCCGACGGCAGTGAGATTATGGATAGCTCGACCAAAAACTCCAAAGACGTTTGGGTGGATGTGGATGACTGGTTCGGTCCGGACGGCGGGGTGACGTTTCTGATGTATCGCGGCACCAAGGATCAGGTGCAGAACGCCGGCGCTCCCAACGAGTTCACGTATCGCGCAGACATCCAGAGGCAAGGCGCATTTGCCAATTACCTCTTCTTCGACAAGCTCGATCTGCTGGGCGGATACATCCATAGCCAGGACGACTGGCTGTGGAACCAGGGCGGCCCCCTGTCGCACTACGTGGCAAACACCTATCGCGGGGAGGTGGACTACTACCTGAAGACCGGTACGGCGATCATGGCGCGGGCGGATCGCGGAACCGCCAGTATCGATCCCCAGCCCACGGTGCACACCCGGGCCTGGGGAGTAGGCGCGGAGCATGCACTGACCGACCTGGGCAACATCATTGCACGCCTCACTTATAACCAGGAGCACGATGCCGATCCTCTGGCACTGACGGGGACCACCGACAAGAAACTCATGCTCGACATTCGGATCATGTACTAAGGAGACGCAAACATGCGCAACATACTTCACCTGATCGCAATCGCTGCCGTTGTGGCCCCTCTCGCATTGGCCGCGCAAACCAGCAATGTAACCCTGCCGCAAGATAAGGGACCGGCCACCCTGAATGTTTCCAGCTATCCGCCGGAGCAACAGAAGGGATATCACCTGTTTGCGGAGAAGTGCTCCAAATGCCACACCCTGGCTCGGCCCATCAACACCAGCATGAGCGAGCCGGAATGGGCGCGCTACGTGAAACGCATGATGCACAAGCCGAACTCCGGTATCGGCGATAGCCAGGGCAAAGCAATTTACGAGTTTCTGGCTTTCGATCAGAAGACCCGTAAGGACAAGAATCCGTCCGCCTTCTATAAATCTCTTTCCGACGAAGAAATCGAGAAACTGAAGGCGCAACAGTAGTAGGGCATTGCGCACGGATGCGCCTCCGAAGGCCGGCGGGCGAACTGGCCCGCTCGCCGGCAGCACCTTAACCGCACGCAACACGGGAAAAGCATGAGTTATACCGTTACCATTCCGGACCACGAGTATTTCGGCAAGAATATCCCCTGCCAGACCGCGTGTCCGATTCACACCGAGTGCGGTCGATACGTGCAGGCCATCGGGATTTCGCAGGATGAGGAAGCGTACATGCTGGCGCGCGCTCCCAATCCCTTTGCCTACGTGCTGGGAAGGATCTGCGCACATCCCTGCGAAGACAATTGCCGGCGCGGCAAGATTGACGACCCGGTTGCCATCTGCGCCCTCAAGCGCTACGCCACCGATCGCCACAATCTGGGGATGGGGCACGATCCCGCCCGCAAAGCCTTGCCGCCGGCGGCCAAGCGCGACAAGCGTGTCGCGGTGGTCGGAGCCGGCGTTTGCGGCCTGACCTGCGCCCACGACCTTGCGTTGCTGGGTTACACGGTGGAGGTCTTCGAGTCGGCCCCGGTTCCCGGCGGCATGCTGTACCTCGGGATCCCACAGTTTCGCCTGCCGCGGGAAATCATCAAGATGGAAGTCGATAACATCCTTGCGATGGGTGTCGCGCTGCATACGCGCACCACCATCGGCCGCGATATCTCATTCGCGGACCTGCGCGCCAAATTCGATGCCGTACTGTTGGCCACGGGGCTCAACAAGGGGCGGGAACTAAGCATCCCCGGCGCCCATCTGGCCGGCGTATACAACGGCATCGACTTCCTCATCAACGTCAACCTTGGATTTGAGATCGAACTTGGCAAACGGGTAGTAGTGGTGGGTGGCGGCAATGTCGCCATCGACGTGGCGCGAGCCGCGGTTCGCCTGGTGCAGGAGGCGGTGGAGATTGCCGCGCCGCCGGAAGACGAAAAGAGCCTGCAGCCGGCGCTGGATGCAGCGCGCCTGGCCATGCGCTCGGGCGCCGAGCAGGTGAACATGGTGAGCCTGGAGTCGCGCGCGCAGATGCCGGCCTGGAAGGGAGAAGTCGAGGAAGCGGAGCACGAAGGCATCGTCCTCGACAACGGCTGGGGCCCCGTAGAGGTGTTGGGCGAAAACGGCGTCGTTACCGGGCTCAAGGTCCGTCGCTGCCTTTCGGTGTTCGACGAGAACAAGCGGTTCAATCCCGCGTTCAGCAAAGAAGAAAAAATCATTCCCTGCAACAGCGTGATCCTGGCCATCGGCCAGCAGGCGGATCTCTCGTTTATCGGCAAAGAAGACGGGGTGCAGGTCACGCCGCGCGGCATTCTGCAGATTGACGGCAACCTGAACACTACCGCGCCGGGCGTATTCGCCGGCGGCGATGTAGCCTTTGGCCCCAGGATCCTGGTGGAAGCGGTGGCGAACGGTCATCGCGCAGCGCGATCGATCCACGTGTATCTCAGCGGCACAGCGGAGAAGAAGGTCGCCAGCAAGTTTCGGATCTGGCCGGACTGGAAGATGCCGAGGGGCTACCTGAGCACGCCGCGGCAGAAGATGCCCGTGCTTCCGGGCAATCGCCGCATCGGTATCGCCGAAGTCGAGTTGGGCTTTGACGAAGAGCAGGGCCGGGCCGAGGGCCAGCGCTGCTTGAAGTGCCAGGTGAACACCATCTTCGACGGATCGAAATGCATTCTTTGCGCGGGCTGCGTCGATGTGTGTCCGGAGAACTGCCTGCGGCTGGTGGACCTGGCTCAGGTGAGCGGGGATGCGCGCTATGACGCGCTGATTCGCGCGCGTTACGGAGTAGGCGCGGAGGAACTGCCCGCGCGGCAAGCCGGCGCCATCATCAAAAACGAGGAAAAGTGTATCCGCTGCGCCCTCTGTGCCCAGCGGTGTCCAACCGGGGCCATCACCATGGAGAGCCTCGAACGGGAAGAGCGGGAAACATTTTCTTAGGGGGAGCGTTGCATGAATCGCCGAAGTTTCATTGGCTGGGGAGGCGCAGGAGTTGGCGCGCTGGTTGCGGGGGTGGGCGTGAGTCTCGCGGCGGTGGTCCGGTACCTGGTGCCGGATGTATTTTATGAGCCGCCCCAATCGTTCAAGATCGGCGACCCGGCCGACTTTCCGTTCGGTCAGCCGACTTTTCTCGCAGACGAAAAGATTTATGTATTTCGCGACCGCGAGAAGGGATTTGCGGCGGCCAGCGCGGTATGCACGCACCTGGGCTGCACGGTGAAGCACTTCGACAGCGACAATCGCTTCCATTGTCCATGTCACGGCAGCGTATTCGCCGCCGATGGGTCGGTGGTGCATGGGCCGGCGCCGAGGCCACTGCAATGGTTTGAGGTGACGCTGACGCGCGACGGCCAACTCCGCGTCGACAAAGACAAAGCGGTTCCCTCCAGTTACCGGTTGATGGTGTAGCCATGAAGCTTCTCAACGAGATATGGCGGTCGATTGTGCGCCGCGATCCTCTGTCCACGGACAAGGGAAAGTCAGAGCTGGTGTTCCTCAACGTGTGGCTTCACATTCATCCGGCAAAGGTGAAGAAGGAACACATGAAGTTCAGGCACACCTACTACCTGGGCTTCATCACGTTCTTTCTCTTCCTCATCCTGGTGACCACCGGGATCGCGCTCATGTGCTACTACCGGCCGTATCCTTCGCAGGCATACCAGGATATGAAAGACCTGCAGTTTGTCGTATTCCTGGGGCCGTTCCTGCGTGGAATGCATCGCTGGGCCGCGCATGGGATGGTGATTTGCGTGTTCCTGCACATGTGCCGCGTGTTTTACACCGCCTCGTATAAAAAGCCGCGCCAGTTCAACTGGGTTGTCGGAGTCGTGCTGCTGCTGCTCACTCTGGGCCTCTCCTTCACCGGTTACCTGCTGCCCTGGGATCAGCTTGCTTATTGGGCGATCACGGTAGGGACGAACATCGGCAGTTATGCGCCGATGGTGGGGGGCCAACTGCGCGAGTTGCTGCTTGGCGGCCACTCCGTGGGCGAGGGCGCGTTGATCCGCTTCTACGTGCTCCACGTGGCGGTATTGCCGGCGGCGATGATTCTGCTTACCATCGTCCACTTCTGGCGTGTGCGCAAGGATGGCGGATTGTCGAGGCCCATCTGGACGCTGAAACGCAAGCCGGCTGAACAGCTTGTGACCATCGGCGCACCCGCCGCGGTGGAGCCTCTGAGGACGGTGCCTGCCTCCAGCAGCAAAACCTACGGGTTGATGGAGGTAGTAACCGGCGAACCGATCTTCGAGACCATTTCGCCGGAGGAAGAGGACGACGCGGTGTTTGCGTACCCGTTTGCATTCTTCCGCGAAGGCCTGGCATTGATGGTTACGGTGACAACCGTCATGGCGGTCTCTCTGCTCTTCCGGGCGCCGCTGGAGGAGATGGCGAATCCGGCCAGGACTCCCAATCCGGCCAAGGCGCCGTGGTACTTCCTGGGGCTGCAGGAGCTGGTAAGCCACTCGGCGCTGCTGGGCGGCGTGGTGGCTCCCACGGTCATGGTTCTTGCGCTGCTGGCGATTCCTTACATCGATCGCAATTTGAGCCGCCGGCCCGGCGATCGCAAATGGGCTATCTGGCTCTTTACGGGATTCGCGATCGTGAATCTGGTGCTGATTATCATTGGAACTTTTTTCCGTGGACCGGGTTGGGCATTTGTTCCACCGTGGGTCCACGTTGTTCCGGGGGCAGAGTAATGGGACGCAGACTACCTCAAATCTTCTTCTTGCTCAGCTTGCTTGCTCTGGGCCTGCTGCTCGCCGCGTTGTGGCAGGCCAGCACGCCAGGCTGGAAGGATTATCAGCACGCGTTCTTTCAATTGGAGGCGCAGGGCGAACCCAATGCAGTGACCAAAGCGGCGGTGCTGGCCACGCCACCGGAAATTCACCAGATCATGTTGCCGGGCCTGCAGCGCGTGGATCGCTGCACCACCTGCCATCTGGGCGTTGACGACCCCACGATGAAGAACGCTCCGGAGCCGTTCCGCTATCACCAGGGACTCGGCCCCCACGTTGCCTCAAAGTTCGGCTGCACTATCTGTCATGGCGGCCAGGGGTTGGCCACCACCGTGAAGGATGCGCACGGCGACGTGCAATTCTGGGAGACGCCGCTGCTGGCCCGCGAGTACATCCGCGCCTCCTGCGGGCGCTGCCATAAAGAGGGTGATGTGCCCGGCGTGCCCGAGCTGACGGAAGGACGGCAACTGTTTGAGGCAAACGGATGCCACGGGTGCCACAAGTTGAACGGAGTGGGCGGCAGCATCGGCCCGGACCTGTCGGAAGAGGGCGCGAGCCATCGCTCGCCGGAGTGGCTGCTGCATCACTTCCTCGCGCCCAGCCAGGTATCACCTGGGTCTGTGATGCCGAACTACCACTTTACGCCACAGCAGGCGCGGTCTCTCACCTATTACATGTTGTCACTCACCAATCAGGATATGGGCACGTATTATTCGAGCCTTCGCCTGATTCCCAGCGCTGCCTTCGGGCGCGAGCTGTTCGTCGAGAAGAACTGCATTGCGTGTCACTCCATCGGGGGCGTCGGAGCCAAGGCCGGTCCCGATCTACTGGGCGTGACCAAGCGGCACTCGCTGGAATGGCTGGACGAGCAGTTGGTGAATCCGGACCAGGTATACCCGGGGAGCAGCATGCCGCAGTACGACCTGGAGACCAACCAGCGGAAGGCCCTGGTTGCCTTTATGGAAGCTGCAACTACGCTGGATGCGCAGGCGATTCTGGAGCATCGCGAACACCTGCTTACGCCGGAAGATGCGGCGATTGAAGCGGGCAAACGCGACTTCGCGCGCTTCGGCTGCGCGGGCTGCCACGGAACCGAATTACAGGGCGGTTTGCCCAATCCGAATGCCCAGGGTGGACAAGTTCCGTCGCTGCTGCACCTGGCCGACGACTACACCAAGGAAGAAGTGCTCGCCGTCGTCCGCGATGGGCGGACACCTCCGCTGGACAACGCCAAGGGGCAGGCGCCGCCGCTCTACATGCCGGCATGGAAGCAAGTGTTAAGCGATGAGGACATTCACCAACTGGTGGAATTCCTGTGGTCGCGGCAGAAGAAGGCGAAGGATAGCTGGTAGCGGCCGTGCCTTCTCCGCATAAAACGTGCCGCGCCGGAAACTTCCTGCTGGCAACCGCGGAAGCTTCCGGTGCGGCTGCCACCATCAGCCGTTTTCCATTTGGCGCAGGTAATCGCTTGCAGCGTTCTTCCAAAATCCGCTCCACAACGCTCGTGGTGTTGCTCTGCCCCGTTCTTGTCATAGCTGTAGCGGCAGCACAGGCTCCGCAAAGCACCCAGGTTACCGCAAGCGTTCATCCGCCTGCTCAGGTGCGAGTCTTTCCGGCACCCACCAACTTGAAGGTGTTGCCGAAGAGCTTCACAGGACAGCAGGTTCATGAACTTATGAAGCAATGGAGCACTGCGCTCGGCGTCCGCTGCGAGGCGTGTCATCTGCGAGACACCGAAAGCACTGGCATCGATGGGAAGCCACGCCTCGATTTTGCAGAGGACACCAAACCCATGAAAGCCGTTGCCCGCCTCATGTACACCATGACCGAGCAGATCAACAGCAACTACATCGCCAAGCTCAATGGGTCCGGCATGCCGGTCACTTGCGGCACCTGCCATCGCGGAGTGGTGAACCCTGCGCCGTTTGCCCAGCCTGCGGAACGTCCTCTTCCCACAGCAGTCCCGCCAACTGCAAGCGAAGGGTCGCAGCCGAAATGAGAGTCTGGCAGCGCGGTTCCGTATGGGTGCTCGGCGTCGCCATGCTTTGCGCAACTCCGCTGGCGGCTCAAGAGGATAGTGCCGGCTCGGCCGCCTGTGCATCCTGCCACAAAGATTTGGTGGAGAACTATGCCGGCAGTCCGCACGGCGGGCGGGCTCCCGCCCGCCATGTAGAGTCCGTTACCTGCGAAAGCTGTCACGGCCCTGGAGCCGCCCATGCGAAGAATGGCGCCGTTTCCCTCATCTTCGATCCCGCCCGTGCTCCAGCCAAAGACGTGGATGCAAAATGCCTGCAATGCCACGAGGTCCCGCGCCCGCACTATGCGAACTCATCCCACGGCAGGAGCAATGTAAGCTGCATCGGCTGCCACACGATTCATGCTCCCGGCTCCACAAAATACTTGCTCAAGGTAAAGCAGCCCGAGCTCTGCGTCCAATGCCACAGCGGCGTGAAGGCGCAGTTCGCCGCGCCGCTTCACCACAAAGTACAAGAGGGTCTGATTGACTGCACGGACTGTCACGACGCACACGGCGCAGTGGGAGAAGTGGACCTGTCGTCCGCCACATCGGAGTTCGCGATCTGCACCAAATGCCACGCCGCCACCGCGGGGCCATTTCTTTATGAGCATGCCCCGGTTAAAAGCGAAGGCTGCACCGGCTGCCACTTCCCCCACGGAGGGCCGAACCCGGATCTGCTCATAGCAACCCGCGTGAACACGCTTTGTCTGCAGTGTCACCTTCCATCGTCCGCTGTGCCAGCGCACGTCCAGTCGGCCCAGAGCCAGCCGTGTGTCGGCTGTCACGTAAGCATTCATGGTTCGAACATCAGCCCTGTGTTCCAGGAAACCGGTGGCAAAAAGAGCGAGCCTTGAAGTTGCCGATCCAGAAACAGAGCCGAAGAAAGAGACGTCCTTACCAACGAGCGAAGCCGATCGTGTTTCCCGGCTTTTGGCTCCCGCAGCGGGAGTTTCCGGGGGTGATCGGGGGGGGCGCCGCCAGCAAGAGCGATCGCTCCCGTCCGCAGAAGATCCTCGCGATGGCTCCGTTCAGCGGAACAGGTTGGTTCGAGCGAGATCGACAATCTCATCCCCGCGGCCATTCAAGATAGCTCTGATCATATACAGGTTGAAATCGATAACCAGGTCGAGCTTGAGCGATGGCGGCATGGCCAGTTCCTGCCGGTTCACGGCGATGTCGATTAGCGCGGGACCTTCGTGTGCCAGGGCTTGCTCGAGAGCAGGACGCACGTTCTCAGGATCATCCACGCGCAGTCCGAGCAGGCCGGCAGCCTCCGCCAGCTTGGCGAAGTCAGGATTATCCAGATCGGTGCCGTACTGGAGGAACCCGGTCGCCTTCATCTCCAGCTCGACAAAGCCCAGAGAGCTGTTGTTGAACACAACGATCTTCACAGGCAGTTTTTGCTGGCGCAGCGACAGGATATCGCCCATAAGCATCGCGAACCCGCCATCTCCCGAAAGCGTGATGACCTGGCGCTGAGGGTACGCGCTCTGGGCCCCGATCGCCTGCGGCACCGCGTTTGCCATGGAGCCGTGGTTGAACGAGGAGAGCAAGCGCCGGCGGCCATTCATCGTCAGGTATCGCGCTGCCCAGATCACCGGTGTTCCCACGTCCACCGTGAAGATGGCATTGTCGCTCGCAACTTCATCGAGGATTCTGGCGACGTATTGGGGGTGGATCGGACGCTGTCCCGGGCGGCCTGTGGCCAGGTCGTCCAGGCTTTTCCGCGCATCGCGGTAATGGCTAAGGCATGCATCAAGGTAGCTCCGGTCCTTCTTCTGGATCACGCGCGGCAGGAGCGCAGAAAGCGTCTCCGCGATGCCGCCGGCGAGACCAAGTTCAAGATGACTGCGCCGTCCGAGTTGTTCCTCGCGGATGTCAATCTGGAGGATCCGGGCATTCTTGGGATAGAACTGCTGATAAGGAAAATCCGTGCCCAGCATCAGCAGGGTGTCGCAGTTCATCATCGCGTGATATCCCGAGGAGAAACCGAGCAGGCCGGTCATGCCCACGTCGTAGGGGTTGTCGTACTCAATAAACTCCTTGCCGCGCATGGCATGCACAATGGGCGCCTGCAGCCTGCCGGCGATCTGCATCAGCTCCTCGTGCGCTCCGGCACAGCCGGCGCCCGCGAGAATGGCGATGCGGCTGCCGCGATGCAATTCCCCCGCCATCCGGTCCAACTCTTCCGGACGGGGAACAATGTGCGGTTGCGCGAAAGTGAAATTCACGCGCCGGTCGTCGTCTTCGGCGCTGTGCAGGGCCACGTCTCCAGGAAGCACCACGACAGCTACCCCGCGTTTTGACAGCGCTGTCTGAATTGCGATTTCTAGTGTGCGCGGCATCTGCGCCGGACTTGAGACCAGTTCGCAGTAGTGGCTGCATTCCTTGAAGATCAGTTCGGGATGCGTCTCCTGAAAATAGTTGCTGCCTATCTCCTGCGATGGGATATGCGCAGCAATCGCAAGCACAGGCACGCGGCTGCGATGGGCATCATAGAGGCCGTTGATCAGGTGTAAATTGCCCGGTCCGCAACTACCTGCGCAGACCCCGAGCTTGCCGGTGAGCGCTGCTTCCGCCCCAGCCGCGAAGGCTGCCGTCTCCTCGTGCCGCAGTCCCACCCATTCGATCCCACTGCGCCTCCGAACCGAATCCGTAATCCCGTTCAGAGAATCGCCTGCGACCCCATAAATGCGCTCAACGCCCGCCGCGGCGAGAATCTCGACAAACAGCTCCGCAACCTTCTTGGCCAACGCCTGCCTCCTTTCACCTCAGCCATCCCCTCGTCTCTCTTCTGCGATGCTTTACAAGCTCGAAACGACTCACCGCAACGAGAGAATACGACGCACGACACTGCCTATGATGCTTCGGAATACAACGTGCGTCTCCGGTACAACCGTTGCTGTGCTGGGACAAGCGGACCATATCGGATTGAATCGCAGTCGCATAGCCTCGGAGTTAACCGATGGCCGATTCTCCGGCGACAATCCGTAAATCGCCCCGGCAGCCCAACAAAAGGAGATACTCTCATGACTGGTTCGCAAGCAACCCTGACCCGTCTTCCCGAACTCGGCGACGAGGTGATCTGTCGCAATATTGGCAGCGAGCTTGAAAAACTCGGGAACGCTCCTTCCTGGCAGCGGGAGTCCAGCCGGAGTTCCGAAACCCTGGTCAAATACGAAGAATTCCGCATCGTGCTCGTACGGATGAAGACCGGAAGTTACATGAGCCACCACCGGGCCGAGGGGCCGATCTCCATTCACGTGCTTCAGGGGAGCATCCGGGTGCATCTTCCTGGAGACCGGATGGAGGAACTTAATCCGGGTGACCTCCTCACCCTGGGGCGCTGCCTGGAACACGACGTGGAGGCGGCACAGGAGAGCGCGTTCCTCCTCACCATAGCCTGGCCCGAGTAACCCGTCGGACCCGAAACAGCCTTGCAGGTCCATTGTCCGGCATGGACATCGGGCCGGTAGTGCGCCTGCGACCAAAGTCACTGATCAACCCTGCCGAAAGCGCGATCCTCGAAGTATGGCAGTCAAAGCGAGGATTGCCCGGTAGGGTATTCAGATGCTTGAAGCGGAATTGTTTACTTTTCTTGAAAACGCAAGTGATGGCGTCTTCGCCGCCCGGGAAGACGGCGAGATTTGCTTTTGGAATCATGCCGCGCAGGAGCTCTTTGGCTATCCCGAGGCGGAAGTGTTTGGCAAGACATGCTCGGAACTGCTCCACGGCGTGGGGGCGTTAGGCACCAAAGTGTGCCACGAGCACTGCCAGGAGCTGCAAAGCACGCTCACGCCCAAACCCATGCCGAACTTCGACCTGAACATCACCACCCGCGACGGCGAACGGAAATGGGTGAACATCTCAACCATCAACTATCTCAATCGGCGCACCCAAAAGACGCTGACGGTTCACATGGCGCGAGACATTACCGCGCAGAAGAAACGCGAGGAGGTTTTCCGCAAAATGACAGCCGTCTCCCGCGAGGTCTGCGCCATGGATGAATCGCCGAATGCGGCGGCGCCAATCACTCCGCTCTCATCGCAAGAGCTCGAGATCCTGCGCCTGTTTGCCTCCGGCAACGATGCGCCACGGATCACCATTGGCCTCGGCATCAGCCCGCAGACGCTGCGCAATCATCTGCATCACATCAATCGCAAGCTGCGCACCCACAACCGGCTTGAGGCGGTCACCCACGCGCTCCAGCGGCGCCTCATCTAATCGCGGTCGTTTACTCACCTTCGCACCCGCCACGCAAATCGGGCCTGATCGTTGATCGGGTCCGGACTTCCTTAATGGAATCTGTTCACTTCTTCGAGGCCAGCAGCGGTCCCGGCTTCACAATCACCGTTCCTTTCATGCCGCCGGTCTCGTGCACTGTGCACACGTAGTGGTAGACGCCCGGCTCGGTGAACACGTGGTAAAAGCTTGTGCCCGGCTGCAGCAGGTTTGAGCCGAACGGGCCGGTCCCGGACGGGTAGCTGACGTCCACACGGCGTAGAGCTCGGGTCGGATCGTCCACCACGTTGTGGTAGTACGTCGATGTATTCTGCCAGACCACCTGGTCGCCGGCGTTGATGGTAATGGTCGCCGGCTGAAAGGTCATCGAGCCCATGGTGACCACCCCGCTGATCGGCGCTTCAGGCGGCGCAAGCGCCTTTTCCAGATCCGCAAAGGTCGTCTTTGGAGAGCAATTGGAAATCACCGTGTCCACCGTTTCTACCACATAGCTCGGTACGCGGGGGTCCTCCACCGGCAGAACACTTCCGAAATGTCCGGTGATGTGAACCAGCCGGCCGGCATTTTCTGAGAAAAGCAGCGGCTGCGCCTCCAGCCGATAGACCTTCAGCGAGTGAAACGCCTTCAGGATCGCCTCGCCGTTGGGTGCAATGGTCAGGCAGCCAACCAGTCCGCCCAGGGTCTTCAGGCTGAATGGCGGCGGCGCGCTGGCCATCGCAGGCATGTCGCTCATCCCGGGCATGTTCATGGCGGACTCGGGCACAGTCAGGGACGCAGCCGACTCCTTGATGTGATCCACTTCGTCGGCATCGGCCGTCGTCACTCCGCTGATCTCCTGCGCTCCCGCCGGTAATATTGCCGGACCCGCGTGCACCAATGCTGCGTTTTCCGGACCCTTCACCTCAAGAAAGCCAACGTCGCCTTTCTCCATCCTGGAAATCGCGTGATCCATAAAGGCGAACTGTCCCGGAGCCTTGGCCTTGACTTCAAAGATCCCTGCATCGCCCGGCGGAACCGTAGCGGTCTGAATTCCCTCCAGGGGCGGTGAACTCAGCGATCCAAACTGGTAATACCGCGTGAAGATCTCGCCCACCATGTGCATGGATGCGGTTGCGTTTGGGCCGGCATTGCCGAAGAAAATGCGCACTGTCTCTCCTTCGTTGGCATGGAGCGGATATTCCTTCGTAATTGCGTCTACTGCCCCGTTGAAGACGTAGTACTGCGCATTTTCCGCCATCAGGTTCTCGGGGCTGAACTGCTGCAATCCCGACTTCCCCTTGGGCTCGGTCGTGTAGATCTCCCCCTGCATCACGTAATACTCGTGGTCAACATGCGGCAACCCTCCCGCCGGCTCCACCAGGATCAGCCCGTACATCCCGTTGGCAATGTGCTGGGCGATCATCGGGCTGCCGCAGTGGTAAACGAATAGCCCCGGAGTAGTGGCCAGGAACGTGAAGGTCTTCGATTGGCCCGGAGGAACCTGCAACAGAGCTGCCCCGCCGCCCGGCCCTATCACCGCGTGAAGATCGACCGAGTGAACCATGGTGCTGTCTTTGGGATTCTGCAGAGTGACTTCCACCGTGTCTCCCTGGCGCAGCCGGATGAACGGCCCCGGCACCTTGCCATCGAAGCTCCAGTAGCGATACGTGGTGCCGCTTGCAGGATCAAGCGCGCCCACCAGTTCCTTTGAGGTAAGCGTTACCTGAACCACGGCAGGACCGCGGTTGCCGATCGGCGGCGGCAAGTCCGAAGGATCGCGAACAATGTCAGCCGCCTTCACCGTTTTGGAGGAGTCGGCTGCCGCTTTGGCATGGGATGGAGTGTTGCTCGCTGCTGCCATTTGCCACGCCAGGCAGAACAGAACGAGCACCGGGAGCGCTTTCAAAGTCATTCGATGATTGCTGAGGATCATGACGTGCCTCTTTCCGGCTGAAGCGCGTCTTCTGCCTTTTTCAGCCAACTTCATGGTTGGCCTTTTCGGCGAGGCTTCTCAATGAAACATCCGTACCATCTGGATAACAAACATACCTCGATCTGCTTGACACAATAGGATTTCCGATCAGGCTCGCAGGAAACGGCGTGCCGGGTCCGGCCGTGCGTCGATCCATCTTTGGCCGGCTAAGCGCCGCTTCTGCCGATGGACGCAGTTGGGAAATCTGCCTGGCGGAGAGTCCGCAACGGGTGCAGACGTCAGACGCTTGTAACGGATCCCCAAAGTTACAATTCATGATCACCCGCGCGAATCTTCGTGGATCGCCCAGATCGCTTCAGCCGGTATTGCAGCAGTTTGCGACCAACACAGCCGGCTTTGCCGGCCCAGGCGGCCTCCGCCGAAGGTGTGAGGCAAATCACATGCCGGAAAGCCTAAGATAATAAAGAATGACTTTGCCGGCTTGTTCCCTGTTTCAGGCTGGCCTGTGAGATTCCTCTGGAGCTCAAATGGCAACATTAGGCAGTTTTGCCCTTCTAATCGCGCTGGCGCTGGCCGCTTACAACTTGTTCGCCGGAGCGGTGGCGCTGCGTCTGCTGGCCACTGGCCAACCTGCGCGCATTGCCCCGGAACGCCTGGCTGAAACCGCCCGCAGGGCTGGAATCGCCGGATTCATCGCCGTTTCTGCAGCCGCTTTCGCCCTCGTTTATTCCGCTTTTACCAACGATTTTTCCATCACTTACATCCTGGAGCATTCGAACCGTGCCTTGCCGGCCGCCTACAAGTTCTCGGCGCTGTGGAGCGGCCAGGAGGGTTCCCTGCTCCTGTGGGCGTGGCTGCTGGGCGGATATGGCTTTGTCCTCCGCCTGATGCACAAGACCGACGTCAGGCTCTACGCCTATGCCGGCACGATCCTCGCCGCCATCCAGGTGTTCTTCCTCGCCATCCTGAACTTCGCCGCGCCACCGTTTTCGCTGCTCCGGGGCGCCATCCCGCCCGACGGCAACGGCCTCAATCCCCTGCTTCAGTATCCCGAGATGGTGATCCACCCGCCCATGCTTTACCTGGGCTACGTAGGATTCTCGGTGCCGTTCGCCTTCGGGCTGGGCGCGCTCATGATGCGCTATCCCGGCGAAAAATGGATCCGCATCACGCGAAGCTGGACCATGGTGACATGGCTCTTCCTCACCTGCGGCATCTTCCTGGGCATGCACTGGGCCTACGCCGTGCTCGGCTGGGGCGGCTACTGGGGATGGGACCCGGTGGAAAACGCCAGCTTCATGCCCTGGCTCACCGGCACGGCCTTCCTGCACTCGGTGATGATGCAGGAGAAAAAAGGCATGATGAAGAGCTGGAACGTGTGGCTGATCTTCTCCACCTTCCTGCTCACGCTGCTGGGCACGCTGCTGACCCGCGCAGGCCTGGTCAGCTCGGTACACGCCTTTGCGCAGTCCTCCATCGGCATGTGGTTCTACGTGTTCATGCTGATCGTGCTCGCGGTCTGCATCTTCACCTACATTCTCCAGCGCGGCCATCTCAAAACCGAGCACTCCATCGAATCCCTGGTGAGCCGCGAGTCCAGCTTCCTGTTTAACAACCTGGTACTGCTTGCAGCGTGTTTCGTCATCCTTTGGGGAACGCTCTTTCCCATCATCAGCGAGTACGTGGAGGGCACCAAGGTGACGGTGGGCGCGCCCTGGTACAACGTAGTCGCAGTTCCGGTGGGCCTCTTCCTGCTGTTCCTCACGGGAGTAGGACCGCTGCTGCCTTGGCGAGCCACCTCGCTTCGCGCCGTCAAGCGCAACTTCATCGTTCCGGCAATCGCGCTGTGGGCCACGGTGATTGTGGCGTACCTTGCCGGCGACCGGCCGTGGCATGACGGCGCATTCGATCGCGGCGCGTTCTATGCCCTGGTCGGATTCGGAGTCGGCGCGGCCGTGTTCACCGCCATTGTCTCGGAGTTTCTGCGCGGCGCGGGCGTCATTTCAAGGCAGACCGGCAAGAACCTGCTATCTGCAACTATCCTGCTGACGCGGCGCAACACCCGGCGGTACGGCGGATACCTCATCCACATCGGCGTGGTCCTGGTGTTCGTGGGCCTGTGCGGGGCGGCATTCAACCGCAGCCAGGAAGCGGAAATGACGCTCAACAGCAAGCTCTCCATCGGGCCGTACACGCTCCAAGAGATAGGCGCCAGCGACGACTCCAACGCCAACTACGATTCGCAGTTCGCCATCCTCGACGTTTACAGGGGCGACAAAAAGCAGTTCCAGATCACCCCGGAGCGGCGCCTTTACCATGCCAGCCAGCAGCCTCAGACCATGGTCTCCATCCACTCCACTCCGGAGTGGGACCTGTACGTGGTCTTCGAGGGGACAAATCCCGACACCGGCAACCCCATCATCAAGGCATTCCTGAACCCGCTGGTGAGCTGGCTGTGGATCGGTGTGGTCCTGATGGTCCTGGGCACCCTGGTAGCGCTGGTGCCAAGCCTCCAACCCTCCACCGCGCCGCTGAAGGTTCCCGATGCGCAGCCGGCGGCGGAAGCCGTTGCGGGAGGCCGGTAATGAAGTTTCGCGCCGACTGGACGTTCTGGATCAAGGCTGCGCAAGCGGTGCTTTTGGCCATCGCGGTGTGCTTCACGCTGGGCGCTTCAAGCGGAAGCGGATCGCGCATCTATAGGCTCAGCCACCGCACCATGTGCACCTGCGGCTGCGCGGAAATCCTGGGAGAGTGCAATCACGTTGGCTGCAGCTATTCCACCGAGGAGCTGGCCATGCTGCGCGATGGAATTGCCAATGGCCAGAGCGACAAGGCAATCCTCGACGCGATGGTGGCAAGGTATGGCCTGGTGGTGCTGGCCGCGCCGCCCAAGCAGGGTTTCAACCTGGTGGCCTGGATCGCGCCCTTCGCCGTGTTCCTGGCGGCGCTGCTCGGCACCATCCTGCTGGTGCGCCACTGGACCGAGGGCAAGCGCGAGCTGGCGGCACAGGCCGCTGCCGTACCCAACACTCCCGAAATGAACGCGATCAGGGAAAAGATTCGCCGGGAGACCGGCAGCGATGGAGGTTTTTGAGCCATGAGTGAAACCGCGGGCCTGATGGCCGGCTGCCTGCTCCTGCTGGCGCTGTTTCTTTACACGTTCTGGCCGGAACATGGCGCCGACCAGCGCGAGAAGTCGCAGCTCGAGTTTCTGCTGGAGCGCAAGGAGCAACTCTACGAGAACCTGCGCGACCTGAATTTCGAGTACCGCGCCGGCAAGTACCCGGAAGAAGACTACCGTACCCAGCGCGCGCTGCTGGAGAACGAGGCGACACGCCTGCTGGCACAAATCGAGCACGTGCAGGGCGCGTGAGCGAAGCGGAGCTAGCGGAGTGAGCGGGGCTAGCGGAGCGAGAGCGAACAAACCAACTGAATCAACCAGAAAACAAAAACAGGATTCCGCGAGAACACATGAGATCGACGAAATTTGCTTTCTTCCTAGCTGCACTCTGCTTCTTCTTCGCCGCCGCGGCACACGCCGCCAGCGTCTCCGGCACCGTGACCAACAAGACCACCAGCAAGCCCTCGGCGGGCGACAAGGTTGAGCTGGTGGACGTGCAGGCCGGCATGGCCGTGGTCGGCACCGCGACCTCGGACGCCAGCGGCCACTACACCCTGAATGAGCCCGGCGCGGGACCGTACCTGATCCGCGCAACCCACCAGGGCGCCGGCTACTTCATTGCCGCTCCGCAGGGCGGCGGCCCCGGCGACATCGGCGTCTACGATGCCGCTGCGAAAGTGAATGGCATCTCCATCGAGGCTGAGATCTACCAGATTGAGACGCAGAACGATCAACTGGCGGTGAGCATCTCGTGGATGGTACACAACAACAGCTCGCCCAAGGTGACGGAGTTCAGCAGCAACACCTTCGAGTTCGCGCTGCCCACCGATGCTGTGTTCGACGGCGCCCAGGCTACGCGCCCCAGCGGCCTGCCCACCATGGCCGTCCCCAAGGAGCTGGGCAAGGGCCACTACACCTTCAACGTGCCCATCGAGCCCGATCAGGACGGCAAGACCACAGAGTTCCAGATCGCCTTCCACGTGCCGTACTCGGGCAAGTACACCATCAAGCCCACCGTGCTGATGCCCACCGATAATCTTGCCATCGAGCTGCCCAAAAGCATCACGTTCACACCGGCTGTGGGCGTTTCGTATCAACCCATCCCGCAGGACCCAAATCTGCAGACCTATCTTCTGAAAAACCTGCTGCCCGGCAAGGCGGCGGATTTCACCGTCTCCGGCACCGGCTCGCTGCCGCGCGACCAGCAACAGCAGGAAGCGAATGCGCAGGCCGGACAGCAGGGGCCCGGCGGCGGCATCGGCGAGCCCATCAACACGCCCGATCCGCTCAGCAAATACAAGTGGTGGATCCTGGGCGGCCTGGCGCTGCTGCTGGCCGCGGCCGCGGCGTTTCTGCTGCGCCGTCCGCCCTTGCCGGTTGCGGCTACCGCGGGCGCGCCGGGCGCGCCGACTGTTCCTGCGGCTCCCTTATTTGTGACCGCGCATGCGCCGTCTCCTGGGGTAATGGCCGGCAGCGCGGCGGGCAGGAACTCCGCGCTGCTGAACGTGCTCAAGGAGGAGCTGTTCTCGCTGGAAAGCGAAAAGATCTCCGGAACCATTACGCAGCAAGAATACGCCGAGCAAAAAGCGGCGCTGGAGACCGTGCTGAAGCGGGCATTGAAGCGCGGATAATCTCTCCAACCTCAAAAGCGCACACGTTAGAACTGTTGGGCCTATTCTTGACGCGCGCGCCGCTTCTCTGCTCTACTGCCTTTAACGTTCATGCAGCTCATCCGCGCCAATGCGACCTCGATTGCCACCGCCATTCGAATTAGCGGCGACAACGCGCGCGGGATAGGGTGCCTGACGTAAGGAATTGAGCAGCATAGGCAGCACAGGCCACCACCCGCAGCAGCGGCTGGTGGCTTTCTTGTTTTTCGGGGGAAGAACAGCATGTACATTCCAAAGTTCAATCGCGTGGACGACCGCACGGTGCTGCTTGAGGCGATGCGGCGCTACTCGTTCGCCATCCTGTTCGGCCCCGTCGGCGCGGCCAACGGCGCCACCGCCACGCACCTTCCGCTGCTGGTGGAGGACAAGGGCGAGCACGGGCTGCTCAAGGGCCACTTTGCCCGCGCCAACCGCCATTGGGAGGAACTCGCCGGGCGCGAAACGCTCGCTGTCTTTCCCGGCCCGCACGCCTACGTCTCGCCGCGCAACTACGTGGAGGAGCTCTCCGTGCCCACGTGGAATTACATCGCCGTACACGCGTATGGCACGCTGGAGCTGATCGAGGGCGAGGACGAAAAGCGGCGTTTGGTTGAAGAGCTGGTCGCGCAGCACGAGCCCGCCTACGCGGACCGCTGGCGCGCGATGCCGGAGGGATATCGCCGCACCATGCTCGCGGGCATCATGGGATTCCGCATTCCCATCGCGCGCATCGAGGGCAAGTTCAAGTTGAGCCAGAACCGCGCGGAGCAGGAACGGCAGAATGTGCGGGCAACTCAGGCCGCAGGCTCCGACGACGAGCGCGAACTGGCGCAATGGATGCAACGGCTGATGGGTTGAATGCAACAAGCGATTTTTGTAACAGGGTACGACTTTGCAGCTTGGTGAAAACTCTTTGTGACTCCGAAACGTGTCAGGGCACGACTTCAGTCGCGCCAATCAGGGCCGGAAAAATTCGGGGGCTTTAGCCCCTGCGGCACGTTTTAAACGAAAGGCGATCCTTCCATGACCGTGAACCGCGCACCGCAAGTAGAACTATTCGACACCAGCCTCCGCGACGGCATGCAGCAGCCGAACCTCGAAATCTCCGTCCCCAATGCCGTCAAGCTGCTCCAGCGCATGGGCGGGTTCGGCGTGCACTATGCGGAGATCGGCTTCGCCGGCGCACACCAGTTCGTCGAGCAACTGACGACAGCGCTCAAGGACGCCGACACCGGCGCGATGAAGCTGGCGCTGTTCGGGCGCACCCGCGGTCGCGGCATGCGCGTCGCGGATTGGCCCGATGCGCGCTTCATGGTGGAGCACAAACAGCGCGTGCCCGTGGCCGTCGTCGTAGTCAAGTCGCGCCTGCTGGACGTGGAGCGCTCGCTCGAAACCACGCCCGAAGAGAACCTGGCCATGGCGCGCGAAACCACGGCCTTTCTTCAGGACGAAGGCCTCGAAGTGATGGTGGACCTGGAGCACGCCCTGGACGCTGTCTGCGCTCGGCGCGAGATGGGCGCGGCCTGCGACCCAGACTACGCCCGCCGAACCCTCGACTATTTCCATCGCCTCGTCGAGCAATGCGCCGCGCAGCGCGTCAGCCGCATCGTGCTGTGCGACACCACCGGCGGAGCCAGCCCGGAAGAGGTAAGCGCCGCCATCGCGCAAATGGTGCGCGAGTTCCCTGCCGCCCGCTTCGGCTTCCACGGGCACACCGATCGCGGCCTGGGCGTGGCCAATGCCCGCGCGGCCGTGCTGGCCGGCGCGGTGCAGATCCAGGGCACGCTGGTGGGCACCGGCGAGCGCTGCGGCAATGTGAACCTGACCACCGTGGTCGGCGGGATGCAGTTGCGCGGCGAAGCGGAGTTCGTGCCGGCAGAGTCGTTGAAAGGGCTGGTTCGCCTGGCGCACTCGGCCTATGACGCCTTCTCCCTCGATGTGCCGCACGGCGCGCCCATCGCCGGTCCGGGCGCGTTCGGCACCTGGGCGGGCATGCACGGCTCCAGCGAGCGCAAAAATCCCGGCGCGTATCTGTGGTGCGATCCGGCGCGGGTGGGCGCCACCCCAGCCATCGGCGTCAACGCCCAATCCGGCCGCGCCAACGTGATGATGCTCTCCGAGTCTTTGGGCGTGAGCCTTAACGCCGCCCAGGCGCAACAACTGATGGACTCGAGCCAGGCCATGGTCGAGGGCGGAGGATTCACCGCCAGCGAGGAGTCTTTCCGGCTGGCCTGCATGCGCGTCCTGGGAACCCTTCCGGAATTTTTCACCGTGCGCACCTGGCGCGTGATGGACGAATCCGACGAGGCCGGCACCAGGTTCGTGCAGGCGTTCATGTCGCTCGGCATGGGCAACGGAACCATCGTGACCACCCGCGCCGAAGGAGCCGGCCCCGTGGATGCGCTCACCCGGGCCATGCGCAAGGAACTGGAGAAATGGCATCCGGCGCTGAAAAGCATGCACCTGGGCCGCTTCAGCGTCACCGCCCTTGACGTCTCCGCCCACGACTCCGCCGCCCACGTGCGGGTAACGGTGAGCTTCCAGGCCGAGGGCCACGAGCCCTGGGTCACCGCCGGCGTATCCAGCGACCTGAACCAGGCCGCGCTCATGGCCATTGTGGACGGGTTTCAGTCGTGGCTGCTGCGCAGCGGCGGGGTTGCCGGCGGCGCCTTGCGCGCGCAACCCGCCACTGCGCCAGAAACAAAGCATTTGTTATACTTGTAAAGTTCACCCGCGGAGGTGGCGAAATTGGCAGACGCACAAGCTTGAGGTGCTTGCGCCGCAAGGCATAGGGGTTCAAGTCCCCTCCTCCGCACCAAGATCTCCCGCGCCCATGGGCCGGAAAGCAGTGTTCCTCAGATGCAGATTCTCTTCTATTTCGTCATTGTGGTGCACATCGTCGTGTGCCTGTTCCTCATCGGCGTGGTTTTGATCCAGCAGGGCCGCTCGGCCGATCTGGCCGGCGCGTTCGGCGGGCAGGGCTCGCAAACGGCGTTCGGTCCCCGCGCGGCAGCCAACCTTATGACCAAGCTCACCACCTGGTCGGCGGGCATCTTCATGGTCACCTCGCTCACCCTGACCATCCTTTACGTGCGCGGAAACCACCAGGGATCGGTGC
>Ga0307372_10002905_pt1 | contig 27954 bp, 23 predicted proteins | sample OX1MG_FD_202533 | JGI IMG/M metagenome (GOLD analysis project Ga0307372, IMG submission 202533) | Soil microbial communities from Risofladan, Vaasa, Finland - OX-1 | ecosystem: Environmental > Terrestrial > Soil > Coastal area > Acid sulfate soil | place: Finland: Risofladan, Vaasa | collected... | reverse complement strand
CAGAATAAGGGTACTGTCAAGGGGTTCGCGAATTTGCAAAAATGACCGGGGAAGTGGTTTAACTCAGAAAGCTATCCAGCTCAATGTCTTCCGGTCGATTCGGTGCCTGACTTTGCGAAATCGCTGCAGGCGACGGGTGCAATCGAGCTACCGAATTGCGAAGGTACGACAATAGTATGCGCCAGTCAGATCGCGGTGGACCGCGATCTGACTAGCCTACAACGTGGCGAAAACTCGGCTTGGAGCCGGAGAGCTAATTCTCGGGAATTTCGAGCTTTTGTGCCAGCTGTTGTGATTTGTTTTTGGCTTTCCCATACGCGATGTAATCGGAAATCATCGTCGATAGATCCGTGGTCAGATCAGCGTTCGCATCCACATATTCTCTGTAAGGCTCTGTCTTTAGCTGTTGGGGATGTTTATTCAGATGGTCGATTGTGGATTCTACCGTTGCAGCTATTTCCCTCAACAGAGGGTCGATGCGGTCAATTGTTTGTTGTTGCCAGGGTGACGCTTCCGACCTGGCGTTCTGCAACTTCGCCAATAGTTCACCGGACCGATTAACGTTCTGCTTAATCTCCTCAATTTTCGCCGCGTGGCTCTCCCAGTGGAGGTTGGACCTCGTGAAGGTACGCAATTCTTCCGCGCCACGGTTCATTTGAACTGCTTCCGTCTTCGCCTCCGAAAGCAGCCCGGAGACTTCCGCGGAGTCAGTCGATTGCCCAAATGCCACGGGAACCATACACGCGAACACGAATAAAAGCAGACCCAGACTTGAACCCATAACCATAAACTGACGTTTCATTTGAATCGCTCCTTTTGCTATCGGACACCGCCGACGTCGCGGAACCTCCAATAGCTGCCGGTTTTTGCTCAAGTTTCTACGAGGAAGACTTGGAATCCCCGGCCATCCCTTGCATCGTCCCGCCATCATCCTTTAGCGGTCTGTGATAACGATCACAAGGATTGGTGCTTTGCATTACAGCCCCAAAACAATGGATGGACTACAAGAAGGTTGGGTGTCGAGGTCACCATTTGGGTGGTAGTAGGGACGACACCTCGAATGTGAATTCCAGTAGCCGTTCAAAGGTGCGGAGCAATAGAGCGCATCAATGATGCGTACCTCGCGTGTCTGAAAGAAGGAGAAAATGAAATGTTCAATCCAAGATATTCGCAGCTGAAACATCCCCTTTTCTTAACGATCGCGGCGATCGCGTTGGTCAGTATCACTGCATCTGCGACAACGTGGGCGCAGAACCCTCCGGAAGCATCGCCCGTTCCCGTGAAGATGTTGGTTACTGCTCAAGGAACTGAAGGTAAGAGAATACCGGACGTCAAACTTGAAGACATCATTGTGAAACAAGGCGACCAGCACTTTAGGGTTACCGAGTGGACTCCGGCGACCGGCAAAAACAGCAGCCTCAGTCTCTTCATTTTGATTGATGAGGCCTCCAATCCGAGTCTGGGCGGACTGCTGGATGATGTACGTTCGTTCATTGAAGCGCAACCGGCAACAACGCTGGTCGGCGTGGGATACATGAGCAACGCCACGGTACGCGTCGCACAAGATCTGACGAACGATCACCAGAAAGCCTCCAACGCTCTGCGTGTTCCGCTGGGAAACCCAGGAGCATTTGGAAGCCCCTATCTCTCGTTGATCGACTTAATCGAGCGCTGGCCGGATCACGGCGGCCGGAAGGAAGTGCTCATATTTACTGACGGAGTTGATCGCTTCCGCAGGCAGTACTCCCGGTTGTCGGCGTTGTCTCCCAGTCCCGATCTGGATTCGGCCAGTTATGCTTGCCAGCGCGCGGGCGTCCTGGTTCACGCAATCTACGTGCGTGGCACTGGCCCTCGAAGCCGCAACGTCTGGATTCTCACGGGAGGTCAAAACGGCCTCGCCGAGCTAGCGGATGAAACAGGTGGAGAGGCTTTCTTTCTGGGTTTCCAGAATTCGGTCAGCTTCAAACCATATCTTGACCAGCTCCAAACGATTCTGGACAACCAATACTGGGTCGGATTTGAAGTGACGCCAGACAAAAAAACAGAATTGCGCTACATTGACATTGATACGGCAATATCCGGGGTCGACATCACCCATGCGAACGGCGTGTATGTTCCTGCGGCTGAGTGAATGATGCTAGGGGCAAAGTTGTCGCATCCAATCCGAGCGGCGCGTTGCAATAACCGGTTCGTTTTCTTCACGCCGTAGGAGGGAACCGCGGTGGTCCTCTAAACACTCGTCGCGAAAGAGCGCGTGACCACCAGCGCTCGGACCGCGAAACGAGAACCAGCTATTGGGTGATGGCCGCGATGCGGCGGTCGAGAGCCGCCGCAGCGAAATAGGCGCAACGCGTGGATTCGCGCTCGCTCCAGCTTTGCGCGACGGGCACGAGTTGCGCGACGGACATGTCGATCATCGAGAGGAAACGATAGTAGGCCGTCACGATTCCTAACTCCCATTTGCTGTCGCCGGCATTCGGAGCGATGCGCACCAGGCCGAGCAAGCGGTCGAACTCTCCGCCATGGATTTGGTTCGCGTCGAGGCCGATGACTTCGCGCGTCGTGGCCGAGAACTCCACGTTTCCGTAGGCCGCCAGGAGCGCGCGGCAATACGACAGGAAGAATTGCACCAGCGCCATCGCCGAGAACAGAAGCATGAGAACAGGAATCATCGAGTCGCTAAGGCTGCCAGGCGTGCAGTCGCCAGGCGCGCCTCCTCCGGAATTTTCGTGAATGTGTAGGCCCAGGAATAAAACAGAAACGTGCTGACGAGTGCAGGCATCATCCGCAGCACGGCCCATTCGGGATGCGCCTGACGAAGGCCGTAGCACAGAACGTATACGCTGAAATAAACTCCCAGCGCGAGCGCAAGCTGAATCATCCGCGCGCGGGATTCGCGGAGCTTCATGATCGCGGTCCACAGCAAATAGACCAGCACGACGCCCACGAAATTCAGGTCGCGCCCGAGTTCCACAACGAAGCGGCCGGTCATGTGGTCGCGATGGCCTTGAACCACCGTAAACGAGACCCATGCTGTCCCGGCGAGCAGAAGAATGCCCGCGATGCGGACGTAAACGGTGGCGCCCATATCTTCAAGAAGCTGGCGGAACATGCTGAGAACCACCAGAAAAAGCAGCACGGCCAGAATGCTCTCGCTATAGAAATACGCGTAAATATATGGCGCAGAGGCTATGCCGTAGATCTTCAGGACTGCAAAATTACCGATGTTCGACGCAGTCGTCGCCAGGCAGTAGAAGGCCAGGGCAAAATAACGGAATAGCTCGCGGCGCACCGCCAGCCGCGCCACAATGTAGATGGGTGCGGGAAGACTGATCAGCCAAACGATGTAGTCAAAGGGCGTCATAATCTTGGTTCCGGCCGCTCCGCGCATACACGGCGGGCTACGCGACCGGCACGGAATAGAAGTGCAACTGCATGGCCGTTCAGCAGCGCGAGGAATTTGACTGCGGCGCGGCGGAGTACTACGGAATATTTACATCGCCGGGAGGCAACGCTTTTGTTCGCGTTGCCTGTTTTCGACGCGCCAAAAATCGCTGGTACTTCGCCCGGGCGCTTGTTTAGCAGCGACTATGAGCCTGAAGGAAACGGCCGGTTCATAGCGGAGCAGTGCGGACGATGATTAAATTTTCTACACTTTTGCGGCGCGAAAGTATTAGGATGCGGACTCGCATTTATCGTAGCTCGGTTCCGAATTGGTCTTCAGGAGGATTGAGAATGGCATTTGCTCGCCGCAAGTTCGGTGTGGTGATGTTTAGCGTACTGACTTTCGCTCTTCTGGGCGCCGCAGGCCTGTTCGCGCAGGCGCTCGACACAAACCTGTGGTCCGGAATGAAATGGCGGTCGATTGGTCCCTTCCGCGGCGGCCGCGTCGAGACCGTGGTTGGAATTCCGGGCAATCCGGACGTTTACTATTTTGGAGCGGTGGCGGGAGGCGTTTGGAAAACGACGGATGCGGGGCGAAGCTGGCGCCCGATGTTCGACAAGGAGCCGATTGCGTCGATTGGCGCGATTGCGATCGATCCGGCGGATTCGAACGTGGTGTACGTCGGGACGGGCGAGCCATGCCTGCGCGGGAACATTTCGTTTGGCAACGGCATGTACAAATCGGTGGACGGCGGACATACATGGGCGCATATCGGCCTCGATGACACGCGGCACATCTCCAAGGTGCTGATCGACCCGAACAACCCGAATACGATTTTCGTTGCGGCGATTGGCCATGCCTACGGGCCAAATGCGGAACGCGGCGTGTTCCGCTCGACGGATGCGGGGAAGACGTGGCAGAAGGTCCTATATAAGGATGACAAGACGGGCGCCGTGGATCTGGTTTTCGATCCGGCGAATTCGCACATTCTGTACGCGTCGCTGTATCAGGAGATCCGCACGCCGTGGGGTTTCACGAGCGGCGGCCCGGGCAGCGGGATTTATAAATCCGAAGACGGCGGCACCACGTGGAAGCAGCTCACCGGCCACGGCTTGCCGGAGGGAATTTACGGGCGCATCGGGCTGGCTGTGGGCGCGGATTCGAATCGCGTGTATGCGCTGATTGAGGCGAAAAAAGGCGGCCTTTATCGCTCTGACAATGCGGGCAAGACGTGGCATTTCATCAATGGCGACCAGCGATTTACGCAGCGCGCCTGGTATTACATGCACATCTTCGCGGACCCGAAATCGGCGGACACAATCTACATTTTGAATACTGGAACCTACCGCTCCACGGATGGCGGCGTGCACTTCGCCGCGATTCCCGCGCCGCACGGCGACGATCACGCCTTCTGGATCGATCCGAAGGACACGCGGCGTTTGATCGAGGGCAATGACGGCGGCGCAACGATTTCCGTCGATGACGGCAAGACGTGGACTGACGAGGACAACCAGCCCACGGCGCAGTTCTATCACGTCAGCGTGGACAACCGTTTCTTCTATCGCGTCTACGGCGCGCAGCAGGACAACTCGACCGTGGCCATCGCCAGCCGCACGAATCATGGTCTGATCACGGATAAGGATTGGTACGACGTGGGCGGCGGCGAGAGCGGATACATTGTCACGGACCCGAAGGATCCAGACATTGTTTACGCGGGCGGGAATTGGGGAATCATTACGCGCTACGACCGGCACACCGGCCAGGTGCAGGACATCACCGTATGGCCCGTAAATCCCAGCGGCTACAGCGCCAGCCAGTTGCCGCATCGCTTCCAGTGGACCGCACCGATTGCGATTTCGCCATTCGGTTCAAACAACTTGTATATCGGCGGAGAAAAGCTTTTTAAGACCACGGACGACGGCATGAATTGGACGGCGATCAGTCCGGACCTGACGCGGAACGACAAGAGCAAGCAAGGACCGTCGGGCGGGCCGATTACCATCGATGAGACAAGCGTGGAATATTACGACACGATTTTCACCGTGGCGTTGTCCCCCGTGCAGCGCGGCCTGATCTGGGTGGGCAGCGACGATGGGTTGGTGCACATCACGCGCAACGGCGGGAAAACTTGGAGTAACGTGACGCCGAAGGGACTGCCCGAATGGGCGCGCATCGGATTGATCGACGCTTCGCCATTTGCGGCGGGAACTGCGTATCTCGCAGCGGACCGGCACCGCCTCGACGATTTTCATCCCTACGTTTACAAGACCACCGACTACGGCAAGACGTGGACCGCAATCACGGACGGCCTGCCGCAATCGGGAAGCTACGTTCATGCGGTGCGCGCCGATCCCGTGCGCAAAGGCTTGCTCTATTGCGGGACGGAGACCGGAATATACGTGTCGTTCGACGATGGCGCGAATTGGCAATCGCTCGAGTTGAATATGCCCGTTGTGCCCGTCACGGACATGATGGTGAAAGATGACGACCTGGTGATTTCGACGAAGGGGCGTTCGTTCTGGATTCTGGATGACCTTTCGCCGCTGCGCCAGGCGAGCGCGGACATCGCCAATGAGGACGCGCATCTCTTCCGGCCGAGAGTGGCGTGGCGAACGCAGCTTGGCTCGGCGAACCCGCGGGAGTTTGCATGGTACGGCCAGAATGCACCCGATGGAGCCGTGATTGACTACTATTTGAAGACAGCGCCGGCGGACAACCAGAAAGTAACGCTGGAAATTCTGGATAGTCAGGGCAAAGTGATCCGCAAGTACACCAATAAAAAGAAGAAGGCGGCAGATGCACAGCCGCCAGAGGCAGGCAGCGAATTCCACGCGCTCGCGGCAATCCCGGTTAAGGCGGGGATGAACCGCTTTGTCTGGAATTTGCGTTATGCAACGCCGACGCTGATTCCGGGGCAGGTGTGGGACAGCGCGGACACGCCGAAAGGACCGCTCGCGCTGCCCGGGCAATATCAAGTGCGGCTCACGGCCGGTGGTAAGACGCTGACCGAGCCGCTCACTTTGAAACTCGATCCGCGCGTGAAAGCCACGCCGGAGGCTTTGCGCAAGGAGTTCGATCTGTCGCTCCAGATTAGCAACGAAATCACGCTGGCGGATGAAACGGTCAATCAGATGAACTCCGTGCACGAGCAGATCGAGGCACTGCGCAAGCGGCTGGGCTCGAGCGCGCAGAACAAGCCTATTCTCGATGCCGCCGATGCCATCGAGAAAAAGATGGAGCCGATCGGCGACCGCCTCTGGCAAGGGAAAATGAAGGCGAGCGAAGCAGACTTGAATTATCCCGACGAAATCAACGATCAGTTGAAGGGCGTCGCGGAATTCATGGAAGGCTCAGACAACGCGCCGACCGCGGCGGACTACGCGGCCGATGCGTATCTGAGCGGCCGGACCGACAAGCTCGTGGCGCAATGGAAGGAGATCGAAGCCAAGGATCTTGCGGCGCTCAACGCGCAAATTCGCCGCGCGAATATCCCCGCGATTGCGCCAACGGCGCCGCCGGCGGAATCGTCGCAGTAGCGGGAGGATGGTATTCAGGGACAATTTACGTTCCACAAGGCCACCCGTGTCCTCACCCTAGGTGAACCATGTTTCGGACTGTCTTTTCAGCGATATTGTCATTTGCATTTCTCTTGGGAACGGGTGTCTCCGGCGCAGGCAGCAAGTCCCACAATTGGCCATTGATCAAGCCACTTTCGTGGTCTGGCGAAATGGATCTATTGGGACCGCCCACGCTCATTTCCATCCGGTCCGCGACTGGGACGATACCCTATCGTCTATATTGCTCTTCTCGGCTCGCCCCGCCGCAGCCAGAGTGGCTTACTGATGGGGACAACTACGGCGGCGATTTTGAATGCTTGTTGACCGACGCAAAGCCGGGCACTCTAGCGAAGAGGGCGACATTGTTGAACTACGATCCGCAGGATAAAAGCCCCTACCACTTCAACCTGGGCAGCTTCAGCTGGAACGAACTTTTAGGCATCAACTGCTGGAACAATCCCGAGTGGGGAGACGATAGAACGTTTTACCTTCGGGGCATGCGTCTGCGAATCCATGTCGTAGCCCTGAGAGTCGAGCTGTACAAGGACAAAAAAGAGGGCCAGACATACCCCATCATTCGGCGGGCGACTGTCAACATTACCGCTCAGCCGGACAAGAATGCGAACACAGAGTTGGCGCGTCCGCCAACGCAACCCGAGCCAAAGGCATGTATGGTGAGCGGTATGTGGTGACGCTATGCGAAGCGCACTTGTGAGGGCGTGGGCGGGTGTAGCAACGTTGCGCGATAGACAGGCAAACTGCCGCCTCTGGCGCGGAAGCGGGCTTTGATTACGAATGGATGTGGTCGCCGCCGGGGCCATGCGGGCGCATTTTGGCGCGGCCGGGACGATTCGAATAGGCTGGTCTGCCCAAGGGATGCGCGGCTTGCGCTCCGCTTAGCGGCCGCGGAGTCATGGGAGCTGGCCGCGGCACGGGCATCGGGATGGAGCCAGTGGACGAGTTTCCGAGATACAACTTGTGGAGTTCAGCGGGCGTCATGGCGCCCTGACGAAGCCTCAGAACCGTGACGGTTCCATTTGCCGCGCGCTTCACGACGGCCCAAACCGTGTCGCCGGCCTTCATCGCGCTGATATTCAGCTTCTGGCCTTTCTCGTCGGTATACGTGGTTTGATTGCTGAAGTTCGCTACCACGGTCAACTGCGTAGGACGCATCAGCACCACCTGGTGCTTCTGCATATTCACGGACGAAATGATGAAGAACTCCTCGCCCTGAGCGTTCTTGGGATTGGCTTGCGCCCATGCTGGAGCGGAAGCGGCCAGCGCTACAAATACAATGCAAGCCAACGAAGCGAGCCGCAAAATCGAGCGGCGCGCAGTTCCGTCGGCTTGAGACGCCAATGCCGCGCCCCTCAGAAATGCCATCGCCTGATGAGCTGATCTACCTGCTTTATCTTTATTCCACATGCTATTCATATCGAAGGGCCTCAATGGGGTCTAGGTGTGCGGCGCGGCGCGCCGGGTAATAACCAAAGAAAATTCCTACCGCCGCGGAAAATATGACGGCAATGAGAATCGAAGTGGGCGAGACGAGCGTGGGCCAATGCAGCGCCCGCGCCACAAATATCGAGCCGAGAATGCCCGCGATAATTCCCACACTCCCGCCCAGCAGGCTCAGCACGACGGCCTCGCTTAAGAATTGCCCCTGTACGTCCGATTCCGTGGCGCCCACGGCCATGCGCACGCCGATTTCGCGGGTTCGCTCAGTGACGCTGACCAGCATGATGTTCATGATGCCGATGCCGCCCACCAGCAGGGAAACGGAAGCGATGCTGGCGAGCAGAAGTGTCATCACATGGCCGGATTGCGCCTGCGCCTGCGCGAAATCAGTCGGGCTGCGGATGATGAAATCATTCGCTTGATTCGGACGAAGGTGGTGGCGCTGCCGGAGGAGCGCGGTGATCTGGTCTTGCGCCGGCTGAATATCGGCCGCCGAGTCCGCCGACATCATCATGAAGTTAATCCAGCTAATGCCTGCAAGTTTCTTCTGCACGGTGGTGTACGGAGCCATGATCACGTCGTCTTCATCGCCGCCGAACGGGGAACTGCCCTTTGCGGCGAGAACGCCGATGACCTGAAAGGACAAATTGGCGATGCGAATGGTCTTGCCCACCGGGTCGTCATTGGAAGCGAAGAGATTCTTCACCACGGTCTGGCCCAGCATGCAGACATTGGCCGCCACATCCACGTCGCGCTGCGTAAACACGCTGCCCTCGGCCAATGCCCAGTGCCGGATTTTGAGATAGTCGGGAGAAACGCCGCTGATGTGCGTGAACCAGTTGTTGCTGCCGTAAACGACTTGCCCGCCGTAACCGACGCTGGGTGAAACCCACTTGATGAAGGGCACTTCGGCGAGGATCGCGTTGCCATCCGCGACGGTCAGTGTCTTGGTCGCCTGGCTGCCCATGTGTACGCCGCCCTTGTTTACGCTGCCGGCAGCGACGAAGATGATGTTGTCGCCGAGGCTCAGGATTTGCTGCTGCACCTGGTTGGACGCGCCTTCGCCGATGGCCACCGTGCAGATCACCGCGCCCACGCCGATGATGATGCCCAGCATGGTCAGCACCGTGCGCATTTTGTTGCGCGTCAGCGCTCGCAGCGATACGCGGACGACTTCGCCAATCTCCACGGCGTTTATCTCCTTCCGGGCCCGCCAAATGGCGACCGCGTGGCGCCGCTTCCGCCGGTGACTTGTTCGCCGGTGATGACTTGATCGCCTTGCTTCAAGCTGCCCTCGACAACATCGGTGCTGGTGTAATCCGTCAGCCCCGTTTTAATCGCCACGGGGATGGGTTGCTGGTTTACGTCGAGCTTCCAGACCAACTGCCAGCCGCCCACGTGCGACACGGTGGCCTGCCGGGGAATGTTGTACTTCTTGTAGAGGGCCTGGATTTGCGGCCCGCTTAACTGCGGCGTGAACGTGAGCGCAATATTCGGAACCAGCAAGACGTTCTTGGCCTCGCCCGTGGGAATCGTGACGTACGCCGTTTCGCCCGGCAAAAGCTTCCCTTCGGGATTTTCGAAATCGATGATGGTGTTATAGGTGACGACGTTTTGAACCGTGAACGCATCCAGGCGGACGGCGCTCACGCGTCCTTGGAATGTTTGCGCGGGATACGCGTCAACCTGAAATGTTGCCAGCTGGCCCACGTGGATTTGACCCGTGTCGGATTCATCCGTGGCCGCATAGACTTGCATGCGCGTCAGGTCCTGCGCGATGGTGAAAACGTTGGGGGCTTGCAAGGAAGCAGCGACGGATTGACCCACGGTAACGTTTCGCGCGATGACCGTGCCGTCCACCGGAGACACGATCGTCGTATACAGCAGGTTGGTCTCCGCCATCTTCAGATTGCCTTGCGCGGATTCCACCTGTGCTCGAGCCTGCGCGAGCTGCGCTTTCGCCTGGTTGACCTGCGCTTCGGCTTGTGTCACGGAAGCCGTCGCGGCGACGAAATTCGATTGCGTCTGGTCGTTCTGGTCGCGGGAGATGACTCCTTGCTGGGTCAGGTCCGCGATGCGTTTCGCATTGACGCGCGCATATTCGGCGTTGGCCTGGAGCTTGGCGACGTTGGCCTGATCAGCAATGATGTTGGCCTGGAGATTTTGAACGTTCGCGACCGCGTTCGCCAAGTTGCCGCGCGCCGTGGTCACTTGAGCGTCATAAAACGTTGGATCCAGCTGAGCCAACACGTCGCCGGCGTGCACCTTCGTATTGAAATCCGCGAAGATGTACTGCACGGTGCCGGAAACGAATGAGCCCACGGGAACCGTGGTGAGCGGATTGATCGTTCCCGTCGATTGCACCATCGCCGTGATGCTGCCGCGCTTGACCGGCATGGTGATGTAGTGAATGCTCGTGGCCCGGCTCTTCATCACCGCGCCAATCGTGAGGATTGCCGCAACTATAATTACAATCAGCCAAGTGAGCCGCTTGTGCTTTTGATAGGATTCTCGAACGGACATGGTGTGGGTTCTTGACCTCGGAATTTTATTGCCGTCGCATCGACGGCGCTCGTGCGTTCTGCGTCTTCACGGGTCCCATAGTAAATGACGCTGGAGGAACCTCCGAGGTTTCATAACTTGCCCGCGGGGGTTCGGCTTCGCGGGCGGCCGTGCTCCATGCTACATTGAGCGGCCAGAATTGAATACCGCGAGGAGGAACATTTGGGGTATCGCGATCTGAGGGCGTTTCTGACACGTCTGGAAAAGGAAGGCGAACTGAAGCGTATTAGCACCGAAGTCGACCCCGTCCTCGAAATCACGGAAATCACGGATCGTGTCACGAAGGCGGGCGGCCCGGCATTGCTTTTCGAGCGGCCCAAGGGGTCGTCCGTCCCGCTGGTGATTAATCTCCTGGGGACGCAGCGGCGCGTGAATCTGGCGCTCGATGCTGGGGATATCGACGAGGTCGCGGCGCGCGTGCGCTCATTCCTCGACGTGCAAACGCCCCAAGGTTTTCTAGACAAGGTGAAGATGCTGCCGAAGCTGGCCGAGCTGGGTTCATTTTTCCCGAGGACGGTGAAGTCCGGCGCATGCAAGGAAGTGATTCGCAAGGACGATTTCTCGCTGTCGTTTTTTCCGATTCTGAAATGCTGGCCGCAGGACGGCGGACGCTTCATCACGTGGCCCATGGTCATCACCAAAAATCCGGAGACTGGAAAGCGCAACGTTGGTTGTTACCGCATGCACGTATTCGACGAGCGCACCACGGGCATGCACTGGCAGACGCAAAAGCATGGCGCCGAGCATTTCCGCAGCGCGCGCGCCCGGAGCGGAAAAGGAAGATTGGAGGTCGCGGTTGCGATTGGCGCTGATCCGGCCACGGTGCTGGCGGGAATCCTGCCTGTGCCGCCGGATCTCGACGAATTCATGTTTTCGGGTTTTCTGCGGCGCGAGGCGGTCGAGCTGGTAGCTTGCGAAACGGTCGATCTCGAGGTGCCCGCAAACGCGGAAATCGTGCTGGAAGGCTACGTCGAGCTCTCCGAAATGCGGACCGAAGGCCCCTTCGGCGACCACACTGGATTTTACTCCTTGCAGGGCGAATATCCCGTGTTTCATGTGACTTGCATTACTCACCGGAAAGAGCCGCTCTATTTGACCACCATTGTCGGCCCCCCTCCACAGGAGGATTTCTTCATGGGGCGCGCGATTGAGCGCATTTTCCTGCCCGTGATGAAAATGCAATATCCGGAGATTGCAGACGTCTCTATGCCCGCTGAGGGCATATTCCAGAACTTGATGATTGTGGCTATCCGGAAATCCTATCCCGGCCATGCGCGAAAAATCATGAACGCGATTTGGTCGCTGGGACAGGCCATGTTCACCAAAGTGATCGTCGTGGTCGACCACGACGTGGATGTTCAGAATCCCCGCGAAGTGGTCTGGAAGACATTGTGCGCGATCGATCCGGAGCGCGACATCGAGTTCGTCCTGGGACCCGTCGATACGCTGGAACACGCATCTCGATTGCAGGATTTCGGCTCGAAGATGGGCATCGATGCAACGCGCAAGTGGGCCTCGGAAGGATTCACGAGGCCGTGGCCAGACGAGATACGCATGGATGCCGCGACGAAATCGCGCGTCGATAGCCTGTGGAAAAGTTTGGGGATTGACGTTTCACGTCCAAAGTAGCAACAAATCCTGTCCACTCGAACAGGGTTCACTTTTCGCACGCCCCGACGGATTCATTCTGGACTTCCCGCTCGCCCTACTTTTTAATCTCAAGTGCCGGTCATTACCAAAAGCACACCAGTTTACTGGGGTCGCTTGACCTGGACTTGATGGGGTGACATAAGAGGTACAGCAGTACTGGGAATATTGGGCTTGTGGGGTATTGACTTGCCGGTTCGACCTGGGGTGGATGCGAACGGGCGAGAGTGACTCTCAAGAACAGATCAACAGGATAAGCAGATTGTTTATTCGCGGCTGCGGCAGAAATGCCGGCCGACGTTCGGTGCGACGCGATTCAGCGAGCGAGGGGCGACGCGATGTTCGGGATGGGGAAATCGAAATCTCTGGTTGGTCTGGATATCGGGTCGAGCTCCGTCAAGGCAGTCGAGCTGAAAAAGACCAAACAGGGCTACGAACTCGTCAGCTTCGGGATTGAGCCGCTAGCTCAGGACACCGTGGTCGATGGCGCGATCATGGACGCTCCGGCGGTCGCCGAACGCATCAGCTCGATGTTCGATTCACAGAAAATAAAAATCAAGGACGTGGCGACCTCGGTTTCGGGACATTCCGTAATCGTCAAGCGCGTTCCCATGCCGCTGATGGCCGAGGATGAGCTGTACGACCGAATTCAGGCGGAAGCCAGCCAGCATATTCCCTTCGACATCGCCGACGTGAACCTGAGCCATCAGCTTCTGGAGACGACCGACAGCCAGATGGACGTCCTGCTGGTGGCTGTGAAGAAGGACAAGATCCTGAACCATACAAACGTCCTCGCGCAGGCGGGAAAAACTCCCGTTGTCGTGGACATTGACGCGTTTGCGCTGGAGAACTGTTTCGAGGTCAATTACGACCCGGATCCGGCACAAGTCGTGGCGCTGCTCAATATCGGCGCCAGCGTGATGAACATCAATATCATCCGCGGCTGGACGCCGCTGTTCACCCGCGACGTTTCCGTCGGAGGCAATCAGTACACCGACGCTCTGCAGAAAGAGCTGGACTTGAACTTCGAGGACGCCGAGCGCCTGAAAATGGGCGGCTCGCTGCCCGGCGTAACCGACGAGCAGCGCACCTCCGTTTTGCGCTCCGTCTCCGACATCCTGATTCTCGAAATCCAGAAGACATTTGATTTCTTCCGCGCCACGGCCAGCGGAGAGAACATCCGCCGCATCGTCGTGGCGGGCGGGACGGCGCGCGTTCCTGGGCTGCTCGACCTGCTGCGGGAGGAGTTCGGTATGCCAGTCGAAGAGCTGTACCCGTTCCGGAAAATTGTGGTCAACCCGGGCCGGCACGATGAAGACAAAATTCGCGAGATGGCGCCGCGACTGGCAATTGCGGTTGGACTGGCGCTCAGGAGCTTTGACACCCCATGATTCGGATCAACCTCCTCGGTCAGGAACGGCCGAAGACAACCGGTCCGTCGATTCCGCTCGAGTCGTCTCTACGGCTTGTGCTTTTTGCGGCTGCGCTAATTCTGGCCCTTGTGGTGCTCGTCGTGATGTATCACCAGAAGTCCAACGAGCTCGCCAGTGTCAACGCGCACATCGCCAGTCTGCAGGCGGAGCGCGCGCGCCTCCAGCAAACCAAGGCCGAGGTCGAGCACTTCGAGCAGCAGAAAACCGTACTGCAACAGCGCATCGACGTCATCGAAGCTTTGCAAGCCAACCGCTCCGGCGGCCAGCAACTGCTGCAAATGGTCGCCAACACGGTCGGCCGGTCGAGTTCGCTGTGGCTCACATCGCTCGATCGCAAAGGGAACACCCTGAATATCACCGGAGAAGCCGCCTCGATTGACGCGATCGCCAATTTCATCACCCAGATGAAGCGCTCTGGCTATTTCGACAAGATCGACATGCAATCTGCCGCCGAGAACGACATCGTCAAAGGCGCGCAGACGTACGGTTTCAAGATGACGGCCGATGTCAGTCAGCCGAAGCCCGCGGGCGGAACGACAGCTTCCGCGCCGGCGCGGCCGGGAAAGAGCTAGGGAGGAGCAATGCCAACCTCGTTTCGTGAAATGTCGTGGCCCGTGCAGGCCCTGGCGTTTCTATTCCTAGCCGTGATTTTGGTTCTGGCGGGCTTGTATATCCCGATTTCGCCGGTGGCAACCGAACGTGTCGCCGTGGACACCGCCAATGCGCGACTAAAGCCTCTCGAACGCGAAGTGCAGACATTGCGCGTCTATCAGCAGCGCAGTGTGGAGCTTCAAGGGGAAATGCAGGCGCTACAAAAGCAGCTGGCCACGCTGCAGACCATTGTTCCAGAGAATAGGGAAGTCGATCAGTTCATGGTCATGCTGCAAGGCGCGGCCTCCGGCGCCGGAGTCATGATCCGGAAGATCGAGACGCAGCCCGTGGTCCAGAAACAATATCACTACGAGATGCCGTTCCAGATCAACGCGGATGGCCCGTATTATTCGGTTCTCGACTTTTTCGCGCGTTTGAGCCGTCTGTCCCGGATCATAAACGTGGGTGACGTCACGCTCACGGGCATCCAAAACGGCGCCAATCCTACGTTCCGCATGGTGCCGGGCTCCACGGTCACTGGGAAGTTTACGATCACCACATTTTTTTCGCAGTCAGCCGACGAAGTCCCGGCGAGCACGAAGCCCGCAGCGCCGGGCGGAAAGCGTTAACGCCATGGGCCACCGAAATAGGGAGCGCCTGAGAAAACTGGCAACCGTCGTTGCGTTTTTTGGGATGCTGCTCTGGTGTGCGTCCTCTTCCGGGGCCGCCCAGGGTCAGAAAACGCCGGAGAAGGCGCCGGCCCAAAAAGCGACGCCCAGCGCTCCGGCCGCGAAACCGCCAGTCGCCCATGCGCGTGATCCTTTTGCTCCGCTGGTCAGGCCAGGCGGCACCGGGGAAGGCCATTTGAATTTGCCGCCGGGAATTCCGGGGCTGCAGGTGGGTACGTTGCAGCTACAGGGCATGGTAAAGACCGCCGAGGGAATGGTCGCCGTGGTTTCCAATCCGCAGGGCGGCGTTTATTTCCTTCACGACGGCGACCATCTGTATGACGGCATTGTTGAGAAGATCGGCCTGAATGAAGTCACGTTTCAGCAGGAAAGCAAAGACGCGTTCGGCAGAACCGTGGGACGCGAAGTGACCAAGCGACTCTACCCGATTGCAGGAGAAGAGCAATGACCAAGATTTGGCAGCCATTCAGACTTGCCTGCCTAGCGGCAGCAAGTCTGCTGATCACGACCAGCGCGCTCTGTGCCGATTCCGGAGCCTCGGTCAAGGTCACCTCTGCGGTTGGGCAGGGAGTAGTGCGCCTCGACGCGAAAGCGAGCGGCCCATTCGACTACGTCGTTCACCATCCGAGTTCCGATCTCTATTACATCGACCTTACCGGCGTCACCGCGAAGACCACGGATACGGCCCAGGTGCTGGGAACGGACATCGTTCGCAGCTATCGCCTCGAGCAATACGAAACCGGCGCAACCACCATTTCGCGGCTGGAAATCCTGGTGGGCAAAGGGGCCACGCCGAAGATTCAGCGCGAAGGCAACGACGAGCTGGAGGTGGTGGTTTCCAATAACCACGTGCTTTCCGCAAACTCGCGCGGCGCGAATTCGCCTCGCCTGGTGAAGACCGCGCTGGATACGTCCGCGCCGCTGGATCCAGCAAGCCATACAGCAGCGATCCGGCAAATATCGGTCGCCAAAAATGGCGACGCGCCCGAAGTCCTCGTGCTCGGATCCGGCTCGTTCCAATACCGCCAGTTGCGGCTGAGCAAGCCGGATAGACTCGTGCTGGATTTCGCGAGCGCGCGCATGGAGGCGCCAAAGAAAACTTCGAGCACGATTGAGCCAATTCGCGACGTTCGTGCGGGACAATTTTCTCCGCAGGTTGCGCGGGTCGTCATCGACCTCTCGAAGGCTTGCCCCTACAGTGTGAAGCACGTAGACGGCGGCATTGCAGTCGAATTCCAACCCGCGGCCCCGGCAGCGCCTGCGACCGCGGCAGTGACAGCTCCCTCGAGCGCGCCTGCTCCCGTCTCCGAACCGGCCGATGCAACGCCGGCTGCGTCCGCCTCAACGACCCCGGCGGCGGATACGGGTTCAAGTTCTGCCCAGCCTGCCCAGTCCTCTTCTGCCGCGCCTGTTGCGCCAGCCGCACAGACGTTCCCGCAAACGACCGCGCCGATGTCGGCTTCACCCGCGCAGGGAAATGCAGAACCGGCAGGTTTCACTGCGCCTGTTGCGCCGCAGACAGCTCCTCCAGCCGAGGCGCCCGCGCCGCCAGTCGCTGCCCCAGCCGCGCAGAGCACCACTGCGGAACCGGCACCAGCACCGCCAGCCGTCGCCCCAGCCGCGCAAAGTACCACTACGGAACCGGCACCAGCTCAAGACCAATCGCAAGCGAGTCCGCCTCCTCCTGCGGCGGCCTCCGTGCAGAACGTTTCCGCTCCCGTGGCCACCCCGGCCTCGGTGATTTCGCAGGAATCGAATATGCCCGGCCAAGTGAAATACACCGGCGCGCCGATCTCGGTGAACTTGAAGAACGTGGACCTGCAGGATTTCTTTCGCTTGATTCATGAAATCAGCGGATTGAACGTGGTCGTCGACCCGAACGTCAAAGGTTCGTTGACCCTGGTTCTGGATAATGTGCCGTGGGACCAGGCGCTCGCTATCGTGCTGAAGAACAACGATCTCGATGAGCAACTCGATGGCAATGTGCTTCGCATCGCCACCAAAGCGACCGTCGAGAAGGAAGCAAAAGAGGCGAAGGACCTCGCCAAAGCACAGGTGGAAGCGGCCGACTTGGTTACCACCACCCGCGTGCTCAGCTACGCGAAGGCCACTGACCTTGCCGCCACGATCAAGAAGTTCCTTTCGCCGCGCGGCGACGTGCTGGCCGATCCGCGCACGAACACACTCATCATCAGCGATATTCCGACCGTCATTCCCGTGGTCGATAATCTGATCCGTGAGCTCGACAAGCGCTCGCAGCAAGTGGAGATCGAAGCGCGCGTCGTCGCCGCGAATCGCAACTTTGCGCGCGACCTGGGCTCGCAGTTCGCCTTTGCTGGTTCCGCGACGGGCGGCCGCAACCTGTTCGGTGGCGCCAATGCGGTGGGCACCAGCCCAATCAGCCGCTTCGTTCCGCCGCTGCCAGCTCCTCCGCTCATCACCGGAACGACGCCCCCATCGGGCACGAGCTCGACCGCCGTTCAGATGCCGCTCGTGACAAACTTGGGCGCCACGGTTCCGACCAGCGGCGTGTCGTACGCCTTCTCTTCGGCCAATTTCGCCCTGGACTACATCATTTCAGCGGCGGAAGCAAAGGGCGTCGGCAAGCTGCTCTCCAAGCCCAAGGTGATCACGCAGAATAACGAGCAGGCGACGATCAAACAGGGAACCAAGATTCCGATTCAGACGGTCATCAACAATACGATTTCCGTGCAGTTCGTGGACGCCGTGCTCGAGCTGCAGGTCACTCCGCAGATCACAGCGGCGGGCACGATCTTCATGAACATTCACGTGGAGAACACGCAGATTGACCCGGCCATCCCCAGAATTCAGGGTATTCCGGCGCTCGATACGCAGTCGGCGGATACGCGCGTGCTCGTGAACGACGGCACCACGGTCATGATTGGCGGAATCATCGTGTCGAACCAGCAGACGACGATTGACGAAGTTCCGTTCGTCGGCAGCATCCCGATTGTCGGGCAGCTTTTCCGGCATACGTCCATCAGCACGAACTCGCAAGAGTTGCTCTTCTTCATCACTCCCCGTATCCTTCCCATGTAACGCGGGAAGCGGAGGGGAAAATCGCCGTAACACGGGCATCCGAGAAGGCGGGTCAGGCGAACGTGCCGGCCCGCCTTTCTTTTCTGCAGCAGGCGATGAAAGCGGCGCGCCTCGACGCGTTTCTTATCTCCCACCTTCCGAACGTTTTCTATCTGACCGGTTTCTCGGGAAGTTCAGGGATTCTCCTGGTCACCGCTACGGGGGCGGAGCTTTTTACCGACCCGCGCTACACAATTCAGGCCAAGCAGGAAGTTTGCTCCGCGCGGGTTCAAATCGTCCGTGGCCCGCTGCTTCGCACTGCGGGCCAGTGGCTGGCCCGCCGGCGGAACTGGCGCGTCGGATTCGAATCGGCGCACCTGACCGTCGCGGAAAAGTCGCTGCTCGGCCACTCGACAGGCAAGCGGGTCCGCTGGATTCCGTGGGATGGCAAGGTCGAGGCGGCTCGGATGGTCAAAGACGCCTTCGAGCTTGCCGTGATGCGCGACGCGGCGGACATTGCCTGTTCGTCATGGGAAGAAACTCTGCCGCTGGTCAAGCCGGGAGTCGCCGAGACGGATCTTGCGGCCGAGATCGAATTCCGCATGCGGCGCAAGGGAGCGGCTGGGCCAGCGTTCGACACCATCATCGCCTCTGGCAAGCGCAGCGCGTGGCCGCATGCCCGCGCCAGCCGGAAGCTGGTGAAGAAAAACGAGTTGGTCGTGTTTGACCTCGGTGCTATACTGCGCGGCTATTCGAGTGATTTGACGCGCACGGTCTTTGTGGGGCGCGCCCCTGCGTGGATTCGGACGTGGTACCGCGCCGTGCTCGAGGCGCAGCAGGCCGCGCGCGAGGCTCTGCATCCCGGCGTAACCGCCGAAACGGTCGACGCGGCGGCGCGACAGATTCTTCGCCGCGCTGGCTTGGGAGCGAAATTTACACACAGTACGGGCCACGGGCTGGGCCTCGAGGTGCACGAAATGCCTCGCCTGGGCCGTGGGGACCGGTCGGTTCTCCTTGCCGGAACCGTGGTCACGCTCGAGCCGGGCGTCTATGTGGAAGGAACGGGCGGCATTCGCATAGAAGATGACACCCTGGTGACGGAATCGCGCGCCGAATATCTCACCCGCGCCAATCGGGAGCTGATGGAAATCGAATGAAGCGTCGAGACAAAAAAAGCAGCGCGGCGCATTCGCAGACATCGGGGCCAGATCTGCGCGAAGTTTCCAAAATCCTCGATTTCATGGAACAGCACGGCCTCGAGGAATTCGAATACGAAAACGGCACGTTTCATGTCCGCCTTCGCAAAGCCCAATCCCACGCCAGCACCGCCTTCCGCGCGGCGCAGCCGGCGCCGGAAATCTTCGCCAGTCACCCAGCCGCATCGTCCGCGGACGCGCCTGCGCCAAAGCCCGCCGCCTCAGCCAGCGAGCCCGGCGACGAAAATCTGCACGTCGTTAAATCTCCCATCGTGGGCACTTTTTATTCCTCCCCGACTCCCAGCGCCGATCCCTTCGTTCGCGCCGGGGATCGCGTGGATGCCGGACAGGTTCTCTGCATCATCGAAGCCATGAAGCTGATGAACGAAATCGAGTCGGATGTGGCCGGAGAAGTGATGCGCGTGTTCGTCGAGAACGGCCAGCCGGTCGAATACGGCGAGCCGCTCTTTGCCATTCATCCGAGCCGGAAACAGTAACCGGCGCGGGACGCTCGCCTCAGGGGAAAATGTTTCGCAAAATTCTGATCGCGAATCGCGGCGAGATCGCACTTCGCGTTCTATGCGCGTGCCAGGAGTTGGGGATTCAGACCGTCGCCGTATATTCGGAGGCGGATCGCAATTCCCTGCACGTGCGATTCGCGGATGAAGCCGTGTGCATCGGGCCGCCCCGCTCGTCGGAAAGCTACCTGAATATCCCCCACGTCATCAGCGCCGCGGAAATCACCAATGTCGACGCCATTCACCCCGGTTACGGTTTCCTCTCGGAGAACGCCAATTTCGCCGAAGTGTGCGAGGCTTCGCACATCGCGTTTATCGGCCCTTCGCCCGAAGTGATTCGCATGATGGGCGAAAAGGACCGTGCGCGGCGCGAAATGTTCGCCGCGGGCCTGCCGATCATTCCCGGCAGTCCCGGCGTGGTTCCGGACGAAGACACGGCGCTGAAGCTCGCGGATGAAATCGGGTATCCGGTGCTCGTCAAAGCCGCCGAAGGCGGCGGCGGCCGCGGCATGCGTGTGGTGCATAAAAAAGACGAGCTGATCTCCGCCTTTCAAACGGCGCGCAACGAATCCCAGCAGGCGTTCGGCAGCGCGAATGTCTATCTCGAGAGGCTGATCGAGCGCCCGCGGCACATCGAGTTTCAGGTGATCGGCGACCGCTTCGGCAACGTGAAACATTTGCGCGAACGCGAATGCTCCATCCAGCGCCGCCACCAGAAAATTATCGAGGAGTCGCCTTCGCCGGTTCTTGACGCCAAAACGCGCGACGAAATGGGCGCGCGCGTGGCCAAAGCGTTGGCGAAAATCGGCTATTCCAGCGCCGGCACGGTCGAATTTTTGCGCGACGAAGCTTCGGGAGATCTCTATTTCATCGAAGTGAACGCGCGCATCCAGGTGGAACATCCCGTCACGGAAATGATTTCCGGCGTGGATTTGGTGAAGGCGCAAATCCGTCTCGCGGCAGGGGAAAAGCTCGATGACGTAATCGGCAAGCCCCGTTTCCATGGGCACGCCATCGAATGCCGCATCAATGCGGAAGACCCGGAGACGTTCGCGCCATCCGCCGGACGCATCACTGCCTTTCGCGTTCCCGGAGGTCCCGGTATCCGCGTCGATACAGCCGTATATTCGGAAGCGGTCGTGCCGCCCTATTATGATTCGCTCGTTGCCAAGCTGATTGCCTTCGGCGACGATCGCGCCGAAGCGATTGCGCGAATGTCCCGCGCGCTCGATCAGTTCGTCATTGAAGGCATCAAGACGTCTATTCCGTTGCACAAAAAGATTCTCGAAGATCCCGATTTTATTGCGGGACGGCTCGATACGCATTTTCTGGAACGCTACGAAGTCGTCACGGCAAGATAGGAGACACGATTTTGTTTCCGCCTCTTTACGCTGTACTGGATGAGGACCTGCTCGATGCGCCTGCCGCGGCGTGCGCGCGAACGCTGGTTTCCGCCGGCGTCGAGCTGCTTCAATACCGCGCCAAGCATTCATCTTCGCGGAAGTATTTCGAAACCTGCGTAAACCTCGCGGAGACGCTCGCGACGCGCAATGCCCGCTTCATCATCAATGACCGTCCAGATATCGCCGCCATGGTCGGCGCCGGAGGCGTGCACGTTGGCCAGGAAGACTTGCCGCCCGAGGACGCGCGGCGAATCTGCGGGCGCGGCCGCTGGGTGGGTGTCTCGACGCACACTCTCGAACAGTTTCGCGCTGCCGTGGAAACCTCGGCCGATTACATCGCCGTCGGCCCGATTTTCTCCACGTCCACAAAAGAGAAACCGGATCCCATCGTGGGCGCGTCCTTTATCCGCGAGGCGCGCAAGCTGACGCAAAAACCCATTGTCGCCATCGGCGGAATCACCCTCGAACGCGCCGCGGAAGTGTATGAAGCGGGCGCGGACTCGATTGCCGTGATTCGTGATCTGCTCGGTTCGCGCGAACCAGCGGCGCGGGCGAGGGAATTTCTAGCCATTGCGGAGCGGTCGCTGCGAGGCGGTCGCAAAAATTCCGGGATCGGAGCGCGCGGAAATGGGTGAACCGGTTCGGCCAGTCGCGCCGTCGAGCGGCGCTTTGGGGCTTGTGAAGGGCCTGGGCTTGTTCGATTCCACGATGATCGTCGTGGGCTCGATGATCGGCTCAGGTATTTATATCGTTTCGGCGGACATCTCGAATCAAGTGCGAAGCCCCGGACTGCTCATTATGGTCTGGATCATGTCGGGAGTGATGACGCTGATCGGAGCGTTGAGCTATGGCGAGCTGGCCGCGGCCATGCCGCACGCTGGCGGCCAGTACGTTTTCTTGCGCGAGTCTTTTGGGCCGCTCTGGGGATTTCTCTACGGCTGGACAATGCTCCTCGTGGTTCAGACGGCGACCATTGCGGCCGTGGCCATCGCATTCGCGAAATTCACTGGCGTGTTCGCGCCGTGGTTCTCGCCTTCGGCGTGGATACTGAAGTTCGGCACCTTCGGCCCGTGGAAATTGCCTTTCGGCATACTGGGTCCCTACGAGCTTGGCCTCAACCGGCAAAATTTGCTGGCCATCATTTCCATCGTTCTGCTCACCTGGATCAACCTGCGCGGCTTGCGCCTCGGCAAAATCGTTCAGAACATTTTCACCAGCGTCAAGACGCTCTCTTTGGCCGCATTAGTTATCGTCGGATTTCTATTCGCGCGCGCGCAAGCGATCGCCGCGAATTTCCATAATTTCTGGCACAATGCGGGGCTGTCGGTGCGCCACGCCTATCCTCCCGGCGTGGGCACGTGGGAGGTTTCGACCGCGACGGTCGTCGGCGTCGCCATGGTCGGCTCGCTCTTCGCGTCCGACGCGTGGTACGACATCACCTTCACCGCTTCGGAAGTGAAGCGCCCGGGCCGCAATCTTCCCCTCGCGTTGTTCTTCGGGACGCTCATCGTCACCACGCTGTACGTTCTTGCGAACTTCGCCTATCTGCGCGTCCTGCCCATGGCCGGCGATCCGCACGGCGCGACGATCATTTCGCGCGGCATTCAGTACGCCGCCGATGGCCGCGTCGCAACCGCCATGTTGCAGGTGATTTTCGGGCCTGTGGGCGCCATCGTGATGGCCGTAGCCATTCTGATTTCCTGTTTCGGCTGCAATAACGGCCTGATTCTGGCGGGCGCGCGGATTTATTACGCCATGGCCAAGGACGGCCTCCTCTTCAAATCGATTGGCCGCGTGAATCGACGGCACGCTCCGGACGTGGCGCTGATGGTTCAGTGCGGGTGGGCCTGCGTCCTTTGCCTTTCGGGCACGTACAATCAGCTCCTCGATTTCCTAATCTTTGCGGAGCTGATCTTCTATATCTTGACGTTGGCGGGACTCTTCGTGCTCCGCCGCACGCGCCCCACAATGGAGCGCCCGTATCGCGCCGTCGGCTACCCGGTGCTTCCGGCGCTGTATATTCTGATGGCCCTGTTTTTAGAGGTGCAATTGCTGCGCTACAAGCCGCAGAATACGTGGCCCGGCCTGATCATTGTACTTATTGGCTTGCCGGTCTACCTGCTTTGGCGCATGATGTCGCGCAACCGAAACGCAGCGGCAGCGGAATAGAAAAAGTGGAATAGAAAAAATGGACGTCACGGGCCCACACTCGGATCGGGGAGGGAATGGATGGCCACCAATCTTTTAGCGACGAAGCCCATGAGCACGATTATGGCGGAAGCCTCGGAGGCGAGTGAGCATTCGCTGAAGCGCGCTCTCGGCCCGATAAACCTGATTACGCTCGGCATTGGCGCGATCATTGGCGCGGGCATTTTCGTGCTGACGGGCACTGCGGCGGCCCAGTTCGCGGGCCCGGCGATTGTGCTTTCCTTCGTCGTCGCGGGCATCGGCTGCATCTTCGCGGGCCTCTGCTACGCCGAGTTTGCCTCCATGATTCCCATCGCGGGCAGCGCATACACGTACGGCTATGCCACCATGGGCGAAATCGTCGCCTGGATCATCGGCTGGGCCCTCGTGCTCGAATATGCTTTCGGCGCGGCGACCGTCGCGGTCGGCTGGAGCGGCTACGTCACCAGCCTCGTGGGTTTCTTCGGCGCGAAAGTTCCGTTTAATCCCACGCCGAGCATTGCGCTTACCTTATTCGGGCACGCGATTTCAGCCCGTGTGGACATCTTCGCGTTGCTGGCCATCGTCGTCATTACAGCGGTTCTCGTCGTCGGCGTGCGCGAGTCGGCGAACTTCAACAGCACCGCCGTCATGATCAAAGTTTCTGTCGTCTTGATCTTTATCGGCCTCGCAACCACTTTCGCTTTCGCCCACTGGTCGCACATGGTTGCCAACTGGCATCCCTTCATACCGAAAAACCTGGGCCACTTTGGCCAGTTCGGCTGGTCGGGCATCATGCGCGGCGCCGGCGTCGTCTTTTTTGCTTACATTGGATTTGACGCCGTTTCCACGGCGGCGCAGGAGGCCAGAAATCCTCAGAAGGACATGCCCTTCGGAATTCTCGGCTCCCTGATTATCTGCACGGTTCTTTACATCATCGTTGCCGGACTCTTGACCGGCCTGAAGTCCTACACCACGCTCAACGTTCCCGCCCCTGTCGCCGCTGGCGCGGCGGAAATTGGCGTGCGCTGGGGTGTCCTCCTGATCGACCTGGGCGCTATCGCCGGCCTCGCATCGGTCATGCTGGTTATGCTCCTCGGGCAATCGCGCGTGCTTTACACCATGTCGCACGACGGTCTGCTGTGGAAATGGGCGGGCAAAATTCATCCGCGCTTCCGCACGCCTTACATCACCTCGATCGTCGTGGGCGTCTTTGTCGCGTTTCTCGCCGCGTTCTTCCCCATCGCATTCCTGGGAGAACTCGTCAGCCTCGGCACGCTTCTCGCGTTCACCATTGTCTGCCTGGGGATATGGATCATGCGCGTCAAGCAGCCGAACGTGCCTCGGCCCTTCCGCACTCCCGCGGTTCCCTTGGTGCCTATCGGCGGCATGGTTGTTTCTCTGGCTCTGATGCTTTCGCTCGACGCGCCCGCCTGGATTGGCTTTGGCAGTTGGCTGATTCTGGGCCTCGTGATCTACTTCACCTACAGCCGCAGACACAGCAATGTGCAGCGCGCGCTCGCGGCCCGCTCCGCGACGGGAGCCGGCAGCGCCGCTAGGTAGCCGGCTGTTCGACTGCGCGTCACAAGCGAGCCACTGAAAGTGCGTACCGGACTGCGCGCGCGCTTTCCATTTCCTCATTGTGCGAATATCTGTTCTTTCCTGGCCCGATATTGTCTAAATTAGAGAGCGCGATTCTGCCGCCTGCGGCGTAGACGGCAAACCTGGGAATCGCGTTCGAGGACACTCGTGTTTTCGTTTCACCGCGTGCGGGCATTCTGGAGGACCACTTCACCTCTCGACCGCCTCGCCACGCTTGTCTTTGTTTTTTGCATCCTGAGTTGGACGACGCGCCTCGGCCGCTACGTTTCATTCCTCGGCGCGTGGCGAGTGATCTTCTTCGTCGCCGCCGCGGGATACCTGCTGATTCGCCTGGCACGATGGGCGCGCAAGCGGTTGCTGTGGGGGCTGCGTAATCGCCTGATCGTCGCGTACATTTTCATGGCCGTGGTGCCCCTGGTCCTGCTGCTCGCAATGGCTGCTCTTGCCTCCTACTTGCTTTACGTCCAGCTTGGCGCGCACCTGCTGCAGGACGATTTGACCGCGCGCACCACCGAGGTCTCCCATATCGCGCAAACCCTCGACGGAACTCTCGGGAACGACATCGCGAGGGGCCTGCCCATCGACGCGCACGACGTTCTCGCGCGGCCCGGCATTGCCGCCATGATGACTACCGCCGCCAAGCAGCTTCCCGGTCTTGAAGTTCACCTGCCCGATGCGGCCGACTTCGCCGAATTAAACGTCGGAACCTTGCGCGGACATTCCGGCCTCGCGCAGTCGTCGGGCAAGCTCTGGATCGAAGCAGTTATTACCAGCCGCACGCTCTCCGACGAAGGTGAACTGTTCGTTCGCGTGCCCGTCACCACCGCGCTGCTCGATCAACTCGCACCCGATCTTGGCCCCATTCAACTTACGACGTTTCGTCCCGCGCTCGCATCCGATGCCGCCGGGGAAATCTTGACCTTGAACGGCCGGCGTCTGGTGCGCGCGGTGCAGACTGTCGGCGCGCGCGCCCTTCAGGCCAAGCGCGGCTGGTATGACGTGCAAATTCCCGGCGGCTCGACCCTGAATGCCCTGGTGCTCAGCCACGATAAACCCAACGGCGAGACCATTCCTGTCGCCGCAACGTTCTCGCTGCGTCCTTCACAAATGAACCACCGCCTGTTCGCTTCACTGGGACTCTTGGGCGATCCCTTGGTGATTATTCTGGTTCTCACCGGCGTGTTTTTTCTGGCGATCGAGCTCGCCGCTTTCGTCACCGGCGTTGTTCTCACGCGCACCATCACAATTGCCGTCGATGATCTCTACGAAGCCACGCGCCACGTCCGCCAGGGCGATTTCCGCCACCGTATTCACGTGCGCCAGCGCGATCAGTTGGGCGTGCTGGCCGAATCGTTCAACGCCATGATCGGCTCGATCGCGGAGCTGATCGAAGAGCAGCACAAGCGCCAGAAGCTTGAGAACGAACTGACCATCGCGCGCGAAGTGCAAACGCAGCTTTTCCCCCGCGAGCTGCCGGAAATGCCCGGCCTCGAACTGGCCGCCGTTTGCCGCGCCGCGCGCGTCGTTTCGGGCGATTATTACGATTTCCTAAGCCTCGGCCCGTCGCGCCTCGGCCTCGCCATCGCCGACATTAGCGGGAAGGGAATTTCCGCCGCGCTCCTGATGGCCAGCTTGCAGGCGGCCCTGCGCGGGCAGGCCATTTTGAACGGCCATCGCACCACCGCCGAAGTCGTGGCGAATCTCAATCGCCATCTTTTCGTCAATACCACCGACGACCGCTACGCCACGCTTTTTTACGCCGAATATGACGCTCCATCCCGCTCCCTCTGCTACACCAACGCAGGACACTGCGCGCCATTTTTCGTCACCGGCAACACGTTGAAAAAACTCGACGAAGGTGGGACCGTCGTTGGCCTTTTCGATCACGCGGATTATAAGCAGGTGACTGTTCCTGCCGAGCCGGGCGCGATGTTCGTGGGCTTCAGTGACGGCTTGCTCGAGCCGGAAAACGTCTACGGCGAGGAATTCGGCACCACGCGCCTCGCGAATGAAGTGCTTCGCCTCCGCGACGCCCCTGCCGCAACCATCGCCGAAGGCCTGCTTTCCGCCGTCGAGCAATGGGCCGGCACGCCCGAGCAGGCCGACGACATGACCGTCATCGTCGCCCGCTTCCGCTAACCCCTCCGCCACTTACGGTAATTTCTCTCTACAGCCTGTCGCCTATTTTGCGATACGGAGGACCGTTTGGAGACGGACTGCACCGCCCCGCGTGCAGCATTCCTTGTAAAGGAAGTTTACAAGCTCCTGCAGCACCTCGTCATTTGCCGTGTACCACAGAAATGTTCCCTCGCGGCGCACGTTCACCAAGTTATGGTTTTTGAGTTTGTCGAGGTGGTGGGAAAGAGTTGAGTTCGGGAGACCTAGTTCCTCGGCGATTTCGCTGGCAACTATTCCTTGCGGATGGGCAGCAAGGAGAAGTCGTATCACGCGCAGCCGTGCCTCGGTTCCCATCGCGGAGAACATGCGGGCGAACCGGGCAACGTTCTTTGCACTTGGTCCGTGTCCCATAGAATATCTAGCTATGATATTACAGCTTTCGAATAATGCCTAAGCTCGCGCTTAGCTAGTTTCTGTCGCAAAACGCAAAATAGCCAATCAGAGCAGGCGTTTTTTGCATTTTTGTCGGTTCTTTTTGCATTTTTTCCTTGACAAGTATATGTGGTATATGGCACATATACCACATGAAA
>Ga0307372_10002902_pt1 | contig 27966 bp, 29 predicted proteins | sample OX1MG_FD_202533 | JGI IMG/M metagenome (GOLD analysis project Ga0307372, IMG submission 202533) | Soil microbial communities from Risofladan, Vaasa, Finland - OX-1 | ecosystem: Environmental > Terrestrial > Soil > Coastal area > Acid sulfate soil | place: Finland: Risofladan, Vaasa | collected... | reverse complement strand
GAACGCCCGTGGCCAAGTACTCGCCGCCGGCGGGGAGGGCCATGTGGCCGACGACCCGCCGCATGACTACGGCATCGACGCCTCGGCGCGGCTGACGGACATGCGTGCGGATGAGCGGTGAGGATCTACCTCGATTCATCCGCGTTGGTAAAACTGGTCCAACCAGAAGCCGAGTCGGACAGACTGCGAAGGTTCCTTCGTCGACACCGGTCGGACCAGTTGCTGACCAGCGCCCTCGCCCGGGTGGAGGTGGTCCGAGCAGTCTTCGCCGGTGGGCCGGCTGCCGTGGCGCAAGCCCGTCGCCAGCTCTCCCGCCTCGACCAGGTCGTACTCCGCAACGATCTGCTCGATAGCGCTGCGACGCTGGCTCCTGTCGGTCAGCTACGAAGCCTCGAAGCGATCCATCTCGCCGCGGCACTGCTGGTGAGCTGGGATCTACGTGCGCTTGTCACCTCTGACCGAGGCATGGCCGACTCCGCCCGAGCTCTTGGGCTCGCCGTAGAAACGCCGGGTGACTTCGCGGCAGCTCCCCGAGGGACATCGTCTCTTTGCGAGTCCCAAAAATGGGTGGCACATAGGGTGTCTGAATCTTGTGCTAGGAGCTCTCCGGTTCATCACCGCCCAGGGTCACAAAGTGCGTTCAGTGACGCGGCGCTGCAGGGGCGCAAGGTGAACTCAGGCGGCGTTCAGTTCGGCTTCGGCACTCTCGCCTTCACCCCGGGTGGCGCGGAGTTGTTCGACAATCCGCGAGCGGGCTAGGGTCGAGTCAAGTAATCGCGCCTCCTCGGCATGGGCATGCGGCGCTGCCGGTGACCGGACCCGGTTGAACTGAACAGCTGGACTGACAAACGGGGTTCCCGCAACATGTCAGCCGCCCGCAGCATTTCGTCGCCCTCGGCAGAGCTGATTGCAGCCGCCCGAGGGTCGGAATCGCATTGGCCTCCGCGGAGGCTAGGTGTTGTCTCAGCAGGGGATGATGTCGATGCGCGAGTCTAGCGCGCGAAGGTGGTCTGGGTCTGAGGTGACGACCCTCCGGCTGCGGGCGCGCGCGCAGAGCACCACGCTGGCGTCGATCACGTCGGATGTTCCGGCCGTCCCGCACAACTGCCCAGCACTCCTGGCCCCGAGGTCATCGAGAGCAACGACCTCGACCGCCCCGGAGCCCAGCAGCCGGGCGAGACGCACCTGGCGTCGCCCGTCACGCCACACCTGCCCGACGACGCCGGCGGGTGCTGCGAGCTTCTCCGCTCGCTCCCGAGCGCGTTTTACGAGCGCGGTGACCCGCCGGTCGTTGCGCTCGAACGCGATCAACGCCCCGGCGTCGAGGGTGAGACCTACACCCATCCGGCCTTCCGGTCTATGTCGGCCCGCTCGGCGTCGGTGAGCGGGCCTCCGGTCTCCTCCAGCATCTCGTCCAGCAAGTCATCCAGGGCGTCTGTCTTGGCCTTCTCTTCCAAGGCATCCGCGACGTAGGCCGAGACGTTCGGGGCATGGCCGGCTGCGACCGCTGCCCTGACGGTCTCCAGGAGGGGCCGAGGCAGGGTGACTGCGACCTTCGCTTTGGCTGTCATACCAATCATCATACTGTCGGCGCGGACAGGCGCACGTCGTATTCGGGTTTCTATGAGGGGTGTCAAAACCGCCCTGCGCGACCTCCACGGCGCACGGTTGAGTTCGAATTCAGGCACCCGAAGGGAAAGTGGTCGGGAAGGGCGGATTTGAACCGCCGACCTCACGGTCCCGAACCGTGCACTCTAACCGGACTGAGCTACTTCCCGAGGCCGCCCAGTATAGCCAGCGCCGAAGTGAGGGCCGGCCTCCCGCGAGCTTAGACTTGCCTCCCGATGGCCATCTACCTGGTTCGCCACGGCGAGACGAATTGGTCCCTCGACCATCGCCACACCGGCGCCACCGACATTGCCCTCACCGAGATAGGCGAGGAGCAGGCCAAGGGCTTGCGCCCCAGGCTGGAGGGGGTCCGGTTCGCGCGAGTCGTGTCCAGTCCCCTGCGGCGCGCGCTGGTCACCGCCGAGCTCTCCGGGGTCAAGCCAGCGGCGGAGGTCTCTCCGTTGCTGAGAGAGTTCGACTACGGCGAGTACGAGGGCATCACCAGCCAGGAGATCCACCAGCGTCGCCCGGGCTGGGACCTCTGGCGAGATGGCTGTCCGGGTGGGGAGTCGCCGGAGGAGGTGGTAGAGCGAAGCCGGCGCCTGCTGGCGCGGCTGGATCCGCTCCCCGACCGCAACTACGCTCTCTTCGCCCACGGCCACGTGCTCCGAGCGGTCGCGGTCGCCTACCTGGGCGTGCCGGTGGACCTCTGCCGCCACCTGGTGCTGAAGGTCGCCTCGATCTCGGTGCTGGGCGCTGAGAACGGTGTCCCGGCCATCGAAGCCTGGGACTTGAGCTAGCCTGCTCAGGCCAGCCGCAGCCGGGACAGGATCCGTTCGGTGCGCGCCGAGCCTCGGAGCAGCTCACCGCTGACCCGGGCCATGGCGAAGTCGTAGACCGGGGAGATCCGCAGTGCCCGCGGCAGGGCCGGGCGGGCGGTCCGAAGGGTGAATCCCAGACCCCTATAGGCCAGCTCCTGCGCCGGGTTCCAGGAGACCCCGAGCCGCTGGCGAACCGGAGCTGGCAGCATCCCCGCCGTGACCAGCGAGGTGAACTTGGCCAGAGCCGGACCGGTCACCCCGGGGGCCAGGATCACGCCGGCGACCTGGCGAGAGCCGGCTCCGGGGAGGGCAACCCCATTTTGTAGCTGCTGCCCGATCCAGCCTTGCATCTCGGCCTCGGTTGTCCAGGTCGAGCCGGCCGGGATCCCCATCAGCTGGGCGACCGCGTCCCATTCCCTGACAAAGCGGTCTCCCCGGCCGGACCGGAGCGAACCCACCACCCCCCGGTGCGTGCTCAGCATGGCGTCGATTAGCGAGGCATGAACCCAGAGCAGCAGTTGCTGATCACTCGCTCGGTAGGAGCTTCCCTCGGTCCAGGCGGAGGTGGCGTTACTCCCGGGTAGTTCACCCCGAACTCGGCGGTGCACCTGGTTCACCCCCCGGGTGGCGGCCTGAGCCTCGTCTCTGGTGCCGAACACGACGGTGGTGACCCAGCCCGCCGTCCGCTGAAACCGACCGATCGGGTCGGTGGCGAAGTCACTGTGATCGAGCGCCCCCTGGGCGACCAGTGGGTGGGCCGACTGCATCAGCAGAGCTCGCGGTGCGCCGAGGATCAAGAGCGGCTCCCGCATCACCTCCCAGGTCGCGCTCCCGGGACCGAAGAGGCCCCGATCCGGTCGCAGGTCGGAGAGGGGGAATTCTCCCGGAGGTGGAAGTCCGGCCGCCAGGACCCGTAGCAGCGCAGCCCGCGATCTGGGGATCGTCCTCACCCCGCTAGCCTACCCCGACCGTCGGGCTCACTTCGTAGCCACCGATCGGCGCTCGGCCCCAGGACCGGTCAGAAGACGGGAATCAGATCCTCTTCGGAGAAATTGGCAACCTCTTCGCCGCTGATGCCCACCTCGGGCATGGCCGGGAAGGCGATCCCATGCTTCTCCACGATCGCCTTCATCTTGAGCATCGCCTGGCGCCAGTTCTCCGTCTTCTGCTCCAGGGTGGCCACGCCCAGACCGGCCCCGCGGGCGAGGTCCTCCATCTTGTGGTGCACATCGGCGAAGTCGGGGGGAATGATCCAGAACTGATCGGGCGGTTCGAACAGGATCATCGAGAGGAACACGAAGCCGGCCCGCAGCTGGCGGGTGACCAGCAGCTTCTCGTCGGCGCTGATGGTCTGGAAGTGGTTCTCCAGCATGCGCATGCAGATGGCCTGGTGGCGCGCCTCGTCCTTGCCGATGTTGCGGAATGCCTGTTGGAAGACGGGATGCGCGGAGTGCTTGAACATGTGGTGGAACAGGGTCGAGGAGGCCACCTCGCCCATCAGGAAAGAGGAGAAGAGAATTGCCAGCGGGTACTTGTAGAGCGCCTTGCTGTAGCCGTTCCAGTAGCGCGCTCCGTTGTAGTAGAGCCACTTGAGATTGCGCACCGCCAGGTACTCCAGCTCGGTCTTGGGCTGGAACCCGATTGGGCCCTGCTGGTGGAGGGTCTGGATCATGCGGCCGCAGACCTCTTCGTGGTTTTGCTCGTCGCGCACGACTGAGAACAGGCAGCGCCTGACCGGGTCCTCCTCATGCAGCTCGTAGCTGCGCACCATGGCCTTGGCGAACACCGCCGGTCCGGAGGCGTCGAAGTTGGCGAGGACTCCGAACCAGTACATCATCCCCAGCCGCTCCTCCTCATTCCACTCCTTGGGATCGAGCTCGTTCCAGGGCAGGTGGGAGGGGTTCCAGGCGTCGCGCTTCGCCTTCTCGTAGATGTCGGCGAGCTGGGGGGTCTCCTCGTGCCACTCGATGGGGAAGATGTTGCCCGCCTCGATCTCGGGCGGCAGCCCCAAGAAGTCGAGGACGATGTCCTCGTGATTGCCGTTGACCGAGCTCATGGGCTCCTCCACGTGGGGCTGGACCGAGTCCATCCTACGGCGGCCCCGGCCCGCCCATCCGCGCTTGGCCACGGCGGCCGGGTTCGCAATTTAGGATGTGCCTCATGGGCCCCGCACTGACCGGCGCTTGGGCGGTCGGGGCCGGGTCGGGCTGGCCGAGGTGACCCTCGCCGCGCCAGCTTCCGGCGGCGACAGAATGCCCGGCCTCTCGCCCACGGCCGCCCGCTACCTGGAGGCGACCTACTACATCGCCCACGAGGGCGAGGCGGTGCGGCCTTCCCGGATCGCCGAGTGGCTGGGGGTGAGCGCGCCCACGGTGACCGGGGTCATGCAGAGGCTCCATGAGCAGGGACTGGTCGAGTTCAACTCCGACCGCAGCCTCCGACTCTCCCCGGCCGGCGAGCAGCGCGCCTCGGAGGTGGTCCGCCGCCATCGCATCGTCGAGCGCTGGCTGACCGACGCCTTGGGGCTGGACTGGGCGACCGCCGACCAGGAAGCGGGCCGGATGTCGCACTTCTTCTCCGACCTGGTGTTGGAGCGAATCTTCGAGGAGTTGGGACGACCGACCACCTGCCCACATGGCAATGAGATTCCCGGAGCTGGGACGAGGGACCGCGAGCTGGTCAGCCTGTACGAGCTCGAGCCGGGGGTCTCAGCGGTGATCTCCCGGATCTCCGAGGTGGCCGAGCACGAGGCCCCCCAGCTGCTTCGCCTGCTGGAGGTGGAGGGGCTGCGGCCAGGAGTTCAGGTCGAGGTGCGCCGTGAGGCGGGGGCCGAGGCCCTCACGGTCGAGGTGGCGGGTCGGACGACGGCGCTGGGCCTGCGGGCGGCGAGGTCGGTGTGGGTTGAGTGCTCAGGACGGGATCGTCCCCCGGGAGCCGCTGGATCTCTTTGAGAAACCTCTCGTGCTCCTCGGGCAGGAGCCACTCCGGTCCCCTCAGGGCCCCGTTCCCAAGCCAGATGGCGCTCATCGCGACCGCCCCCGCCAGCAGGACCCAGGCGGCTAGGTCGGGCAGTCCAAAGGAGTGGGTCGCGACCGGGATCACCAAGAGCAGGATCGCGATCAGCCCGTAGGCAACCCAGGTCGCCTGCTCGGTGCGGGTCAGGCGCGGCGGAGGGGGTATCTCGGGGACCGGGGCCGCGTTCTCCCAGAGCTCGTGGTCGGTCACCGGGGAATCGTAGCGCCGAGCGGGGTGGGTGACATCAGTGATACGAATTACGTGATTGACTTCAGGAGTTGGCAAATTGGAAAGGGGATGATATAAATCACGTATGACAATTGATCAATCGCTGCAAGAGATCCTTCGCAAAGTAGCCTCAGGGGAGCTGTCCCCCGAAGAGGGCTCGTCCCAGGTCGAGTCCCTCCAGCGCAGCAAATCCACCCTGACCGAGATCACCCTCCGCCGAGTTCGGGTGGTGGGGGCGCTGCATCCACTCCGAATCTCCGGAGACGCCGAGATTCGCGACGCCGTGGTCAGCGGTTTGCACGAGGCCCGCCGCGAGGGCGACACCCTGGTGATCCACACCAGCACGTCAGGAGCGGACGACTCTGGTTTCACCTTTCGCTGGCCGGGACGAACCGGTGTGCCCGGCTTTGGCTCGGGCCATCCCGAGCGCTCCTTGCGACCGGTCCAGATCAGGATGAATCCGGAGCTGGCGCTTGAGGTCGAGATGTCGGCCGGGCTGCTCTCCGTGGCCGGGGTGAAGGGTCCGATCAAAGCGGAGATCCAGGCCGGGAGCGCCAAGCTGGAGGGGTTCGCCAGTCCTTTCGACCTCAAGGTGACCTGGGGAACCGTCTCGGCGACCGGGGTGCTCCAGGACGGCGAATCCAAGGTTCGCTGCGAGGCGGGTACCGTGAAGATCGGGCTCGAGCCCGGTTCCAGCGTCCAGGTGCAGGCGCGCAGCACGCTGGGTCGGATCTCGCTGCCTGGGGAGGCCCCCGGGCTGCACGAGGGCTGGACCATGGGTGGGGAGCGCCGGGAGGCGACCGTGGGCTCGGGCCGGGGAAAGCTGGACGTGGAGACCACTACCGGCGCGGTCTGGGTGGAGGAGGTCGAGGCTTGACGGTAAACCACGCCCCGGGAGACTGCCCGGTCTGCGGCGAGCAGCTGCACTTGACCCGGCTCTCCTGCCAGGAGTGCGGCACCGAGCTGGCCGGGGACTTCGAGCGCTGCGAGTTCTGTGCGCTGACCCCAGCCGACCGCCGACTGCTGAAGCTGTTCTTGGGCTCCCGGGGCAATCTCAAGGCGATGGAGCGTCAGTTGGGACTCAGCTACCCCACCGTGAGGACCAGAGTCGACTCGGTCCTGGCCCGGCTGGGCGTCGAGGCCCGCGAGGCGCAGCCGGATTCCCGGCTCGGGGTTCTCCAAGCGCTGGCCCGGGGCGAGGTCGACCTCGAGCAGGCCAGCGCTCAGCTCCGTCCCTGAGCTTCAGGGAGTCCCGGCTCAGCGGAAGCCGTAGAGGCCCTCGTGGAAGTCGCCACTGTTGGACCAGCGCTCGATGACGCGGTCGACGACGGCGTCGTCGACCACCGCCGCCCCCATGGTTCGGGCGTTGCCCTCGACCGCCTCCAGGACCTGCCCTCGGACGAACTCGGGAACTTTCTGGAAACGCTGCCGGGCGGTGTCGGTCCAGGGCAGCCCGTCGCGATGCCGCTCCTCGATGGCGTGCGAGACCTCGCCCCACATCTCGTACTTCACGTCCATGATCGCCGGGGTGATGGTGGTGCCCAGCCCCTTCTTGAGAGCGGTGTATTCGACCCGCCAGCGGGTCAGCTCACGGCAGAAATCGGGGACCTCCTGGAGCCTGGCCTCGGCTGCGGCGGTCCAGCTGAACTCGGGCAGGGCGGCGCGGTCGCTCAGGGGGTGTCCGTAGCCGAGCTTCTTGCCGAGCCCGGCGACGAACTTGGAGTCGATCTCCTCGATGCCGCGCCGGGCAGCCCGCTGCTCGAGCACGGTCTGGGCCATCTGTTGGGCCTTGGCTGGGCTCAGGTGACTGGTCTCCGCCGCCGCGCGAGCCTTGCGCATGGCCGCCACGTGAGCCTCCAGGTCCCACTTCACTTCCCCGGTCCTGCCCGCCTCCGGAACTGGGCAGCCCGGGGCGTCTCCGACAGCAGCCTCTTCGGGGTGCCGGGCGACCTGCGAGGCGTCCTCCGCTGGCTCAGTGCTCACGAAGCTAAGTCTCCAACAGCAAGGGCCGCCTCTTCAAGTTCGGGGTCGGGCAGCGCTGAGGCGCAGTCGGCCGGGATCGCGGCGACGAGCAATTCCAGGGCTGACCGTAGAGCTTCGATCTGGCCGGCTTCGAGGGGGCGGGCGAAGTGGGCAGCGACCGATCGGAGGTGGTCCGGGGCCGCTTCGTCCAGCCGTGCCCGCCCGAGCTCGGTGATGACCGCGAAGTAGCCCCGAGCATCGCTCGGACAGGCCTGGCGGAGCACCAGTCCGCTCCGCTCCAGGCGCTCAACCAGGCGGGTCAGCCCACTCCGGCTGAGCAGGACCCGGTCCGCCAACTGGGCCATTCGCAGCGCCCCGCCCTCGGCCTCCTGGAGCTGGACCAGGACGTCGTACTCGGCGAGGGGCAGCTGGTGGCTCCCCACCAGCTCGCGCTCGAGGGCGCGGGTGATCACGGTGTGGGCCTTGAGAAAGGCCTTCCAGGCCGCCAGCTGGGCTGAGGAGAGGGGAGCGGTCCGTTCCTCGATAGGTAGTTGCACTATCAAGTACCCTTGTAATAAGATTGCTTATGCAATTATCACCGATTCGGATCCTTCGGGGTCGGGAGGCACGCGGATGAGCTGGAAGGTAGACAACGCCCACACCTCGCTGGAGTTCTCGGCCCGGCACATGATGGTAAGCACCGTCAAGGGCCATTTCAATGAGTTCGTCGGCGAGGTTGACATCGACCCTGAGGACCTGACCCGCAGCTGGGCTACCGCCGTGATCCAGGCCAAGAGCCTGGACACTCGCGAGGAGCGGCGCGACACCCACCTGCGCTCCGCTGACTTCTTCGACGTCGAGAAGTTCCCCGAGATCACCTACCGGAGCGGCAAGATCGAGCGCCGGGGCGAGAACCGCTTCCGGGTCGCCGGGGAGCTCACCATCAAGGGCGTTACCCGGCCCATCGAGCTGGATGTTGAGTTTCTCGGCATGGGCACAAGCCCTTACGGCGTCAAGGTGGCCGGCTTCGAGGCTTCCGGGACCCTGAGCCGCAAGGACTTCGACCTCAACTGGAACGTGGCCCTCGAGACCGGGGGCTGGCTGGTAGGCGACGAGATCAAGCTCCGGGTCGACGCCGAGGCCAATGAGGAGGTCCAGGCGGAAGCCGGCGCGGAGACCGCCACCGCCTGATTCTGATCACAGTTCCTGGCCGGCGGGCCGGGGGGACTCCCCGCCGCCCCCGCGCCGGCGCCGCCCGCTGGGGGCGGGCTCTGCCGCGGCTTCGCCCGGCTCTCCCGGTGGGGTGGGGCCGAACGTCGCTCCGGGGGCGAGCCGCTCCGAGCACAGGGTACCGAAGAGGTGGTCGGATTCATGCTGGACGATCCGGCTCATCCACCCCTCATAGTGGCGCAGCATCCCCCTGCCCTGCAGGTTGCGGTAGCGGACCGTGATCTGCTCGAAGCGGCGTACCAGGCCGCTGTGGTCGGGCATCGAGAGGCAGCCCTCGACGGCGTCGACCTCGCCCTCGCTGGCGATGATCTGGGGATTGCAGAAGGCGAGGCGGCGCCCCTCGTAAATGATCACGGCCAGCTGAATGTTGGACCCCACCTGGGGAGCCGCCAGGCCGACTCCATTCCACTCCTCACAGCGTTCGTACATCTCGTCGACCAGGTGCCTGAGCGTGGGGTCGAAGGTTCGTACCGGGGCGCTCCGGTGGTGCAGGACGGCAGCCGGGTCGAGGACCAGCCTAAGTGGGGCCTTCTGGGGGGTCACCGCCCCATTTTCGCAGGCGGTCGGGACGGATCGCCGAGCAGGCCGAGGGCCGCGTCCCGGTCGATTCCCGCCAAGCCAGGGATCTCCGCGAGGGAGATCATCCGGGCCGGGTCCAAGCCGGGTCCGAAGGTCCGATGGCAGAGGTCTAGGCGGTCCAGCTCCTCGGGGTCGGGCGGGCTCACCGCCACCACGCCCCGGACCAGTCCCCATCCCCTGGTCAGCCGCATTCCCAGGCCGGCCAGCTTGCGGCCGTCGATCGCGAGGTCGCTGAATCCCGGGCACCAGGCTCCGTCTACGCGCCCCAGCTCCAGGCTCGCTCCGAAGGGGCTCAGCCGCGAGTTGAGAAAGGCTCGCAGCGCCAAGGTGAGCCGATCGAGCGGTCGCGGGCAGGGGTCGGGCAGTCTGGCCCAGGCCAGCAACCCGAGCCAGTGGGTGCCACCCGGTCCAACCGTGCCGCCGATGCGGTCGATCGAGACCGAGCCGATACCCTCGATCCGGCGGACGGCGGCGACCAGTTCCGGCCGTCGGGCGATGGAGCTGCCCAGGGTGACTCCCTGCGGGCTCCGCCACAGCTCGAGCTCCAACTCCGCGGGGGGGAGTCGGTGGTCTCCATCGAGCTGGCCCGGGAAATCGGGATTGGCCGCGTCGGTGACCCCGACGACCCTGACCGGCCAGGGGGAGGCGCCGCCTGGGGTCGAGCTCACCGCCGCTGCGACTCGCCGCCGTCGAGCGCGGACCCGGCCCCACCCGGCGCCGCCCCGCCGGCGAGCAGCCGGCGCAGGGTGCGCAGGGAGCGGCGGGCCTGAACCTCGATGATCCCTTGCACGCCCAGTCGGGCGGCCAGGGCCCCCAAGGGACCCCCGGGCAATTGGTAGACCACGTGGTAACTCACCTCCGACTGATCGGGGCCGAGCGGCGCGCAGACGATTTCCAGGGTCCCGCTGGCGCCGAGAGCGCGTCCGTGGCTGCTCAGGAATCGGGGCCGCTCGCAGCGGCCGATCTCCCAGTCGCTGTCGGCGATCCGCCCGCCCGCCATCAGGCGAACTTTGAGCCGGTCTCCGGGAAGAAGAGGGTGGCGGAGTGCGCCCGCGACCTCGCGGACGCCGAAGACCCAGCGAGGTGCGTTGCGAACGTCGGCGGCGAAGTCCCAGGCGGCTTCCTGAGAAACCGGAACGATGATCCGGTCCCCGGCCTCAGGCATAGGTGAACGGGCCCATCAGGGCTTCGAGGATATCCCGTAGGGTTGAACTCGTGCCCGTGATTGACCCTGCCGCCCGAGCGCTGCTCGGCGAGCTCGACCGATTCCTGCAGTGGGACCTGGTCACTGTCTCTCCCTGGGGAGCCCCCGCAATCTCGCCGGTCGGGGCCCGGCTGATCCCCGAGGAGGCGACCGTTTGGACCTCGACCACAGTTGGATACGCGGCCAAGGTACGCAACATCAAGGCCAATCCCAAGGTGGCGCTGCTACGGTCCGCCCCCGGCCAGGGTTCGTACCTGGTCCGCGGCGAGGCCCGGGTGGTCGCCGGCGACGGCACCCTCAACCTGGCCCAACTCTTCCGGCTCATGGGCGGCTCCGGGGGGGCGCGGCGCTTCTTCGCCACCTCGGTCCGTGATCCCTTCTGGAGTCGGCTCTACCGTTCCTATTGGCACCGGTTCCTGATCGCGGTCAGGATCGTGGACATCTCCACCCTGGGCCCCGCGGGGTGGGAGGTGCACCGAGTCGCGCGCTGGTCCGGCCGCCCCCGTGCCGGCACGCCCGCCGCCCCGGCGCGGCGCCGCCGTGGCAGAGGGCTGCTGGACAGTCGGGGCCGGGACATGTTGGAGTCGGGCACCCCGGTGGCGCTGGCCACGGTGAGCCGCCCCGGGGCGTGCCCGATGGTCTGGCCAGTCAGCGCGGTGCCCGCGCCCGGTGGAGCGATCGAAGTCAGCGCCGGCCATCCCCTGCCCAGCGAGCAGCTGCCCCGCAGCTCCCTGGCTGTCAGGGTGATCGACGACAGCTTCGAGGTCGCCCAGATGGTGGGCTGGATCGGGACCCTGGAGTCCGGCCAGGGTCCCCGGCGACTGCTCCCCCGGGCCACCTACGGGTTCATCAAGCCACCTGGAGTAGTGGGCGACCTGGCGGCTGGGATGGCTGCCCTGGTTCGGGGAGGGAGCCTTGCCCACCCCTCGCAAGTTACCCCCCCGAACCTGGAACGGGCGATCGAGCTGGGGGGCGGGGAGGAAGGGTCCCAGCTCTCTCTGCGCGAGTCTGGGTGGGTGCTCCTGGAGCAGATCTTCGCCCGCCGCAACGCGGCGGCCCCCTGGTACGCGGGCATGGCGGCCCTGGTCTCGGACCCGGGACAGCGGCACTCCCTCCGACTTTTGGCCGAGCGGGCGCGGCTCGAGCGGGACTGGGCCCACGGCCTGCTGGCCCGCGGCTCGCGGCGGGTTGGGGCGCGCCGACTGGCGGCCGGGGCGCTTGCCCTGCATCCGAACCCGGCAGCTCCCGAGGCGACCGCCCTGCGCGAGGAGGAGCGGGTCGGTCGGCTGCTGAGCCGATTGCGGAGCCAGCTCCCCCACGAGGTTGCCGGTCCGCCGGTGCGGGTCGTGGCCGGCCCTCCAGGTGCCTTGGGAACCCCCGCCGAGCGAATCCGGGACCGGGGCCTCCCCGAGGCGACCCTGGCGGCGGCGACCGCCGTCGCTGCCGCGCTCGACCGCTGGAAGGAGCGTTCTCGCGGGTGAGCTCGGTCAGGACGCCGGGGGGCTACCCGGGGGCTTGGCTCGTGGTCGGGGCCGCTGCTCAGGCCGGGCTAGCCTATCTCGGTTTCCGGCACCCCAAGTACTTCTGGCGGGTCCTGCCGCCCGGACTTGCCGCCTGCGGGGCAGCCGCGCTCCCCGGACTTGGAGGGCGGCCCGATCGCGTTCCCCTGGCGTGGATCGGGCTGGGGGCACTTACCGGGGTGGCCGGCTACGGAGTGACTGCCGGAGCGTCGGCCCTGGTGGGCAGGTTTGCCTGGGGACGGCGGTCGCTGGCTAGGATCCAGGAGGCGTCTCGCGGCTGCCCCCGGCCGATCGCGGCCCTGCTGGCAGTTCCCGCGGCGGTCGGGGAGGAGCTCTTCTGGCGGGAGTCGGTGCTGGGTCGCCGCCTGCCCCCGGGCCGCGCCGGCGCCCTCGGCACCCTGATCTGTCCGACCCTCGCCTACTCTCTGGTCCAGGTGGGATCGTGCCAACCGCTGCCGCCTTTGGGCGCTCTTCTGATCGGTTCGGGGGCGGGGTGGCTACGGCTCCGGAGTGGCTCGATCTGGCCCGCGGTCGTGGCCCACCTTGCCTACACCGAGCTGACCTTGGTGGCTCCCGGCCTCCCTGGCGCCCCGAACCACGGTCAAACCTAACCACACAAACGTCACGCTCCTGTCGCCGTCGTGGCGGGGCTCCGCTGGCAGTATCGGAACGTGGCAGCGATACTTCGCGAGTCCCGATCTCCGGCGATCTCGTTGGAGGAAGAGACCGTTCTGACGCACCCAGGTCGACGGCGGGGTCGCCCGCGAGTTGGCCCGGCCGGGGAAGCCGTCGAGCTGGCGATCCGGGACCTCCTCCGACCTGGAGCTTTGCGGATAACCGCCGAACCGTTGACCCGGCTCCGAGACGGCGCAATCCTCGCCTACGAGGTCCGCTGGCGGGTGCCCCGGATCGACATCCTGCCCTCACTGGCCGAGATCTGGGAGGCCGCCACCGCGGTAGACCTGGTCAACACCCTGGACGACACTCTACTGCGGGCTGAGCTGGAGGTCGCCCGTGAGCTCAGCCCGGGCGCGGTCCTCTTCGAGATGCATCCCTGGCGGAGAGGACGCCGAGGGCTGATCGCCGGGCTCCTCCGCGAGGTTCGGGGCGCTGGGCTGGACCCATCGCAGATCGTCTGGCAGCTTGTCGACCAGGCGGACGAGAAGGACCGGCTCGACGCCGGCCCAATGTTCGGACTCGCCGTCCAGCTCCACGATCGGGGATTCAGGGTCGGGCTGGCTCAGCTGGGCGCGGTCCGCACCCAGCTGGCCGCGATTGGCAAGATTGAGCCGGACATCATCCAGCTCGACCCGGTTCTGGTCGCCGGCATTGACGCCGACCGGGGCCAGCGAGCGGTGGTCTCGGCTCTGGTGGGGCTCGCCTCACATATGGAGGCCCGCCTGGCCGCGACTGGGATCTCGGCAGCCGGCGAGCGGGATGTTCTGCTCGAACTCGGCGTGGAGTTCGGCCAGGGTCCGCTCCTGGGGGAGCCCCGGACGGTGGCCGGCGAAGGAGCCGAGGAGATCCAGATCCCAGGCCCGCTCCAGCTTCTCTCCCTGGACGACCGGGGCACCCCCGCCGGCACCGCGGGCGACCCTGGGGCCGCCCCCCGCCCCAGCGACGGATCAGTGTCGCTCGACTCCTACCACCTGGGCATGACCGAGATCCTGAGCCAGGCCGCCAGCGGCTTCCAGGCTGAGAGCGACCCCAGTTCGATCCTGGAGCTGGCCGCGGACTACCTGGACCGGGTCGTCCCCTGCGACGGCATCTCCATCTACCAGGCGGACTGGGACTCCGGCCGGTTCCGGCCACTCCTGGCTCGGTCGCTCAAGGACCCCACCTACGCGGCGGCGGTGATGGACCACTCCTTCTCCCTTGGCACGGGGCTGACCGGTTGGGCCTTCGACATGGGGGGACCGCAGCGGGTCAACGACGCCGACGCCCACCCCGCCGCCGGCCACGTCCCCGGGACCGTCACCGAAGACGAGTCGATGCTGCTGATCCCGCTCGTCTCCGGCGACTACCGGCTCGGGATGCTCAACATGGTCCGCTTCCGCAAGGACGGATTCCTCGCCACCGACCTGACCGTGGCCGGCCTGGTCGCCCACATGGCGGCCGCCGCCTGGCGCAACGTCGAGCTCTACGCCGAGCAGGTTCAGTACGCCATCACCGACTCTTTGACCGGCCTGCTCAACACCCGCTGGCTCCGCGATGCGGCCGGCAGGGAGCTGGCGATCGCCGAGCGAAGCGAGTCGACCCTGGCGATCTTGATGATCGACCTGGACAATTTCAAGCTCGTCAACGACAGCTGCGGCCATGCCGCCGGAGATGCCACCCTGCGCAGCGTCGGTCGCACCCTGCAGCGGTCGGTGCGGGCCGAGGACGCCGCCGTGCGCTACGGTGGCGAGGAGTTCGTCCTGATCCTGCGCGGATGCGAGCTGCCTGCCGCCCGGCGGGTGGCCCGGGAGATCCGGCGGGCTCTGGCGGAGATCCCAATGCCCGAGCACAGCGCGGTGCCTCGGGTCACCGCGTCGATCGGAGTGGCGCTCTTCCCCAAGCACGGCCGGACGATCGGGCAGCTGCTAGGGGTTGCCGACGCGGCCATGTACAGCGCCAAGCGCAGGGGCCGCGACCGGCTGGCTGTCGGACACTGAGAAGAAGGCCGGCTCGCCCGGCCACTTCCCGGTGGCGGCCCGAGCGGGCCCAGGGTCTCCCGGGTTAGGGAGCGACCCGGCGCTGGACCGCCTGGACCACCGTGAGCAGCGCCTCCAGCTCATGAGCGTCGAACTGTTCCACCAGGTGACGCACCTTCTGGCTTCGGAAGCCGCAGGCCTCCTCAGCCGCCGACCGGCCCCGGCTTGAGAGCGCGGCGTGGACGACCCGCCGGTCCTGCTGGTCCCGGCGGCGAACCGCCAGGCCATGTTCCTCGAGACGGTCCAGCGCCGCGCTCACCGATGGCGGGCTGACCTCGAGCGCCTCGGCCAGCTGGCCCACGGTGGCCGGGCCTAGCTCCTGGAGCACCATCAGCAGGTGCATCTGGCCCACCGAGAGATCCCGGCGCGCCCAGCGGCCGCCCGGGCTCTGGCGCCAGTTCTGCGCCATCAGCTCGTGGAGGGCCGCCAGGGCACGCTCCAAGAGGCGCTCTCTCGGGCTGACCCGGTTGGCGGCGGGGCTGGTGGCCATTGGGCGCTGTCTCAGCCGGCCGAGACCAGCTCTTCCTCTTCCGGAGTCGGCTGGGGAGAGAGGTCGGGGGCGGTCGGAGCCACGGGAGTGTCGTGGTGGGTGGTGCGCAGCGGCAGCTCTTTCAGGAAGAAGGTCGCCACCACTGCCGCCACGGCGACCACCAGCCCGATCCAGAAGGAGCCGGCAATCCCCTGGGCCAGCGCCTCGTGCAACGCCTTGACGATGGCCGGAATGAAGGGATGCGCGGACGAGGGCAGCACCTGGGCCAGCTTGGCACCCACGTTGCCAACCCCGGTCAGGCTGCTGTTGGAGCTGGCCGAGAGGTGGCCGGTGAGCGCCTGGGGGACGCCTGCCTTGCTCAGGTCCTTGGGGAGGTCGCTGGCGATCGAGGAGGAGAGCGAGGTGCCGGCGATGGCCAGCCCGATGGTGCCGCCGATCTGGCGGATGAAGGTCAGCGTGCTGGTGGCAACACCGAGCCGGGCGACCGGGACGGCGTTCTGGACGACCAGGGTGTAACCCGACATGGCGGGCCCGATCCCGATCCCCAAGACGAACAGCCAGACCCAGAGCGGGTAATCGCCGGTGGTGGCCGTGAGCTGGGTCATGAGGAAGATCCCCGCCGTCATGGTCACCATTGCCCCCACCATCAGCAACTTGTACTTGCCGGTGCGGGCGATCACCAACCCGGCGCCGATGCTGGTCCCCATCAGGCCGACCAGGAGCGGCCAGAGCATGTATCCGGAGGCGGTGGCGCTGATCCCGCGCACCGCCTGGTAGTAGCGGGGCATGAAGATGACCGCGATGAAGAAGGCGAACGACATGAAGAACATCGCCGTCTGCGAGGCCGCGTAGGTCCGGTTGCGGAAGAGATCCAAGGGCAGGATCGGCTCCTTGACCCGGGTCTCTATGTAGAGGAAGGCGACCGTCAGGATGGCGCCCAGGAGGAGCAGACCCCCGACCTGCCATGAGAACCAGGAGTAGGCAACCCCGGAGCTGCTGGCGAGTCCCTTCTCGGTGAGCCCGATCAGGATGGGAACCACGGCAGCGGTGAAGACCAGGGCGCCCCAGTAGTCGATCGACGGGGTGGCCCCCTCGCGCCGGTGATTGGGGAGGTTGAAGATGATCACCGCCAGGGCAACCGCGCCGATGGGCAGGTTGACGTAGAAGACCCAGTGCCAGCTGATGTTGTCGGTGATCCAGCCGCCCAGGAAGGGACCGACCAGGAAGGCGAGCCCGAACACGGCGCCGAAGAAGCCCTGGTACTTGCCCCGCTCGCGGGGGGTGAAGAGGTCGCCGATGACCGCCAGCGCGATCGGAAAGAGGGCGCCAGCTCCCAGCCCTTGGAGGCCCCGGAAGAAGATCAGCTCACCCATGTTCTGGGAGAGCCCGGAGAGGGCCGAGCCGACCAGGAAGAGGCTGATCCCCACGATCAGCAGCAGCTTGCGCCCGAACAGGTCGGACAGCTTGCCGTAGATGGGCACGGTGATGGTGCTGGTGAGCAGGTACGAGGTCACCACCCAGACGTAGAGGTTGTTGCCTCCCAGGTCGGTGACGATGGTGGGCAGGGCCGTGCCTACCACCGTCTGGTCGAGGGCACTGAGGAAGAGCCCGAGCATCACCGCGATCACGATCGCGAGCTTGGTCCGCTGGGAAAGCTGCATCACCGACTGATTCATGGACACGACAAACCTCGAGTTCTCGGCTTACGACCGCCGCCCCGCCCGGTCTCCCAAAGATTAGCCTTGGCCGAATAGTTCTGTCAAGCCTAATCTTTAGTCGGGGCCGGGCGATCGGGTCGGAGCGGGCGAGGCGCCGGCGGCGGCCGGTCGGCCGCGCGGCGGCGGTCGAAAGCAGCGCCAACTCCGCCCCAGCTGAGTCGGGCGAGACCTCCGCCGACCAGCTCCCTGGGCGGGCCCGTAAATCGTCCGCCTAGGGTCTCGTGACCTCCGCCGTGGCCGGGAATCCGACATGGTCGGCCAGGCCCTGGCTGACCGTCGCCCCGATCCACTCGCGGGCGCGGTCCACCTCGGCCTCGACGCGGAAGCGGAGCCGGCTGCCGCGCATAGCCACCAGCCGGAGCCCCGGAGGGGGCTCGGTCAGCAGCCGATCCAGGATTCGACCCAGCAGCCGGGTGGCGGCGTCGCTCAGGCTGCGGTCCTCGCCGGAAAGGGAGTGAGGCTCCCCCCAGGGCAGTCCCGGCAGCGGGCCGCCCAGCTGGGCGAGCCAGCCGGCTGAGTCGGGCAAGGTCCGGAGCAGCGGCACCAGGCCGGCCGGCATAGGTCCGCCGTCGAGGGCCGAGCCCTGGAGGGGGTCGTGCCCATCCCGGCGCAACCGCTTGCCTTCGAGGGACCGCTGGGCGCCCGCCAGCTGTGCCCCGTCGAGCTGGCCCAACCGGGCCAGTCCCGCCCACCCGTCCCGAAGTGCTTCGATCGCGGTCCGGTCCTGGGCCCAGGCGGCGACCAGGGCCAGCGGCAGCGGGGGCAGCCGCACGTCGAGGACAGGCTGGGCGCCTCGTGAGCGAGTCTCGACCCGGTTCAGGGGGCGGGGTTCGATCGCGGTATAGATCCCCCCGGGGTGGGGCAGATTGATCTCGTAGCCGTCCAGCGACAGGCGCCCCATCAGGCGCAGGTCGGCTCCGTAGGGGAGCTCATCGCGCCGGGAGGGAAGCGACCTCGACCATTGGTTGAGCGCTCTCCCCAGCTGGGCCAGCTTCCAGACTCCGTCGTCGTCGAGCTGGCTCCCCGGGCCGCCCCGATCCTCGATCGGCTCGCGGAGGCCGACCATGGTCGTGAGCCGGAGGCGCTCGACAAAGTCCGCCGCCTGGAGGGCCTGACGGAGCGCCAGGTGGGGGGGCACGTCTCCGATCACCAGAGGGGGCTTTCGTTTGAGTTGGGTGTGACGCAGGAATTCGGCCAGCGAGAGGTCCCAGGAGCCCCCCGGGATGGCGATATGAAGGTCGCCGGGCCCAGTCCGGAGCAGAACTCCGGCTTCCGGACCGGCGGCCCAACCAGGGGCCGAAGCGGGCCGGCTACTCCGAGCTCCCTGGGCCTGGGCAGGTTCGCGGAACTGATGGTCGTAGGCGGCGCGGCGCTCCGGGGTGGCGACCAGCGACCAGGCCTGCTGGAGCTGGGTGAAAAGGGCCGTCGCGCGCGACTGGTCGAGGCGGGTCGGGGTCGGCCGATGCGCCTGGACGTCGGGGTGGAGTTCGCGGGCCCGGGAGCGGTAGCTGCGGCGGAGCTCGGTCCAGCTGGCGCTCCGGTCGGCACCCAGGACCGCGTAGACGTCGAGCGCGCGCCGCTGGACTGACTTCACTTCCGGCGCGAGTCTATCGGCCCCTGGTCACCCGGACCAAAAGGCAGCGCCCCCGACCTACCCCCTTCAGAGGTCGAAGGGATCCTTGAAGAAGGTGGGCAGGTGGGTTGAGAACCAGCCGTACACGAGGGGCACGTTGTCGCTTATCACCAGCACCCCCATGGCCACCACCAGCGCCCCGCCCACCAGGGAAATCGCCCGCTGGTGCCGGTTGAGCACACGGAGCGCCGGGGTGGCCCGGTCGATCAGGAGTGCGACCAGGATGAAGGGCGATCCCAGGCCCAAACAGTAGGCGGCGATCAGGAGCAGGCCACGCCCGGTAGTTCCCTGCTCGATGCCCGAGGTGAGCACGGCCCCCAGCACCGGTCCGATGCAGGGCGTCCAGCCGGCGGCGAACCCCAACCCCAATAGGAGCCCGGCGGGAAACCCGCCCCGGGTGAAACCCACCGGCAGCCAGCGCGCCTCCCGGGATAGCCAGGGCTGCCGGAAGACGCCCATGAAGCTGAGACCGAGCAGGATCACGACCGCGCCCATGATGGGGAGGGCCAGGTGCTTCCAGGGCTCGAGCAGACGGTAAAGAGCGTAGAAGAAGGCGACCAGAAAGAGGCTCAGCCCGAGCACGAAGCCCAACGAGCCCAGCATCACCCGGGCCCGGTTTCGGCCCAGGGGGGACGCGGCGCCGCCCCCGCCCGTCGCCGACTGGGCCAGGAAGCCCATGTAGGAAGGCACCAGAGGGAGGACGCAAGGGGACAGAAATGAGGTGGCGCCGGCGGCCACGGCGAGGGGTATCGAGACGTTAGCCAAGTTCAAGGAGGGTCCCTCGCTGACCGATTCGAAGCCGAGTGTAACCGGGGCACCGCAGTCACCCCACGCGGCTTGGCCAGCGCCGGGCTCGCTGGCCCGAACCTTCGCCGGGGCGGGGTGAAGCGCCACCATCCGTCGGCCCCGAGGGTCCTCGGGCAGAGGGTGAGCGGTCGGGTGGGGAGCTCGGACCGAGTTAGTACGTGGTGGGATACACCTGTTGGCGCTCTACCGGCCCGGCGAGGGTCTCTGCCCGAAGCGCAGGAAATCAGGCATCGGCGACGGCCGCAAACCGGGCCAGCTCCTGCTCCGCCAGTTCCGGGTCGAGCTTGCGAAAGAGGGGGGTGGGCTCCCCGAGCTGCTTTCCCGCGAGGAGCCGGTGCGGCCTCCAGTCCGCCTCCGGGGTGGCGAAGGTGCCGGTCAGGACTGAATGGGGATCTCCGTCCCCAGCGAAGGTCACCTTCTTCGGCATGGGGGCGATATCGCCCTGGTAACCGAGCATGTGGTGCAGCCGCTGGCAGCTGAACGGGAGGAAGGGGAGCAGCTGAATCTTGAGGTTGTCGATGCAGCAGAGGGCGACGTAGATCACGGTCGACGTCCGCTCCCGGTCGGTCGCCACCAGTCGCCAGGGCTCGTTCTCGGCCAAGTACTGGTTGACCCGAGCGGCCAGGCCCATCACCTCGGTCAGAGCCGCCTTGAAGCGGGCCAGCTCCAGCAGCCGCCCCACCGAGTCGAATCCCGCCTCCACTGCCGCGACCAGCTCCTCATCCCGGCCGCCGAGCGGGCCCGGTTCGGGCACCTCCCCGAAGTGTTTCTTGGCGATGGTCAGGGTGCGGTGAACAAGGTTGCCCCAGGTGGCCACCAGCTCGTCGTTGTTGCGACGAATGAACTCACTCCAGGTGAAGTCGGTGTCCTGGGTCTCGGGGCCTGCGGCGGTGAGGTAGTAACGCAGCGCGTCCGGGTCGTACCGCTCCAGGAAGTCCCGCACCTCGATCACGATGCCCCGGCTGCTGGAGAACTTTTGCCCCTCCATGGTGAGGAACTCACTGCTGACCACGTTCTCGGGCAAAACCAGGGGCAGGTTCGGCGGTCCGCCGCCGACCGCGCCGCCGCTGCCGTAGCCCATCAGGATGCTCGGCCAGATCACGCTGTGGAAGATGATGTTGTCCTTGCCCATGAAGTAGAAGTGGCGAGCCTCGGGATTCTGCCACCAGGCCCGCCAGCTCTCCGGCTCGCCCTGGGCGGCGGCCCACTCGACGCTGGCGGAGAGGTAGCCGATCACCGCCTCGAACCAGACGTAGAGCAGTTTGTCGTCGCGATCGATGAATTCCGGGAGGGGAATGTGGACGCCCCAGTCGATGTCCCGGGTCACCGCCCGGGGCCGGAGTTCGGCGATCAGGTTGAGCGAGAAGGCGCGCACATTGCTGCGCCACTCGGTCTTGGACTCGATCCACTCGGTCAGGGCCCCGGCGAAGGCGGGCAGGTCGAGCAGGAAGTGCTCGGACTCGCGGAACACCGGGGGCCGACCGTCGATTCGCGAGCGGGGCTCGATCAGGTCGGCGGGATCGAGGATCCGGCCGCAGTTGTCGCACTGATCCCCGCGGGCCCCGGGGAAGCCGCAGTGAGGGCAGGTACCCTCTATGTAGCGGTCGGGCAGGGCGCGCCCGGTCGCCTCGGAGAAGGCACCCTGCTGGGTTCGACGCAGGAGGTAGCCCTTGTCAAAGAGGGTCCGGAAGACGTCCTGGGCCACCCGGGCGTGGTTCAAGGTGGTGGTGCGGGTGAAGAGGTCGTAGCTCAGACCGAGCCGCTGCAGATCGTCGCTGATCACGGCGTTGTAGCGGTCCGCGATGTCGCGTGGAGAGACCCCCTCCCGATCGGCTGCGACCAGGATCGGGGTGCCGTGCTCGTCGGTGCCGCTGACCATCAGGACGCGGGCGCCCCGGAGCCGCTGGTAGCGGGCGAAGATATCTGAGGGGACTCCGAAGCCGGCGACGTGGCCGATGTGCCGGGGGCCGCTGGCGTAGGGCCAGGCGACCGCCACCAGGACGTGTTCCGCTCCCGGGCGAGATGAAGTCAAGACCGGCACGATGGTAGCCGGTCACCTCCAGAGCAGGTGGAACAATGGCCGTGATGAACCGTGACTCCCGGGTCCTGCTGGTTATTGCCGACAGCTCGCGCAGCGGCGGGCCCGAGCACGTCCTCACTCTGGCCCAGGAGCTCACGGCGGCGGGCTGGGTCGCTTTGGTGTGCTGCCCTCCGGGGGAGCTGGTGGAGCGGTCACAGGCGGCCGGGCTGGCGGTGGCGCCGATCCGGATGGCCGGGCGGGGGTGGGCATCTGCCCCGATTCAGCTCCGCCAGCTGGCCCGCCGCTGGCGCGCCTCGCTGGTCCACAGTCACGGCCTGAGGGCCGGCGCGCTCGTCCGCCGCGCCCGGACTCCAGCACCCCACGTCCACACCCACCATCTCGACGGCTGGTTCACGGCCAGCCCGCTTCGGGTGGCCATCCATCGGCGGGAGCTGCAGGCGCTCGGGCGGTCCGCCCAACTGGAGATCGCCGTCTCCAACGCGGTCGCCGAGTTCCTAACTCAGGAGGTGGGGGTCGACTCGACACGGATCCGGGTGGTCGCCAACGGGATCCAACCCCTGCCAGTTCGGGAGCGGACCCGGGCCCAGGGGCGCCGGGTTGGAGTGCTCGCCCGGCTCACTCAGTCGAAAGGGGTGGACATTGCCATCTTGGCCCTTACCACTCCGGCCGGACGGGGTCTGACCCTCGACGTCGGTGGTTCCGGTCCTGAGCTGGCGGCGCTTGTGGATCTCGCCTATCTGGTTGGGGTCGCCGACCGGGTCAACTTCGTCGGCGAGGTCACCGACCGGGAGAGCTTCTTTGCCAACCTGGATCTGGCCTGGGTCCCCTCCCGCGCCGAGCCGTTCGGCCTCACCGCCTGCGAGGCGATGAGCTCGGGTTTGCCGGTCGTGGCCAGCCGCGTCGGGGGCCTGTCCGAGATCCTCGATCCACCGCGGGCGGGCCTGGTGGTGGGAGCCGCGAATCCGGCCGCCTTGGCCAGTGTCAGCGCCGCGCTGCTCTCCGACCCGGCCCGCTACGCGGCGCTGAGCGCCGCCGGGGTGGATCGGGTCAGGAGGCGCTTTTCGGCAGCGCGGATGGGCGCGCTGACCAGAGGGGTGTACCGAGAGGCGATCGGCCCCGGCTAGGGAAGCCGCCGTCCCCGTGGACACTGTCCCGCGACCGTGGCAGGAGCTTACCGGCCGGCGGGGAGGGTGATCGATCCCTTGGGGGTGAGGCGGTCTCCGGGCACCGGAAAGGGGTGACTGGACCCGCCGCCGCTTCGGCACCGGTCCCCGATTCGGAGGGGCGAGCCCCCGCGAATCGGGTGGCCGAGAACGAGCGGGAACGGCAGGTCGGCCCCAACGCGAGGGGCGCGGCCCTAGCTCCCGGTCAGCTTCAGGCGGATACGCCTGTCCCGTCCGAGCGGGGCGGGCGACGGGCGGTCATGATTCCCAGCAGGGCGACGGCGATGCCCGCCAGCAGGAGGTAGACCACCATCCCGGCTATGTCCGCCCAGTAAGCGTAATGGCCGGTACTCACCGAAGAGGTGAACACCCCGCGGAAAGGTGCGGAGAGCGCACCGGCCAGACCGGAGATGAAGCTTACGAAGCCGACGTCTCCTGACGCGGCCAACTTGAAGATGAAGTCCAAGGCCAGAATGGCATCGACCACACCGGCCACCAACCAGACTGCGCTCTTGATCCGGAACCCCATCGGCGCCACGGTGGTGGTGGTGCGGGTGATCGTCCGCTCGTCGGCACCGTTGGGCCCGACCCGGGTGACCGCTTGCTCGCGTTCGCTGACTTCGGGCTCGATCATGTTCGACCTCCTCGTATTCCGTGCCGACCGAGAGGGGACCAATCAATGACGGGCTTCCCGGTCGCACCGGGACTAACGGAGTTCCGTTCGGGTCGTTTCGGGTTCCCGTCAGTCGGGGAGGATTGGAGGGCCGCTGACCGATGGGTGTCGGCAGCCGACGTCGTCTCACGAGGGGCCGGCTGGCCCGCTCCGTTATGGGTCCCCGGACGACCGATCAGGCCCGGGTCGTCGCCGTCATGGAGTCGGCGTCGGGGCCTCCGGAGCTTCCGGTTCCTGACCCGGGTGGGGGACCGCCAGCACGCTGAGAACTTCTAGGAAGGACTGAACCTGGGTGGCATCGAGGCGCTCAAACATCTTCGCCACTGACTGGCGGCGCCACTCGCGGACCGCGGCCACGGTCGCCATGCCCCGATCGGTCGGAGCCAGGAACACGGTGCGGCGATCGCTGGGATCATAGCGACGCCTGGCCAGGCCCTGGCGGATCATCCGGTTGGCCAGGGCGGTGGCCGCGGCGCCGCTGATCCCGACCGAGTCGGCGAATTCGCTCATGGTGATCCCCTGGGGTGGGAGCTGACCCAGAGCCTCCACCTGGTGGGGAGTCAACGCGCCCATCTGGGAGCTGACGTCGTCGGGCAACGGCACCCGGAGAGTTCGCTGGAGGATAGGCAGCAGCTCCAGAACTCGCTCGACGATGTCGGTCACGGGACCGGCGCCATGATCGGGTGATCCGTTGCCTGACTGAAAGTTCACCTGGCGAATTTATGCCACTCCCACTCGCCGTGTCTACGAGGACATCGCCGCCGCCAACTACTTCTTGGCGGGTTCGTAATAGGGGTTGGTCCCGGAGGCGTGGTCGGTAGTGTCGACCACGTCCACGATCTCGGGGAAGCGTTCGAGAATGGCTCCGCGCACCCCCTGCGAGAGAGTGACCTCGGCCAGCCCGCAGCCCTGGCAGCCGCCACCCATCTGGACGTAGGCGACCCCGCCGGCGATGTCCAGGAGGCCGATGTAGCCGCCGTGGCCGGCCACCGCTGGGTTGATCTCGGTGTCGAGGAGCTGCTGGACCGCCTGAGCCAGCGGGTCGGCGTCCGGATTGTAGGCGGTGACCAGGCTGAGGGCCCCCGAGGTCGGGTCGGCGTCCACCCGGGATCCCACCACGTGCCGGGAGATCACCCGGGGCGCTACGAAGAGGATGTCGGGCGCACCTTCGACCAGTACTTCGTCGGGCTTAAGCTCGCCCGGCTCGACCAGGGCAAATGTGAAGGTGAGCCGCTCTCCCTGCAATCCCCCCGGCGTGACTGAGACCCAAGCATCGGGGTGTCCCTGGCGGACCCGGAAGCCTCGGATCCGATCGGCCGCGCTCTCGTTCAGCTCGAGGCCGGGAAGCGCCTCCGAGGGTCCGCTCGCCATGGCCCTAGTCTGAGGCCATGGCGAGACGGGTGTTGCTGGTCCTCCCCAGTAGGACCTACCGGGCGGCGGCGTTCCTCGAGGCCGCCCGACGGCTCCAGCTGGAGGTGGTGGTCGCCAGTGACCAAGGCTCGACCCTAGGCCACCTCTTCCCTGACCTCGAGCTGACGATTGATCTCGATGATCCAGTCGCCGCTGCCCGGCTGGTCGCCTCCCACCCCACAGCGGCGCAGATCCAAGCCGTCGTCCCAGTCGACGACGGCGCGGTTCTGGCGGCCGCCCAGATCGCCGAGCGGCTGGGCCTCCCGGGCAGTCCCGTGACCGCCGTGGCGGCCACCCGCAACAAGCTGCTGCTCCGGGAGCGCCTGAATGCGCACGGGGTATCGCAACCTGGCTGGTGGCCCTGGATCGGCCCCGGCGATCCAGGCCCGCTGCCTTTCCCGGTGGTGGTGAAGCCGCTCGACCAGGCGGGCAGCCGGGGAGTCATCAGGGTGGATGAGCCCACCCAGCTCCTGGCGGCGGGCGAGCGTATTCGGCGCGAGCTGCTCGCCGACCCCACCTGCCTGCCGCCCCACCTGGGGGTTCCCCTCTTGGTGGAGAAGTTCGTCGCCGGACCCGAGGTTGCCGTCGAGGCGGTGCTGCGGCGGGGGCAGCTCTGGCCTCTGGCGGTGTTCGACAAGCCGGACCCCCTGGACGGTCCCTACTTCGAGGAGACCGTCTACACGGTGCCATCTGGGCTCGACCCGGAGCGTCAGGGGGAGATCCTCGCCGAGGTCCTGGCGGCGGTGCGCGCCGTCGGGCTCAGCGAAGGGGCGGTCCACGCCGAGCTGCGCCTGGGCGAGGGCCGACCCCGCCTGATCGACCTGGCCGGCCGCTCGATCGGCGGGCGCTGTTCCGGAGTCCTTCGCTTCGCCTCAAAGCGGAGTTTGGAGGAGATCCTGCTGCGCGCGGCCTTGGGCGAGCCGCTCGGGGAGCTGGAGCTGGAGCCCGGGGCCCGCGGGGTGATGATGATGCCGATCCCCCGGGCGGGTACTCTGCGCTCGGTTCCCGGGCGCGCCGAGGCTCTCGCGGGGGAGGGCATCGACCTGATCGATGTCTCGGTGCCGCTCGGGGGCCGGATCGCGCCTCTGCCCGAGGGGGATCGCTACCTGGGCTTCATCCACGCCCACGGGAGGGACTCCGCCCAGGTCACCCAGCGGCTCTGGCGGGCTTACCAGCGCCTGGGGGTTGTCATCGAGGACTGATCCTGCTGCAGGCGCGCCCCGGCCCCTCGGCCTGAGCGGACAAGCCGAGCGTGGCCATTTCCGCCGAGCCGAACTCCGCTCCACCCGGGGCCGGGCCTAGCCGCCAGGGCAAGACCGAGCTTCTGGCGCAGCTAACCCGCGGGGTGCTGGCGCTCACCACGTCTGCAGCATGGAGAAATTGGCTCGCCACCAGCCGCCGGTTCCATCGCTACAGCTTCCAGAACCAGGTCCTCATCCTCTCTCAGCGCCCAGACGCCACCTGGGTGGCCGGCTACCGCGCCTGGTTGCAGCTCGGGCGTCAGGTGCGCCCCGGGGAGCGGGCGATCAGGATCCTGGCGCCCTGCCTCGCGCCTCCGGGTAGGGACGCCTCCGAGGAGCAGATCCGGCGGGCGGTGGTGGCCTTTCGTGTCGCCCGGGTCTTCGATCTCAGCCAGACCGATGGGGTGGACATCCCCCAGCCGGTGCACACCCTTCGTGAGGAGGCGCCGGGGGGCGCCCTGGCCCGGCTCGCGGAGAGGGGAGTGGAACTGGGGTTCGAGGTTCAATTCACCTCACTCTGGGGAAGCCGCAACGGTGACTGCTCCCACTCCCTGGGGCGGATCCGGGTCAGGGAGGGGCTGCCCCCGGCGCACAAGCTCAAGACCCTCGCCCACGAGCTCGGGCACGCACTCCTGCACGGACCCGACTTCCAGGGCTCGCGGGCGCTCGCCGAGCTCGAGGCGGAGAGCGTCGCCTACCTCGCCTGCCAGGAGTTCGGCGTCGACAGCTCCAGCTACAGCTTCGGATACGTGGCGAGCTGGGCCGGTGGTGGTCCCGAGGCGGCCCGGCTCATCTCAGCTACCGGGGGACGGATCCTGCGGGGGAGAGCTGGGCTGCTGCAGGCGCCTGGGGCGGGGCTGGCGCCGCCGGAGACGGCCACTCCCAACTGAGCCTGTCGAAGGGCGCGGCTCGGGACCCGGGTGGCGCTGAGTTGGCCGACTCCGGACCTTAATTATTTCCTAACCACCTTTTACCAAAACTTAATCTGTGTCGCAGACGACCGTCGCCCGCGGGGTGATCGAGGCCCTTGACGAAGCCCCCCTCAGCCGCTTCCACATGCGGGCGGTCCTGACCGCGGGCACCGGCTTCTTCACCGATGCCTACGACCTCTTCATCATTGGCACCGCGCTGGCCCTGATCAAGGTCGAATACCATCCCTCGGCGGTGGTGATCGGGCTGGTGGGGAGCACCGCCCTGCTGGCCGCATTTGCGGGGGCGACCGTCTTCGGCCGGATTGCGGACGTGTTCGGCCGCAAGAAAATCTACGGCTTGGAGGCGGCCATCATGGCTGTCGCCGCGGTGGGAAGCGCCCTCTCCCCGAACCTGGTCTGGCTGATTGCCTGGCGCTTCCTCTTGGGGATCGGCATCGGGGGCGACTACCCCGTCAGCGCCGTCCTCATGAGCGAGTACGCCAATCGCAAGAACCGGGGCAGGCTGGTGAGCATGGTGTTCTCCATGCAGGCGCTGGGACTCATCGCCGGCCCCCTGGTGGCTCTGGTGATCCTCGGACTGGGAGTGCATCCAGAAATCGCCTGGAGGCTGATGCTGGGCCTGGGGGCGATCCCGGCTCTGGCCGTGATCTACCTGCGCCGCACCCTCCCGGAGTCGCCCCGCTTTCGGGCCCAGGTGCAGGGAAGGGCGGCCGAGGCGGCGGCGGCGATGCGCCGCTATAGCAAGGGGGTGGTGGACGCGGGGGCTAAGGCGGCCACCCGACCGGTCAGGCTGGGGCTGCGCCAGTTCCTGTCCAACCCAAAGTACCTGACCCTCCTGCTGGGCACGGCCGGCTGCTGGTTCATGTTCGATTACGCCTTCTACGGCAACACGATTTCCACACCGCTGATACTCAAGGCGGTGGCCCCGCACGCCAGCCTGATCACCGACACCGCGATCGCTCTGCTCATCTTCACCGTCGCCGCCGCACCCGGCTACC
>Ga0307372_10002896_pt1 | contig 27991 bp, 31 predicted proteins | sample OX1MG_FD_202533 | JGI IMG/M metagenome (GOLD analysis project Ga0307372, IMG submission 202533) | Soil microbial communities from Risofladan, Vaasa, Finland - OX-1 | ecosystem: Environmental > Terrestrial > Soil > Coastal area > Acid sulfate soil | place: Finland: Risofladan, Vaasa | collected... | reverse complement strand
TTCGGGAAGGTCCGGGGGCGGAGTAAAGCGGGACGATCCCTAGCGGGTAGTCACCGTCCCAAACCAGAAAGCAGTGCAGCTCGAGGTCGGTGCCGAAGTTTTCCCACCAACTCCACTGCCAGTCCCAGGATAGGAAGGGGTTGACGGGCTCACCGGCGGCCTCGATCTCGTTCCAGTTGGAGCGTAGCTGCCATAGGCCGGCGGTGGTGGTGATCTCCTCCACCCGGAGGCCGCTCTCGCGCGGATTCAGTGCGGCTTGCGCCCCAAGGGGCGCTGGACATGAGGCCCCGATGCTTGCTCCACCCTGAATTCCCCGCGCTTTCCCGCGGCGCCTTCGACCGCGCCTAGTGAGATGACTCTACCATCGCCGCCAGCGGCCAAACATAAAGTGGGGGCACGTTGAGCCTGAACGAGCCCGATCGAGCCGAGGTGCTGGTCTGGACGGTGGGCACCGGAGGCGGCCACCGCAGTGTGGCGGAGGCCCTAGTGCAAGCCCTGACCACCCGGGGCCAGGGTCGGGTCCGGGTCGCCGTGGACGACCCCACCGAGGCCCGGATCGGACGGACGGCGCGCTCTCTGGCTCGGGCCTACGGGCCGCTAGTTCGCACCTCGCCGGCGCTCTGGGGCCTGCTTTTCAGAGGGTTCAGCCGGCGCCAGTTCAGCTCGGGGCTGGATCGCTTTCTGCTCCACCAGCTAGTACCGGCCATGTCAGAGCGAACCAGGATCCGCTCCCCTCGGGTGGTGGTCAACTGTCACCCTCTACTCGGCCCGGCAGCCCATGCCGCTGCGGCTGCCGACCCGACCGACTCCCCGCCGGCACTGGTGACCGTCATGACCGATCTGGTTGGCGGCCATCTGAGCTGGCTCTCGCCCCGGCCCGACGCGATCCTGACCGCCACCAGCCAGGCTTCGGAGTGGTGCCTCCGCCACGGACTCCCGGCCAATCTGGTCCACCAGACCGGTCTCCCCATCGACCCTTCCTTGGCCTCGGGGCCCGCCGGCCCCGAGGAGCGCCGAGAGCTGCGCCGAAGGCTTGGCCTCAATCTCGATTCCCTCTGCGTCCTGATTGGCGGAGGCGCCGAGGGGGCTGGCCATTTGAAACGGCTGGCGAGCTGGGTCGACTCCAGCGGGCTGCCCGTTCAGGTGGTCGTCGCCTGCGGCAATAATCGGCGGCTGCTGAGTTGGCTACAGCTCCACCCCGGGCTGGTACCCACGGTAGCCCTCGGCTTCCAACCTTCGCTGACCCCGTGGCTGCGGGCCGCCGACGTGTACCTCGGCAAGGCCGGGCCCAGCACCCTGGCCGAGGCGGCGGCGGTGGGCCTGGCCTTGCTGGTCACCGACGCGCTTCCCGGCCAGGAGGAGGACAACGACACCGCCGTGGTGGCGGCCGGCGCGGCTCGGAGGATCCAGAGCCGCGCCGGTCTCCTGGAAGACCTCGCTCGCCTCGCTCGCCGGGAGGATCCCCTGCTGGGGGAACTCCGCCGCGGCGCACTCTTGTGGGCCCGCCCCGACGCTGCCGACCAAGCTGCCGAAGTGATCCTCAGCTTCCTGGACGGGGCCCGGCCGGGTGCGGTCCGCCTGCCTCCGGGACGAACCGCAACCGGGTGAGGGCGCGTCCTCCAACCTCGGCGTTGATCGAGTCCAGGATCACCGAAGACTCGATCTGGAGCTGGTGTGCGATGGCGGGATGGGCACAGGCCAGCACCAGGACCGAGCCCTCCACCGCGGAGACCCGCACGTGCGGACGCAGGAAGTCGCCGCAGGCCTTGGCGAAGGCCGACTCAACTCGTACCTGCCTGACCTGCCTGGTGGCGCCCAGTCGGCGCAACACCCGCGGCAGGATCGCCTCTATGCCCTCCATTGGGCCAACTCTTGGTCCGGCTGCAACAGCTGAGAGATGCTGCCTCCCAGGACCCGGAGCGTCTGGGCGATGGGCACCTCGGTCCCGATCTCCGGATCCTCGGTGGCGGTGATCAAGGTCTGCTCCACCGCCAACTCCTCGGAGAGCAACTTGATCAGGCCAGCCCTTCGGTCCCTGTCGAGCTCAGAAAACACATCGTCGAGCAACAGCAGCGGGGTCTCTCCACCGATGCTGAGGTGCTGCCGGACCTCGGCCACCTTGAGCGCCAGGACGACAGTTCGTTGCTGGCCCTGAGAAGCGAATTGGCGGGCGGGCTGGCCTCCTAGCAGAATCTCGAAATCGTCGCGGTGGGGCCCGACTACGCACTGGGCCCGGGCGAGTTCCTCGGCGGCGCTTCGTTCCAGGGCCCGGCGCAGGGCGTCGGCGGGTTCACCGATCTCCCCTCCGGGCAGCGCCTTTCCCAGACCGGGCCGGTATCTGAGCTGAAACTCGGCCACCTCGCCGATCCTTAGAGCGGCCTCCGCGGCCACGGGTTCCACCGTGGCCAAGTAGCGCTTGCGCTCGGTCATCACGGCCGCCCCGTGCTCCACCAAGGCCTCGGTCCAAGGCCGCAGCTCCTCCCGGGTGGCCAGTCCGTCCCTGACCCGGTGCAGGAGGGCGTTCCGGTGCACCAGGGCCCGGCGGTAGCGGCCTGTTGACTCGGAATATTTGGACGAGAGCTGGCTCAGAACCACGTCCAGCAGGCGGCGTCGGGGCTCGGGTCCGCCCTTGACCAAGAGAAGGTCCTCGGGCCAGAAGAGGACCACCCGGAACCGTCCCAGAAGTTGGCGGGGTTGGACCGCTTCCCCTCCCTGGCGCAGTCTGCGAACCCAGCGGTCGGACTCTGGCTGGCGCTCTGCCCGCAGCTCCATGTCGGTCTCCCCGCCCTTGTCGAGCAGGTGGCCCGCTACCCCCATCCTCTGCTCACCCCAGGCGGCGCAGTCTCCCAGCGATCCAGATCTGGGTGATCTCATCAGCGCCAGGGTGGATATCGCCTCCAGGAGGCTGGTCTTGCCCTGACCGTTCTTGCCGAGTACCAAGTTCACGCCGGGAAGAAGCTCTAGTGAGGCCTCTTGGTAGATGCGAAAGCAGAGCAGCCGGAGCTGAGACAGGTACACCGGCCCAATCCCACCCGCGATCCTAGATCGCCACCCTCACGGGCATGATCACGTATCGATAGCTGTCATCTCCCGGGGCTCTGACCAAACCCGGAGCCAGTGCCCCGTTGAAGATCAACTCGACCTCAGGGGAGTCGATCAGCCCTAGGACATCGGTGACGTACCTGGCATTGAAAGCTATCCCCAGGCTTTCCCCTTCGACATTGGCGTCGACTCCGGCCACGTTATCCCCAACCTCGTTGGTGTTGGCCGAGAGCACGATCTGGCCCGGCTCACATTGGATCTTCAGGACGTTGGCAGCGTCACGGGCGAACAGGGATACCACCTTGGTGGTTCGGCGCAACTCCTCAGTGGAAGCCCTGGCCACGGTTTGGGAGCCGGTGGGTATGACCTTCTCGTAGCTGGGATAGACCCCGTCGATCAGTCGGGCGGTCAGTTCGTAGCCGGGCAGCTGGAATTTCACCTGGGCCCGCGAGGCCCCAATGGTGAGATTGACAGTAGCTGGACCGGCCGCGACGGGCTTGAGCAGACGGGAGAGCTCGGACAGAGCCCGGGCCGGGATGATGACCCCCAACCGCTCGATCTGAACCCCTTCCTCGGTGGCTCGGATCACCCGGATGGCCAGGCGGTGCCCATCGGTGGCGACCAAGGTCACTTCGGATCCTGCGATCTCGGTGAGTACTCCGGTATAGATCGGACGCCCCTCGTCACCACTGGCCGCGATCACCGTTTGATCGATGGCCGCGAGCAGGGTCTGGGGGTCAAGCTCGACCGTATCACCGTCGGAGACGTCCGGTAGGGGTGGGAACTCCTTGGCTTCCACCCCCCGGATGTGGGCATTGAAGCGCCCGCTCTGGAGGCTAACTGTCTGATGCGCGGAGTCCAACTCCCAGCGCAGGGGCTGTTCGGGGAGCGCGCTGATGAACTCAGAGAGCATCCGGGCCGGCACAGTGACCTGGCCCTCCTCCTCAACCTCAGCAGCCAGTGAGTGATGGATGGTCAGGTCAAGGTTGGTGGCGGTCAGTTCTAGCGACCCGCCCAGAGCGGACACGAGGACGTTGTTCAAGATCGGCAAGGTCACCCGACTGGAAACCGCGCGGCTTACCGAGTTGAGGCCAGCACCCAACTGTTGGGGCGAGATCGTGCACTTCACTGAATAGGACTCCTTCCTTTCGAGAACTCCGCGCCTCTGCTTTCAACACCCCGGCGAAGCTCTTGGGAACCATTTGTAAAACCGTAGTCATAGTAGGGGAGTGGAGGCCGGGGAAACTGATCGAAGCCGATCTCGGTCCGGCTGGGGATAAGCTGTGTAAAAGAGGGGGCGCCAGCAGCCACTTTCAGGGGTAAGTAGGAGCTGGCAGGGGTTGCTAACAGCTGGCGTGAGCCCGGTAACAGGGACACTGGAGAAGATGTGCTGATCCGGCCTAGCGCGAAAGGAGCAACTCGCGGAGGCGGGCGATGTCGTCCGAGATGCGGGGGTCCTCTTTGGCCTCATTTGAGATTTTCTCGTACGAGTGGAGGACGGTCGTGTGGTCGCGACCGCCGAACACCTGTCCAATGGCCGGCAGGCTCATGGCGATCTCCTCGCGGATCAGATACATGGCTACCTGCCGAGGGAAAACGATGTGCTTGTCCCGCCGCTTGCTGCGCATTTCGTCGACCGTGATCCCGTAGTACTCGGCCACCACCTGCTGGACCAGTTCTACTGACAGGGGCTTGCTGTCGGCCGAAGGGATGATGTCCCGGAGGATTTCCGAAACCTGACTGAGGGAGGGGCTCTCCCCGCCGGAGATCGAGGCGTGGGCCAGGACTCGGATAAGTGCGCCCTCCAGTTCCCGGATGTTCTTCTGGATCTTGAAGGCTATGAAGGAAAGGACGTCCTCGCTGAGCGGGTTCTGGGAGGGGTCGAGCTTGCTGCGCAGAATGGCCAGCCTGGTCTCGAAATCGGGCGGCTGAATGTCCGCCATCAGGCCGCCCTCAAATCGGGTGCGGAGCCGGTCCTCGAGGGTGGGGATGCCCCGGGGAGGACGATCGCTAGTGATCACGATCTGGCGGTTGACCTCTTGGAGAGCGTTGAAGGTGTGGAAGAACTCCTCCTGGGTCCGATCTTTCCCGGCCAAGAACTGGATGTCGTCCACCAGCAGGACGTCGACGGTCCGGTAACGGGCCCGGAACTCGGCCATCCGGTTCTCCTGGATCGATGTGATCATCTGGTTCATAAAGCTCTCGGAGGTGACGTAGGCGACTCGGAGGCGGTGGTTCTGCCACACGGCGTGGCCCACCGCGTGCATCAGGTGGGTCTTGCCCAAACCAACACCGCCGTACAGGAACAGCGGGTTGTAGGCCCGGCTCGGGGAGTCAGCGACGGCCCGGCAGGCGGCGTAGGCGAACCGGGAGCCGTTGCCGTCAACGAAGGCGTTGAAGGTGTAGCGCTGGTTTAGCCCAGGGACCGGCTCAGCGATGCCAGCCGGGCGGTCATCGGAAAGCACCGCCGGGCCCTGGCTGCGGACCGGGCCGGCGGGGATCGCGTCTTCGGCGACGGTCTGGACCGCGAACTCCACCTCGATATCTCGGTTGAGGATGGCCGAGAGGGTCTCGCGGATCACCGCTGAATAGCGGTCGCTGACCCAGTCACGAGCCAGAGGGGTCGGCACTCCAATGGTGGCCCGGGCCTCCTCGTCGTCGAAGGTGAGGAGCCGCGCGTTCTTGAGCCAGGCTTCGTAGCCGGGACGACTCACCTGGAACCGCAACTCCTCCTGGGCCGCTGACCATAGTTGGTCGGCCGAGAGACTCACGGGGTCGGTCTCGGGGAAAGTGGGGCGCAACGAACAGAGCGCAATTCACACCTTGTGCACAGGAGTGGAAAACCCGCCTGAGGGGTAGATTCACCCTGTGGAAGAGAGAAGCTCGGAGCGGGTCTGGCCCACCCCCGCAGTCGCTCTCGGATGGTAGCACCGGCCACACCGCGACGCAACGCCAAGAGGACATTGTCAGCGCACCAGTGCAGCGGCTCACTGTCGGCGAGGAGGCCCGCGCACCCAAGCACGAAGCGTGGGGAACGCGGCGCAAATGTTCGGCCAAGTTCAAGCCGGGCGAGACCTCTCCGGGTTTGCTGACAGAGGATGAGCGCCGGCCCCTGACGCCGGGCGCGAGCTACCGAAAAGGCCGCGTTTCCACTGAATTTCTGCGGCAGACGTGGCAGCGCGCCGAGAAACGCCCTGGCCCGCTGATTACAGCACCGTTGTTTCGCTGATTGGTAATAGCAGCGCTCGCGGGCCACAACGGTAGCCGGACTTTATCTGGTTCGCAGCCCCCTTGCTGCGGCTGCGCCAATTTGCAAGAGTGACGCTTACCGTTCGACGACAGCGCGGTGGGGCAAGCGAGCCCAGTCGTAGGCCAGAGGGCGTGACGGACCCGCCAGCGCCGGGTAACGAGGTCCTGCTGCGCCGAGCGTTCCTGGTTTGAGTGAGGCGGGTGGGCCAGGAGGGCGCCCAGGTCGCCTGGGGGAGAGCGATCCTCGATCGGGACGGAACCTCCGCCGTCTGGTATCCTCAGCGCCGGTCACGAGCGAGTCATCATGCCCTGCAGCGAGAGGCGGTCCCGAATTGGGACCGAGCCGGTCGTCTGCGGAGGAGTTCCACCATCAAGAGAACTTTTCAGCCAAAGAAGCGCTACCGGCGGAAGGTGCACGGGTTCCGTGCCCGGATGTCAACCCCTGGCGGGGTTCGCGTTCTCAAGCGCCGCCGGCTCAAGGGTCGCTGGCGCCTGACCCCCGCGCCGGTGCGGTGAAGACAAAGCACCGACTGCGTCGCTCCACCGACTTTCGGGCCGTCAGGGCGGAGCGGAAGGGAGCGGGAGACGAGCTTCTCCGCGTCCAAGTTCGAGCGAACTTCGTCGGACGGCCCCGTGTTGGCATCGCCGTCAGCAAGCAGATCGGAGGTGCCGTCGAGCGGAACCGCCTGCGGCGCCGCTTGCGTGCAGCGGCGGCAGAGCAACTACCGCGGCTTGGCTTGTTTGACGTGGTCCTATTACCTCAGCCGATGGCAGCGAAGCAGGATTGGACCGCGCTCCAGGCATCCCTAGCTCGCTGCTTGGCCAGAGCCGGAGTCATTCGGTGAGAAGGATCTCGCTCTGGTTGATCGCCTGCTACCAGGTGACGCTGAGTCCAGTCTTCGGGCTGATGTCGGGATGCCGGTACGAGCCGAGTTGCTCCCACTACACCTTCGAGGCGATTCAGCTGTACGGCGCGCGGAGGGGATGGTGGATGGGACTTCGGCGCATCGCCCGTTGCAATCCGTTCCATGCCGGTGGTTACGACCCGGTTCCCTTGCCAGAGGAGCTGGCCCATGGGCACTGAGCTCTTGACCTTCGTTAACCCGGCCGCGCCGGCGCCGACGAATCCGGTGCTGGCGATTTTCTTCTATATCCTTCTGACCCCAATCGCGGTGGTCCTGCAGTTCTTGGACCACGTGTTCAGCAAGTTTGGTCCCACCGACGCCATTGGGGCCTTCGGACTCGCGGTCATCGTGCTCACGCTGCTAATCCGCGCCAGCTTGTTTCCTCTTTTCCGCTGGCAGATCCGCACCCAGTGGAAGATCCAGGCGGACCAGCGCCGGGTGGGTCCGGAACTGCGCGAGCTTCAGGCCAAGCACAAGAAGGACAAGCGGCGCCTCCAAGAGGAGACCATGGCGCTCTACAAGCGCCACGAGATCAACCCGCTCAGTCAGCTGTCGGGCTGCTTCCCCCTCTTGATCCAGCTGCCCTTCATTTACGCGCTGTTCGGATCCATCAACAAGCTCTCCCACCATCTGCAGGGGCACACCAGCTTCCTCTGGATACCGAACCTCGATGCGTCGGCCTTGAAGACCGGGATCCTGGCGCATCCAACGTTGGTGATCGTGCCGATCCTGGCCGGGGTGCTGACCTTCATGCAGTCCAAGATGATGATGCAGCCACAGCGGCCGGACATGACCGACCAAGAACGCCAGATGTATCGGGTCATGGCCCAGACCACCTACCTGATGCCGGTGATGATCGCCGTCTTCGCCCTCAATTTCAACCAAGGAATCGGGCTCTACTGGATCACGCAAAGTGGCGTGATGGTGCTCCAAGTCTTCTCAATGATGGGCTGGGGCGGACTGAAGGTGCCGCCGTGGGTTCCGGGCGCCGGCTGGCGCCCCAAGAACTCGCCGCTGCGGCAGTTTCCGCTCAGCCCACCGCCGGGCGGGGGCGCTGATCCCGGTACCAACGGCAAGCTTGCCTCTGGACCTCCCCGACGGAACCCATCCAGCTCGGCGGCCCGACGCACCCGAGCCAAGGACCGAGGGCGGCCGCGCCGGTGACTGTGCATGGGAAGTAGTCCGAGCACCTTCGACGGGGAGGGACCCACCGTCCAGGAGGCGACCCTCGCTGCCTGCCAGGCGGCCGGTCTGGCCCCTGAGGATGTCCTGGTCCAGGTCGTCAGCGAGGGCGGGGTGGCTGTGCCCGGAGAGCGGATCTCCGGAGCTGGGTCCAGGGTCAGAGTGGAGAAGATGCCGGTCGAGGGCATCCAGGGCAGGCGGAACCTGGAAACGCTGCTGCGCCTGATGGGAATCGAGGCCGAGGTAATTGTGAGGCGCCCGGAACGGGCCGACCGCCAGCCTGCGGAGGGAAGCGGGCCGTCCCCGCTCCTCCTGGAAGTGGAGGGCGACGACCTGGGGATCCTGATCGGGTGGCGTGGTGAGTCGCTGCGATCCCTCCAGAGCGTTCTCAACCTGATGCTCGGCCAGCCCGGCTCGGTCTCCGGCAGCCCGCGACTGATCGTGGACGTGGCTCGATACCGCCAGCGTCGAGAGCAGACGGTGGCCCAGTTAGCGGTGAGGATGGCGGCCGGCGTGGCCCAGAGCGGGCGAGCGGTGACGTTGGAACCGATGCAGCCCTACGAGCGACGGGCTGTTCATCTTGCCCTGGCCGACGACACCAGCGTCTCCACCGAGAGCAGCGGCACCGACTCGGAACGCCGGGTCAGCATCCGGCCCGCCGGAGCGTCCAGGCTCTGACTCGCCTCTCAGGCCGGGCGTGGGCCGGCCCCGTGCTCGGCGCGAGCCTCGTCATCACCCTGGCTGGCTGTGGAAACTCGTCGGCGCCGATCACAGCCTCGCCCCGGACCCTGGTTCTGACGCTGTTGCAATTGCCCTATGCAGGCTTTACGATCGAGAACGGATCCAAGAGTACTGGTTTTATTAGCAACAAGACCGCGGCTGGCGGACAGGGCGCCGCGCTGCGTCGCTTTGAGGCCGAGGACCGTAAGTCGGCCTACCTGGCAACATTCATCAGAGAGGTCAGTCCGCAAGAGGTCGTGGGGCCGGTGGTCATCGCAAGTTCGGCTGTGCTGTACGGCTCCATATCCGGAGCCTCCAGCGGATTTACGGCGGCGAGCAAGCAGTTGGGACAGACGGGCTGGCAGCATGTGTCGACCGGTCCGCTGGGTGACCAGGCGGCCGGTTTCACCGAGAGCCGAATGGCCAACCAAGTCGACTACCAGTCCTTCGTTATCGACTGGCGCCAGTCGAATGTGGTCAACCAGGTCCGCATCGCCGGGAATGCCGCCACACTCGACATCGGATACGCGCTGACCCTGGCCCGGATCCAACAGCGCTCCGCGGCGGCCAGCTAGGCGGTGGGCGCCCCGGAGTCTTCGTCCACCCTCTCCCGCCAGCCAGAGGCGGCCTGGGAGCTGCTCGACCTTCCGAACGGGGCTCAGCTCGTCCTGGCACCAATGCCCGGCAGAGAGTCAGTGGCAGCGTCGGTGCTCGTGCGGGTCGGGTCACGGTGGGAATCGAAGCGCCTCGCGGGCGTGTCCCACTTCCTAGAGCACATCGTCTTCAAGGGAACCGAGCGCTTTCCAAGCAGCCGTGCGGTGTCGGAATCCATCGAGGGAATCGGCGGAGTTCTCAACGCGAGCACTGATAAAGAGCTCACCACCTTCTGGGTCAAGGTTCCTGGAGATCATGTGAAGGTGGCCCTGACGCTGCTCTTCGATCTGGCCTTCGCTCCCAAGATCGACGCGGATGAGGCGGAGCGCGAGCGCAACGTCGTGGTCGAGGAATTGCACATGTACCTGGACCAACCCGGTGACTTGGTCCAGATGATCTTTGACAAGCTGATGTGGGGCGAGCATCCGCTGGCACGCGACCCCGCCGGCAGTAAGGCGTCGCTGGCTCGGATCGGCGCGCCCGAGCTGAGCGGCTATCGGCGCACCTTCTACACCCCGAACCGCGTGGTGGTGGTCTTGGCCGGCGGCTTCGATCCCGGAGAAGCGGTGCGCCTCGTCGAGCGATGCTTCCAGGAACTCCAGCCTGCCGATCCCGTGCCGGAGCGGCGCCACAGTGACGGAGGGGTCCCCGCGCTCCTCGGGACCGCCCCGGTAGCCAAGGTGAGGAAGCGCCGCGGAGAACAGGTTCACGTCCTTATGGGAGTCCGATGCCCTTCATACCTGGCTCCCGATCGTTGGGCTCTGGACATCCTGAACACGGTGCTGGGAGAGGGCATGAGTAGTCGCCTCTTCCTCGAGTTGCGGGAGAACCAGGCTCTCGCCTATGACATTCACTCGTTCGCCGCCCGGTATTACGACTCTGGAGCATTTTCGGTCTACCTGGCGACGCAGCCACATCAAGTCAAAGTCGCGGTCCGAGGTGCCCTGACAGAGGTCGGCAGATTGGTCCAGGAGCGCCTCAGCCAGGAGGAGCTGGAGAGGACCAAGACTCAGATCGAGGGAAGGCTCCGGCTGCAGCTGGAGGGAACCGGCGCCATGGCCGAGTTCCTCGGTCACCAGGCGGCTCTTACCAGAGGGGTGATGTCCCCCAAAGAGGTCATCGAGGCGGTGCGGGCGGTTTCCGCCGACGGAGTTCAAGCGCTGGCTCAGCGCCTATTTGCGGGAGTTGGATGGCAGCTGGCGGCGGTGGGCCCTGGACCAGGTTCGGAAGAGATTCTGGCATCGATTGCAGATGGGGTTACGGCATGACGTCCCCCCCATACAATTACCCAGCCGAGCCGACGGCTGGGAGGGGATGAGCTTGGAGAGGACCCTGGTACTGATCAAACCCGATGGGGTTCAACGCGGTCTAGTCGGGGAGCTGGTGGGCAGATTCGAGCGCCGGGGCTTGCATTTGGTCGGTCTCAAGCTCACCTCCGTCAGCCGCGAGCTGGCTGAGCGGCACTATGGCGAACACCGCGGCCGGCCCTTCTTCGACGCGGTTATCGAGTTCATCACTTCCTCTCCGGTGGTCGCCATGGTTTGGGAGGGTCCCAACTCGGTGAGCATGGTGCGCTCGATGATGGGTCCGACTAATCCTGCGGCGGCGCCCTCCGGCACCATCCGCGGTGACTTTGGCGTAGATATCGGTCAGAACGTGGTGCACGGCTCCGACAGTCCATCGCGGGCAGAGCAGGAGATCGCGCTATTTTTCGATCTGGCCGAGCTGGTCAGCTGGGAGCGCGAAGGCGGTCGCTGGGTTTACCCCTAAAGGGACGACGCCGGCGCAGCGGCAAGAACATGCCCGCCGCCATCAGCATGCTGACCGTGGGCCTGGCCCCGGGCAGCAAGCCCAGCTCGGCGACCGGCCAAAATCGGGCTATGGCGATCGCTTTCACCCCGCTTCGGGGTTCCCAGCCGAATGTACGGGAATCCTCTGAAAAGTTGCGGTTGTCGCCCATCACGAAGTAGTCGCCCAAGGGAATTCGGGCCCACCTCCCGGTGGTTGGCAGTAGTGGGGAAGAGGTGCCGCTGACGGTGCAACAGACGACCTCATCCCGCCATACCCCGTTGAGGTACGGCTCCTTCAACCGCATCCCGCCGGTGGCCGAGGTGGGCTGGGCATCGCTCACGTACACGTGGCCGATGCCATGACTGTCGGGTCCTATCCGCACCCACTCGCCAGGCAATCCGATGACACGCTTTATGAAGTCGTTGGTGGACGGAATCGGTGGCTTAACTATCACTATGTCGCCCCGAGAGGGGCCTCCCAAGTAGAGGGAAACGCGCTCGGCGATAAGAAGATTGTTGTTTTGCAGAGTTGCGTACATGCTGGTGCCCTCGACGTGCACCGGCATGATGGCGAACTGGATGATCAAATAGATCAGAGCCGCCAGAACGACGACCTCGACCAAGTCGCGGATCAGAGACCGTCTGGGGGGATCCTTTTGCCCATCGACTTCACCAGATCCCGCCGGACTGGGGTCGAGATAAGGCTGGCTGGGCACCCCGGCAGTATAGAGAGGGGCCGAAGCCGCCCCCGAGGGCTAGATCGAGATCCCCAGGCGCTCGAGCAGCCCGTTCAGCTCCTCTTCGGAGAAGTAGTCGATCACGATCCTGCCACGGCCCTTGGGCCTAGCGACGATCTTGACTCTGGTGCTCAGGCGCTGGGTCAGGGCATCCTCTATGGCGCCCAGCGCCGCCGCCGTTGAGCGATAGCTCTGAGTCGACCGATCCGGCCGCGGCGCCGTCAGTCGGCCGACCAGCCTTTCCGTGCCCCGCACCGACAGTTTGCGAGCCAGGATGTGTTCCAGGGTCTTGACTTGGAGGGAAGGGTCCGTCAGCGCTAGGAGGGCTCGGCCGTGTGCCGGGGACACCTGCCCTGCCTGGATCGCCAGCTGCACCTCGGGAGCCGTCTGAAGCAGCCGCATGGTATTGGCCACGGCTGGACGGCTGCGGCCCACCTTGTGTCCGACCTCTTCCTGAGTCATTCCGAAGACATCGCACAGGCGGGCGAACGCCCTGGCCTCGTCAAGAGCCGAAATGTCGCTCCGTTGCAGGTTCTCGACCAAGGCCACTTCCAGCTTCTCTCGATCTGGGCCAACCGGGCGGACCACTGCCGGTACCCGACCCAACCCCGCTAGCTGAGCGGCACGCAGGCGACGCTCACCCGCCACCAGCCGAAAGCGATCCCCGTTGGCCTCGACGACCAGCGGCTGGAGAACACCGTAGGCCCGGATCGAGTCCGACAAGGTCTTCAGCGATGCTTCGTCAAAGCTGGTCCGTGGCTGCTCAGGGTTGGGGTCGATCAGAGCGATCGGCACATCCCGGGCTCCTGGTCCTCCTAGAACCGGCCCGAAGCCGGAGCTCCCGGTTGGGATCAGCTGCTCAAGACCCCGCCCCAGCCCTCGGCGCTTGGTCAAGCCGGCACCGGCGCGGTGCGCATGACGAGTTCATCAGCGAGGGCACGGTAAGCCGTCGCGCCTCGCCCGGAGGGCTCGTAGACGGTGATGGGGAGGCCGTGACTAGGCGCCTCGCTGAGCCGGACTGATCGGGAGATAACCGTGGTGAAGGCGAGATCGCCAAATTGACGTCGCACCTCACTCACTACTTGTGAGCTGAGCACCGTCCGCGGGTCGAACAGGGTAAGCACGATCCCCACCAGCCCCAGCGAGGGGTTGAGCGACTGTCGCACTAGACCCTGAGTCTGGGTCAGCAAGGTGAGTCCCTCAAGCGCGTAGTACTCGCATTGAAGTGGGATCAGCATCGAATCCGCGGCCACCAGACAGTTGACCGTCAGAAGTCCTAGTGACGGCGGGGTGTCCAGAAGAACGTAGTCGTAGTCCTCCAGCCCGTCCAAGGCCAAGCGGAGCCGTGATTCCCGGAGCGGAAGCTCGGCCAGTTCCAGTTCAGACCCAGCCAAGGAGACATTGGATGGCACCAGGGTCAATCCGGGAACGTCGGCCACGGTGAGGGCGACCTCCATTAGCGGCTGGCCCAGGACGATCACGTCGTAGATTGAACTGGAGAGGTCGGATGGTCGAACCCCAAGTCCAGATGTGGCATTGGCTTGGGGATCGCAGTCCACGAGTAGGACCCTATGGCCCTTCTCGGCGAGCGCCGCGCCCAGGTTCACGGCGGTCGTCGTTTTGCCCACCCCACCCTTCTGGTTGCAGACCGTGATCACCCGAGGGCGAGACATCACCGGCAGTATAGGAGCGCCGCGACGTTTCACGTGAAACACTTCGAGCGCGTCACAAAGGAGCCGCCGCTCTTCCCTCCGGGATCACGTCGCCTGCCCGGTAGGACCGCCTGATCAGGCCGTCCCGCACCTCTACCGCACCAACTCCATACACCTTCCAGCCTTCTTCTACCGTCAAGATGGCTGTCCGCTCAGCGATGCCAATGAGGCGTTTCCCCGAGGGGACATGCCGGATAAAGGCCGGCCGCAGGAGCGACATGAAGGTGGAGTCCCAATGGACACCAAAGACGTCGTTAGGGCAAATACCGAGCCCGCCGGTGAAGCGGAACCGGCCGTGTGCCGGACCCGTTCGTTCGGCGGCACCAGCGATCATGGCACCGGCGCTACATCCCCCAAACACGGCACCGCCTGCCAGCGCCTCCACGAGAGCTTCCCAGAGCAGAGTCCGCTCGATGGTCCGTGCCAGGTACTCGGGATTGCCGCCCGAGAAGAAGATGAGGCTAGCTCGGCGGACAGCGTCGGCGTTCGCCGCGAGCTCGGCATCCTGGTGAGTCCGGACGGCGAGGGCGGTAGCGGGTGGTCCCAGCTCCGCGTAGTGGTCCAGGCCCATCTGATTCCACCGGCCGAAGACGGATTCTCCTTCGGGAGCGCTGGCAGTAGCGACCACTACCACTGACCCGTCCCCGCCGGCGCCCTCCATCGCCGCGACTTCTGCTGCGCCGGACCATGACTCAAACTCCCCGGAGCCCAGCAGCAGGCAGCGGGGAGTTTGGCCCCCCGGGGCAGGCATTCTCAGCGGTGCGGCTCAGTCAGTCGGTCTTGGGCCGCGGAGTCTTCTCGCCACCGACCGGCAAGGCCTTTTCGGTGAGCGATCGGAGGGCAGCAGCACCCTGCCCGTTCCGGTCCTTGGACCGGGAACTGATCTCCAGGAACGGTTGGATGAGGTCCAGCGGAAGTGGGAATACGACCACTGTGTTCTGCTCGGCCCCGATTTCGGCGAGCGTCTGCAGATAGCGCAGTTGCAGGGTGGCGGGTTCCTTTCCGATCACGGCTGCCGCGTCGGAGAGCTGTTGAGCGGCCTGGAATTCACCCTCTGCTCGGATGATCTTGGCCCGCTTCTCGCGTTCCGCCTCAGCCTGCATGGCCATTGCTCTCTGCATCGACTGCGGGAGGTCGACGTCCTTGACCTCGACAGCGGTTACCTTTACGCCCCACGGTTCGGTCTGATCGTCGATGACCGTTTGCAACTCTGAGTTCACCTTGTCCCTTTGGCTCAAGAGCTCGTCCAATGTGGATTGGCCTAGAATTGACCGCAAAGTTGTCTGTGCGGCAGTGGAAATACTGCCCCGGTAATCGTTGACCTTGACGTATGCGTCACGTGCGTCCACGACCCGGAAGAACACGACGGCAGTCACCCGCACGGTGACGTTGTCCTTGGTAATGATGTCCTGCGGCGGCACCTGGTGCACGTTGATCCGAAGGTCGATCTTTAGCAAGCGATCGATGCCGAACGGAATGATCACTCGCGGGCCCGGTCCCTTGACGTCGATCAAGCGGCCCAGCCGGAAAACCACTCCGCGCTCGTATTCATTGATGACTCGAAAGCCAGTGGAGAACGTCGTCAACAACAGAACCACGACGATCACCAAGATCACTAAAGCGGCCATTGCCTCGTCCTCCTTACTCGTCTGTGGTTCTGGCGCCACGGCCGGAACCGACCGCTAGTTCGCTGACGGGCGACTGGCCGGGCAGCGGATCGACTATCAGGGTAAGGCCATCTTGAGCGATCACCTCAACCTCAGAGCCAATCACCAAAGGCCTACCATCGCGAGCGACCACCCTCCAGAGTTCTCCCTCGACTGCGACGATTCCGGAGGGCTCTCCACCCCCCTCCCGGACCACCGCAGTCAGGCCTAGCAGCTCGTGTGAGCTGGTCGCGAAGGGCAGGTGACGGACCCGAAGGGCCCGCTGGCTGAGGGTCACCCAAATAGCTCCAGCCACCACCGGAACGGTGATCAATACGAGGAGATTTACGCCGGTTTCCGACGCTGAGCTCCTGAACAAGAGGAGCCCGCCAGCTATAGCCGCGGCCACCCCGGCCAAACTCAAAACGCCGTAGCCCTGGCCAGAGACGTCCACCACCAGCAGAGTGGCCGCTGCGCCAACCACAACCAACCCCACCAGATTGACCGGGAGGTTGATGAGCGCTGCCACCGCCAACACGCCTGCGAGCACCCCGACTGAGCCGAAAACCAGCGCTCCGGGATGGAGAACCTCCAAGCCGACTCCCAGCAGGGCGATTAGTACTAACACAAAGGCCACGGTCGGGTTGGCCAGTACACCCAACATCCCGCTGGGATGGGAGACCGACGCGCCTGCCACCGCTGCGTGGCTAGCCGCCATCGCAGGGAGCTGGCTGCCAGCTAGGAGAAAGCCAGCGGCTCCCGAAGCCGCACCCACGATCCGCCAGCGATTCATGGCATGTCGATGATACGCCGGGCTTCTGACTCGCTTCGGAGCCGATCTCCCCAGCGGATAATCTCAGGGTGCCGAACATGCCGACGCCAGGAGGTTGAACGGCCCTCACGTTCCCGTGACTCGGGTTCTGACGGTACCCGAAGACGGCCGCGCGGAGTGGGACAGCTACGTCGGGCAGCAGGCACTCGGAAATCTGCTTCAGTCGTGGGGTTGGGGTCAACTGCGCCGCCGCTACGGATGGAGCGTCCTCCGACTGGCTGCCGTGCGCGATCCGGGAGTCCAGTGGGTAGGAGCGATTCAGGTTCTAAAGCAGCGGATGGGGCCCGGGGGTTTGGGATGGGGATATTCGCCTCAGGGGCCCGTGCTGTCGGCGTTGGGGGACCAAGAGGCGTGCCAGGCTTTGCTGCGAGCCGCCGCCGAAAAGTTGCGACATGATCGCATCTTTCAGCTCAAGTGTGACCCAGAGTGGCCCATGGATAACCCCGAGACCCGTTCGCTGATTGTAGGCTGCGGTCTGCGCCCAGCTCGCTTCGACATCCAGCACCGGAACACGTGGCTGGTCGACTTGGAGGGTGGTATCGATGCCGTGTCGGCGCGGATCCCCGCCACCACCAGGTACAGCGTCCGGGTCGCCGCGCGCAAGGGTGTTGTGGTTACCCAGGAGCATGGCCCTGAAGCAGTCAGCACCTTCTATTCGCTCCATATGGACACCGTGGGCCGCAAGCAATTCCATTCCCGGCCGCTCAGCTACTACCAAGCCGCTGCCGAGGCGCTGGGCGCGACCATCTTCATAGCGGCCCTGGACGGCACTCCTCTGGCGGCCGGCTTCACGATCGCGTTCGGTCGACGCTTGGTGCACCTATATGGCGGAACCAGCGACTCCGTGCCCAGTGCCCGAGCGAGTTACGCATTACAGTGGGAGATGATCAAGTGGGGGGTGGAACGGGGCTGCCGAATTTACGATATGTGGGGGGTGCCGCGGCGGTTCGACCGGGCCGACCCGGCCCACGGGTATGCCGCATTCAAGACGAATTGGGGGGGTCGGCTCGGCAGCTACCCCGGACTGATGATTGCCCCAGTTCTGGGTAGGCTTGACCCGGTCGTGCACGGACTTGAGGCGGCTCTGCTCCGGCGCCGTCCTCTTCTGCGCTAGCCAACCACCCGATTAGCCGGTTCCCGGTCCCCAATTGACCGGTTCCGACCGCTGGCCATATCGACCGGGGGCAAGGTCGATCCGCCCGCCTAGTATTCTGGCATGCTCTTTCTGGGCCGACCGCAAACCCACCGCTGGGTCGCCACGGTCTTCGCGCCGCCGCGGGAGGTGTTCGCCGTAGCCGAGCAAGTCATGGCCCTGCCGCCTTTCACCTTCCTGGTGATCGACGACCACACGGCTGAGGTGGTTCAGAGCATCGCCAACGGCTTCTTCGGTCAGTGGAGTCGCGTCAAGCGGCCTAAGACCAAGGTCCGCATCGAGTGCCGCTCCAGCCCCCAAGGTACCGAACTCACCATGGTCGCGGAGGGTCAGCGGAGCGCGACAATGCGGGCCTTGAATCTGTTGCGAATCCTGACCCAGGGCGAGCGGGATGGCGCAACGGCTTACCGGCTGCGGACTATTTCTCCCGGGCCGTGCACAGTGGTTCAGAGCTGGGCGGGGACCGGGTACCCGCTCTTTCTGGAACCAGACAACCAAGCCATGCGGGGGATTCCGGTCCGGCCCGCCAGTCCGCTGGTAGCCCTAGAGCAGATAGGTCGCTGGGTGCACGTGCGGGCGGGCACCGGCGACGACGCACAGAACGGCTGGATCGAAGCAGATGAGCTGGTCTCGGACCCGGTGCCGGCGCGGCGCGGGGCGGCCTAGCTGCGGTCCTTAGCGACTCCAACTTCGGAGTGGTGTGAGAGGTCATGCCAGACACCCGACAGCAGAAGTGAGTTGGCGGCCTCCGGGCCCTCGCTGCCGGCAGGGTAAAAGTTGATCCTGGGCATGCTCTCCAGGACCGGCTGCAGCGCGGTCCAGGCGGCCTCGGTCTCGTCTTGACGGATGAACAGAGTGTGGTCCCCCAGCATCGCGTCGTGGAGGAGGCGCTCATAGGCCTCGGCAGGCTCGGTCCTGAACGACTCTCCGTAGGAGAAGTCCATCCGCACCGGCTGTGCGACCACGGTCGGGCCGGGCTCCTTGGCCACGAAAGAGAAGGAGATGCCCTCCTCCGGCTGGATGCGGATGGTGACCCGGTTGGGGGCGAGCCTCTCGATCCCCGTGCCCTCGAAGAGATGAAGGGGAACGTCCCGGCAGAAAAGCATGATCTCAGTCCGTCTGGTGCCGAGCGCCTTGCCACAGCGGAGGTAGAAGGGTACCCCCGCCCATTCCCAGGTGTCGACCGCCAGCCGCATGGCCACGTAGGTTTCGGTGCTGGATTCAGGCGAGACGCCCTCTACCTCGCGGTAACCAGGCATCAAGGCACCGTTCACCACTCCTCTGGTGTACTGGCCGCGCACCACCTGACTGGGCTCCACCGGTCGGATGGAGTGAAGCACCTTCACTTTCTCGTCCCGCAAGGCTTCCGGGTCGAACGAGCTGGGCGGGGACATACAGGTCAGCGCGAGGAGTTGGAGCATGTGGTTCTGGACGATGTCCCTCATCGCACCGGTCTCCTCGTAGAGCTTACCGCGGCTCTCGACACCGATTTCTTCGGCCACCGTGAGCTGAACCTGGTCCACCACGGCCCGGTTCCAAATTCGCTCGACCAAGGTGTTGCCAAACCTAAAAACCAGGAGATTCTGGACGGTCTCCTTGCCCAGGTAATGGTCGATCCGGTAAATGCGGTCCTCCGGGACGGTCTTGTGAAGGGCCTGATTAAGCTCCACCGCAGAACCGAGGTCGTGGCCGAATGGTTTCTCGATTATCACCGACGAGCCTCTGGCCAGGCCGGCCCCCTTGAGCTCCTCCAGAATGGGCACAAATCCGGACGGAGGAACAGCAAGATAGATAAGTCGTCGAGGTAACTTGACGGCGTTGGCGAGCTTCGCGCCCGTTCCCGCCTGATCGTGCGAGGTGGTCACATAGTGGAGCCGGTTCGCGAACGTGGCGAAGCCGTCCTCCCGATATCCGGAGCGGGCGAATTGCTTCACTGCGGCACGGGCTATCTCCCGGAATCCGTGATCGCCGAGCTCCTTTGTCGCGGTGCCTATCACATCGCCGCGGCGGGGCAGAAGGCCCTGAAGGCTGAGCTCGTACAGCGCGGGGAGCAGCTTCCGATGTGCCAGATCTCCCGTGGCGCCAAACACCAGAAGGTCTTGATCGGGTGGTACGCGGAGCCGACTCGGGGCCACACCCGGAGTCTACGGGTGGAGCGAACAGAGCCGTCCGGACCCTCTGCCAGCCGCTCATATACTCAGCTCGTGGCCAGGGGCGGACCGAGATCGGGCGAACAGCTGAAGGAACAGACCCAACCGGGTGCCGTCCGCGAAGTCGTTGCCAGCTTTCCCCGGCTGGAGCAGAGCCAATTGGTGAACCTGCTTGCCGCCGCCCCGGTAGGCGGCGCAGGCGGAGACCCGGCCCCTAGTCTGGTCGAAAGTCATCTCTGGGTTGTTTTGGAGGCGGCCGAGTCCCGCGAGTCGGAGACGCTCCCCCTCGATGACCTCTTCCAGGAGGGGACTACCGCGCTGGTCACCTTCGTGCACGGTCTCGATCCGGGTAGCCCGTTATCTCCGGCCGAGTTCCTCCGCCGAGTTCGCCAGGCCGTGGACCAGGTAATGGACGCCCTGGTCGAAGACGAAGAGGCGGCCAGGCTTGAGGACTTACGCTGGGCCGCTGACGCCGAGCGTTTGTTCAACGCCGACGCCGAACTCCGCCTGGGGTCGGGCGTCGAACCGAGCGACGTCGAGTTGGCGGCGCACCTCAATTGGCCGGTGGAAAGGGTGTCTCAGCTGAGACGGGCCATCGATGAGGCGCGCTCGCAGCACGACGCTGGACTTATCCAGATCCTGGAGGAGATCGAAGACTGATGAGCGAGGTGGTTAAAGCGGTCCCACTCGACTCAGTGCACAAGTCGTTGGGAGCGCAAATGGTCCCCTTCGGCGGGTTTTCTATGCCGCTCCGCTACAGCTCCATCCGAGATGAGCACCTAGCGGTGCGCCAACGGGCCGGTCTCTTCGATGTGTCGCACATGGGGGAAGTCAGAGTCAGCGGAGCCGGGGCCCTGGCGTACCTTCAGAGGCTGGTCACCAACGACATCTCCAAAATTACCCCCGGCCGTGCCCTTTACACGGTGATGTGCCTGCCCGACGGAGGGGTCGTCGACGACCTTCTCGTGTACCGGGACCAGGACGGCTATATGTGCGTCATCAATGCTGCTCGCCACGACGTTGATCTCGAATGGATGCGTAAGTCGCTCGAAGGGGACGACGTCGGACTCGACGACGTATCTGCCGAGACGACGCTTCTGGCCGTTCAGGGACCAAGGGCCAAGGCCATCGTGCAGTCGCTCAGCCCGGGCCAGGATCTCGATCCCATTCGCTACTACCACCACCAGTTCGGGGAGGTGGCTGGAGTACCTGCTCGAATCTCGCGGACCGGGTACACGGGCGAGGATGGCTTCGAGCTCTACACCAGCGCCGGCGACGCCGGGCGGCTGTGGTCGGCGATCCGCGAGGCGGGTTCTGGCCAGGGGCTAGTCCCGGCCGGACTGGGTGCTCGCGATACCCTACGGCTGGAGGCAGGATTCCGTCTTTACGGCCAGGACATCGACGAGACCACCGATCCTTTCAGCGCCGGACTGGGCTGGGTGGTGAAGCTGGCCAAGGGATCCTTCATCGGGTGCGAGGCCCTGGCGGCGCTGGCCCCAGCGCCGCCCCGGGCCCTCGTGGGCCTCAAGCTCGGTCCTCGGGAGATCCCCCGCCACAGTCATCCCATCTACCAGAGTTCGCGTCAGGTCGGCGAGGTGACAAGTGGATCGTTTGGGTTCACGGTCGGGACCGGATTGGCAATGGGCTACGTTGAACCCACCAGCGCGGAGCCTGGCACCCCCCTTCGGGTCCAGCTACGAGCGGAGCCGCTCCAGTGGGCCGATGCGCCGGTCGTGCCGCTACCTTTCTACCGACGACCTGAGGACTGAGGCCGAGATCGGGACCGAACGGGAGGATTCGTGGTGGCCGACTTGAGCGCGTACCGCTTCACCAAGACCCACGAGTGGGTCAAGGACGAAGGCGGAGGAGAGGCGCTGGTGGGGATAACTGACCACGCTCAATCCCAGCTGGGAGACGTGATCTTCCTGGAGCTCCCCAAGGTGGGCGTCAGGCTGAAGGCGGGCACTCGCTTTGGGACGATCGAGTCGGTCAAGGCCGCCAGCGACCTCTACTCCCCGGTAACCGGTGAGGTGGTTGCCGTCAACCACGACGTCAGCAACTCGCCGGAACTCGTCAACCAGGACCCGCACGAGCGGGGATGGCTGATCCGGGTACGAGTCGAGGGAGATCTTCCTGGCGATCTCCTCGATTCCGCCGGGTACGATTCGTTTGCGCAGGCCGACTCGCACTAGCGCTCGCACTTCTCATAGGGGTCGTCAGCATCTCCCATGGCCTATCTTCCAAATTCGGACTCCGAACGGGAAGCGATGCTGGCGGCCCTTGGGCTCAGCTCCGCGGACGAGCTGTTCCGCGAGGTCCCAGCCGGTCTGCGCAACCCCGCCGTGGACCTGCCTTCCGCCCTTTCTGAGCTGGAGCTGATCGGGGAGATGCGCCGGCTGGCGGGACGCAACCGCCCCCTCTCGCAGTGGGACTGCTTCCTGGGTGCCGGCATCTACTCCCGTTTCATCCCGGCCGTCGTTCGAGCCACTATCGGTAGGCCCGAGTTCTACACCGCCTACACCCCGTACCAGGCGGAGGCCAGCCAGGGCTATCTCCAGTCGATCTTCGAGTTCCAGTCGATGGTCGCCGAGCTCTTCGACATGGATGTGGCCAACGCCTCCATGTACGACGTCGCCACCGCAACCGCCGAAGGGGCCCTGCTGGCGACGCTACACACTGGACGGCGGCGGATCTTGGCCGGCTCTACCCTCCACCCCGAAGTTCTAGCGGTGCTAAAGACCTACGCCTCGGGGCGAGACGCGGACTTGGTCGTGCTGCCCCACCACGACGGCGTGACCGATCTCGATCAGGCCAGGAGCGCTTTAGCGACTGGAGAGCCGGCAGTGCTGGTAGTGCCCCAGCCTAACTTCCTGGGGCTGCTTGAGCCGATTCAGGACCTTGTCGGGCTCGCCCATGGCGCCGGTGCGCTGGCGCTGGTTGTGGCCGACCCAATCGCCGCCGCAGTAGTGGACCCTCCCGGGGCCCTCGGGGCGGACCTGGCGGCGAGCGACGGGCAGCAACTGGGGATCCCGCCCCAGCTCGGCGGCCCCACCGTGGGACTGCTGGCCTGCAGCGACGAACTGGTCCGCCGAATCCCCGGCCGACTGGTGGGGCTGACCAGCGATTCTCGGGGTGATCGCGCCTACTGCCTCACGCTGCAGACTCGCGAGCAGCACATCCGCCGGGAGCGGGCGACCTCCAACATCTGCACCAACCACGCTCTCATGGCTCTGGCGGCGACCGCATACATGGCCAAGATGGGGGAGTCGGGAATTCGGGGGATTGCCGATATTTCCTACCGCCGCGCTCACCACTTGGCCGGTCGGCTGGCCGAGATCCCGGGCTTCGGCCTCAAGTATCCCGGACGTGAGTATCTCTGGGAATTCGTGCTGGAGACGCCGGTGCCGGCGGCGCCGCTGGCTCGGGAGCTGGCGCTCGAAGGTATTCTGGCTGGGTACCCGCTCGGCGACTTCGACCCCGAATTGGAGCGCTGCCTGCTGGTTTGCACCACCGAGATGACCTCGGTGTCCGCGATCGAACGCTTGGCAACCCGGCTGGGCCAGGTCACCGCCAACTCCGAGCGCGTCGAGGCGAGCGCATGAGCCAGACGCCAGAGCCGACCTGGGCCGGACCCGAGCCGCTCCTCTTCGAACTGGCGGACCAGGGCAGCCCCGGCCCGCTGCTGCCGATGGCCGGGGTGGACGGCAAGGGAATCGACGAGTCGCTGCCCACCGCCTGGCGCCGCCAGCGCCGGGCTCAGATCCCCGCTGTCAACGAGCCCGACCTGGCCAGGCACTTCGGTCGCCTGGCGCGGCGCAACCACAACCTCCAGCAGGGGGCTTACCCGCTGGGCTCCTGCACCATGAAGTACAACCCCGCGGTCAACGAGCAGGCGGCTGCATTGGACGGCTTTGCCGACATTCATCCCCTACAGCCGGTGGAGTCCATCCAGGGGGCGCTTGAGTTGATGTGGGAACTGGAGCGGATGCTCACTCAGATTACCGGCATGCACGATGTGTCATTGCAGCCCGCCGCCGGGGCTCACGGGGAGTGGACAGGCCTACGAATGATCCAGGCTTACCATCTCCGCAACGAGGACCGCGCCCGCACTGAAGTGATCATTCCCGACACCGCGCACGGGACAAACCCAGCCAGTGCGGCGCAGTGCGGGCTGACTGTGGTCACTGTGCGCAGCGCTGAAGACGGGACCGTCGACCTGGAGGATTTCCGGTCGAAGCTGGGGCCCCAGGTCGCAGCAGTTATGCTCACGAATCCCAACACTCTTGGGATTTTTGAGCGCAGCATCGAGGAGATGGCAAAGCTGGCCCATGAGGCCGGAGCTCTGCTGTACTACGACGGCGCCAACCTCAATGCACTGGTTGGCGTCGCGCGGCCGGCAGACATGGGTTTCGACGTCGTGCACCTCAACCTCCACAAGACCTTTTCTACTCCGCACGGGGGCGGGGGTCCGGGCGCCGGTCCAGTGGGGGTGTCGGCACAACTAGCGGATTTCCTACCAGTGCCGCGAATCGTGCGCACCGAAGCTGGTTTCGATTGGGATTACGACCGACCTCACAGCGTAGGCAAGGTTCGATCTTTCTACGGCAATTTCGGCATGCTGGTGCGGGCATACGCATACATTCGGGCCTACGGGGACGGGATCTCGCAGGTCGCCCGCGACGCAGTCCTGGGTGCCCGCTATCTGCGCAAGCAACTGGAGCCGTGGCTGCCGGTGGCGGTCGACGGGGATTCCTTCCACGAATTCGTGGCGTCGCCAAAGCGCGCTAGCTCTAAGTATTCCCAGCTCCGGGCGCTCGACATCGCCAAGCGGATGATCGACTACGGTGTCTATCCGCCGACCGTTTACTTCCCCATCACCGTGCCTGAGGCGATGATGTTCGAACCCACCGAGACGGAGTCGATGCGATCCCTGGACCAGCTGGCGGCGGTGATCGGCGCCATCATGGACGAGGGGGCGGCGGACCCCGAGCGCCTGCGTACGGCGCCGCACCAGGCCCCGGTTGGCCGCGTCGACGAGGTTACCGCTGCGCGCCATCCGGTGTTGCGCTGGCGCCCGCCCCGCGGGGCCGAGTGAGCGACCTCGCGGAGGAGCGCGATCGACTGCTAGCGCTGATGGTGGGCAAGGCGTTCAGGGTTGGCGACTTCGTGCTTGCCAGCGGGCGACGAAGCCCTTATTACTTCGACGGTCGGCTGGTCACCCTGGACCCGCAGGGATCGCTACTGGTGGGCCGGGCCATGCTCCGCTTTGCCCGCGAGGATGGGGTTACCAAGATCGGCGGCCCGACCCTGGGGGCGGACCCGATAGTGACCGCCGTCGCCCTCACCAGCGCCCTCGACCAGGGCACCAGGATCTCGGCCTTCATCGTCCGCAAGGAGTCCAAGGAGCACGGAGCCGGGGGCTGGTGGGCCGGTCAGCCCCCGGCCCCGGGAGATCTGGTGGCGGTGGTCGACGACGCGCTCACCTCCGGTTGCTCCCTGCTAAAGGCTGCCGAGAAGGTGACGGACTCGGGAGCCCGGATCATGGGCATCTACACCCTACTGGATCGTGAAGAGGGCGGCCGGGAGCGGCTCGAGGAGGCCGGCTACGTGGTCCGTTCGGTCTTCCTGAGATCCGACCTCCTGGATGCCGACGGCCGGGCGTTGCAGCTCCCCTCCTGAGGAGGCAGGCTTGGGTCCCCCACGTTCGATGCGGTCCCCAGCTACAAGGCCGCGGCACGCGGCGCTAGGGCTGGCACTGGCGGCCTTGCTGTTGCTGCTAGCTGGGTGTGGCTCGAGTCCAAGCGCCAGTCAGGCCGTGGCTGACCTCGGCAGCGGGTTTCCGATCAGTCGCCACGCGAGCGCCCTGGACACCGCTCTGGTGACCAGCAGCCCCGACGCCGGATTTTACGTCGACCCCACCTACCTCCACTTCTACTACTTGAGAACAGTGCCCCTCAGCGACGTGCTGCCTCTCCTGTCGGGCTCGGAGAAGGGCGCGGCCGAGTCGCTGAGCCGGCTAGGGCCGTTGTTGGAGGTAGTGGTCACCGCCACCAATCCGGGAGCCTCGACGACCGCCGTCGACCTGACCCAGAGCGTCCTCGAGTCAGACCCTACCCACCTGCTGGTGCCCTCCCGGGCGAGATCGGCCGTGCAGAAGAGCTACTACGATCCGATCCGCCCTGTGCTGGTTCTCTCCAACTACCGGCTCGACGTCTGCTCTGCCGACGTGAACCCAGGGGCAAGAGTTTGGATGGTTGCGGTGTTCCCGCCGGTCAACACCACGCGAAAGATCGCGCTGGTGGACCAGGAATTCGTCAAGCCGACCGTCCAGGGTTTCTACCTTCCCATAGCCAAGGGTTCTCTGCCAGCTCGCCTCCCCAGCACCCTCTACTCTCAGGATGTCTCCCACTGCATCCAGATCCTTAACCAAAGCTGAGCTCAGTGCCACCGCAGCCCGGCCCTAGGCCTGGCCCATGCGCGGGCAGCTAGTGGACCTGGTTCTCCACAGAAGCCTGCTCCGGGGCAACTATTTGGGGACCCTGCCGACCGCCCGCTCTGCCTGTACCTGGCGCCCGGCTACGATGACCACTCCGAGCAGCGATCCCCACCATCGACCTGCTCCAAGGGCGCTGGGGAACTGGATATGTGGAGTTCTCGCACCGGCTTTAGGCGCACCGACGTAGATCTGTCCGACGAGCTCTTCAGCGATCACGAGACCCCGCCCTGCCGGCTGGTGTCGTCGACTGCTGGACCAGTCTGGGCGGAGGCCAGTCCCTGGATTTCGCTGGCACCGGCCGGTATCACAGCTATCTCTGCGACGCGGCGGTGCCAACGGTCGACGCCAACTTCCGCACCATGGTCGCCCGAGAGCACCGGGCTATCGCCGGCAAGTCGAGTGGAGGCTACCGGGCCATGGTGACTCCGCTGCTCCGACCCGACCTGCTCGGCGCGCTGGCGAGCCATGCCGAGTGGCACCTCGATGTGTAGGCAGCAGGGGTCGCGGCGACGCTTGGTGACGTCGGAGCGGCCCCGGTCAAACTGGAGTTCTTCGACGCCGGCCACGGCGGGATCGAGTATCGATACCCGCTCAGGCTGCGGCATCTCGCCGAAATCAGCCGCGCCTAGCCCTCCGCCTGGGAGCCGGCTCAGTCCGCCCTTGGGTAGGAATGGAAGCCGCGGCCACTTTTGCGGCCCAGCTGCCCTGCCTCCACCAGTCTCTCCAGCAGCGGGTTGGGAGCGTACCGGGGGTCGTGCAGCCCCTGGTACATGACCCGGCAGATCCCCAGGATCACGTCCAGGCCGATGAAATCGGCCAGCTCCAGCGGCCCCATCGGATGGAGGAAGCCCAGCTTGGCGACCGAGTCGATATCGGCAGCCGTGCCGATTCCCTCTTGCAGGGCCAATATGGCCTCGTTGAGGTAGGGGATGAGGATCCGGTTGCCAATAAATCCCGGGCTGTCGGCCGAGTTCACCGGAGTCTTGCCCATCCGACGCGCCAGGGCCTCGATGCTGTCAAAGGTCTGCTCCGACGTGAGCACCCCGCGGACCAGTTCGACCAGCTTCATCAGCGGGACCGGGCTGTAGAAGTGCATGCCGATGAAGCGGTCGGGGCGCTCGGTTGCCGCGGCCAGGCGGGTGATCGGAATTGAGGACGTGTTGCTGGCGAACAACGTGGCCTCGGGGCAGAGCCGGTCCAGCTCCCGCCAGAACCCGAGCTTGGTCTCGAGCTCTTCGGTGATCGCCTCGATCACCACGTCAGACGTGGAGGCGTCACCCGGGCCCTCGGCCACATGCAGCCTTGAGCGGGCCCGAGCCGCCTCACCCACCCCCAGCGTGCCCCTTTCCTCGGCCCGCTCCAACCGACGCCAGACCTGGTCCAGCGCTGAGCTGGCGGCTCCCGGGCGAGCATCGCAGAGCTGAACGTCCAGCCCGCTCTGAATCGCGGTCTGAGCAATACCCGAACCCATCAGTCCGGCACCGGCCACGAAGAGCGCAGGAAGGCGGGCTTCGGTCATTCCAGCGCTTCCCCGCCACCCGAGCTGGGCGGGGACTGCGGCGGAGACGGAGGCGCAGCGCTGTTGGGGCCGGCTTCAGCGACGGGGCGTGGCCCGCGCCGGCGGTGACGATTTCGGCGGCGCCGGGAGCCCTCGGAGGCCCCCCCGGCGACCCCCGCCGGTGGCGGGGTCGCAACGATGCCGTCAGCGGAAACCGTCGCTGGA
>Ga0307372_10002893_pt1 | contig 27994 bp, 27 predicted proteins | sample OX1MG_FD_202533 | JGI IMG/M metagenome (GOLD analysis project Ga0307372, IMG submission 202533) | Soil microbial communities from Risofladan, Vaasa, Finland - OX-1 | ecosystem: Environmental > Terrestrial > Soil > Coastal area > Acid sulfate soil | place: Finland: Risofladan, Vaasa | collected... | reverse complement strand
GAAGCCGTTGGTCGGGCTGTCAGTGTTGAAATAATTGAAGACCGGATCGCTGGGCGCGTAATTCTGCTTGATCGAATGGACCGCCGACGACCAGCGCGCGCGCGTGGCGCGGACCTGCGGATTCGCCTCGAGCGCCGCGTCGACCAGTTGCGCGAGGGTCAGAGCGCTATCGGCGCGGCCGCTGGCGGGTATCGCGATCACCGCCAGCGCCAGGATTCCGATCACCATCGGCTTGATCAGCTGCATAGCTTCCTCGTGGCCCGGAACGGGATGGTCGCTCCTTCCCGTAAACGTCACATGCTTTTATGACGGACCATTACGGACGGTCGCCGGGATGCAGACAGAAATGTCCGCTTCCTCTCGACCGAGGGCAAGACGGGTGCCGACATCGACCAGGATCCTGAAGCGCAGCAACTCATTCGTCAGGATCCTGGCAGTCAGTTCACAGGAAAAATCCGCTGGTCTGAGGCCGACCACCGTCGACGGCTCCAGGAGGGGCCGGCGGGGACAGTGCCAGTTAGCGCGAGGAAACTTTGTTCTTGGCGGCTTCGGCGGCCTTCGTCTGCAGCGATCGCACGTACAGGATCACATCCCAGCGCTCATTCGACGACATCGCGTCGTCGTACGAGGGCATCCATATGCCGCCGTTGCGGATATAGCCGTAGATATAGCCGTCGGGGAGATTCTTGCTGACACCGGTCACCAGGTTGCTGGGCTTGTGCTGCAGTAGATGGGCGACGGGGCCGTTGCCCTCGGCATTCTCGCCATGGCACGGATAGCAGGTGTTCATGAACAGCACTTTGCCATGGGCCAGATTGGCGGGCGTCGGCTTGAGCGGGTTCTTCATCCCAATCGTCATCTGCTCAAGGTCCATCTTCGGGATGCCGTTGATCGGCAGCGTGCCGGACGGCATCACCCGCGGCGCCATCGCCAGCGGCTGCACGGCGGCGCCTGCGAACATGTCGGTGCTCCACGGGAAAGCCTGGACGGCGCGCGCGCCGCACAGGACGAAGCAGGCGACGCCTAGCGCTCCGAGTATCAACAACCTCGCCGCGGCGGCGGCGCGTTCAGGTCGCGAGGCAAACCCTCGGGCCCGGCTCAGATGATCGTTCGATCGCGCAAGCGGTCTCATTTCCCTATGCATTCGCAGCTCCCGCAGATTTCCGGACACACTCTTACCGTCGCAAGGCCGCCCGTGCAACACCATCGGCCATCTGCCTGGCAGGCCGAATCCACAGCCGGCACGATCTGAGCCGGCTCGCTATTTCTTCACCGTCACGAAACCGACCATCCCGTCCTTCTCGTGCGGGATACAGAAATATTTGTATTGGCCCGGCGCCTTGAAGGTGTAGCTGAAGTCCTTACCCGGCATCAGGAAGCCCGAGTCAAAAGGCGCAACCCCCTTGGGCAGCACGACGTCCGACTTATCGACGGCCTTGGCCGGATCGAAGGTGACGGTGTGCAGGGTCTGCGCGTTGTTCGTCCACTTGACGGTGTCGCCGACCTTGATCGTGACCTTCTTGGGGATATAGACCGGCGGCGTGTCCGTCATCTTCACTTCGACGGTCGCAGCCAGCGCGCTCCCGGCGACCGTAAATCCGGCCGCCAGAGCCACCATCAGAGCGATTCCAAGCACCCGAAGAGCCCGCCCGGTCGAGCGAGCAGCATAAGTCCGGTTAAAGCAAGTTGATGACCTCATGGCAATTTCTTATATCCGCTCGGCCCTGCACGTCAAGGTTCGGCCACTTTGGGCTGGATCCTGCGAGCTTATCCCGATTGCACCAGCGCGCCCGGTGCGGGGCAGTATTCGAGGCAATCGCCGCATCCGGTACAGCGATCCGGGTCGACTTCGTACAGATGGCGGATTTCCAGGTACTTGGGATGGATCGCAAACTCGGGGCAGACTTCGCGACATAGCCCGCAGGCGTTGCATAGCGCCTGGTTGATCGCGACCTTCATACCCGGCCCTGGAAAAACCGCAGCACCCACTCCAGCGTCTCTTCGACCGCGTTCTGGGTCTCGGGCGTCGTGCAGTAGGTATCGATCTGGTACTTGCCCTCCATGAAATGCATCAGCTCCTCGGCTTTCTGGCTGAGATGCTGATGGCGCACCAGTAGATCCTCGACCATCTGGTCGTAGATGCAGATGGTGAGGTAGGCCCCCGCCTCGATGAAATAATGCTGGGCGTTGCGGGCCAGCGGATGGATATGCGTGAACATCATGCTCTGCCCGAAGTAGGCCGACAGCGGCTGGAAATTCGCATCGACGTCGCCCATCAGCTCGCGTTCGCCTTTAATCCAACCGTGGCCGCTCAACGAATCGACGTGCAGCTTGCTGTGCTTGCATTCGTCCCAGACCTGGCGTGCGCGCATCCGCTGGATGTCGATCCAGCGCGCCTGGTCGTTGAGGTTTATCGACATCAGTTGCGCCGACATCTGCTTGATCGAGAACTGCACACCCTCGGCGGCGTAGCCTTCCAGCGCCAGGCGCCGCTTCCAGTCCTCGCCGGCACCCTGCCCCGTTTCGAGCTCCCGTACCGTGCTTTGCACCAATCCTTCCCATCCCGGGATGCACTTTTCTTCGGTGATACGACGGCGGAATTTCGCGCCGCCGGCGCCGGGCGCGGTCGGCCATACCCATAGTTCAAGGAACTCTTCAAGAATCGGATGCATGCCGTCGCCTCCTAGCGCATCCGCCCTTTGAGCGACCAGCGATGGACGTCCGGGGGCGGCGGCACCATCGAGCGCCCGCTCTCCGCCTCGACCATCGAGCCGGGCGCCGGGCAATACGGCAGGCACGCGGTGCAGCCGGGAAAAAGGCAGCGCGCGGGATCGATCTCCAACCGATGGAGCGGCTCTGACGCGACGTAAACCGCGTTGAGGTTGAGCTCGCGGCAGGCGACGTAGCACATCCGGCATTCGGTGCAGAGTTCGTGATCGATTTTCAGCGTCGGCATCGCGCTATCTCACTCAATCACGCGCTGGAACAGTCCGCGCACCTGGCCGGTGTCCGCCCCGGTCTCGCGTTGCAACACCAGGTTCGCCAGCTCGGTGAGAAATTTCGCGTAGTCCTTGCGCGCCGCAGCGCATACCCGGCGACATAGCTCGGTATCGAACGGCGTGCTGACCTGCTCCTCGACGATGCGCCGGCCCATGTTGATATGGCTGCGGTTCTCGACGAACTGACTCGTGAACACGCCCTTGAGCGCCGCATCGTCGAGGGCGTCGGCCAGTTGCTCCATCCACGCCAGCTCGACGATCTTGGGACCGAGATTGAGCGCCGCGATACGGACGCTGTGCGGATAGGAAGCGAAGTAACGCAGCGAGTAAGCATACGACGAAAGCGAGCAGTTGATCGCGAAGCGGCCACAGGGATGGTCGAAAGCGTCGCGCTGCTTGTCGAGCCAGCCCTTGCCGAGCATCGTATCCATGTACAGCATCTCGTGCGTCGACTCGTCCATGATCTGACGCGCGAACAGGTACTTGACGCTGGGCGGATAGTCGTTGAGTTCGAGCCCCTGCCCCCAGCCGCCGTAGATGTAATAGAACAGCCGCTCCATCGCCCACAGCCGGCAAATCAGCCGGAACGCGGCGCCGTCGTCGAGCCGTCTTTCGCGCGCCGCCTCGATAATCGGATCGATCGGCGTATGGCGCGCGGCCTCGCGGCTCTGTTCGATAAGTTCGCGGGCGAGAGCTTTTCCCGGCAGTTCGGTCGTCATCTCAGGCAATCCGCAGCTACAGGTAATCTGTGAGTTTCACCTTACCCCAGTTGACCGGCCAGCCGCGATCGAAATCTCCGCGATTGGTGCGATACGGCACCGGCTTGGTCGCATCGATACCCATCTTGCCGACCACCGCCGGGAAACGATGGTTAAGCGCCGAGTCGCCCGCCTCCGCCACCGGCGTGCTCGACGGATCCATCGGATTGCCGCGGGTGTTGGGCACGATGATCACGTGACGCGCGGGATCGACCCGGGTCGCGAGCGCGAAGTAGACCTCGGCCGGATCGTAAATGTTGATATCCGGATCGACCGCCACCACCAGCTTGGTGTTGAGCCACGGCGCGCCCATCACCGCCAGCAGCGCGTCGTTGACCTGGCCGTCGGCGCTGGGAGCGATCTGGATGACGCAGGAGATCGCGCCGCCCCACGGCGGAAACATCACCTCGCGCACGTCGAGTCCCTGCGCGCGCAGCATCCGATAGAGCTGAGCCTCGTGAAACAGCCGCGGCAGCGGCTGATGGTCGGTCCACGGGACACACATATGATTGCGATAGATCGGCTCGCGCCGCATCGTGATCGCCGTGACCTCGAACTCGGGCGCCGGCGCCCGTAGCGGCAGGTAGTATGTTGCCGGTCCGGGGTTGGGACCATCGACGCCGACCCGCTCCGGATTGACGTAACCCTCGATCACCACCTGGGCCTCGGCCGGCACCAGCAGATCGATCGTCTCGCATCGCACCAGGTCGAGCGTCTGGCCCATGATCGTCCCGGCGTACTCGAGGTCCCAGAAATCGTCGTGCAGGCCACTGTAAGCTGCGGCCAGCTCGAAGGCCGGATGGGCGCCGATACAAATCGCCTGCGGCATCTTCTGTTTCGCGGCTTTGTACTTGCCAAAGATGCTCTGCACGTGGCGCGTGACGAATGAGGCCAGCGTGCGGTTGGGACCCAGCACCAGCGCGCGCGGATTATTCGAATTGCACACCCCGCTCTCGGGATCACGGACCACATTGAACGAGGTGATATACGGCCCCGGATCGCGATCGGTATGGCGCACCACCGGCATCCTGGTCAGATCGATGTCGGCGCCGCTAAGCTTGACCTCCTTGACCGGCCCGTCCTCGACCACGCGGAACTTGCGCGGGCCGCGCTCGACCACCGCCGCCAGGGTCTGAACCACCTGGTGCGGTTCGCATCCCAGCACCCGCGCTTGCGCCTCGCGATTATGGAACAGCAAATCGACCAGTCGCCATCCGGGATAGCCCTTGAGGTTCTCGAACACGATGGTTTTGGAACTCTGACCGGTCAGCGCGCCGACGTCGTCGAGATCGACCGGTTTGCGAATCCGGTTGATCGCGTCGCGATGCTGCTCCAGAAAACCGCCGAGATCGGTTGCCATGGCAACTCCCTTGTCCCGCCTTGCGCCTACAACGGCGCGGCGGGCGCCGGACCGATGATTCCTTCCACCGCAGCGGCGGCGGCGAGCAACCGAGCATCACCGCCCGCCGGACCCATCAACTGCGCACCAACCGGCAATCCGCGTCCGGGAATCGGCAGGCTGATGGCGGGAATTCCGAGCAGCGGCGCGAGACGCGTATTGCGGATCATGCGCCCGCCGGTCTTGGCGTCGACCGACTCGATCGGCACGGCGACGGTGGAGTTGGTGGGGCAGATGAGACAGTCGAGGGTCTCGAACAACGCGCCGATCTCGTCGGCGATCGCGCGGCGCAGTTGCAGCGCGCGCAGATAGGTCGTGGCCGGGATCAGCGCTCCCTGCAACAGCCGCATCCGAATCGGCGCGCCGTAGTCCTCGCGCCGGGTTGCGAGCCATTGGCGATGGACCGCGGCGGCCTCCGCGAACATGATCGCAGTCGAAGCGGCGATCACCAGCTTGAGCTTTTTCGGCGTCACCGCGGTCACGCGGACCCCGGCGGCCGTGATGGCGCGGATGAACTCATCCCAGCGCGCGCCGACTTCGCCGTCGACCTCGCCGCAATATTCTTCCATCACGCCGCAGCGGAGCTCGCGCGCCGCCGGCGCGCGCAGTTCGCCGAGCCGATGCTCGCCGCTCGCGGCGCAATCGTACATCGCGCCGATGTCGGTGACCGATCGGCCGAACACCCCTGGATGGTCCAGCGACCAGGACAGCGGGAACGCGCCGCGGCGCGAAAGCCGATCGTAGCTCGGTTTGAAGCCGACCACGCCACACAGCGCCGCCGGTAATCGCACCGAGCCGCCGGTATCGCTGCCGAGCGCGCCCGCGCCGACGCCGGCGGCCAGCGCGGCGGCCGCGCCGGAACTCGATCCGCCGGTAACCCGGTTCGTATCCCAAGGGTTGCGCACCGGTCCGTAATGCGCGTTGAGGCCGGTGGGGCTGAAAGCAAACTCGTCCATCGAGGTCTTGCCCAGGATGACTGCGCCGGCGGTGCGCAGATTCGCGACCACCTCGGCATCGTCATCGGTAATTCGATCGCGCAGGATCAGCGAACCGGCGGTGGTACGCTGTCCGCGAGTCGCAAACAGATCCTTAACCGTGATTGGGATCCCGTGGAGCGCGGAGCGCATCTTGCCGGCCGCGAGCTCCGAATCGAGCGCCGCCGCAGCCGCGCGCGCTCCTTCGGCGTCGGACAGCCGAAAGGCGTTGATCTTCGGATTGACCTCGCCCAGACGCTCAAGGTGCGAGTCGACCAGCTCGCGGATCGAGAATTGGCGGGCGCGAAGCGCTGCGCCCAGCTCGCCGATCGAGGCGCGCAGCGGATCCGTCACGGCCATCGTGTCGCACCCGGACGCGCCAGCGGTTCCGGTGCGTCGGCGCCGAATCCGGCGCAAGCCTCGTCGATAATATCGATCAGGCCGCACAACGCGTCGGCGAGCGCAGCCCGCTCGGCGTCGTCAAGCGTCAGGCCGACAGCGCCGGCCAGCATTCGCGTCCGTTCCCGATGGTCGCCGATCGTCATCGTTCGCATCCGGCTCCAATCAAAGCGCCCCCAGCTTCAAGGCGCAAGCACGACTTTGCCGCGATTGCGCCGCTCGGCCAGGTGCTCGACGGCGGCGCGCGTCTCGCTGAGTGGAAACACGCGATCGACCGCCGGTTTGAGGCGGCCCGCAGCGACGAACTCCATCAGCGTGCGCAGCTCGGAGATCGAGCCGAGGTTGGTGCCGAGGATGCGCAGGTTCTTCGAGTAGACGTGGCGCAAGTCCATCCGGCCCCAGTGGCTGCCATGGGAGCCAATCGAAACCAGCGTGCCGAGCCGGGTCAGGCAATAGATGCTGCGCTCGAAGGTCTCGGCGCCGATATGCTCGACCACCACGTCGACGCCGCGCCGATTAGTCCATTTGCGCACTTCGTCGACGAAATCCTGGCTGTGATAATTGATCACCGCCTCCGCGCCGATGCTGCGGGCGAATTCGATCTTGTCGTCGGAACCGACGGTGGTAATCACGCGGGCACCGACGATCCGCGCAATCTGGATCGCCGCCGAACCGACGCCGCTTCCGGCCGCCTGCACCAGCACGGTCTGCCCGGGCTTGAGGTTGGCCTGCGCGATCAGCGCGTGCCACGAGGTCAGCATCGCCAGCGGCACGGCGGCGCCGGCCTCGAAGCTCACCTGGTCCGGGAGCGGCAGCAGATTTTCGGCGGGAGCCTTGACCAGCTCGGCGTAACCGCCGTCGCGATGCGCGCCGAGATAGCCGTAGCTCAGGCAGACGGTGCGTTCGCCGCGCAGGCAATATTCGCAGCGTCCGCACGAAAAGCCCGGGAATACGATCACGCGCTGGCCCGGCTTCAAGTTGCTGACGCCCGCGCCGAGCGCTTCGACGGTGCCGGTCACCTCGCATCCGTTGACGTGCGGCAATCCCTGCGGCGGCGGAAAGCGTCCGTCGAGCAGCAGCAGGTCGACGTGATTGAGCGCGCAGGCCTTGACCCGCACCAGCGCCTCGCCGGCTCCAGGAGCGGGATCCGGGTAGTCGCCGAAGGTTATCTTGTCCGGACCCCCATGTTCTGCAAAATAGGCTGCCTTCACGATCTCTCCCGTTGCGGCTCAGGTCAGTTTTAGAATCCGGGCCGCGTTGCCGCCGAGAATCTTGGCCTTGGCCTCCGCGGAGATCGGCAGGCTTCCGATCGCGGCGACGTTTTCCTTGAGGGTCGGCACGCTCGGCCAGTCGGAACCGAAGATCACCTTGTCGGCCACGCGTTCGAGCTCCGGAAAGTAGCGCATCACGCGCGACGGCGGCAGTCCCGCGATCTCCATATAGATGTGCGGGCGAAAACGCGCCAGCGCGAACGCCCGGTCGTACCAGAACGGGCGGCCGCTATGAGCCAGCACGATATCGAGGTCGGGAAAGTCGACCGCGACGTCGTCGAGAAACAGCGGATCGCCGTACTTGATACGCGAGGCCGGGAACACCGAGGAGCCGGTATGCAGCAGCACCGGCACGCCCAGTTCCTGGGCCTTGGCGTAGAGCGGATAGAGGCGGGCGTCGTTGGGGTAGAAATATTGATAGGTCGGATAAAGCTTGAGGCCGCGGAAATTCTCTTCGCGGACCAGCCGCTCGAGTTCGCGATCGAGATGGTCGGTCTCGAACGGGTTGATGCTGGCGAACTGAATCAGGCGCTTGGTCCCCTGGCACAGGCGGCGCACGCCCGCGTTGGTCGCGATCGCCGAGGTTACCGGCGCCAGCTCAGCCAGGATTACCGCGTAATCGATACCGGCGTCATCGAGCGCCTTCAAATAATTCTCGGTGGTGCAGCGGGTGCGCACGAACTCGTCGAACGAACCTCCCAGTTCGCGGTTCATGAATTCGATGAACGACGCCGGACCCCGCACCGGATAATCGTAGGTGTGAATATGGAAGTCGATTACCGGCATCGGCGCTACGCTCCCTTGCTTTTGGCGGCCGGCCATACCTTGCGCACTGTGGGCCGGATCTTGAGCTCGACCAGGATGTTCTCGCCGCTGCCCTTGGGCGGGATTGCGCGATGAGCGACGCCGCGTGGAATCAGCAGCATGTCGCCCGCCTTGATCTCCATCGTGCCCAGCTCGGTTTCCCAGATCATGCCGCCCTGATGGCAGAAGATGAGCTCGTCGTAGTCGGCATTGCGATGCCAGTAGTTCATCTCGACCGTGCTGCGCTTGGAAACATCGACGCCGACGCCGTCGGCCTGAAAGACGCGCAGCGGCGTGCCCTCCGGGAGATCCTGATTGGTGGGCCGGACGGCGGGGTCGGTGATATTGAGATGTTCCAGCGCGACCTCACCGCCATCCGCACGTATCACCTCGGTCGGCTTGACCGTGCGTTTGAGCGAAAGCGCGCGCCCCTCCCAGGTAATCTTTTCGATATATTCCATCGTCGTGTCTCCTCCATCCGCTATGTTGCGCGCCGGACGCCGCTAGCTAACCGGCCATCGCGGCGCGACCAGATTACCGAGCCGCGTCTTCTCGAGAATCGACGGCGCGCGGCGCACCGCGGCCTCGATAATCGCCGCTTCGTCGAGCGTCAGCACGCGCCCGCCGCGCATCAGAATCTGCCCGTCGACGATCACCGTATCGACGCTCTTGCCGGTCGCACTGTAGACTAGGTTCGCTACCGGATTGTAGAGCGGCTGCCATTCGGGCCGGCGGGTATCGAAGATCGTGAGGTCGGCACACTTGCCGGCCTCGAGCGAGCCGGTCTCGTGATCGCGCAGCATACAGCGCGCGCCGTTGATCGTCGCCATCTCGACCACCCGCTCGGGCGGCATCACTTCCGGATTCTCGCGCATCTCCTTGTAGCCGCACGCGACCAGGAACATCTCCTGCGGCAGATCGACGATTCCCGAGCAGGCGTGATCCGATCCCAGGCCGACCGCGCCGCCCTGTTCGATCACTTCCGGCAGATGGCCCATGCGGATGTTGCCGTAGGCGTTGTGCAGGCTCGAGCTGGGCGCGGCCACCAGCTTGACGTCGTGCGCGCGGACCAGTTCGAGCTCATGCGCGGTGGCCCAGCCGGCGTGAATCAACAGCAGATTAGGGCCGAGCACGCCCAGCTTCGCCATCCGCTCGATCTCGGTGATGCCGTGCTGCGCCTGCGAAGACTCCATCGTCGAGCGCGCGAAGCAGGCGTGGGTCTGCACGCCGACGCCGTGAAGATCGGCCAGCCGCTTCAACTCGACGATCAGGCGATCGGTCGAGTTGTTGAGTCCGCGAAACTGGAACCACGCCTGCACGCGCCCGTGATGGGCGCCGTGGAGCGCGCGCACCACCGCCTCGGCCCGCTCCAGCGACTGGTCGGTGGTTTCGATAAAGACCGCCGGCAGCGCGCCCATCGCGGATTTCGCGACATCGAAGCTCGAGCGCGCGACCACGCATCGCATCCCGGCGCGTCCCACCACCTCGGCGGTGATCTGCGGCTGATAGTTGCCGGCATCGATAAAGCTGGTGACGCCGCTGCGCAGCAGTTCGAGCACGCACAGTTCGATACTGACGCGGGCATCGTCCTCGTCCAGCGAGCCTTCGTACGGATACATGCGCTCGAACAGGAATTTGCGGCTGCCGACCTCATCGGCCAGCCCGCGACTCATCTGGAAGGTAGTGTGGATATGGCTGTCGATCAGTCCCGGCGTGACCACCATCCCGCGCGCCGCGATAGTTTCCCGGGCCGGTCCGCGCGCACGAATCTCGGCGGTCTTGCCGACCGCGGCGATGCGGCCGCCGGCGATATCGATCGCGCCGTCCCGGATGATCCGGCGCTCCTTATCGACGGTCAGTATCCAGTCGGCCTGTTCGATGCGTAGATCTGTCATGAGTCGATTACCTGCTGGCGCCCTGCCATCGCCCGGAACAGCCAGTCGGGCGTGATCGGGATTTCGTTTGGCACGATCGCGAGCGGCGCGAGCGCGTCGGCGATCGCGTTGGCGACCGCGGCGGGGGCACCGATGGTGCCGGATTCACCGACGCCACGGAAACCGCCGAGCGCGGTCGGCGATGGACTTTCGAGATGCTCGGCGATGATCGTCGGCATGTCAGCCGCCGACGGCACGAGGTAATCCATCAGGCTGCCGGTGACGAGCTGGCCCTGGTCGTCGTAAACCACCTGCTCGAGCAGGGCGGCGCCAAGTCCCTGCACCACACCGCCGAAGACCTGGCCGTCGACCACCAGCGGATTGATGATCCGCCCGCAGTCCTCGGCCGCGACGTAGCGCAAAATCCTGATGGCGCAGGTCTCGGGATCGATCTCGAGCGCCAGCGCATGGACCGCTGCGGTCGCGGTGCCATAGTAAGGATCGTAAAAGCGCGTCACCTCGAGCCCGGGCTCCATCCCTTTGGGCAATCGCTTGCGGCCCGCGTAGGCGGCCTGTGCAATCTCACGCCAGCTTATCCCGCGGATGCTGCGCGGCTGACCGTCGCTGACTTTGCCCGCCCGCGGATCGGTCTCCAGCAGATGGGCCGCGATCAGGTCGGCCTTCTCGCGCACTGCGCGCGCCGCCAGGATTGCGGCGCCGCCGCCCATCACCGCTCCCCGGCTGGCGTAACTGCCGGTTCCGTAGGGAGCGAACGAGGTATCGCCGTAGGCAACCTTGACCGCGGCGAGCGGAACTTCAAGCTCGTCGGCGACCACCTGCGCGAGCGTGGTTTCGAGTCCCTGGCCGTGCGAGGCAACGCCGAACATCGCGGTCACCGTGCCGGACGGATCGACCCGCACCGTCGCCGCCTCGGTACCGGCCGGTATCGGCATCCCGGGCGCGGCCGGAGTCGCCGAGCCGATACCGGTCAGCTCGCAATACGAGGCGACGCCAATTCCGAGGTAGCGTCCGGCCGCGCGGGCGCGCTGCTGCTCGGCGCGCAACTGGTCGTAGCCAAGCCGGGCGCGCGCCGCGATCATAAGCTCTTCGAACGGCGCCTGGTCCCACACGATGCCGGTCGCGGTCTTGTAGGGAAATTGATCGGGCCGCACATAATTGCGCATCCGCAGTTCGATCGGATCGATCCCGAGCCGGCGCGCCGCGCGATCGATCAGCCCTTCCATCACGAACGTCGAAACCGGCCGGCCAACGCCGCGATACGGCCCGGTCGGCGCCTTGCAGGTCGCGACTCCCCGCGCGCGCGCCCAGTAATTCGATACCCGGTACGGGCCCGGCATGAAGCTCACGGTCTGGACCGGCTCGATCACCAGCGTCCACGGGTAGACCGAATAGGCGCCGATATCGGCCGTGACCTCGGCCTTGAGCTCGACAATCGTGCCGTCGGCGGCAAGCGACAGCTCGGCCTCGATCACTTCGTCCCAGCCCTGCGAGGTGGTGAGCAGATCCTCGCGCCGATCGCTGGTCCACTTGACCGGCCGCTCGAGCATCCGCGCCAGCGCCGCGACCGCGACCTCCTCGGGATAGACCGACGACTTGGCGCCGAAGCCCCCGCCGACGTCGATGGCGATGACGCGCACCAGATGCTCGGGGATATCGAGCGTCTCAGCGAGCGCCGTGCGCACTACGCCCGGACACTGGGTGGCCGAATGGAGCAGCAGCTCGCCGCTGCCGGAATTGTACTCGGCGACGTAGCTGCGGGGCTCGATGCAAATCGCGGCGTGGCGCTGAAATCGAAAGCGTTCGCGAATCGTGACTGCGGCGCCGGCCGGCGCCGCGCGGTTGAGACCCGCATCAATCTCGCCGCGGGCGAACTCGCGCGCGACCAGCACGTTGCTGCCGGCCTCGTCATGGAGCAGCGGCGCCGCGGGATCCGCCGCCGCCTCGACGTCGCACAACGGCGCGAGCGGTTCGATCTCGAGCGCGATCTTCTCGAGCGCATCTTCGGCAAGGTAACGGCTGGCGGCGACCACCACCGCTATCGCCTCGCCGACGTGGCGGACCTTGTCGATCGCCAGCGCCGGCAGACTCGTCAGCCGATAATCCGGCATCGTCGAGCGCGCACGCATCGGCTTCGCCATCCGCGCCATCTCCGCCCCGGTCACCACCGCCGCCACTCCCGGCATCGCACGCGCCGCCGCGACATCGATATTCACGATTCGAGCGTGCGCGTCCTGCGATCTGAGGAACGCCGCATAGAGCAGGTGTGCGGGCCGATAGTCATCGGTATAGGAACCGCGGCCGGTCAGCAGCCGTCGATCCTCGACGCGCTTGACCCGCGCGCCGACCAGCTTTCCGTCGCGCGGCGCGGCGCGATCGTTATCAGCCGCGGGCACGAAGTTCACGCCTCAGAATCTTGCCGTTGAGAGTCTTGGGCAGCTCGGCGACGAACTCGATTTCCTGCGGCACCTTGTAGGGCGCAATCAGCCGGCGCGCATGCGCGCGCAGCTCCTCGCTCAATTCCGCCGAACGCTCGACGCCGGGCCGCAGCGTCAGGTAAGCCTTGACCTTGTGACCCATCACCGGGTCGGGCACGCCGACGATACCGGCTTCGAGCACCGCCGGATGGTCGAGCAGGGCGGACTCGACCTCCTTGGGCGAAATCAGGTAGGCGCGACTCTTGATCAGATCGTCGGAGCGCGAGACGTACCAGTAGTAACCGTCGTCGTCGACGTAGGCGATGTCCTTGGTGTAGTACCAGCCGTCGCGATTCACCGCCGCCCAGCGCTCGGCGTCGCGATGGTAGCCGAGGGTGAGGCCGGGATGGTCGTTGCGGAACACCAGATGGCCGGGCTCGCCGCGCGGCTGCGGACGCCCGTCGTCATCGAGCACCGCGACCTGATAGCTGGGCAGCGGCTTGCCCATCGAGCCGGGCCGAATCTCGCTCCCGAGTTGATTGGCGACGAAGATATGGCACTCGCTCTGGCCGATACCGTCGAGGATCGTCAGCCCCAGTCGTTCTTTCCATTCGCGATAGGTCGGCGCCGGCAGCGGCTCGCCGGCGCTCAGCCCAAGCCGCAACGAATCGAGCCGGAAGCGCGATTCCGCATCCGGCACCGCGAGCATCATGCGGTAGATGGTCGGCACCGCGGCGAACACCGTCACGTGATGGCGCTCGATAGTCGCGAACGCCGCCTCGGCGTTGAAGCGGCCCTCGGGAATAACGATCGGCGCGCCGACGTGAAACGGATAGAGAAAGCCGCATCCGAGCGGGTAGTTGAACGACCAATCCTGCGGCTGATAGCAGATATCGTCGGCGCTCAGCCGGGCCATCGCCTGGGTAATCGGATCTCCGGTGCCGATCACCCATCGATGGCCGTACTCGACGCCCTTGGGCTCGCCGGTGGTGCCCGAGGTGTAGATGATCACCGCCAGCTCATCGCGACCGGTGGATGCGACGATCAGTTCGGCCGAAGCGCGCTCCATCAGCCGCTCGCCCGCTTCCTCGCCCACGGCGCCGAACAGGATGACGTGCTTGAGCGACGGGCAGCGCGCTCGCACCGCCTCGACCGGCCCGATCAACTCGGGTGTCGAGATCACGGCCACCGCCTCGCTGTTGATGAGAATCTTTTCGATTTCGTATTCCCGGAACAGCCGATTGGTCGGCAGCGCGACCGCACCGATCTTCAGCACTCCAAGGAAGGCGACCATGGTGTCGGCGTTGGCGCCGAGCCGCAGCATCACACAATCGCCGCGCCGCACGCCGCGATCGAGCAACACGTTACCGAAGCGATTCGAGAGCTGACGGATTTCGTCGAAGGTATAAGAACGGTCGCTGGCCCAGGCGGCAATTTTGCCGCCGCGGCCTTCCGCGACGTGGCGATCGACCGCCCAGGCGGCCATATTGAAGCGTTCGGGGATTTCCAGGAACGAACGGGACGATCGGACTTGCGAGACCATTCGATGATCCCTTCGATTGTCGCTCGTCACCGGCGCACGGCGCCCGATCGCGCCGGGCTAGCTCGACGAGCGCATCCGCTCGGCCGCCGCCTTGACCGCTTCGACGATTCCCTGGTAGCCGGTGCATCGGCACAACACCGCGGACAGCCCGGTACGGATCTCCTCTTCGCTGGGCGTCGGATTGACCTGCAACAGATCGTACGCCGCCATCAGCATCCCGGGCGTGCAGAATCCGCACTGCAGCGCGTGATGTTCCCAGAAGGCCTCCTGGAGCGGATGGAGCTTGCCGTCGGCGGCCGCCAGTCCCTCGACCGTGGTCAGTTCGGCGCCGTCGGCCTGCACTGCCAGCATCAGGCACGAACGGGCCGCTTCGCCATTGAACAGGATCGTGCAGGCGCCGCAGATGCCATGCTCGCATCCGATATGGGTGCCGGTGAAGCCGAGATCGTCGCGGATGAAATCGACCAGCAGCTTGCGCGGTTCGGTGAACCCCTCGCGCATCGTGCCGTTGAGTTTGAAACGGACTTTTCTTGGCTCGGCCATCTAATTGTTCCCCTTGGCTTGCAGAGCCGCCCGGGTTAGAGCGCGACGGGTCAGAACGCGGGTCAAATGGCGGCGATAGTCAGCCGAGGCGTGCAGATCGGAAGTCGGATCGACCAGCTCGGCCGCTCGCGCCGCCGCCGCCGCGATAGCTTTTTCGGCGAGCCCCTGCTGCTCCAGTATCTCCTCGACCGGACGCAGCCGCAGCGGCGTGCCGCCGACTCCCGAGGCCGCCACCCGCGCCATCGTGCAGCGGCCGCTGGCGTCGGTAGCGAGCAGCGCCGCGATCTCGACGATCGCGAAATCGCCGTGGCGCCGGCTGAACTCCTCGAAGGCCCATCCGCTATGCGCCGGCGTCACCGGCATCCGCACCTCGACCAGCATCTCGCCCGGCGCGATCGCGGTGGTCAGGAAGCCCTGGAAGAAGTCCGCCGGTTTGACCACCCGGCTGCCCGACGGGCCGCGCAGCACCAGCTCGCCGTCAAGCGCGGTCACCAGCGCCGGATATTCGGCCGATGGATCGGCGTGCGCGATACTGCCGCCGACGGTGCCGCGAGTGCGGGTCGGCAGATGGCCGACCATCTGCGTCGCTTCGATCATCAATGGCAACTTGCTCGCGACCAGCGGCGAAAATTCGACCTGGCGCTGGCGCGTCATCGCGCCGAAGCGAAGCTGGCCGCCTTCCTCCTTGATGTAGGAGAGCTCGGCGATGCGGTTCAAGTCGATCAGCGCGGCCGGCGCGCTCAGGCGGAAATTGAGCAGCGGCACCAGGCTCTGGCCGCCGGCCAGCAGCCGCGCTTCGCCACCGTAACGGCCGAGCAGGGCGAGCGCCTCGTCGACGGTTTTGGGATCGTGATATTCGAACGGAGGTGGTTTCATCGCTTGCTCCGCGCCGCTTCCATCAGATGCCACAGGCGGCTGGGCGTGATCGGCAGCTCACGGATGTGCACGCCGAGCGGTTTGAGCGCGTCGGTCACCGCGTTGGCGATCACCGCCGGCACCGTCATCGAACTCGACTCGCCGAGTCCCTTGGCGCCGAGCGTGGTGAACGGCGAGGGGCTGACGACGTGCGCGATATCGATCTTGACCGCTTCGTGAGCCGTCGGCACCAGGTAGTCCATGAAGGTCCCGGTCAGCGCCTGGCCCTGATCGTCGTAGGCCAGCTCCTCGTACAGCGCGCCGCCCAGGCCGTGCAACGCGCCGCCGTAAATCTGTCCCTCGACGATCGCCGGATTGATAATCTCACCGGCGTCGTGGACCGTCACGTACTTGAGGATCTTGATCGCGGCCGTGTCCGGGTCGACCTCAACCGCCATCACCTCGGCGATAAAGCCGTAGGTGTTCGATGAATTGACGCGATCCTGCAGGTCGGGCGCCTTGGCCTCCGGGAACGAGAAGACCGCGGTCGCCTCCAGCCCGGCTTCCATGCCGGGCGGCATCGATTCGACATTCCAGTGGGCGCGGCCGGCGAGGTCCTTGAGACTGAGCGTCCGGCCGTTGTCAGCATGGCGCGCGCCGCCGTCGGCCCACACCAGGCTCTCGGGCGGCACCTCCATCAGGTAGGAGGCGAACTGGATCAGCTTGTCACGCAGCTTGCGCGCGGCCAGCGCCGCGGCGCTGGTGCCGACCGATCCGAACCGGCTCGAGTAGGTTCCCGAAGAGATTCCCCAGGCCCGGGTAAAGGTATCCATCTCGTCGACAATCGTGATCTCGTCGGGTGTGATGCCGAGTTCGTCGGCGATAATCTGCGCGACGATGGTGCGATGGCCCTGCCCTTGCGGCGTCGAGCCGAGCACGCCGATAACCTTGCCCAGCGGATCGACCTTTACCGTCGCCGCCTCCAGCGCTCCCGACTTCGGCAGGTAGCCCGGACGTCCGCGAATTTCCGGGTCGAGCGCGATCGTCACGTAGCCCATGTTCGAGACCGACGGATCGACCGCCACCGCGAGGCCGATGCCGAACAATCTGCCCGCGGCGCGCGCCTGCTCCTGCTCGCGCCGCAGCTCGGCGTATTTCGCAACCTCGAGCGCTTTCTCGAAGGCGGCCGGATAGTCGCCCGAGTCGTAGAGCCCGCCGCTCGGCGTGCGATACGGAAACTCGCCGGGCTGGATAAAGTTGCGCCGGCGCACCTCGGCCGGGTCCATGTCGATTTTTTCCGCCAGCAAATCGACCATCCGCTCGATCTCGAAATACAGATGGCCGCAGGCGTAGCCGCGATTCGGGCCGGTCAGGCTCTTGTTGGTCATCACCACGTTGGCGTCGGCGTCGAGATGCTGAAAATTATAGGCGCCGAACCAGTTGCCGATCGGACGGAACGAGCAGCCCGGCTCGGGGCTGCGGATGTAGCCGCCGACGTTGTCGTACCAGCGCGTGCGCATCGCGAGGATCGTGCCGTCGCGGCGCGCCGCCAGCTCGCGATAGGCGACCCGGTCGGTGCCGCTCGAAGATGCCAGCAGATGTTCGCGGCGATCCTCGATCCACTTGACCGCCACGCCGGTCTTGATCGCGGCCAGACCCATCAGGCCGAGATAGGGGAAGATGCTGCTCTTGATGCCGAAGCTGCCGCCGATATCGGGCGGCACGATGAAGCGCAGCTTGTTCTCCGGCAGATTGAGGGCCCGCGCCGTAATCGGATGGAGGATGAAGGGGCCCATGAAATTCGAGTGGATCGTCAGCACCTGGCTCTGACGATCGAACATCGCCACGATGCCGTAGGTTTCGATCGGCGTCGAGCCGTACTTCGGAAAGACGAAGCGCTCGCGGATTACCACCTCGGCCGCGGCGAAGGCGCCGTCGGGATCGCCGTAGACGATATGGCGATGGCAGGCGAGGTTGGAGCCGACTTCCTCGTGCAGGATCGGCGCGTCGTCGTCGAGCGCGCGCTCCACGTCGACCACCGCCGGCAGCGGCTCGTAGTCGACCTGGATCAGATCGAGCGCATCCTCGGCCAGGTAGCGATCGGTCGCGACCACCACCGCCACCGGCTCGCCGACGAAACGCGCCTTGTCGGTCGCCATGCAATAGTACTTGACCGGCGCGCGCACCCCGACCGCGAACGGCCGCGTCATCGCCAGCGCGTCCTGTCCGGTCACCACGCCGACCACGCCGGGGGCTCGCAGCGCCGCACTCGCGTCGATCGAGTGGATGCGCGCGTGGGCGTGGGGACTGCGCAGCACGGCCGCATGATGCAAATTGGGAAACAGCTGATCGGCGATAAAGGTGCCCTGCCCGGCCAGCAGGCGCGGGTCCTCGGCGCGTTTGAGCGGCTGCCCCACCCACTTGTGAGCTGCTGTCATTCGAAAATCAGGCCTCTCTGCTTTCAGGCGACGTGGCCCTCGACCGACGCGTCATCGGGCACTTCGAGGTTGAGCTGCGGGGAAACTTCGATCGGCAGATCCTCGCGGCGCGGAAACTTGAGTCCGCATTCTCTCATCACCGGTCGAATTGAATCGAGATAGGCGGCCGCGATCTCGCCGCTATCGCGTTGCTTGAGTCCGACCTCGACACAATAGCGATTACCGGGCGTGCCGGGCCGGCCGAAAATCCGCATCGAGCCGATGAACCATTTATGGAAACGGCGCTGGACCTCGGCCCTCATCGTGGCATCGCGGCACATCTGCTTCAGGCAGAACTCGCCAAAGTCCTTGTGACGTTCCTCGTCGCGCAAAATCGAAAGGTTGGCCTTGGCCAGCGGCGCATAGCTGCCGCGCGTGTACTCGGTGAGCTGATAGGTCGCGGCGCGATCGATCATGAAGTTGAACAGCGTCGCGTCGAGCCAGTCGCTCACGCGCACGTCTTCCTCGTTGCCGGTGAACCGCGCGCCGGCCCGCTTGCGATCGGCGACGTAGCGATCCATGTCGACGCCCAGCTCGGCCATCAGCTTCGCCACCAGCTTGAAGTGCTTGAGCTCCTCGTTCTGGTAGCGCGTGATCCGCACCTTGTCATCGAGCGTGGGGGCGAAGATCACGCACTGGCCGAAGACCTCGGCGGTCGCGATCTCGCGGCCGGCCTGCCGGTCCATCAGCGTCAACACCATCTTGCGGTACTGCTCGTCGGGGATTTCTTCCTTGCTGTTCACCGCCAGCTTGCTCATCATGCGTCCCTCTTTTAATTGTCCTTTGATTATCCGACGCGCGCCGATCGCCATGGCCAACCGGCCAGCCGACCTTATCCCGGCGCTCCAATTTCCGTCAAGAAAGCCGCTTCGCGCGGAAATCATTGACGATCTACAGGTTCGGCGCGAGACTGTCTGAAAGCCTGCGCCACCGGCCACCAATGGAACACCGCACGATGAAATCCTACCGCGACTACGATCCCGCCACGCTGGCCCGGCTCTATAACCCGGAACTCGGCGTCACCGATGCCGCCGAGTGCCGCGATCGCTACCGGGCCGAGAGCGATCTCGTCCGTTCCCGCCTGAAGACCCGGCTCGACGTCGCCTACGGTGCCGGCGCCGATCAGCGACTCGACGTCTATCTGACCGAGCGGCCGCGCGCTCCGATACTGGTCTTCATCCACGGTGGCGGCTGGCGCGGTTCGAACAAGAACGAGCGGGCCTTCCCGGCGTTGTCGATGACGCGCGCGGGGGCGATTTTCATCTCGGTCGAGTATCCGCTGGCGCCGGGCGTCACGCTCGACGAGATGGTGCGGCAGGTGCGCGAATCGATGGTCTGGATCTATCGCAACGCCGAACAGCTCGGCGGAGATCCGAATCGAATCCATCTGGCCGGCAATTCGGCCGGCGGCCATCTCGGCGCGCTCCTGCTGGCCACTCGATGGCAGGATTATGGCCTGCCCGAACACATCATTGCGGGCGCCTGCCTGGTGAGCGGCGTGTTCGATATGCGGCCGATACAGTTCAGCTCCTACAACGAGGCGTTGCGGCTCGACGAACAGAGCGCCGCGCGCCTGAGCCCGCTGCTCCATCTGCCCGGGCGCGGATGTCCGCTGATCGTGGCGGTCGGCCGCGACGAGACCGCCGAGTTCGTTCGCCAGTCGGTCGAATTTTTCGAGGCCTGGGTCGAGGCGGGCTTCCACGGCGAATTGATGGTGATGCCGAAGTTGCATCACTTCTCGATCATCGGCGAGCTCGGCAATCCGGCGAGCCCGCTGTTCCACGCCATCCTCAACCAGATGGGATTGGGGCCACGGCCGCACTGAGCGGCGCGTGTCAGCGGTCCGCGCGATCGATGACGCGCACCCGGCGCGTCGGCGGCGGCGTGTTGCGGCTGCGAGCGAAACGCAGCACGCCCTGCGTGATGGCGACCGCCACCGCCGGCACGTCGCCATTTTCGAGCGCGCTCATCGCGTCCCCGGCCGACGAGCCGTGCGGCGCGTCGATCACCAGCAGGTCGGCCGGCCGCCCGACCTCGATATGGCCCGCCTCGAGCCCATAGATCGCCGCGACCGACCCGGTCGCCGCCGCGATCGCCTGGCGTCCCGAGAGCGGTCCGATCGAGGCCAGCTCGGCCATCAGGCTCAGGATGCCGAGCGACAACAGGCCGCTGCCGCTCGGTGAGTCGCTGGCGATCAGCAGCCGTTCCAGGCAGTTGCCGTCGAGCGCGCGGCGCGTGATGTCCAGCGCCGAGCGGAAATTGCCGGCTCGCACCACCTGCAACGCGATATCGCCGCCCTCGCTCACGATGCGTGCGTTCTCCTCCGCGCCGAGCGCGGTCGGACCGCCGTTGACGTGGCCGGCGACGTGCGGATGCATGGCGAGGATTTCATCGGCGCCGATTTTGGCCTTGGTGTCGGGCAGCGAGCTGCCGCCGGTATGGCACATCACCACCAGTCCTGCGGCCCGCGCCGCCTTCACCAGCGGCACATAATCCATCGGCGTCGCGACTGCGCCGAAGCCGGCCTTGGCCAGCCATACGCCGGCCTGCCGGAGCTCGGCGAAGTCGGCCGCCGTCAGGCCGGGCTCCAGGATGACCGAGCCGGCGTGCAGCGTGACGCCGCCGGGCCGATAGTCGCGAAAGCATCGCTCGCCGGTTATCGCCAGCGCCTTGACGCCCAGCAGGTCGCGGGGCCGACCCGGAACGTGGATCTCGCTGGCCGAGATCGCGCGCGTCATGCCGCCATGCAGGTAGCTTTCGAAATAACCGACCGCGCTCTGGCGCGGGGTGTAGTCGCCGAAAGAATTGTGGAAGTGCGAATCGATCAGGCCCGGCGCCAGCATCGCCCCGGCCGCGTCGATCACCGTCTCATGCTCGCCCGCGCGGACCTCGCTCGAATTGCCGATCCACGAGATCCGCCCGTCGGCGCAGACCACGGCGTCGCCCGCGATCCGCGAACCCTTGAGATCGCCGTCATGCGAGTCGCCGAGATTGATTATCGCGAGGCTCATCTGATTTCGCCGCCTGTATCGGATTCAGGAAACATTCGACGGCGCGGAACCGGTCATCCCGCGCCGCCCATATCGCAAACTCACGCCCGCTCAGGGAGCCGGTTCGGCGTCGATCAGCACCGCCACCAGCAGCGCCGGCACCTTGCCCGGATTGGCCCAGGCGTGATTGGTCCCGCGCTGGATGACGACGTCGAACGGCTTCATCAGGGTCTCGCCCTCGTCGACGATCAGCTTCACTTCGCCGGACAGCAGGATGATGTAGTCGACGGTCTTGGTGCGATGCATCCCGGGATGGCGCGAGGTGTCGACCTGGCAATGAGTCGCGCCGATCGAGGCGAACAGCGCCTTGGCATGCTTCTCGGCCTCGCCCGGCTTGAAGACCGAGTCGGGCGGCAGCGCGAAGAAGCGCATGATCGAGCCGTTGGGCGGCGGCTCGAGCTTGCGCGGCAGCTCGGCGGGGTCGCCCTTGGGGGTCTTGTTATCGACCGGACTGTCGGCGGTGACCCAGAATTCCGCGGTGCCGCCGCCGGTGGCGTCGAAGCCTCCGGGCGCGGGACCGTCGCTCGTGATGATCGATTTTCCCTGTGCGTTATGCCCCGTGACGATACGGCGGTACTGCTGTGCCATCGCTGCTGCACCTTCCTTCCGATTGATTTTGAGACTGGATGCGGGAATACCGCCCAAGTCTCTCGCCCTTATTGCAGAACCGGCGCGCAAAGCCAACCTGGCGCCCGCAAGCGGCGGCCATCGAGGGATTTGCAGGGTTCGGCCACGATGATAGCGTCGAACTGACGGTTCCTATCGATCCGCACGCTGACCAATCCAGGCCCCATGGCTGACGAGAAGCGCATACTGGTTGTCGAGGATGACCCCGCCACGCGGCGCGCGTGGTCGGAACTGATCGTCTCGTGGGGGTACCGGGTCGAAGCCGCCGCCGATGGCGAGCAGGCGCTCGCTCTGATCGAGAGCTACGCGCCGCATATCCTGCTGCTCGATCTGCGGCTACCGCGCAAGGACGGCTTCGCGGTGCTCGAAGCGATCCGCGAGCAGGGCCTCGACCTGCCCTCGCGCACCATCGTGATCTCGGGCCACGGCGACATCCCGGACGCGGTCCGCGCGATGAAGCTCGGGGTTTACGATTACATGCGCAAGCCCGTCGACCCGTCGCATCTGCGGATCGTGATTGCCAATCTCGCCCAGCACGTCAACGTGAGCCAGGAAAATCTGCTCCTGCGCCATCAGCTGCGCAAGGCCGGGGAGTTCGGCAAGCTGATCGGGCGGTCGAGCGCGATGCAGCGGGTGATGGCGTCGGTCGAGCAGCTCGCGCCGAGCAGCGCCTCGGCGATCCTGCGCGGCGAGAGCGGCACCGGCAAGGAGCTGGTGGCGCGCACCATCCACGATCTTTCGCCGCGCCGCAACGGACCCTACATCGCGATCAACTGCGCCGCGCTGCCGGAAACCCTGATGGAGAGCGAGCTGTTCGGCCATGAACGCGGCGCCTTCACCGGCGCCGACCGGCGGCGCGAGGGATGCTTCGAGCTGGCCAACGGCGGCACCCTGCTGCTCGACGAGATTACCGAGATGAAGGCCGACCTGCAGGCCAAGCTGCTGCGGGTGATCGAGGAGCAGAAGCTGCGCCGGCTCGGCGGCACCAGCGAGGTCGCGCTCGACGTGCGGGTGCTGGCGGCCTCTAATCGCAATATAGAGGAAGCGCTGCGCGACGCGGCGCTGCGCGAAGATCTTTATTACCGCCTCAACGTCTTCACCATCGAACTGCCGCCGCTGCGCGACCGCCCCGAGGACATCGCGGACCTGGCCGAACATTTCATTCACGAATTTTCCGAGGCCGAAGAGAAGCCCGTCAAGGGCGTGGACCACGAGGCGTTCGAGGTGCTGCGCAACTATCGCTGGCCCGGCAATGTCAGGCAGTTGCGCAATGTGATCCAGCGGGCGCTGATCGTCAGCCACGGTCCGCTGTTGATGGTCGATGATCTGCCGCCCGAAATCCGCCGGTCCAGCGGCAACGCCGCCGCCGGCTTCGAGCTCGCGCTGGGCTCGTCGCTGGACGACCTGGAGCGCGAGTTTATCCGCCGCACACTGGAATTCACCAGCGGCAACAAGGCGCGTGCCGCCGAGCTGCTGGGTATCAGCCTCAAAACTCTCTACAATCGCCTGGAGCGCTACCAGGCCAAGGACTGGTAAGCGCGACCCGGGCAAAGCCCGCAACAGGAGCTGGGGCCAGGATGGGCCTGCGCGTAAAATTCGCCATCATCTTCCTGGTGCTCCTGATCGTTCCGGTTAGCGTGGTCAGCGCTATCGAGATCGACCGCCGGATGGCCGTGATGGTCGACGACCTGGCGGATTCCGGCTCGCTGATCATCAACCAGGCCTTCGAACAAATCCGCTCGCTGCTGGCCTCTGCCCCGGACGATCCGGCCGCGGCGCTGGCCCATAGCGCGGCGCTGCGCGGTTTCCTGTTCTCCTCGCAGGCCTTCGGTAAGGGCGTGGTCTACGTCCGCATCGACACTCCGGCGGGCGCCGCCATCGTGGGCGGCACCGGCACGGCTACGCCCGCAGTGGAGGGGTCGGCGCCGCCGGTCGAGCCGTTCAGCGTGCTGGAAGATCGGGTTTCGACCTGGTGGCCGTTCTCGCGGCTGGCAGCGATGCTGGAGCAGCAGACCTATCAGATGAGCCGCGACGTGCAGCTCAACAATCAGCCCTTTGCGGTTATCAAGGTCGGGCTCTCAACCGCGCTGTTGGCCAACGAGGTGCGGCGCTCGGTCAATAACATCATCGCGGTCTCGCTGGTCGTGTTCCTGCTGTCGCTGATCGGCGCACTGCTGTTCGGCGGGCGGATGCTGCGGCCGCTCAGCGAGATCACGCGCGGCGTCGAACGGCTGACCACCGGCCCCGGCGAGGAGGTCGAGGTCGAGGTGGCGGGCCGTGACGAACTGGGCTCGCTGGCCGAGAAATTCAATGTCCTGTCACAGCGCATCAGGAAAAATCGCAACCAGTGGGAAAACGAGCGCGGCAAGTTCTTCAATATCTTCCGCTCGATTACCGACGCCGTGGTGCTGCTCGATGCCGGCGGCCTGATCCTGTTCTGCAATGGCGAGGCGCAGGCGCGCCTGGGGCTGCCGGCCGGCGGACTGGCCGACGGCAAGCAGATTCGCGCCCTGCTCGGCCGCAACCATCCGCTGATTCGGATGTTCGACAGTGCCTATTCGACCGGCACCGAGGTGCACGATATCGCCGTCGCGCTGACCGACGGCCCGTCGCCGGCGCGGTTGCTGGTCTCGATCTTCTCGCTCGGCCAGGGCCCCGAGCCGCCGGGGGTCTTGATGATCGCGCGCGACCTGGGGCCGGTGCAGGAACTCGAGCATGTGTTCGACTATTCGGGCCGCCTGGCCCGGCTGGGCGGATTGATCTCAGGGGTGGCGCATCAGATCCGTAATCCGCTGAATGCGATGAGCCTGGAGCTTGAGTTGCTGAACCTCGACGCGCAGCATGGGAAGCCGGTCGAGGAGCGCATTCGGTCGGTGCGCGATGAGATCATGCGGCTCGATCAGGTGGTTGATGCTTTGATGAGGTTTATGCGGCCCGAACAGCTTCAACTGGCCAACGTCAACATCAATGAGCTGCTGGAGGAGACCGTCGCCCAGGTCACTACCCCGCCGGGCGTGCACGTCCAGTATCGATTGGAGCGCGATCTAATGCCGGTCAAGGTGGACCGGGCGCTGCTCAGTGAGGCGTTGCGCAATATAATCAGCAATGCGGTCGAGGCGATGCCTGAGGGTGGCACGATGACTATCGCGACCGGGCCGGTGGGCGAAGCGATGCTGGAAATCACGGTGCGCGACGAAGGGGTCGGCATCCCGGCAGAGCATCTCGAACGAATTTTCCAGCTCTATTTCACCACCAAGGAAAGCGGTACCGGATTGGGCCTTTCGCTCGCCATGCGGGCCGTTGATCTGCATGGCGGAACGATCAACGTACAGAGTCAGGTCGGACTGGGCACCACGGTGCGTGTCCGCCTGCCGGTTGAGCGCGCAAACAGCATCGGGCTGGTACCCGAGAGGACGTTGGATTGACGTGATGCGGAGGGGGGCCGAATTGATGGTGGCTGCTGGTATGGCCGCCGGGTTGATGCTCACGCTTTGGGGCTGTGAGGCGGTCTCCAATTATTTCGAGCCGCAGCCGCAGCTGACGCCGCCAGCCAGCCAAAGCTCGCCGGTGTTGATTCCTTCGCCGACCCCGACCCCGGAGGCCACCGCCTCGCCCGCCGCGGAATCCCCGCGGCGAAGATCTCGCGGCCATTCGTCTCATCCAACGACCGGTGAACTGCCGGGGTCGCTCCCAACCCCGAACAGCGCGGCGCCGACCATTACCCTCGACAACGATCAGGCCGCCCGGCAGCGAGCCCAGGGCTTGCTCGATTCCGCGAACTCCAAGCTCGGCAAGATCGACCGCTCGAAACTAAGTCGCGACGACGCCGCCACCTATCAGCAGGCAGCCGGCTTCGCCGACGCCGCTCAGCAGGCGATCGGCGAGCATGACTACGTCGGCGCCACCGGCCTGGCCGAGAAGGCCTCGCTGCTCGCCGACAAGGTCGCGGCCACCGCCACAGCCACCCCGGCGCAAACCGGCTTCTAGGATTTTCGTCGAAGACGCCCGACTCGATCGAGCGGGCAAAAAAGGAGTTCGCCGGCGAACCTATCAATTCAGCCACGAGGGAGGGGGACGCCCGTGGTCTGGATTGGATTAGTGTTCGCCGGCGAACCGATAACCTAAATTCGTGTAGCCCCTACTAAGTTTCGCTACGCGCTAGATAACCTCAGCAATGCATGTGCCATCGGGACAATCGAAAAATCTCCTTGATTTCCCTAGCCGATAGATTCGGCCGGGTCGGGAAGTGTGTAACTTGCGCCCCAATGCGGGATGTAATTTTTACAAGTTGCAAAGGCGTCGGGGCTCAACATCGCGCGCCGATCGCAGTCCGAACCGTCAGCGTTCTTTTGGCTTGTAATTTGTAGATTTTACCAGCTCCTCCCAATGGTCAGATTCAGCGGTTTCCTGCGGTTTTTCGATGGCACGGCGGCTGCTCTAGCCGGGCGGACTCACAAGTCCGCGCGGGAGGGAGCGCTATGAAGCTACTCAGGACCATTCTGTTTATCGCCATCGCGGCTACGCTGTTGAGCGCCTGTGCCGGGCAGCCGCTTTCGACCCGTGAAAAGGGCACCCTCGCCGGCGGCGTCCTGGGCGCCGGCACCGGCGCGATAATCGGCGCGGCAGTCGGTTCTCCGGGTGCGGGTGCCGCGATCGGCGGCGGACTCGGGGCGGTAACCGGGGCGATAGTCGGCAACGAATTCCAGAATCAGGAGGTCGCTCAGGGGCAAACCCGATCAGAGATCGCTTCGCAACAGCGCCAGATCGACCGGCAGCGCTCGCAGATCGAACAACTCCAGCAGCAGTCCGAGACCGAATAGGCGCGGCGCGCCGTCATCGCCTCGATCCGGACCCTGCGTCCATCGTCCGCGGCCATCGCCACTGGCCGGTCTCAGTCCGGCGGTTCCGATGGCCGCGCGAAATGAGGGGTCGCGTGATTCCCCGATTATGCGTAATTCCGCTCCGATGCGGACGCGTCTCGCGGCTGGGGTGCTAGCGCCACACTCTGATTCCGAACACGAAGCGCAGGTCGCGCACGATTTCGCCTTCCTGTCGCGCGAAATCTGCCGTCTGCCCGAATTTCTGGTTGTAGGCGACTCCCACGTAGGGCGCGAACTTGCGGCTCAGCTCGTAGCGGATTCGAAGTCCCGTGTCGATCTCCGAAAGTCCGCTGCCGATCGCGCGCGCGGGATCCTTCTTGCTGTAGAAATTGAGCTCGCACTCCGGCTGGGCGACCAGCAACTGCGTCAGGCGCCAATCGTATGAGCCCATCACCCGCGCCGCAAAATGACCCGCGTCGCGCGCGTAGGCGGTGGCCTGAAAATTGAAAAATTCCGGCGCCAGCCCCTCGATTCCAAACGCGCCCCAGAAGCGCTGCGGCCCCGAATCGAGATCGTAGCGCAGCCCGCCCTGCGCGTCGAAGTAGGTCGTGATCGGTCGGTCGTAGAGCAGCTCGTGATCGCCGTCTTCAACCTTGTTGCGATCGGTGTAGAAGCCCTCTGATTTTATCCACAGCCGATTGAAATCCGTGCCGAGCCAGCCTTCACCGTCCCAGCGCAGCTCGGTGTCGGGACCGTTGGTGCGCCCCTCGAGCTGATCGAACAGCAGATGGGCATAGATTTGGTTGTCCATCACCGGCATCACCAGGTCCGGAGTACCGGCGACGGCCGCGGCGGATGACTGCGCGCGGGCGACGCCCGCCGGCGCCGCTAGCGCGATCAACACCAGCGCCATCAGCATCCTCGGCGAGCTCGTCCGCCGCCGCGCCGGCCTCATTCCACGATCACCGTCCGAAACATCCCCATCTCCATGTGGTAGAGCAGATGGCAGTGATAGGCCCAATGGCCGGGCGTATCGGCGCTGACCAGGTAGCTCAAACGCTCGCCGGGTTTGACGTTGATGGTGTGCTTGTAGGGGCGAAACTCGCCGTCGCCGTTCTCCAGTTCGCTCCACAAGCCGTGCAGATGGATCGGATGCTCCATCATGG
>Ga0307372_10002890_pt1 | contig 28026 bp, 24 predicted proteins | sample OX1MG_FD_202533 | JGI IMG/M metagenome (GOLD analysis project Ga0307372, IMG submission 202533) | Soil microbial communities from Risofladan, Vaasa, Finland - OX-1 | ecosystem: Environmental > Terrestrial > Soil > Coastal area > Acid sulfate soil | place: Finland: Risofladan, Vaasa | collected... | reverse complement strand
CGGCGGCGGTGGTCTCGGATCCCATGGTTGCGCCTAGATAGACGCCGTGGGTCCAATCGAAGGATTCGAGCACCAGCGGAACCGTCGAGGCGCGCCGCCCGCCAAAAACGATCGCGGAGATTGGCACGCCCTGCGAAGCATCCGCGTTGGGGGAAAGTGCCGGATTGTTGCGCATCGGGGTGGTGAAGCGGCTATTGGGATGCGCCGCGGGCTGGCCCGAATCTTTGCGCCACGGCCGACCCTGCCAGTCCACGGTTCCCGCGGGGGCGTCGACACCCATTCCCTCCCACCAGACGTCACCGTCGGGGGTCAATGCGACGTTGGTGAAGATGGTGTCGTGCTCGACCATCTTCATCGCGTTGGGATTGGAATGTGCGTTGGTTCCCGGCGCGACCCCGAAATATCCAGCTTCCGGATTGACCGCCCACAGGCGGCCATCGGGCCCGACTCGCATCCACGCGATGTCGTCACCGACGGTGGTTACGCGCCAGCCTTGAAACGCGGGCGGCGGCGTAAGCATCGAAAGATTGGTTTTGCCGCACGCGCTCGGAAATGCGGCGGCGATGTAGGAGGTTTCGCCCTGGGGGTTCTGGAGGCCCAGGATCAGCATGTGCTCGGCCAGCCAGCCTTCACTCCTGCCGAGCCAACTCGCGATGCGCAGGGCGAAACACTTCTTGCTCAGGAGCGCGTTGCCGCCGTAGCCGCTGCCGGCCGACCATACCGCATTGTCCGCGGGGAAATGGCAGATGAGGCGGCGTTGCGGATCGCAATCGAGCGTGCCATGGAGTCCGCGGTTGAAGTCGTCGGAGGATCCCAGCATATCGAGGGCCACGGTGCCCATCCGGGTCATCAGGCCCATATTGAGCGCGACATAGATGCTGTCGGTCAGCTCGACGCCGACCTTTGCGAACGGGGAATCGGCGGGACCCATGATATAGGGAACGACGTACATGGTGCGCCCGCGCATGGAACCATCGAACCAGCCCCGCAGCCGCCCGTAAGCTTCCTCGGGCGCCATCCAGTTGTTGGTGGGGCCCGCCTCATCTTTGTCCGCCGTGCAGATGAAAGTAAGGTTCTCGGAGCGCGCGACGTCGTTGGGATTGGACCGATGCAGGTAACAGCCCGGCCGTTTCTCCGCGTTGAGCGGAATCAGAACGCCGGCTGCGACCGCTTGCTGGTACAGGCGCTGACGTTCCTCTTCGCTGCCGTCGCACCACACGACCCGGTCGGGCCTGGTTAGACGGACCACCTCGGCCACCCATTCGGCGAGGAAGCGGTTGGTGGGGGCGGCATTTTTTTTCGCGATTGTGTGTGTCATCTAGGTTTCGGTTGGATGATTTTTGGCTTGATTTTCGGGTGTTCGACCGCTGCGCAGAGTTAACTGTAAGAATATCCCGCGATCACAGTATTATAATAAATCATATCGTCATTGGAAAAAAAGGACTGCGATGACAGTTGAAACGCGACCGGCACGCGAAGAGGATGTCCCGGAAATCGCTCGCCTGGTGGCTGCGATAGCCGCCTATCACGAGTCCGTCGACGAGCGGGCGCGGTTCGACTGGGAAGAGATCCGCCAGGCCTCCGTCTGGCTCAAAACGGTGCTCGCCCGCGACCATCACGCGCTGTGGGTCGCCGACGCCGGCGCCGGCCATCTGGTCGGCTACCTGTGGGTGCGCCTGGTGCGCGACCATCAGGGATATCTGCCGCGAGTGCGCGGCTACGTCCACCATGCCTACCTGGAGGAGAACTGGCGCGGCAGAGGACTGATGAAGCCGATGCTGGAGGCCGCCTACGAATGGTTTCTCTCCCAAGGCGTGACGGTGGTGACGTTGCTGGTGCTGCATCGCAACTGGCCCGGGTCATCGACGTGGTACAAGCTCGGCTTCGAGGACTGGACCCACGAGCGGCGCCTGGAGCTCAAGCCGCGAGCGAAGTAGACGCGGGGTAGGGCAGGACGGGATTAAGGACGGGAATAAGGGGGGTTGTCCGACGGCGACCGCAACGGCCGCGGCCTGATCGGCGGTCGAACGCCCGCGCCCGCATTTTTTCAGTCTCAGTCGCTGGCGCCTGCGATGATCGCCTCCAGCCGCTTCGTCGCAATCGTAAGCCGGCGTCCGTCGCGCTCGAGTACCTTGCTCCGCCGCAGATAGTTCATAACCACGCTGACCTTGGGCCGCGAGGCGCCCACCAGATCCGCGATCTGTTTGTGCGTCGGTGCAATCCCGAGAACTACGCCGTGCTGGTTCTGCACGCCGAACTCGACCGACAGTTCCATCAACGCCACCGCTACGCGCTGCAACAGAGCGAATCCGATGAAGCTGGGGTAGCGGGCGAGGATGCGGCCGAGATGGCTTTCCGTCGGTTCGGAGACGCGCGCGTAAGCGTCGTAGTCGACGCCCAGGGTGATCGCGACGTAGCGTTCGATCGGCAGTCTGCCGACCCTGCTGTCGCTGAGCGCCACCCACTCGAAGTTATGGCCAACCTCCGGCGGCATCTGGGGCAGCCTGAAGATCAATCCCGGCATTATCATCGCCACCACGCGCGGACCGTCGCCGTTGAGACGGTTTAGCTGGGCCGTGCCCGAGAGCAGGATGTGCTTTTCAGCCGAACGCGCGCCCAGTTCCTGATAGATGACGCCGTCGCGTTTGACGTTCCTGACCAACATCGCTGCGTTCAGTTCTTTCAGTTGAGCGGCCGAAAGCCAGGACAGGTCCTTCAGCCGCTTCAGCAGCTCGAGGTCCGAAGGCGCTTTAGACCGCGTCGCGCGCATAACCCAGCCTCCCGGCAGAAAAACGAGCCCGGATGGGATCTGTGGGTATTACGGCAACGCCGGATGAAGAGGCAGCCGAGAGTCTTGTCTCACCAACCAGTCGCATGGTCTCGACAGTCATGATCGCTCGCTGAAGTGATAACCAACCCACAGACGGCAGAGGTGTAACACAGCACGGCAGCGAAAGCTCTACGAAATGGTAAGAAAATTTCTCGAATCGGTAACTTTGGTTACTCCGATGTTCCTTATCCGGCGATGCGATCGAAAATGTGACTTTCGTTGGCAGCGACGAGTTCCCTGCGTTACTATTCAAGAGGGTCTTTAAAAGGGGGAGTCCATGAAACGAGCCAGTCCCGGCAAACCCGCGCGCAAGAAGGGCATCTCCGAATTCGCCCAGCATCGCGGCGTGAGCGCCACGAGGAAGTTGCGTTCCGCCCTGTCGGTTTTGAAAGAACTTGGCGGCCTGTCCTCCGAGCAGCTTGGCGTACTCAGTGGCCAGCTCAGAGTTCGCCGGTTTCGCAAGCGCGCGATCATCTACAGCGCGGAGCAGTTAGGCGATACCATCCACATCATGATGTCGGGCGTCGCCCGGATAACCTCCGTCAACCGCAAGCACGAACGCGTCCTGCTCGAAGTGCTCGGTCCCGGCGACGTGGTGTGTATTCCCACGCTGCTGCCCGACCTGCGTCACAGTCTGGAATGCGAAGCATTCACGGAGTGCGAGATCGGCGTGCTTAGCGCCCAGGCGCTGGTCGAAACGGTGGGTCTGCGGTACGACAAGTTCTTCCTCGCACTGAAGCTCACGATGGGTCGCTGGTGGGCGTTGCTGGTGCGTCAATCGCGCTACTTGAATCAGACGCTGGAGGAACGAATCGCGGTCGCGTTGCTCGACCTTGCCGACAAGTTTGGTTTGCCGGACACTCGCGGCACGATCATCAACGTGAGCATGGGCCATCGCAACATCGCGGAACTGGTGAGCGGCTCGCGCCCGAAGGTCAGCGTGTGTCTGGGACGGTTTGCGCTGGAGGGTGCGGTGATCCAGGAAGGGCGGAGGCTCATCGTGGTGCGGGACAAGCTGAACCTGATTCTCAGCCGCGGCCTCGGGGGCTGACTGCGGTTGCGTCTTCGCCTGACCTCTCGGTAAGCTGCACCTCTGTGTGGTCGGGATGAACGCCCGCGCGTCCTGCGCCCATGGCGCCTGCGACGTGCCGGGCTTATAACGCTCCATCTCGCACGAGCGCTGGGCTTATATTCCGTTTGACACTTAAACGGGTTAGGCCGTATACTCGACCTTGTAAGTCCACTAATCGGGTGCCGTGTAAGGCGGTACTGTTTTCGCGACGGGTGTGCGCGCTCGAGAGGGTTTGGAATCGATGGTCAAGCTGCCGATATACATGGACAATCACGCGACCACGCCGGTCGATCCGCGGGTGCTGGAGGCGATGCTGCCGTATTTCACGCAGAAGTTCGGCAATGCCGCCAGCCGCAACCATAGCTTCGGCTGGGAGGCCGAGGAAGCGGTCGACAAGGCGCGCAATCAGCTCGCCACGCTCATCAACGCCAAGTCCAAGGAGATCATCTTCACCAGCGGCGCCACCGAGTCCGACAACGAGGCGATCAAGGGGGTGGTAGAGTTCTACAAGGACAAGGGCAACCACATCATCACCTGCGTCACCGAGCATAAGGCGGTGCTCGACAGTTGCCGGGCGCTGGAGCGCGCGGGCAAGGCGAGCGTGACGTACCTTGCGGTGGACAAGTACGGGATGGTAGACCCCGACGCGGTGCGCAACGCGATCACCGACAAGACCGTGCTGATCTCGATCATGTACGCCAACAACGAGGTCGGGACGATTCATCCGGTCCGCGAAATCGGGCGCATCGCCAAGGAGCGCGGCATCATCTTCCACTGCGACGCGGTGCAGGCGGTGGGCAAGATTCCGGTGGATGTCGAACGCGACGGTATCGACCTGCTCGCGATGTCGGGGCACAAGCTTTACGGACCCAAGGGCGTGGGCGCGCTGTACGTGCGGGCCAAAGGGCCGCGCGTGCGGCTGACGCCGATTATCGACGGCGGCGGGCACGAGCGCGGGATGCGCTCGGGCACGCTCAACGTGCCGGGCATCGTGGGCTTCGGCGCGGCGTGCGAAATTGCGGGCCAGGAGATGCAAAGCGAGGGCGCGCGGATGCGTTCGCTGCGCGACAAGTTGCAAGCGGGGCTGTTCGAGCGTCTCGACGAGGTCTACCTCAACGGCCATCCGACCGAGCGCCTGCCGGGCAATCTCAACGTCAGCTTCGCCTACGTCGAGGGCGAGTCGCTGTTGATGGGCGTGAATGACGTGGCGGTGAGTTCGGGCTCGGCCTGCACCTCGGCCACGCTGGAGCCGTCGTACGTGATTCGTGCGCTCGGCACCAACGAGGAGTTGGCGCACAGCTCGATCCGCTTCGGCGTGGGCCGCTTCAACACCGAGGAAGAGGTCGATTTCGTGACCGATCGGGTGTCGCGCGAGGTCAAACGGCTGCGCGAGATGTCGCCGCTGTACGAGATGGCGCGCGAGGGAATCGATCTGAAATCCGTCAACTGGCGGGCGTAACCTGGAGCTAAGCGATCGGAGGGCTCTCAATGGCTTATTCGAACAAAGTTCTCGAGCACTATAACAATCCGCGCAATGTCGGCAGCTTCGCCAAGGACGATCCCGGCGTCGGCACTGGCGTGGTCGGTGCGCCCGAATGCGGCGACGTGATGAAGCTCCAGCTCCGGATAAGCGACAGCGGCGTGATCGAGGATGCGCGCTTCAAGACCTTCGGCTGCGGCAGCGCGATCGCGTCGTCCAGCTATGTGACGGAGCTGGTCAAGGGCAAGCATATCGACGAAGCGATGACGATTAAGAACACCGTGATCGTGAAGGAGCTGAATCTTCCGCCGGTGAAAATTCACTGCTCGGTGCTGGCCGAAGATGCTATAAAGGCGGCGATCACCGATTGGCGCAGTCGCAAGGGCGCAGCCAATGGCGACAGTGGAGAAGCCGAGCAGTCGGTCCGAGGCGAGTACGTCGAGGGTAAATCCTCGCGGGGCTGAGCCCGGCGCGAGCGGCAAAAATGATTTCGCTGTCCGAAAACGCGGTCTCCAAGATAAAGCAGCTCTCATCCGAGAAGCCGGGCAAGGGCTTGCGGGTGAAGGTGGTCGGCGGGGGATGCTCGGGTTTGCAGTACCGGATGGAGCTCGACGACCCCAGGGAGCGCGACAAGATTTTCGAGCGCGACGGCGCGCAGCTCATCGTCGACAAGAAGAGCTTCCTCTACCTCAACGGCTCGGAACTCGACTACTCCGAGGAACTGATGGCCTCGGGATTCAAGGTGGTCAACCCCAACGCCAAACGGACGTGCGGATGCGGAGAATCGTTCGTCGTATGACGACGCGGGAACCAAGGCGTAGCGATGGTCCAATGCCCCTCATGTGCGCGGCCGAGCGAGCCGCGTTTGACCTGCCCCGAGTGCGGGGCGCCGCTCGGCGTTGAGCTCGATCTCTTCGCCGCGCTCGGCCTACCCCGCAAGCTCATCCTCGATCCGCATGAACTCGAACGCATCTATCATGAGGCCGGACGGCGCATTCATCCCGATCGTTTCGCGACCGCGACGCTCGCGGTGAGGCAGGCGAGCCTCAAAAGCACGGCGCTCCTGACCCGCGCCTATCGCACCTTGCGCGACCCGGCAGGCCGGGGGCGTTACTGGCTGGAGCTGATGGACGAGAAGCTCGCCGAGAACAACAAGCGGGTGCCGCCCGAGCTGGCCGAGCTGGTGTTCGAGGTCCAGGAACAGCTCGGAGAGTTGCGGGAAACGCGCAACGGCAGCGCCCGCGCGCTCGGCGCCGCGATCAAGGAGCGGCGCGCGGAGCTCGAGAGGAAGGTGGCCGCGACGCAGGAGGAGCTGGAGCGCAATTTCGCGCGCTGGGACGGTGAAGCGGGGGAGCGTCAGGAACTGGTCGACGAATTGAAAGCCGCGCTTTCCAAAATCGCCTATCTGCGAACGCTCACCCGCGACGTCGACCGCGCGCTCGACGGCGCCACGGCCAATTGAGGAAATAGCGTCAACCGCGTCCCGGGCCGCGCGCGCGGCCGTCGGCGCAAAACTTTACCCATGTCCCGTATATTCGGCATCGATCTCGGAACCACCAACAGCCTGATCGCGGTTATGGAAGACGAACGTCCGCGTATCGCCGCCGACCCCGCAACCGGCGATCCGTTGCTGCCCTCGGTGGTCGCGATAGCGCCCCAGGGCGAGGTCTTCGTGGGTGAGCAGGCGATCGCGATGGAACCGCATCTCACGGTCGAACGCGACGGCCGGATCCACGCCGCCGGTTTCGAGGGCGGTGAGGCGGGCGCCGTGGTGCGCTCGATCAAGCGCTACATGGGACTTGGCGGCGACGAGGTTGCCGCCGAGGACCGCCATCGCTACAGCTTCGCCGACTTCAGCGGACCGGCGGTGCGCTTCGCCATCGGCCAGCGCACGTTCACCCCGCCGCAGATTTCCGCCGAGATTCTGCGCGCGCTCAAGGCCCGCGCCGAGGCCGCGTTCGGCGAGAAGGTCGAGCGCGTGGTCGTCACAGTCCCGGCCTACTTCAACGACGGCCAGCGCCAGGCCACCAAGGACGCGGGCCGGCTTGCCGGACTCGACGTCGTGCGCCTCGTCAACGAGCCGACCGCCGCCTCGCTCGCCTACGGACTGAATCAGATGGTCGAGGGGCGGGTCGCGGTCTACGACCTTGGCGGCGGCACCTTCGACATCTCGATCCTCAACATCAAGGGCGGGGTTTTTGAAGTGCTGTCGACCAATGGCGACACCAATTTGGGCGGCGACGACTTCGACCGCCTGCTGGTCGACGTGCTGCTCGCCGATCTTCCGCCCGGACTGCGGCTCGATCGCCACGTCTGGAACAGCGCGCGGCTCGCCGCCGAGGCGGCCAAGAAGCGCCTGAGCGACCATGACCAAGCCGAGATCTCGCTCAAGTTGCCGGACCGCGAGGTGCACCGGACTATCACGCGCGCCGAGTTCGAGCGGATGGCCGAGGCACTGGTTGGCCGCACGCTGGAGCGATGCCGGATGGCGCTTGCCGACGCAAAGCTTAAGGCCGCCGAGGTCGACGCGGTGGTGCTGGTGGGCGGATCGACCCGGATGCCGCTGGTGCGCCGGCGGGTGGCGGAACTGTTTGGACGCGAGCCGCTGTGCTCGCTCGATCCCGACCACGTGGTGGCCCTTGGGGCCGCGGTGCAGGCCGGCGTTCTGATGGGCGCGCGGGGCGACATGCTGCTGCTCGACGTGGTGGCGTTGTCGCTTGGGATCGAAACCGTGGGCGGCGTGATGGAGCGTCTTATCCATCGCAATACCACCATCCCGACCAGCGTGACGGAGGGTTTCACGACGGCGGTCGATAACCAGACCCACGTCGATATTCACGTGGTCCAGGGCGAGCGCGAGTTGACCGCGGATTGCCGGTCGCTGGCGCGCTTCAAGCTGGGGCCGATCGATCCCCAGCCGGCGGGTTTGCCGCGGATCGAGGTCACTTTTCTCATCGACGCCAACGGAATCCTCAACGTCACGGCACGCGATCAGCGGACCGGGCGGGAGCACTCGGTCGACATCAAGCCGAGTTATGGGCTGACCGACGAAGAAATTGAACGGATGCTTGAAGAATCGATCGACCTCGGCGAACAGGATCTGGAGCAGCGGATGCTGATTGTGGCGCGCAACGATGCTGCCCAACTGCTAGGCGCATTGACCAAACAGCTGAAGGAATACGGGTCTCTGATTGAGGCGAATGAGCAGGCACAGGTGGAGGAATGCGCGTCAAAGCTGGAAAAGGCTCGAAATGGTACGGATCATGCTTATATTTCAGCTCTGGTGGAGGAGCTGAATCAACTCACGACGCCATTTGCCGAGAGAATCATGGATTATGCGATAGGCCAGGCGCTCGAAAAGAAGTCAGTTGACGATCTGCCGTAGGCAGCGGTGCCGTAATTGTTAGGCACATGGGCATTTTTCAGCCGGGTGCCAGCCGGGTTTCGGTAGAGGAGACGGGGCAAATGGGTTTGAAGTGGGATCAGGCACAGGAAATCGCCGAGGTACTGACGGAAAACCATCCAGGTATTAACCCACTTCAGGTGCGTTTTACCGATTTGCGGCAGTGGGTGGCGGATTTGGATGAATTCGACGACGATCCGGCTGGTTCCAGCGAGTCCAAGTTGGAGGCGATTCAGATGGCTTGGAATGAAATTTACGAGGAAAATGACGAGGACGAATAATCGCCGTAACGAGGGCGTGCTGAAACTGGGAAAATGCTAAGGAACTGTTGACGGACGTGCTGAAAGTGCGTGAGGCATGCTGAAACGAGACAGTACCGAAACGATAGAGATGAATAGGACGTCTTACTTGACGTCCATCCAAAGGAGGCCGGTGGGGTGGGAGCACAAGATTTGGTGAGGCAGGAGCAAGGAGCGAAGATGCAAGAAAAGGAAACACTGGACGAAAAGCTGCCGGGATTATTTGAACCCGACACGCTTTTGCCGATTCAATACTTCGAGGCGATGCGCCGCAAGCATCTGCTTGAGGGCGAAAAGCGCCTGGTACTGAGCGTTCTCGAGGATGCGGTCGAGTGCTTTATGAAGTGCATCGACTCGTCCACCAACAAGGGCCAACGCCTGTTCCGCGACGCCGAGGAGTGGATCACCCTGGAAGACAAAAAATGGGTGTTCTCCTTCGACAACGTCTGCGAGATGCTGGACGTCAATCCCGAGTATCTGCGCCGCGGATTGCGCGAATGGAAGGTGCGCAAGCTCGACGCGATCGAGCGTGCACGAATCGTGCGGGCCGAGCAGGCGGCTTTGGCGGCTGCACAGCCAGTCGCCCAAGAAGTGTCGGCGGAGGTGTCGGCTCCGGTTGCCGCAGTGGAGATCGCAAAGCCGGCGGTTGCCAAGCCGGCAGTAGGCGCGAATCGCTCGCTAAATCGTAAGGGCGCGCCATCCGATCGGCGGGCCAAGCTGCGCAAGGCGCGCGCCTGACGCAGGTGCGATTCGGAATTTCTGTGCGTAGTTCAACCTGGCGAGCAACTTCTCCGCTCGCGACTTGGACGTTCGACTGAGAGCCAATCCTAACGGGCGTTGGTGCCCGTTCCCTGGCGCTCTCCTCTTTAACGAGCGCGGTTTACATGACCCGGGCGCGGCGGTCTCATCGACGAGGCTGCCCGCGGGTCGGCATGCATGCCGGCAGCCGAGGATGGCGTCGCCCTTCTTGCGCGTGCATTTTTGGCGCGTATTTTTTTGGCTCCCGCCGCGATCCGCGCCCTCTATTCTTCTCTTCGCCGTATTCCTGGCCCGGCGGAAAATTTCGATATCAGGCATATCCGCGCCCGCGCCCGTTGGGCATTCTCGTCCGCGGCGTTCGGCTGTATTGCCCACCGAAAGCAGAAACCCGGACTCGCCGAATACGTAGTTGAGGCCTGGAGGTCTGCCAATGAACGTTTCCTCCGCCCGAAAACTCTTCTCGCGCCGGAAAATCGCCTCCGGTGTGGCTGGATTAATTCTGATGGCGGCGCCGATTCCAATGGCGATGCCCATTCTGTTAGGAACGCCGGTGACCGCCGCCGCCGGTGAGCCCGACGACGCTGCGGCCTATCAAGCGCAGTATTACGGTCCCCCGATGCCACCGCCCCCGCAGTACCCCGGCCAGCCGAATTATGCCCAGCGCAATCAATTGGTGGCGCGACTCAACTATGCGGAGGCGCAATACAACCGGGCGCGCCAGGTGGGCGACCGCGAAGCCGCGAAGCACTGGAAAAAGGACATCAAGCATCTAAGGCGCGAGCTTTCCGGAGAGAGGCACGCCGAAGGCCCCGGCTATCGAGCACCGGCCTACATGCCGCCTCAGCCGCCTTACTATGCGCCGCCGGCTTTGGCCTACACACCGCCGATGCGGGAGAACGCGGCGCCGGGTTCCCCATACGCGCAGTCCTATCCGCCAACGATGCCGCCGTACGGCTACCCCGGTGGAGCGCCAGTGCCGTATCCTCCAGCCGGGTACCCGCCAACGGGCTATCCGAACGCGGCGGCCGCCTCTCCATACGGCGCTCCGGCGGCGAGCGGCTCGATGGGCGGTCTGAGCTCGCTAATCGGACCACTGTTGGGCGGCGGCGGAGCGCCATCCGCGGCTCCCAATCCGTCCGTAGGTGGTTATCCGCAGGCGGGCTATCCCAATCCGGCATACGGTGCTCCCACGACGACCGGTTCGATGGGCAATATTGTGAACTCGCTGATCGGCTCGATGCGCGGCTCAGGGTCGACTCCGTAACGACGCGGGCCTGACCGAGGTTCCGCATAATGCGGGCGCCGCACGCCCGTGCGATAGAAGACGCGGCGCGCCGGTCCTTTTGCTCTGTGCGAGTGAAATTGGCGCGGTCGCCAACCGCGTCTCAGAGCGCACGATGGGCTGAAATTTCTGCACACCGCGAGTTGGTGTGCGGAAATTTTGCGTTTCGGCAATCGTTATGAAAAAATTTGCCGCGCGGAAAGTCTGGCCTTTCGGTTTTGGAGATGAAACAGCACCTGACCGCGGCGTTGATATCGTGCTGCATGGTCGCGACCGCGGCGGTCGCCGCGGCATCCTCGGCGCCGACGCCGGTCCCGGTCAACGTGCTCACTTTCCACAACAATAATCGGCGCAGCGGGCTCAACTCGCACGAGACCATCCTAAAGCCCGCCAACGTCAGATCCAGCACTTTCGGCAAGCTCTTTTCCTATCCGGTGGATGGTTACGTCTACGCCGAGCCGCTGTACGTATCGAAGCCCGCGATTCCCGGCCTGGCGACGCACGACGTGGTCTTCGTTGCGACCGAGCACGACAGCGTCTATGCCTTCGATGCCGATGGTCTTACGCCGACGCCGCTGTGGCAGAAGAGCTTCATCGATCCGGCCGACGGAATCACCACGGTCGACTCGCTGAATGACGTCCAATGCGACAACCTGGTGCCCGAAATCGGCATCACCGGGACGCCGGTCATCAGCCTCGACAACCAGGCGCTGTACGTGGTCTCCGAGGTGAAGGATCAGAACACGGATACTTATCTCATCGAACTGCACGCGCTCGACCTTGCGACCGGGGCCGAGAAGTTCGGCGGCCCGGTCACGATCGGCGCCACGGTTAACGGCACCGGCCTTGGCAACGACGGCAACGGCCATGTGTCGTTCGTGGCCAAGCTCGCCAATCAGCGTCCCGCACTGCTGCTCGCAAACGGCATGGTCTACATCGCCTTCGCCTCGAACTGCGACAGGGGGAACTATCACGGATGGATGCTGGCCTACGACGCCCTCACGCTGGAGCAAAGGGCGGCTTTCAACGCCACGCCCAACGGCGGCGACGGCGGCATCTGGCAGAGCGGCAACGGCCCTTCGGCCAGCCAGTACGGCAACGTGTTCGTCGGGATCGGCAACGGCACTTTCGACCGCAAGGCCGACTACGGCGACAGCTTCGTGAAGTTAGGTCCGCTGCTGCACGTGAAGGACTATTTCACGCCCTCCGGCCAGCTCGAGATGAGCCTGCTGGACAACGACGGCGGTGTCACCGGCGCCGTCCTGTTGCCCGCCCAGTCCTTCGGGCCGGCGACCTTCGAGCTGATGGGCGGAATCAAGTCGGGCAGGTTCTATCTGCTCAATCGCGCACCGATGGGGCGGTATTGCCCGACATGCGACGACTCGCAGGCGATCGGCGTCGTCAACTCCGGCGTCCGGCTCTTCGACGCGCCGGCCTACGCCTTCGGTTTGGTCTACATTGGCGGAGCCGACGCGCGTCTCAAGGCCTGGCAGGTCGTCGACGGGCGCATGTCGGCCTGGGCGGTGGCCCGTAGCCCCACCAGCTTTGGTTATCCTGGCACGAGCCCCGCGATCTCCAGCAACGGCAGCATCCACCGGATCGCCTGGGCGCTCGACGTGAGCGGCTATGCGACCAGCGCGCCGGCGGTGTTGCACGCCTATTGGGCGCCCAATCTGGAGGAGATTTACAACAGTGCCCAGGCCCCGGGTTCGCGCGACACCGCGGGGCCGGGGGTCAAGTTCACCGTCCCGACAGTGGCCAATGGCAAGGTTTACGTCGGCACGCAGACCGAACTCGATGTCTACGGCCTGTTGCCACCGCCTCCCTAGCCGGCCACCGGCCTGCTGTGCGAAAACCGAGACGCGGGGTCGTTTCCGCGCCATGGCCATAGGCCTCGGCACAAAGGACCGGCATAAATGCCGGAATCTTCGGCGTCACAAAGGGGTTCGATTATCATGAGCATCACATCGAAGACCATAAACGTGACCGCCGCCGACGGCGGCGTCTTCAACGCCTACCTGGCGCTGCCCGAAGGCGGCCGCGGTCCGGGGCTGGTGCTGCTCCAGGAAATTTTCGGCGTCAACCGTCATTTGCGCGAGGTCGCCGACCGCTATGCCGAAGAGGGCTACGTCACGATCGCGCCCGATCTGTTCTGGCGGATTCAGCCTGGCGTCGAGCTGGGCTACTCGGAGGCCGAGATCAAGTCGGCGTTCGATTTTTTCGCGCGCTTCGATCCCGACCAGGCGATTAAGGACGTAGCCGATACGGTGCGTGCGCTGCGTGCGATGCCCGAGTGCAACGGCAAGGCCGGCGCGGTCGGCTTTTGCCTGGGCGGGATGCTGGCCTACCTGACGGCCGCGCGATGCAACATCGACGTCGCGGTCAGCTATTACGGCGTCGGAATCGAAAAGCGGCTCAATGAGGTGGGTGCGGTGCGCTGTCCGATGGTGCTGCACTTTGGAGAAGCGGACCAACGAGTGCCGGCCGCCGCACGCGACGCGGTCGCCGCGGCTTTCAAGGATCGCGACGACGTCGAAGTCTACGTCTACCCGGGTGCCGATCACGCGTTCAACAACTCGATGCGTCCGAGCTACGACCGCTTTGCGGCCTCGCTTGCGCATTCGCGCACGATCGGGATTTTGCGCCACGCGATCGGGCCGCGCTTCGACCTGAGCGCGCTGTGGGAGCGGCACGCCGATCTCGAATTCAAGTACCATGACGCCGACACGACGATGACCACGATGGTCGAGCGGCCCTACGTCAACCACGTGCCGACCATGACCGGTGGAGTCGGCCAGCAGGAGCTCCATCGCTTTTACAAAAACCACTTCGTTCCCAAACTACCCAAGGACACGAAGATCATCCCGGTCTCGCGCACGATCGGACCCGACCGCCTGGTCGACGAAATCCTTCTCTGCTTCACCCACGACGTCGAGATCGATTTCCTGCTCCCCGGCATTCCGCCCACCGGCAAGTACGTCGAGATACCGACCGTGGCGATCGTGCAGTTCCGCGGCGGCAAGCTCGCCCACGAGCACATCCACTGGGACCAGGCGACCGCGCTGGTCCAGCTTGGCCTGCTCGATCCGAAGAAGCTGCCGGTGGCCGGCCGCGAGACCGCCGAAAAACTGGTCGACGAGACGCGGCCTTCGAACACGATGATGAAGCGCTGGAAAGAGAGCGAGCCCAAGGGCTGACGCGGGCCGGACGGTGGCGCGCTTTGTCGGTGGCTTTACGCGACGACGCTTGGTTACAGTCCTTAATTATGGGCATTTATGCTCCTTAGGATGCTGAACGTTGCATCCACGCCTCTAAGTCGGCAGGCTTCCGACGGACCGGTCTAGTCTTAGTTGGTCTATATTAATCGTTAATAGCATATAAGCTTGGTACGCCACTTGCTTCTCTCGTTAGAGCGATTAAAGCGCCTAACAGTCTATGAGAAGCACTATGAAGGAATCGTCGCCGGTTTCTCTAATTGCGCCTTGCGCTGGTGCAGTGGTCAATGCGGTTGCGCAGACGCAAGGAAACCATGATTACGAGCCGGATATCGGCGACGAACAGTGCTGGTCTATATGTTCCGCGCCGGCACGTCGGCGGTGGTGTTGCTTCAAGTCGCCTATGTCGTCCGTAGTGGTCGAAGTGGACGGCGAAAAGGCCGCTCTCAACGTCGCCCGGGATGCCACTCAAATCAAGGAAAACGAACGCGCATTGGACGAAGCGCGCCAGTGGTTGAGCGTGCAAGTAAAGGAATTGACCTCGACCCAGATGCGTCTGCGGGCCGAGATCGCTGAGCGTGAGATTGCCGAGCGGCTTGCGACAGAACGCGAGGCAACGCTGCGCAAGATATTCCAGGCCAGCCCGGACGTTATCACAGTCCGGCGGCTCAGCGACGGTCGCTATCTTGACATCAACCGGGAATTTTCGTTCACGGGTTACAGCCGCGAGGAGATCTTGCGCATACGGCATCCGCATCCGCGCCGGTTCAGGAAACCGCGGTCGACTCCCCTCTCCTGAATGTCTAACAGCCCGAATGAATCGGGACCAAAAAAGGGAAAAGTCAGGACTATGCGTTGGTTCCTTAAAGCTACGTCAATCATGGTAACCGTCCAACTCTTCGCCGCCGTATCAGCCTTCGGCTTCCATCAGGATTCGTCGGCGGATTTTGAACCCCCATTCGTGATTTGTGAGAACCAACAGTACGCGCTCTGCGCCGAGGCGAGTTGCTTCGTTTACGACGGACTCGCGTATTGCGAGTGCGACATATTGAAAGGCAACAGCATCAGTCTCCAACTCGACTACTCCAGCCCCGTCGGCGAGCAAAATGTCTGTGATGTGAACCGGCAGGGCAAGACGAATGGCTATATGGTGAGCACCTTCAGCCTGCCGGATGATGTGCAGAAGGGCGGATCCGCGGCCGTCTACACCTGCCCCGGATCGGCTGACGCGGGAAGTGGGGTGAGCGCGCCGGTAGCCTATGGCCAATGCGATGGTGGCATTTGCTTCAAGAGCAGCACGGGCCACAGGTTCCCGGGTTTCGCCGGCCGGGTGAGGGACGATCAGATCATTTGCTCCTGCCCGATTTCAACTGGCGCGACGCCGGGCAGCTCGGATAGCTTCGGTTATCAGGTCTTCGGCCCGTATCATCCGAATGCCCCCACAGGCAGCAGATGTGACGCGAGCGCCTGCGCGGCGTGCAGCGTGTCCAACCCGACCGCCAATGGAACCACGCTCCCCGTCGGAGCTCCAACCGGAAGCGGAAAATTCCTCGCGCTAAGGCTCGACGGACCACCGCTTCCGGATCTCAATGAGTGCCTGTGCACATGTGCCCAGGCTCCGGGCCTTGATGGCGGCGTCTCCTGTACGGTGGCGGACGATACGACTCCTTAGCCAGGCTTGGCGCCGCGGCGAGTTCTCCGGAGGGCCAAATGCGCGTAGCTGATTGCGTCCTGCCCGCGGGTGAGGAATCTACAATGGATGGTTCGCAAGCGAATCAAATCGAGCGCGAGGCCGCGGTGTGGGTATGGGATGGGACTTGGTGGCCTGCGACAGTGACTAATGCGACGGTCGACCGTGGCGAGAGACTGCTCATAGTACGATTTGAGCACGGGGTTACGGCCCCCGCGCTACCGACCGACCTGGAACCCCGCGATCCGGACCTTCGCGGCACGGACAAACCCGTGGGGACGCGGGCGATCTGAAAAGCCTCGGCGCCGATCCGAAAAGCCTGCGCGCGTGCGCGGCTAATCGGAGGTTTGATGCACCGGCTGCACGGTCTCGCCGTCGTGTGCGGACTGTCCGACGTTGAGCGCGACGACCGCGTCGGCGTCGATGCCGGTGGCGACCTCGACCGCGATGCCATTGTCGTAACCGAGCTTCACCTGCGTCAGATGGAGCACGTTGTCTTTCACGACCGGCACGAATACCTTGCCGTCGCGGAAGATCAACGCTTCGTCGGGGACCAGCGGCGCGCCGGCCGGAATCGACACGACGAACTCGGCGGTGCCGTACATTCCCGGAAGCAGTGCCTCGTCGGTGTTGGGCAAGTCGACTTCCACCAGCATCGTGCGCGAATCCGGCGCGAGCGCTTCGGGATGGCGAGTGATGGCGCCGATGAACTTGCGCCGCGGAAATTCGTCGACCGTGATCGTGGCACGGTCGCCGTTGCGGATGAACGGCGCGATATTCTGCGGCACGTAGGTGTACACGCGCAGCGGTTTCATCCGCGCGACCGCGACGATCGCGTCGGAAAGGCTGGTCGAGTTGGTCGCCTCGGGAATCAGATGGCCGGGATCGACATAGCGCGCGGTCACGATTCCGTCGAACGGCGCGGTCACGCGCTCATAGGCCTGCAGCGCGATCGACTGCGCGAGGATCGCCTTCGCCTGCAGCATCGCGGCGTGCGATTCGTCGGCGATCTGTTGCGAGATCACGGCCTGGCCGACGAGAATCTGGTTGCGATCATCGGTGACCCGCGCGATCCGGTAGGCGGCCCGCGCGTTGTGGACCTGCTGGTCGGTCTCCGGCGACTCGATCGTTGCGATCAATTCGCCCGCCCGAACACGGTCGCCCTTGTCGACCCGGAGCGATTTGATATAACCGGGAACCTTGGCGTAAATTTCAGTTTCGTCGAAGCCGCGCGCGGTCGCGGGCAGCCTGATGTCGCGCGTGGCGGGCGTGCGGCCGACTTTCGCGACCAGCACGTGCGGTCCGGCCGCGGCCTGCCGCGCCAGCTCGTTGGTCTGGCGGCCAATCCATAGTTCGCGAGCGAGCACCAGCCCGGCGGTGGCGATTACGACGATCGCGATCGCGCCGATCCATCCCGCTACAAAGAGCCTGCCGGACGATCTGGCCGTGTACTGCTTGGGGTCGTCTTCCATCTGTAACCGTCGCTCACGCGCCGGGCAGCGTGAGTTCATCAATCTCCGCGTCGCGCTGATGCTTGCCGATCATGTGGCGGCTGAATATCGAATAGACCGCCGGCACCACGAACAGCGTGGACACCGTGGCCAGGAAAAGCCCTCCTATCACGGCGCGCCCCAAAGGAGCGTTCTGCTCGGAGCCCGCGCCGAGACTGAGCGCCATCGGGAGCATCCCCAGGATCATCGCGAGCGCGGTCATGATAATTGGGCGGAAGCGGATGCGCCCGGCCTCGATTGCCGCGGCGACCGGGCTGTAGCCGTTCTCGCGCAGCTCGTTGGCGAAGGTGATGAGCAGGTTGCTGTTGGCCACCCCCACGCCGACCGCCATGATCGCGCCCATCAGCGACTCGACGTTGATCGTGGTGCCCGTCAGCGCCAGCATCCAGAGCACGCCCGCGAGCGCGCCCGGCACCGCCATCATGATGATGAACGGCTCGAGCCACGACTGGAAGTTTGCGACCATCAGCAGGTACACGAGGACCACCGCGAGCACCAGTCCTTCGCCGAGCGTGACGAACGACGAGCTCATCGCCTGGCTCTGGCCGCGAATTACGACCTGGGTGCCCGCGGGCAGCTTGCCCAGTTGGCCGATGGCCCTTTTTACCGCGGCAGTGACGGAGCCGAGATCGCGGCCCGAGACGCCGCAATCGACGTCCACCACGCGCTGCACGGTGTAGTGCGCGACTACGGCGGGATCCCAGCCGTGGCTGATGGTCGCGAGGTTGCCGAGCAACTGCGGCTGCGCGGGCGTCGCGGCCCCGCTCGCGGTCGTCGAATCGGCGGTGGCGTCGCTCGACGAGCTTGCGGTCGTGCTGAGCGGGATATTCTGGAGCGCGCCGATCGAGTCGAACAGATGCTGGCGCGCCTGCTCGATGACGTTGTAGTTGACCCCGGAGACCGGGTCGAGCCAGAAGTTCGGCTGCAGAAGCTGCGCGCCGGAGAGCGAGGAGAGCACGCTCGAGGCGACCTGCTCCTGCGTGATGCCGAACTGCAGCGCCTTGGTGCGATCGACGTCGACCTTGAGGCTGGGGTAGTCCAGGGGCTCGGCGATGCGCATGTCCACCACCCCCGGAATCCGCGCCATCCGCTCTTTGAGCCGCAATGCGATGGCGTAATCGCTCTGGAGGCTGTTGCCGTTTATTTGCGCGTCGATCGCGGAGGGCAGGCCGAAGTTCAGGACCTGGCTGACGATGTCGGCGGCCTGGAAGTAGGTGGTCACTTCCGGATACTTCGCCGCCAGCGCGCCGCGAATCCGCTGTTCGTACATCGCGGTCGGCCGATGGCTGGGCTTGAGCTGGATGAGCACGTCGGCATCCTGCGGGCCGATACTGTCGGTCTGGTAGAAGGCGAGGTCGTAGGAGACCGGCAGGCCGATATTATCGCTGATGCTCTCGAGCTCGGCGGCCGGAATAATCGTGCGAATGGTCCGGTCGATTTGATCGACCAGGTATTCGGTGTGCTCGATGCGGCTGCCGGTGGGGGCGCGCACGTGCAGCCGCATCATGCCGGCATCGACGACCGGAAAGAAATCCTCGCCGATGATCGGCAACAGACCGAGCGAAAGCACGATCAGGATCGCGACGCAGGCGAGCGCCAGGCCGCGCCGCCCGATGAAAGTCGCCAGCGCGACCCGGTAACGCTCCTTGAGGCGTTCGAACGAGCGATCGAACGCGCGCACGGTCCTGGCCCATGGGCCGTGCCCGAGGTGGTCCTCGTGATCGTCGGGGAGCAGATAGCGCGCCATCGAGGGCACCAGGGTGCGCGACAGCAAATACGACGTCAGCATCGCGGATACCACCGCCAGCGCGAGCGGCGTGAACAGGAACTGCGCGACGCCGGTCAGCAGCACGACCGGAAAAAACACGATGCAGATCGAGAGCGTGCCGACGAAGGTCGGTCCCGCGATCTGCGAGGCGCCGTCGAGAATCGCGGCCAGCAAGGGCTTGTTCAGTGCGTGGTTGCGATGGATGTTTTCGATTTCCACCGTGGCGTCATCGACCAGCATCCCGACCGCCAGCGCGATTCCGCCGAGCGTCATCGTGTTGATGGTCTGGCCGGTCAGCTTGAGTACGACGATCGCGGTCAGAATCGACAGCGGTATCGAGGTGATGACGATCAGCATGCTGCGCGGCGACCCGAGAAACAGCAGCACCATCAGCGCGACCAGCGCGGCGGCGACGACGGCCTCCTGCACGACGTCCCACAAGGCGGCGCGCACGAACCGCGATTGATCGAAGCTGAGCGAGACTTTCAGCCCCTTGGGCGCGGTGGCCCGGATGAGCGGAATTTTGGCCTTGACCGCGTCGACCACGGTCAGCGTCGAGGCGTCGGCGTGCTTGATGACCATCAGATAGGTCGCCTGCTGGCCATCGACGCGCACCACGTTGGTTTGCGGCTGATGGGTGTCGGTCACCGGCGCCACATCGCCCAGGAAAATCGGAGCGCCATTGACGTATCTAATCGGCAAGCGGTCGAAATCCTTGACCTTGGGGACGCTCATGTTGAGATCGACGTTGTACTCGTAGTTGCCGATCTTTTCGGTGCCCGACGGGATAACCACGTTGGTCGAGGCCAACGCGTTGCCAAGGTCGTACGCGGACATCCCGGTGGCGTAGAGCGCGGTCGGGTCGAGATTGACCATGACCGCCCGCTGCACGCCGCCGAGCGGCGCGGGCGAGGAGAAGCCGGGAATGGTGAAGAGCTGAATCCGGATGAAGTTGAGTCCGTAATCGAACAGGCGGCTCGTCGACAGCGTATCGCTGTAGATGTTCAACTGCGCGACCGGCACGTTGCTCGCGTTGTAGGAGATGATTTGCGGCGGTTCGGTGCCGCGCGGCAAAATCGTCAGGATGGTCTCGGAGACCGCATTTATCTGCGAGATCGCCGAGCCAAGATCGCTGCCGGGCTGGAAATAGACCTTTAGAATCCCCAGCCCGTTAATCGATTCCGACTCGATATGCTCGATACCGTTGACGGTGGTCGAGTAAGCGCGTTCGCTGATAAACACCATCCGCCGCTCGACGTCGAAGGCCGAGAGGCCCGGGTAGCTCCAGACCACCAGCACGACGGGCAGGTTGATGGCCGGAAAGATGTCGACATTCATCAACTCGAACGACAGCGTGCCGAGCACGAGCATCAGCAGCGCCATCACTGCGACCGAGAGAGGCCGGCGCAGGGCAAGACGAACTATCCACATAACGGCAAAAAGCGAGTACGACCGATCCCGCGGGACGGTTTCAAAACGACGCGCTCAGTGGGCGTTTCCGGCTCAACGTTGCTGGTAACAATAAGGCACAGCGTGGCAGCGTGGCAAGCTCCGCCTGGCGCCGCGGCGAGCGCTGCGTGGTCGATGCGATTGCAAGGCGCGCCGATGCTTGTTCGAGATGGCGATGGCGCTGGGGCGCTCCGGCCCGCTACAATGGAAACTCCCGCCGCGAGGGCTTGGTTGCTCCGGGGGCCGGAAAGTGTCAAAAAAGATGGTTCGGGCGGGGTCGTAGTTCAGCCCGGTTAGAACGCCGGCCTGTCACGTCGGAAGTCGTGGGTTCAAATCCCATCGGCCCCGCCAAAATTTGTTGCGCCGACCGCTCCGCCGATTGGCTCCGATGGATGGGCGTGGCCGCCGGGCACGAGGGTTGAAGAGTTGAAACTGAGCGAACAGACCAGAAGCGTTTCGCATGAGAACGCGCTGCGCGATCGGCGCTGGGTGCTGATCGACGCCAGCGAAAGGCCGCTCGGCCGGGTCGCGACGCGCGCGGCCAGCGTGCTCCGCGGCAAGCATCGCCCCGACTTCACACCGCATCAGGACGCCGGCGATTTCGTCATCATCATCAATGCGGGCAAGGTGCGCCTTACCGGGGCCAAGCTCGAGGGCAAAGTCTATAGCCGTCACACCGGCTATCCCGGCGGCGTGCGCACGACCACCGCGGCGCGCCTGATGGAGACGCGGCCGGAGCGGCTGCTCGAGGCCGCGGTGCGCGGGATGCTGCCCAAGAATCGGCTCGGGCGGCGGCTCTTCACCAAGCTCAAGATTTATCGCGGGGCGGATCATCCGCATGCCGCCCAGCAGCCCCAGCAGCTCGAGCTCTGAACGGGCGGGCGAGGGCGCTGAACGGGCAAAGCTCCTGGAGGGAACGAGGGCGAGATGGCAGACAAGAAGGCGGAAATCTGGACGGTCGGCAAACGCAAGTGCGCGATCGCGCGGGTGCGCCTGGCGCCCGGCACCGGCACCATCAGCGTCAACGAGCGCGCGCTCGAGGTCTATTTTCCGCGTGACACCTCGCGCATGAAGATCCTCGAACCCTTCGAACTCACCGAGACCAAGGGCCACTATGACGTGATCGTCAGTGTCCGCGGCGGCGGTATCGCGGCGCAGGCCGAGGCCGTGCGCCACGGAATCTCGCGCGCGCTGGTGGTCGCTTCCGAGGCGCTGCGCCCGGCGTTGCGCAAGGGCGGGATGCTGACGCGCGACCCGCGCGAGGTCGAGCGCAAAAAGTACGGCCGTCACAAGGCTCGTAAGCGTCCGCAATACTCCAAGCGCTAGAGCGCGCGCCGGCACGCCCGTGCGGGATATGGGTTTCCAAGCCGGGCGCACGCCCGCTTTCGACTGCGTGCGCGCGGACGGAACTGGCCCGGACCGCGCGTTGATGCTAGGTCGTTAGACGGAAGCTGGTCGCGTCGGCCGCGCGTTATGCACACACGATAAAGAGGGTGAGGGAGTTCCGATGGCGTCGCGCAGCAAGGTCAAGGTAGCGGTGCTGGGAGCGTCCGGCTATTCGGGCATCGAGGCCGTGCGCATCCTTGCCGGGCATCCGTTCGTCGAGCTGAGTGTGCTCACTTCCGAGCACTACGCCGGCCGCGAGGTGACCGACGTCTATCGCCACCTGGCCGGGATCGATTTGCCTCCGTTCGAGGAACTGCGCACCGATCTCATCGCCGCGCGCGCCGAGGTCGTGATGTCGTGTCTGCCCGAGCGGGTCGGCGCGGCGCTGCTGGCCGAGTTGGTCGCGGCCGGGCTCAAGGTCATCGACCTCTCGGCCGACTTTCGCCTGAAGGATCCCGCCCAGTATCGGCAGACCTACGGCGCCGAGCATCCGGCGCCCGCGTTGCTCAAGGAGGCGGTGTACGGCCTCGCCGAGTTCCATCGTCACGAACTGCGCGAGGCGCGGATCGTCGCGGTGCCGGGCTGCTTCCCGACGAGCGCGCTGCTGGGCGTGTTGCCGCTCATCCGGCGCGACCTGGTCGACCCGGCGTCGATCGTGATCGACTCCAAGTCGGGCACCACCGGGGCGCGGCGCGCGGCGCAAATCGAGCAGCTCTTCGCCGAGGTCAACGAAAACTTTCGCGCCTACAAAGTGGGCAACCATCGCCACGTGCCTGAGATGGAACAGGAGATCGGCGTCGCGCTGGGGCGCGAGGTCGCGGTGATGTTCGTGCCGCATCTGCTGCCGGTCACGCGCGGCATCCTGAGCTCAATCTTCATGCGCCCGCGCGCCGGCACCACCGAGGAAGACGTGCGCGCGGCGTTCGAGGCGGCTTTTGCCAAGTCGCGCTTCGTGCGGCTGCTCAAGCCCGGCGAGCTGCCCGAGTTGAAAAACGTCCGCGCCACCAATTTCTGCGAACTCGGCTTCGTCCTCGAACGCCGCTCGCAGACGCTGTGCGTACTCACCGCGATCGACAACCTCGGCAAGGGCGCGGCCGGTCAGGCGGTACAGGATCTCAACCTGATGCTGGGGCATGACGAGGCGGCGGGGTTGTTGGGCTTAGCGCCCGTTCCGTGAAAAGGGGCGAAGCCCATCACATTGCGACTCCTGGCGGCGAGCGCCGCGTTGGGCGGCGCGAGCTCCTGACCGCCGCGCTGACGCTTGGCGCGGCGGCCGCGACGCGCGGGATGGCCCGCGCCGCCGCCGCTGCTCCTCCTCCTGCCGCACTGCCGCCGCCGCCGCCGGAAAGCGGGCTTGGCTCCGAAGGTCTGCTCAAGGGCGAGGCGGGATTTCAGCCGCGCCGGCCGATGGCGCTGCCGCATCCGGAGATTTTCGGGTTCCTGTCGCGCGATCAGCTTGCGCAAAACTACCAGGCGTACCGCCAAGACTTCGAGCGCCTGGTGGTGGCCGAGCGGGTGCTCGCCACAATGCCGCGCGACGCCGCCCATGGCAACGACTACGGCTTGATCCGGCGCCAGCAGATCGAAGCGGCGAACTCGGTGCTGCTGCACGAATTCTATTTCCACAACCTTGCGGTAAAGCCGATGAAGCCGTCGGGCTACATCCTCGACAATCTCAACGAGCACATGGGATCGTTCGCGAGCTGGCGCGCGGATTTCATCGAGTGCGCGCGGATCGCGCCGGTGTGGGCGATTCTCGAGTACGATCCCTACGACGATCGATGGCACAACCTGCCCGCGGGCGACGACGACGCCGGCGGATGGGCGGGCGGCAATCCGCTGGTGGTATGCGACGTGGCCTCGCACGCCTACCTGCTCAACTATGCCGAGCGCTCGAAATACATCGCGCGGTTCATCGAGCACATCGATTGGGACGTGGTGGCAGCGCGCTACCGCGCCGTCGATCGCCACTAACAAATCGCGCGCCACCAGGAAAGAATTGAACTTGGGCGCGCCGCTACACCACGCGGCGCATGAATTCCAGGATGTCGTATCTTGTACGGTGCGTCGCCAGGGTCATGAGATCGTCTGACGTCGGAAACTAAAGGGTTTTTTGGAATACGCATTACGTGACGCCGGCCAATATCGGAACAGGTTGGACACTTGGTGGACACTTCTGAAGTTCGCTTAGCTACCGGCGATTCTATTTGCTCTCACGCTCAGCGCTGTCGCGCAGGTCACGGAGCAATCTACTAAACGCCGCTTCAAAAGCATCATGTTCTTTCCAATGTGAAAAGTCGGGTACAAAATACTCGCGCACTTCCCGGGCCATATCTCTGCCGCCATCGCTATCGGGGCAGACCCATTCGCGTAAAGCATCCATCTCGCAAAGTCGGATCGGAAAAAGCTTTCGACGCTTTTCGGCGATTTCGGCTGCCAACGCTCGGTGTAATTCGGTCTCGACCCAGTGACTTCTCATACTGTCGTCCGATAAGACCAGCAGCAATCGATCGTGCACCTGAATAGCCCGATCTATCTGGTCAAAGAGTTTTTTCCCGCCCTGGACATCCTCCGGCGCGAACCAAACACGAACGCCAGAGTCGCGCAGGCGCGAAAATAGCCTTTCCGCAAATTCTTTGTCCTTGTAGCTGAAGCTAATGAAACAAGAATCGAATTGGATCGGCTCCATGGGGCCAGCAAGAGCACGGAGATTTTCAATCAGAACCTCTGGGACACCGCAGCCGCGAAGGAAGGGCTCCGGCAAATCCCGAGATTCAAAAAGGGTATCCACGTCGATAATGCTCGAGGATTTATGGGTAAATGTTGAAAGACCGCGAACCTGTGTGAGATTCACGTTAGTGAAATGGGTGCCGCCAATTATTGCGTCCGAGAAGTTGGCACCGTCGAGTTGTGCTCGATAGAAGTTCGTACCAATGAAGATCGAGCCGCTTAAATCGGCACCCGTAAGTTTCGCGTGACTAAAATCCACAAGGCTGAGCTGTGACCCTTGAAGATTTGCACCCCGGAGATCCGCACCCCTCAAACGTGCCAATTCTAAGAAATGAGTGTGTGATTTGAGCCCCGCGGAGGTTTGCCCAATCGAGATTAAGGGGCTGTTCATCAGGTGTTCTCGCGCCTAGATCTGCCGACGACAGATCGGCATTTGCCAAATCAGCTTCGCGTAAGAATGCGCCTCGTAGATCGAACACCGAGTTCGGGTTGTTTCTCCGCCAAGATTCAATGGCGGCTGAGCCTTGTCTCGCTGCTTCGATGCACGTTGGGCTACCCAACACCTTGAGATTATTCACAAGGCGAGTCTTTCCTTCGGAAGCGCTAGGTCGCAACCCTGAATAACTCCAGGATTTAATATCTTGTATGGCAAAAAAAGAGCCGTCAGCATAAACAGCAGTTACACCACCCGGCGCATGAACTCCAGGATGTCATAGCCGGTGATCGCGCGGCTTTTCTCGGACCATTCCTTGAGCTCTTTTTCGCTGACGATTCCGGCCTGCGCTCCCTTGGCCAGGTCCATCAGCGCAATCTTGATCGTCGCCTCGTCGATCATCTCGCCGCTCTTGGGGTCCGCCATCGAGCCGCCGCCCTTCTCATGGTACAGCGTGACCACGCGGCGCGCGTCTTCGACCTGCTCGACGCTTGGCGTATAGCAGGCATTGGCAATTTCGGCCTGCTGCGGATGGATGACCCAGGTGCCGTCCATCCCGAGGTTGGCGGCGCCGACATTCTTCTCCCGCAGGCCGCGCTGCAGCTCGGCGACCTTGGCCGGCGAGTCGTCCTTGCGCCAGAGCCTCAGGTAGACGTTGTCGATCGCGTGCAGCCCGCCGGCCTTGGCCGCGACCACCATCGATTGCTTGGCGTAGTGAAAGTTCTGGTTCTGGTTCTCGACGATCTCGCGCACGCCGAGGTTGGCGGCGAAATCCGCGATACCGAAGACCAGGCCGCACATGCGGTCTGACGCGGTCGCGATCTCGTAGGCTTTGACCAGCGCCTGCGGCGTTTCGACCAGCGATTCGATTTGAATCCTGTACTTCCATCCGCCGCGCTGCTCGAGGTCGTCGAGCAGGCGCGCAACCTCGCGGATTTCCTCGGGGCCGCGCGTCTTGGGCAGCATGATGCCGTGGAAGCGGTTGGGTGCGCCCAGCACGATCGCTTCCATGTCGCCCTTGAAGAACGGTGAATGGATGTTGTTGGGGCGCACCGTGACCACCTTGCGGCCGAAGTCGAGCGTGTTGAGCGCCTCGACCATCACCTTGTGGCTCTTGGGGCCCTTGAATTCGTACGGACAGGCGTCCTCGAAATCCGCCATCACGTGGTCCACCGGCGCTTTGACGGCGTCGGCGGCGGTCTGGTGGAGCTTCATGCTGTGGCCGGGATAAGTCATCTCGGTGCGCGGGATGACGAAGCGGGTGCCGTTATCGAGTACGTACATGGTCAATTCTCCCCATCGACGGGTATTTTTGCCGTCCTACAGTTGAATCTCACGGCCACAGCGGATCCGTCCAGGCACAAAGCTGCGCCGGTAATGTTCTGGCGTTGTGAAACCGTCGCTCCCGCTTTGGCATCGCAATTGCTGTTCCATTTGCCGGAGGGCGAAATGGCGTGCGCTTGACCAGCCCCGGGACAACCTCTGCCGCAAAAACGGGCAGCCTTCGTAAGCAACCGGCACCATCCGGCTGATTTGCGATGGGTTTTACGGGATTGATGAACGGTCGTCAACCGAACTCGAAGTGGGAGGCGCAAGCGATCCACGCGGTTCCCCGTTGCGGAGGGCGGCTCAAACATATACCTAGGTGCGCACGCCCGCACACCGGCGGGACGTCATAAGAAAAACGGGATATTCAATGAAAGCCATCGTTTTCGAGCGCCACGGAGGCCCCGAGGTCCTACAGTACAAGGATATCGCCGAACCCACACCCGGCCCCAACGAGGTCGTCCTCAAGGTCAAGGCTTCGGCCTGCAATTTCAACGACATCTGGGCGCGCCGCGGACTGCCCGGGATGGAGATTCCGATGCCGCACATCTCGGGCTCGGACGCGGCCGGCGTGGTCGTCGATCGCGGAAGCGAGGTGCGGGACGTCGCGATCGGCGACGAAGTGGTGGTCCATTGCGGCATCGCCTGCCGTCACTGCTACTACTGCACCCGCGGCGAAGAGTTCTTTTGTCACGATTTCAAAATTTGGGGCTTTCAAACCGGCCCGCTCGACGGCGCGCACGGCGAGTATTGCAAGGTGCCGGCAGTCAACGTGCTGGCCAAGCCCAACAACCTGTCGTGGGAAGAGGCGGCCTCGATGCCGCTGGTGCTGGTCACGGTGTGGCGGATGCTGGTGTCGCGGGCGCGAATCCAGGCGGGAGACTTTGTGCTGGTATGGGGCGCGAGCGGTGGGCTGGGTGTGATGGCGATTCAGATCGCCAGGCTGTTCAACGCGCGGCCGATCGCGATCGCCTCCAGCGACGAGAAACTCGATCTGGCGCGCAAACTCGGCGCCGAGTTCACACTCAACCGCACCCGCGATGACATCCTCGCCGAGGTCCGCCGCGTCACCGACGGCCGGCGCGCCGATATCGTATTCGAGCACACCGGGGCGGAGACCTGGCCCCTTTCGATGCAGTGTCTGAAGTGGGGAGGCACAATTGTCACTTGCGGCGCCACTTCCGGCTTCGACGCCCACATGGACATCCGGCTGTTGTGGAACAAGCAGCAGAACTACCTCGGCTCGCATTTGGGCAACAAGGGCGAATTGATCGAGGCGATGCGCTTCGTCGAGCGCGGTCTCGTCAAACCGGTAATCGATCGCACGATGCCGCTTGAGGAACTCGGCCGGGCGCAGGAGCTGATGGAGACCAACGTGGTGGCCGGCAAGATC
>Ga0307372_10002883_pt1 | contig 28081 bp, 30 predicted proteins | sample OX1MG_FD_202533 | JGI IMG/M metagenome (GOLD analysis project Ga0307372, IMG submission 202533) | Soil microbial communities from Risofladan, Vaasa, Finland - OX-1 | ecosystem: Environmental > Terrestrial > Soil > Coastal area > Acid sulfate soil | place: Finland: Risofladan, Vaasa | collected... | reverse complement strand
AGGCCGAAGAGGTGGAGCTGCGCGCAATCGGCGACGGGGATGCGTTTGCCGTTGTGCGACACGAGACGCCCGCGGGGATATCGATCGACCTTCGTTCTCTCCAGGGCGCGTCACTCGACGGCCGAACTCGCTCCGAGGTCTCCGTGGCCGGACATCGCTTCGTCGTGTCCCCGACCGCGTTCTGGCAGTCGCACCGCAGCGCACCGTCGCTGCTCCTGGAGACGGTGATCGCCTTCGCCGGACTGGAGTCGGGCGATTCCGTCGTGGACCTCTTCAGCGGCGTCGGGTTATTCGCGGTCCCCTTGGGCGCCGTGGTGGGACCGAACGGTCGAGTTAGCGCCGTCGAATCGTCGCCGAGCACCGCGCACAACGCGCGCGAGAATGCGCGCGACGCGAAGAACGTTACGGTGCGCGAGTGGTCAGTCACGGCGCGCGCCGTGAATGACACCGTCGGCTCGCGCGACGTCGTCGTGCTCGACCCACCACGACAGGGGCTGTCACGAGGGGTCGCACCCGCACTCGTTCGTCGTGCGCCTCGACGGCTGGTCTACGTCTCGTGCGACGCGGCGACTTTCGCGCGAGACCTTAAGGTCTTCTTACATGGCGGGTACAACCTGCGTGACCTGCGCGTCTTTGACCTGTTTCCGATGACGGAGCACGTGGAACTCGTCGCACTGCTTGACATTGATCCGATCAGGGTGGAAAGTGACGATGAGGACGCGCCCCCCAGTCCTCGAGGGAGATGACGATGACCGTCAAGTTGGACCACACCCACCGCCTGACCGTCCAGAAGATCTTCGGACACCCGATGAACCACAACATCCAGTGGCACGACGTGTGCTCGCTCCTCGCCCGATTCGGTGAGGTGCACGAGACGCACCGAGGTAACTGGGCCGTGACCATCGACAACAGCACGGTTTCCTTCGGCTCCACTCGCACTCGCGACCTCACCGAGGATCAAGTGGTCAAGGTTCGCGGCTTTCTTCGTTCCGTCGGCCTGTCGCCCGGCTCGCTGAGCGCCGCCTAGGCGGTCTCTACTGCAGCATCGCGTCGAGTGCGGTCAGCACCTTGCCGCGCGGCCGTCCGCCGGAGCCCGGCGCAGGGTGTCGATGGCGTTGGCCCACTCCTCGAGCGCCAGACGGCGCGTCACCAGGAAGGCGGGACGAACGAGGATGGCTCGGCCACTGCTTGGTCGTCTACGCCCACGCCTCACTGGACGAGGGCGGCGCCCGCGAACCCCTCCTGTGCCTTACCGAGGTCTCCCTGGGACCGGGCGTCGCGTTCGCCGACTTTGGGGCGCCGCCCGGGCACCCGATTCGCCGGCGCGTCGAGCGCGGGGGCGGGGTTGGTCCCTCGACCCAGTAGTCGCTACTGCGACGCGCCGCGGGCCGTGACCTCGGCCACGCCGATCACGTCGTCGCCGCGCACAAGCCATATGTGGTCGTAGCGGTCGACGGTCGGGTCACAGTGCGGCGGCACCAGCGACAGTCGCTGGCCCCGGCGCAGTGGGTGGCGCGGGTCGCAGGTCACGAGCCCGTGCTCGTCGCCGAAGAACCGGTACGTACCACCATCGGGGCCCAGTACCCGAGGCGCTCCGGCGTCGGTCGCCATTGACTTGATCCCCGCGTCAACGGTGACGAATCCCTCGTGGTTCGCCGAGACGACCGTGGTGTCGATGTTGAGGCTCTGGTGGAACCGTCCCTCGGGGTCCTCGCCCAGCGTGTCTGAGTATTCGCGGTCCATGAAGACGTAGCTGCCGGGTTGCAGTTCGTTGAGCCGGCCCGCCTCGAGGTCGAGCCCGGTGGTGCCGGTGCCGCCGCCGGTCACGACGGAGACCGCGAGTCCCGCGGCGTCCAGCGCGTCGACGACCTCACCCAGTCGCGCCATGGCGAGCAGATTCGCCTCGCGGCGCTCCGCTCGCCCGCGGATGTGCTGGAGATGGCCCGCGTACCCCTGGACGCCGCCGAAGTCGAGGCCGTCGGCGTCGGCGATGCGCTCGACGACGAGCAACGCATGGGGCACGTCGACCACACCCGTGCGCTCGAGCCCAACGTCGACGTCGCACAGCGCACTGGCTCGCGTGCCCACACGGACGAGGGCGTGCGCGAATTCGCCAACTCCGTCGGGGTGATCCACCACGACCGTGAGGTCACAGGAGCGCGCCAGTTCCGCGGCGCGCGCGGCCAGCACCGGACCGACGAGCGGCGACGTGATCAAGATCGACGCGCGCAGGTGGTAGCCGTCGTCGATCAGGCCCGCGACCACCGCCTCGGCCTCCGCCAACTTCGCGCAGGCCAGGCCCACTGCCCCCGCCTCCAACTGGCGACGCGCGACGAACGCCGACTTGTGCGACTTGACGTGTGGGCGCAGAGCGACCGAGCCCGCCCGCGCGAGCTTCATCATCCGCTCAACGTTCTCGTCCAACAGGTCAACGGCGAGGACCAGGGCCGGGGTCGGGATGTCCGAGCGGGCTGGCGGCTCAGCACGACTCGTCAGCACAGACGCCACCAGGCGTCGACGCACCCGGTCGTTGACCGTGGGGCCCGCGAAGTCGCTCGACGTCACCGCGCGATGGGTGCGGTGAGGGGCCAGGGGAACTCGCGCTCCGCCACTCGCGACAGATCTAGCAGGAGTTGTTCTTCGTGGTGGCGGCCGATGACCTGCAGTCCGACGGGCAGTTCGTCCATCTGTCCCGAAGGGATGCTCACAGCGGGATTACCCGCCAGGTTGGCGGGAAAGGTCAGTGCCCCGTTGTTGGACAGGGCGCGGTCCAGTCCGTAGGCGGCGATCAGGTCGACGCCGCCGACGGTGGTGGCCATGGGACCGGTCGCGTTGAAGGCGACGTCGGGATTCGTCGCGCAGATGATGAAGTCGGTCTGCTCAAAGATCTCGGCCATATTCTCGTTGAAGATGATGCGAAACATCTCGGACGCACCGACGGCGTCAATAGAGAAGCGCTCCATCGCGAAGCTCATAGCCAGCTGCACCTCCGGAGTCAGGTCGTCGTGACAGTCGGGGTAGAGGTCCCCGAGCAGACCGGCTAGGCCGCTCAGGTTGGAGAGGGCCCACTCAGTCCCGCCGACCGGGAAGTCAACGAGCACATCGACGCGTTCGAGCCCAGCGGCGCCTATTAACTCTTCTGCGCGCTGCGTGAGGAGCTGTGACTGACGTTCATCGATGATTGCGCCGCCGAGATCCATCGCGACGACGGCGCGACGACCACGTAGGTCGAAGCTGTCCAGCCCGGCCTCCCAACCCTCCACACGCGGGAGGCTCAATGTGTCGCGAGGGTCGAACCCGTTGCACACGTCGAACCACCGTGCCGTGTCGCGGACCGAGCGCGAGAGGCAACCCACGACGACCGTCAGTGGAGGCTGGTGGGCGAACGGGCCCTTGGGGATGCGCCCGAAGGTTGACTTGAGGGCGAATAGCCCGGTGAAACCGGCGGGAATGCGCAGGGATCCGCCGCCGTCGCCGCCGGACCCGATCGGCACCAGACCGCCCGCGACTGCCGCGGCGGTGCCGCCTGAGGACCCGCCGGGAGTGCGCTCGAGATTCCAGGGATTACGCGTCGTTCCGTGGAGCCGGGTGTTGGTGCAGTTGATGAACCCGAACTCCGAGGCGGTGGTCTGGCCAACTAACACGGCCCCCGCGTCACGCAAACGCGACACCTGGGTCGAGTCGGCGTGCGCGACGCGGTCCTTGAAGACGAGCGAGGCGAATGTCGCAGGCCATCCCGCGACGGCGTCGAGCTCCTTGATCGCCATGGGCACGCCTCCGAACGGCAAAGAGACGTCGGCGTCGCCGGCCGTGGCGCGCGCCCGGTCCGTGTCAACCAGGCTGAAGGCGTTGAGGTCGGACGCGGCGATCGCGTCGAGCGACGCGTCCAGCGCCTCGCGGGGGCTCAACGCTCGCGCGCGAAAGGCATCGACGAGTGCGCACGCGTCGCCTCGCCACGCGTCGGTGCTCACAGAGGGAGAGACTACCTAGTGAACCGGCGGTGCAGGAATACCGGTCTCGGCCGACGCGGCGTCACGAATCAGCCACCGCCCATGGTGGTGACACCACCCGAAGTGCTCAGGTTCGTCACCGGATCGCGTGACCATGACCTGCGTTGCCCCGCTCTGGGGCGGCGCGGTGGAACCTCGAGGAGCTGGCCACTCCACGGCGGCGGGGAGTTCCAGAGAGATCCACGCGACGTCGCCGTTCGCGCACAGCTGGGTGATGCGGTCGAAGTAGGTAGCCTGCGCGTCGCGCGAGAGGTAGGCGGCGAACCAAGTGTTCGTCATCACCGTTGGGACTCCGGCCTCCCCCGCGGCGAGGGCATCGTCCAGACGTTCCAAGGCGTCGCCGCGCAGGATCGTGAGGTCCGGCCACGACTCGCGGGCGTGGATGATGGCGTCCATGCGTTCGAAGCGTCGACGCTCCTCGGGCCACACACACGCCTCAAGCCACCGCTGATCGTGGGGGCTCGTCAGATCGAGCGGATCGCGGTCGATACCCGTGCGAGTCGCGATCTCGGGCAGCGGTATTGATCGATCGACGGGTCCCTCGTCGCGGCACACGAGGGTCATCGGGTCGGCGTCGTCGACTGACGAGACGCGATACATGTCGAGGTACAGGTTCAGTCCGGCGGACGTCCCCACGTCGAGGAGGTTGACGCGTTCGGTTCCCGCGGCGACGTAGGGAAGGACCGCACGGAGCACGGCGGACCGGCCCGGTTCGTTCGTTTGGGTGGACCGGTGCAGTTGTGCGCGCACCAGGTCCGGATCGGTGTTCAGGACGAAGATCACTGTGGTCACCATCTCGTCCACCGAGTCGGTACGTCCGTGGCGCACGGCGTCATACAGGGGACCGAGAACCGGGTGACCCTCGAGGGCCAGGTAGTGCAGCGCCGCCAGGATCAACATGGGGTTGCGCTGTTCAGTGCGCACCTCGGCGAGTAGGTGCAGCGCCACGTCGTCGTCGCTAAGTGCGCGGATCACACCCGCGTAAAACGGGAGTCGTTCTTGGTCCTCGGGCGTGAGCGCCCAGCCGTAGCGCTTTCGGGCGTCGTCCAGGTCGAGTTCCACCGCGCGAATCCTAAGTGTGTGGGCAATCAGATGAGCGCGTAGCAAGTGCGGTGGAACGTCGCATTGGCTCTAGTCAGCAGTCAGATCCAGTTCGTACCACTGTCCCGGTCGTCCACCGACTTGGGTTGGACCGTCGGCGATGAATCCAACCTTTTCCAGCACTCTCTGCGACGCGATGTTCTCATCGCTGGTGGCTGCCCTCAAGGTGCGCAGTCCGTAGTCCCGTCGGGCAACGTGAGAGAGGTCTCGGAGCGCGGACGTCGCCACGCCTTGACCAGCCACGCTTTGGGCAACGCGGTAGCCGACGACCGCCGTCGATTCGGAGATGTCATAAAGATTGAAGCGGCCGACGATGGTCCCATCGTCATCGACGAGGACGTGGAATGCGAATTTTCCGGACGCTTGGTCGTCCAATAGCGTCTGATGCTGTTCGGCGTACTTCGTGAAGAATGCGTCGCCGCGATCGTTGATCGATTTGGCGAAGTATGCCCGGTTCGCCACTTCGAAGTCGAGGATCGCAGCATCGTGATCCGCGCGGAGTCGCTGCAGTTCAGTCACCGTCGAAGCCTAATTTCGTCGACGTCAGCCACCCGTGTGCACTTCGTAACATCGAATTGCGGACACGAACGGCGGACTGCACGCACATTTGCGCAGTCCGCCGTTCAAGGTAAATCTCAATGAGTGGAGGTGCGGGCATCGAAGCCCGGTCCGATGATTCCTTGGTGAACATTCTCCGAGCGCAGCTGTCAGAAGATTGTCGGGGTGGCCACTGCTGTCAGCACCTTTGGACACCCGTAGTTAACTAAGTTTTCCCGCCGAGACCGTTAACGGATCAGGTCGGTAAGTCCCGCATTATGACGCCCTAGATCTGAACCGCAGGACCGGGTCCAGGAGGACGTTGCTACCTAAGCAGCAAGCGCAAGCGAAGGCTTGGCGTTTATTTAGTTTTCCGGCTCTTTAACGTGGTTCCGGAGACCACGGCTCGCTTCTTTCACCTCAACAATCAACGTCGAAACCATTCACCCCCTCGTTACGGCTCAGACTCTCAGGGCCGCAGATCCATTCTACTGAAGCCAAAAGGCTGACCGTAGCGGCTGTCCACCTCTCATCTTCGACCTCCGCGATCGACCCTTCGGGTCTCGCTGGAAACGGAGAGGTCCAGCCTCACGATTGACGTCGTTGGAACGAAAGGTGGAGCTCGTGGACGATGTCGCTCGTTCGACACCGGAGGTGAGAGCTCAGCCGGGAAACGCTGGAGATCGAAGTTGGCCTGCGAGTTCCCTGGTGGGCGCCAACAACCTCTCGACCGCACACTCGCCACGTGGTCTGCCGCGTATCAACTACTCCCAAACCTGCAAAGTTGCTCGAAAATTGCATTAACTGCCTGTTACCATCTCAAAGAGTTTTTGCACAAATAAGGGGGTCACGATGAAGGTTCGTCGTCAACTGTTGGTTGTCGGTGCGTCATTGGCGTTGGGGGCGCTTCCGCTAGCGACACTGGCATCCTCTCCCGCCAGTGCGACCTCACCAAATGGAACGATTCACTATATGCCCACCTTGAAGGGGTCGGGCAACGGGAATGGTAACGGTGGTGGTGGAGGACATCACGGGCCAAAGTCGAGCAACCTCTACTACCACGGAGGTATTTCCGACGGCGGCTCAGTCGCTATTGGCGTGGAGACCACGCCCAAGGTGTATTTGGTTCTCTGGGGATCACAGTGGACCAACAATGACCCCTCAGGTGAGGCAGCGATACTTCAGAACTTCTATTCCAACGTGGGAAAGTCGGCGTGGAACAACACCGTAACCCAGTATTGCCAGAACGTCGCCATTGGTTCGTTCTCGTGCACCAGTGGTCAGCCTGCGGGTAACCCCAGCAATCTCTTTGGAGGAGTCTGGTCTGACTCCACCACGGCCGCACCGAGCCACCCGACACAGAGCCAGCTCGCGGCCGAGGCCGTGAAGGCGGCGAGCCACTTCGGCAACACGACCGCGGCGTCGAATGCGACCGTTCAGTACGTGGTGGCCACCTCGACCGGCAACAGCATGACGGGCTTTGGCACGTCTTGGTGCGCGTGGCACAGTTCTACGACGTCGTCCTACGGCGACATTGCCTACACGAACCTGCCCTACATGACCGATGCGGGCGTGAACTGTGGAGCCAACTTCGTCAACGGGGATGGCGTGACCTTGGGACCGACCGCCGGTATCACTATCGTCGGAGGTCACGAGTTCGCCGAGACTGAGACCGATCAGTTCCCGAACGGTGGATGGCTGGACGGATCAGGTGCGGAGATCGGTGACAAGTGCGCGTGGAACAGCGCCACCGCCGTTGAGCCGTTTAACTTCGTCTCGTACCCCGTACAGCCGCTGTGGAGCAACGCCGCGGTCGGTGGTGCCGGAGGCTGCGTCCAGTCTTACTAACGCAGTCCTAAATAATCGATTGGGACCCTTGTCGGCGCGACGCGCCCCACCGTGCCCAGGACGAGTTCAAACCAGGCCCTCGACCGCCGTTGCGCACGAAGGTCAGGCGTACTTCTCTCGCTCCCGCGACGCGCGCGCCATCTCTCGATCGGCGTCTCGCTTGGCCAACTCCTGACGGCGGTCATGCTGTTTGCGACCTCGGGCCAGCCCGATCTCGATCTTGGCCCGTCCCTCCTTGAAGTAGAGCTTCAAGGGGATGAGCGTCAGGGGCTGGGTTGTGGTCTGGCCACGAAAGCGTTCGACCTGGTGCCGGTGGGCGAGCAGCTTTCGTTTGCGGTCTGGGTCGTGGCTGCCGAACCCCACCGCGTGCGACCACGGCGGAATGTGGGAGCCGAATAGCCATAACTCGTCGTCCTCGACGCGTACGTACCCGTCGCCGATCTGTGCGGTTCCTCCCCGAAGGGACTTCACTTCTGAACCGGTGAGTACCAGGCCGCATTCGAGGGTCTCGAGGATCTCGTAGTCGTGACGGGCGCGCCGATTGGTGGCGACCACCCGGTCACCGATGACACCGTCGCGCTGCGCTGCTCGCCGCGCCTGCATCTTCTTGGCTCGAGCCACGTCGTCCAGCGTAGTGAGGGGTCTTAAAACCCTCGGAGGGCTCAGTAGGGTGGCGGGGTGTTGACACTGAGCGCTGCGCAACGCGACGCCGTTGTGGCGACCTGCGTGAGGGCACTGCCGAACGAAGGCTGCGGACTGCTCCTTGGCGACAGCGCTGGTGTCGTCAGCGACGTCGTCGCGAGTCCCAACGTCGCCGACTCCGCCAAGATCTACGAGATCGATTCGAAAGTGTTGCTGCACACCTTTCGCCGCGCCGACGACGAGGGGATCAGTGTGATTGGCGTCTTTCATTCCCACACTCGGTCCGAGGCGTACCCGAGCCCCACCGACGTCAACAAAGCTCCCGATCCGACCTGGCACTACGTGTTGGTCTCACTGCGCGACGTGCCGACGGTCGTGCGCAGCTTCACCATCGTTGACGGTCAGATCGACGAGGAGCCCGTCATCGTTTGTTAGTTCGCATTATTTTTGCCCCGAGAGCCGGCTCTGGGGACAGTTCGGACCCGTCGCGCGCTAAACTTGACTAAGTTGGTCATGAATTGGCCACGGAGTCAGGAGAGGCGTCATGTCCGTACTGGTGCGAATCCCCACCGTGCTGCGGCCGGCCATGGGCGGCCAGCCGACGGTCTCGGCCACCGGAGAGACGGTCGGAGACGTCTTGGGCTCGCTGACGGCGACGTTCCCCGCCGTGTCGAGCCAACTGCTCGACGACGACGGCGTCTTGCACCGGTTCCTCAATGTCTATTTGAACGACGACGACGTGCGCTACATCGGTGGACTCGGCGCACCCGTGGCTGACGGTGATGAGGTGACCCTGCTGCCCGCCGTCGCCGGGGGAGCGCGGTGACGCGATACGCGTCCGTGCTCGACCTCGTCGGGCACACCCCAGTCGTCGATGTCAGCGCGCTGTCGCCCCGTCCCGACGTCGCCATCTTCGCCAAGCTGGAAGGTCGCAACCCTGCGGGTTCGGTGAAGGACCGCGTGGCGCTCGCGCTCGTGCAGACCGCCGAACGCGACGGGCGCTTGGTGCCCGGACGACCGGGACAGACCCTCATTGAACCGACCTCGGGAAACACCGGCATCGCGCTGGCCATGGTGTGTCGTCTGCGCGGGTACCAACTGAAGGTGGTGTTGCCGGTCAACGTGTCCCCGGAGCGGCGCCAGCTGCTCCTGGCCTGGGGGGCCGAGATCATCGACTCACCGGGCGGTGAGGGGTCCAATGGCGCGGTGCGCTTGGCGCAAAAATTGGCCAAGGAGAACCCCGAGTGGGTCTTTCTCTACCAGTACGCGAATCCCGCCAACCCGTTGGCTCACTACACCACTACCGCACCCGAGATCGTTCGCGACGTGCCCGAGATCACCCACTTCGTCGCGGGGCTGGGTACCTCGGGCACCCTCATGGGCGTTGGTCGTTACCTGCGCGAGCACCGACCCGACGTGCAGATCTGGGCCATCGAGCCGCCGGCCGGCGAGTCGGTCGACGGACTGCGCAACCTCGACGACGGCTACGTGCCGCCGATCTTCACCGACAACAACGGTGCCGAACTTCTCGACCGCAAGGTCGTCGTTCGACCGCGCGAGTCCATCGAGTGGACGCGTCGCTTGATGGAGGTCGGCCTGTTTACCGGCATCTCATCCGGGGCCGTCATGGCGGGAGCGGCCAAGTGCGCGCTCAGCCTGCCGGAAGGCAGAAGCGCGACGATCGTGACCGTGCTGGCCGACGAGGGCTGGAAGTACCTGTCGACCGGGGCGTGGACCGACGACGTCGACGAGGTTGTCGAGCGCGCCAAGAGAACCATCTACTTCTAGCCCCTTGAGCTGTCGAGCCACTACCGTGGTCGGACCGAGGAGATAACTCATGACTGCAGCGCGCGCCGACGGACGTCGACCGGACGAGGAGCGAACTCTCGCCTTCGAGCGTGACTTCACCGAGATGGCCGACGGGTCGGTGCTGGTGAGCGTCGGTCGTACCAGGGTGCTGTGCACCGCGTCGGTCGAGCGCGACGTCCCACGTTGGCTGCGCGGATCGGGTCGTGGGTGGGTGACGGCTGAGTACTCGATGCTGCCGGGATCGTCGCCCGAGCGAGTGGGTCGCGAAGCGGCCCGCGGTCGCCAGTCCGGGCGTACCCACGAGATCCAGCGCCTCATCGGTCGGTCCCTGCGTGCGGTGACGCGTCTCGAGATGATCGCCGACCTGCAGATCACGGTGGACTGTGACGTCCTGCAGGCCGATGGGGGAACGCGCACGGCGTCGATCTGCGGCGGGTTCATTGCGCTGAACGACGCCATCACCCGCCTCGTCGGCGACGGCACACTGAGCGAGCACGCACTCAGCGACGTGGTCGCGGGTGTCTCGGTCGGCGTCGTGGACGGACGAGCGCTGTTGGACCTCCCGTACGAAGAGGACGTGCGAGCTGAGACCGACATGAACGTGGTCATGACCGGAGACGGGCGCTTCGTCGAGGTCCAGGGCACGGCCGAACGCGAAGCATTCTCGCGCGCCGAGCTCGACGCCCTGCTCGACCTCGCCGCGACGGGCCTGCGGAGAATTCACGACGCCCAGCGCGAGCTCATCGCGACGCCGCCCAGCGCACGTTCGCGGTGAGCGACGTCGTCCTGGCGACGGCCAATCCGCACAAGGCCGCGGAGATCTCCGCGGTCCTGCACGCGGCGGGATTTAGCGTTCTCCCGCGACCCGTCGACGTGCCTGACGTCCACGAGACGGCGGACACCCTGGAGGGAAACGCCTTCCTCAAGGCTCGCGCCGTGAGCGAGGCGACGGGCATGGCGTCGGTCGCTGACGACACGGGCCTCTTCGTGGATGCGCTCGGCGGGCGCCCGGGCGTGAACAGCGCCCGGTACGCCGGCGACACGGCGTCGGACGCCGACAACGTGGCTCGACTGCTTGGTGAGCTGGCCGACGTAGCGGCGCCTCGACGAGCGCACTTTCGCACGGTGATTGTTGTGGCGTACCCCGACGGCACGAGTGTGACCGCCGACGGAGAGCTGGTCGGACAGATCATCGACGCACCGCGCGGCGGCGAAGGATTCGGCTACGACCCGGTGTTCGAACCTGATGAGACGCCCGGTCGAACATTGGCCGAACTTTCCGCCGAGGAAAAGAATCGCCGCTCGCACCGGGGTCGGGCCCTCGCCGCGCTCGCGCGAATCGTCGCCGAGAAGTAGTCGTTCACGCGCCGTTCACCTTTAGGGTGGGGGCGTGGGAGTCCGAGAGTTACCGATGTTCCCCTTGGGCATGGTTGTTTTTCCCCATCAAGTTGTGGGACTGTGCGTCTTCGAGTCGCGCTATCAGCAGATGCTGGCCGACATCGAATCTGAACCCGTGTTCGGCACCTGCCTCATCGCGCGCGGCTCCGAGGTCGGGGGCGCAGATCAGCGCACCAGCGTCGCCACTGTGGTGCACGTCATCGCCTCGCAGCGCCTGGATGACGACAAGACGCTCATGATGGTGGAAGGGACGCAGCGCGTCGAGATCTCCGAGTGGCTCGATGACGCGCCCTACCCGCGGGCGCGGGTCGACGACGCGCCGCTGGAGGGTGACGCGGTCGATCCGCAGCTCCTGCGCTCCACCGAATCCGCCGTGCGCGCGCTGCGCGCGATACAGAGCGAAATGGTGGCCGACCAGTGTCTCAAGAGCAACTGCGAGATGGACGAAGACCCTTTGGTGCGTACCTGGCAGCTCTGCTCGATGGCCCCCATGCCGGTATTCGACCAGTTCGCCGTGTTGAGCCTGCCGCGCACGAATGAACGACTCCGATTGATCGCCGAGATCTGCTGCGAGCGGTACGGCGACTACCAGCGCATCTTGGCGCTGGGCTGATCAAACCAGCTCGACGAGATCCACGACGAAGATGAGTGTCTCGCCCGGCGCGATGACGCCACCGGCGCCGGCGTCGCCGTAGCCGAGGTGTGCCGGAATCACGAGGCGCCGCCGTCCGCCGACGCGCATCCCGACGACACCCTGATCCCAGCCAGCGATCACGTAACCAGCCCCGAGGGGAAAACTGAAGGTGTCGCCGCGATTCCACGAGGCATCGAACTCCTCGCCGCTGGACGCGGCGACGCCGACGTAGTGCACGACCGCGGTCTGACCCTTCGTGGCTTCGTCGCCGGTGCCGACGACAATCTCTTCGATGACGAGGTTGTCCGGCGCGGGGCCGACGTGCGGCTCGACGAGAGGCTTGTCAGTCACCGGGCGACTCTATCGACGGCGCGCGCCGCTGCCCACGACGCGCACGTTGCGAGCCTCGCGTCCCTTGGGACCGCTGGCCTCCTCGAACGCGATGGTCTGGCCCTGGGCGAGCGACTTAAAGCCGTCACCCTGGATGCTCGAGAAGTGAATGAACAGGTCGTCACCCTTGGCGTCCACGGCGAAACCGTAACCCTTGGAGTCATTGAAGAAGCTCACGACCGCTTCGCCGGGGCGACTCGACGGACGTGTCTGATCAACGGCGTTGACGCGACTGTGCGGCGCACGGCGCTGCTCGCGCGCGACCGGTGGGCGGCGCTCACGCGTGAATCGGCTGCGCTCGGCGGGCGCGTTACGCCGCGCCGGGGTAGCGCTACGCCGCGCCGGGGCATCGACCAACGGGGTTGAGGCCTCGGCGTCGTCGACGGCGCCCAAGCGCTGCGCGGTCGCCGACTCTCGCGGCTCGATCGATGAAGGTAGTCCCAACGTTCTTTGGAGGCGCTTGACCGCACCCAGGGTGTCCTCGGTCACCAGGGAGATGACCACACCGGAGGCTCCGGCGCGACCGGTACGCCCGGAACGGTGCAGGTAGTCAATGGCCTGGGCCGGCGGGTCGAAGTGAACGACGACGGGCAGTCCCTCCATGTGTATCCCGCGGGCCGCGACGTCCGTTGCCACGAGCACGCTGGTGCGACCGTCCTTGACGGCGCCGAGCGCACGCTCGCGCTGAGCCTGAGAACGGTCACCGTGCAGGGCCACCGCGCTCACGCCGCGGTCGTGCAGCTGGCGGACCAGTCGGTCCGCGCCGTGCTTGGTTCGCGAAAAGACAAGGGCGCGTCCGTGCTCACCGACGATGTCGGCGACCATCTGAGGACGCTCCTCGCGGGCCACGCGCCAGAAGAAGTGATCCACGTCGCTCGGAGACTCCTCGTCGACGACGTCATGGACCGCGGCGTTCGTGGTGAAGGAACGCACCAACGATGCGACGTCCGGACCCATGGTCGCCGAGAACAGCATCACGTGGCGATCGCTGTTCGTGGCGCCGATCAGCCGGCGAACGGCGGGCAGAAAGCCCATGTCGGCCATGCGGTCGGCCTCGTCGACGACGACCGTGGTCACCGAGCCGAGATCCAGCGCGCCCTGCTCGAGCATGTCCTCGAGTCGGCCGGGGCAGGCCACGACGACGTCGACGCCGTGGTTGAGCGCCTTGCGCGCGACGCTGTAGGACGTGCCGCCGTAGATGCAGATGACGCGGCGACCGTGGTCGCTGGTCAGCTGGGCGAGCTCCTTCTGGACCTGAGCCGCGAGTTCGCGCGTGGGCACCAGGACCAGGGCGTGGGGTTTGCGGGGGCGCGCCGGCTGCAGGCGGGCGATGAGGGGCAGGCCGAAGGCCAGGGTCTTGCCCGAGCCCGTTGCGGCCTTACCGACGACGTCGCGACCGGCCAGGGCGTCAGGCAGAGCGGCCTCTTGAATGGGGAACGCTTCGTGAATCCCGCGCGCGGCGAGGCGGTCCACCAGGCGTGCGGGCACGCCGAGGTCGGCAAAGGATACGGACATTGAGACTCCTACAAGTTGAGCTGAGCCCAACCCGGAGCAGAGCGCTCGAATCGGTCTCCGTCACGAATCGCGACGAAACAGCGTTTCCCACGCTAGCAGATTGAACGAAGTGCCCAAGCGACCCCTTCGTGCGGGCGGCGGGATTCGAACCCACACTCCGAAGAACTGGTACCTAAAACCAGCGCGTCTACCATTCCGCCACGCCCGCCGGACATCGCAGTCTACGCGTCGAAGGCCGAGGAGCAAGGTAGCGCCAAGTAGATTGGGCGCATGATTACCTCCTCCGTGGCCGACGGACTCGGCAACCCAGACCTCAACCAGCGACTGCTGCGCGAGCGCATCATCTTCCTTGGCTCCGTCGTGGACCAGGAGTCCGCCAATCGCATCTGCGCCGAGTTGCTGCTGCTCGAAGCCGAGGACCGTGAGCGCGACATCAGCCTGTACATCAACTCGCCCGGAGGATCCGTCATCGACGGCCTGGCCATCTACGACACCATGCAGTACGTCAACTGCGACATCCGCACTATCTGCGTGGGAATGGCCGCCTCGATGGGCCAGGTCCTGCTCTGCGCGGGCGCGCACGGCAAGCGCTTCTCGCTGCCCCACAGCCGGATCCTGATGCACCAGCCCTCCATGGGCGGAATGCAGGGACAGGCGTCGGACATCGCCATCCAAGCCGAGCAGATCATCTACCTGAAGAAGATCGTGGCCGAGCGCATCGCGTTCCACACCGGACAGGACGTCGACCGCATCGACGTCGACTCGGACCGTGACCGCTGGTTCACCGCGCAGGAGGCCGTGGAGTACGGCTTCATCGACGCCGTCATCGACCGCTCGGCAGTCCGCCAAGAGGCCTAATGACCGACCCGTCCCCGGCGCGGGTGGAGCGACGCTCGCTCGAGAGTGCGCCGGTCCGGGTGGTCAGTGCGCGCGCCAGTCTGCCGACGCGTCTGCGTAACCTCGCGTCACGCCGGGAGTTGTTGACCGGTCTCATCTTCTCGGACATCCGCATCAAGTACAAGGGATCGGCACTCGGCGTCTTCTGGTCGATGCTCTCACCGGCCTTCACGCTGGCGATCTACTTCCTGGTTTTCTCCGTCGTGCTGAAAAACGGCATTCCGAACTTCGTCGTCTACCTGTTCTCGGGCCTGGTCGTGTGGAACCTCTTCATGACCGCGGTGGGTTCGGCGACCGGCGTCATCGTCGACCGCGCTGGACTGGTCAAGAAGGTCTCCTTCCCGCGCGAGATCCTGCCCCTCTCCAATGTCGGATCCTCGGTCATCTACTTCTTCATCCAACTCGGCGTGTTCGCCCTGTTGCTCCTGGTGATTGGCCACGCGCCGGACTGGGGATTCATCTGGATCCTGCCCATCTCCTTCGTTGCCCTCTACCTGCTGACCGCGTCGGTCGCCGTGGTGATGTCGGCCGTGACCGTCTACATGCGTGACGTGCGGCACCTGATGGACGTGGTCTTGCAGTTGTGGTTCTGGCTGACGCCGGTGGTCTACTCCTACGAGCACTCCATTGCCGCGCCACTGCACCGCCACGGGATCTCGGCGCTTTACTTCCTCAATCCGGTCACCCTGATCGTCCTGACATTCCAGCGGTTCTTCTACGTGAGCACCACGGTGCGCTCGACCATCGCGCCGCACCCGGTCTTGCAGATCCTGCCCACGTGGCCGATGTCGACCTACTTCTATTTGAACGTGGGGTTGGTCGGCATCATGCTGGTCCTCTTCTTGGTGGCTGAGTCGATCTTCGGCCGCCTCGAGGGCAACTTCGAATCGGAGCTGTAATGACCACGGTTATCGACGTGCGCGGCGTCTCCAAACAGTTCAAGATCCACCACGAGCGTCACCAGACGTTGAAGGAGCGCTTGCTGCACCCACGCGCCGGGTCGACTGAGGTATTCAGTGCGCTCAGCGACGTGAACTTCACCGTCGGCGATGGTGAGACCATCGGCATCCTGGGCCAGAACGGTTCGGGCAAGTCGACCTTGCTCAAGTGCATCTGCGGCGTCCTGCAGCCGACCACAGGTGAGATCCGGCTCCGCGGGAGTCTGGCGGCACTGCTGGAGCTCGGTGCGGGATTCCAGCACGAACTCTCAGGTCGCGACAACGTGTACCTCTACGGCTCCATCCTAGGGTTCTCGCGGCGCATGGTCGACGGCATCTTCGACGACATCGTCGCCTTCAGCGAGCTCGACCAGTTCATCGACACGCAGGTCAAGTTCTATTCGAGTGGCATGTACGTGCGGCTGGCCTTCGCCGTGGCCGTGAACGTCGATCCGGACGTCCTCGTCGTCGACGAGGTCCTGGCGGTGGGCGACGAGCGATTCCAGGCCAAGTGCCTCGACCGCATCGGCCGCTTCCAGCAGGAGGGTCGCACGATCCTGCTCGTCACCCACAGCGCGGACACCGTCAAGGCGATCTGCGACTCGGCGATCGTGCTCGAGGGTGGTCGGCTCATCGCCAACGGCTCGGTGCAGGACTCGCTGCGGGTCTTTCGCGAGCACCTGCTGGGCGACGTCAGCGACCGCGAGCACGCCGACGCCCCGCCGGGCATCAGCATCGACGCTCTGACCACGCCCTCAGGGTCCTTTGACGTACGCAGCGGAGCGAGCCTGCACTTCGACGTGGACATCACCGCCGAGGGCGCCGTCAGCGGGAACTTCGTCGTCGAGGTCTTCACGCGCGGGGGCATGCTGGTCTCGCGCAGCGACGCTAAGGGCGCCCCGGTCAACCTGAAGCCTGGCCACAACCGCGTGGGCGTCGACCTGGCGGAGATGCCGCTGCTCGACGGGGTCTACGACGTGAACGTGGGCGTGGTCGACCCGATGGGCAACACGGTCTACGCCTGGCGTGAACAGGCCGCGGCGATTCAGGTCCTCTACGACGGCCGCGAGGGTGGCATCGTCGAGCTGGGCGCCGCCATCCGTCAGGCCTGAACGGCCCAGTCGGTACCCAGGCGCGGGTAGCGGCGCAGCGCCCCCAAGGGACCGAGGCGTCCGACGTCGAAGGGGTGGTCGGCGCTCGCCAGCAACCGGCGGTCGCCGCGTGAGTTGCCGTACGCGAAAACCTCGGGCGTGCGGTCATATTCGCGCTGGCTCATCCACTCGCGCGTGCGACGCAGCTTCTCCTCGCCGCGACAGTTAAGGCCGTCGTAGCCACCCGTCAGGCGTCCCCCGGTGTCGACGGCCAAGCGTGTTCCGATCGCGCCGTCCGCTCCCACCTGTTCGGCGACCACGTCCACGTAGATCTGTGGCGAGGCCGAGACGATGACCACGTCGTCGCCGCGCGCGCGGTGCCACTCGAGACGCGCGACCACCTCGTTGCGACGGTGCGCGGCCAGGTGTGCGAGGATGAAGAACCTCGACACGGCGGTGACCTGGTCGAGGTCACGACCGGCCAACAGGGCGCGAAAGAGGCGCTCTTTTGCCTGATCGGCGGCGGTTCCACTACGCAGCGCGCCGTTGACGAGGGGAAGACCGAGGCGCAGGGCAGCTTCGTAGGCCACGCGGTCGCCGGCCACGACGCGCAGCCAGCGAAAGACACTCCCACCGGTGGTCAGAGTGCCGTCCAAGTCGAAGGCCGCGACGACGGGGGTGCGCTCCACCGCACCAGCATTCCAGCAATCGTGACGGGTACGTGAGAAAACCTAGAACTCCAATCGGAATTAGCAGGATTAAAAGTCGTCCCGTTAAGGTGTGGTCGTTCAGTCACGGGACTGACGAGCCAAAGGAGCAAGGACATGGCAGTTCGCCTCGGAGACGTAGCCCCCGACTTCACCGCCGAGACCACCGAAGGACCGATTTCGTTCCACGAGTGGCTGGGTGACGGCTGGGGGATCCTCTTCTCTCACCCCAAGGACTTCACGCCGGTGTGCACCACCGAACTGGGTGGCTTCGCCGCTCGCAAGGCCGAGTTCGACAAGCGCAACACCAAGATCATCGGGCTGTCGGTCGACGACGTCGCCTCGCACGAGAAGTGGAAGGGCGACATCGCCGAGACGCAGGGCTCGACGCTCAACTTCCCGCTGATCGGCGACGAGGAGCGCAAGGTCGCCGACCTCTACGACATGATCCACCCCAACGCCAACGACACCATGACGGTGCGCAGCGTCTTCATCATCGGGCCCGACAAGAAGGTGAAGCTGACGCTCACTTACCCGGCCTCGACCGGACGCAACATCGACGAGATCATCCGGGTGCTCGACTCGCTGCAGTTGACCGCCGGCTATCAGGTCGCCACGCCGGTGAACTGGAAAGACGGCGAGGACGTCATCATCGTCACCGCGGTCAGCGACGAAGAGGCCAAGACCAAGTTCCCCAAGGGGTTCAAGAGCCTCAAGCCCTACCTGCGGATCACGCCCCAGCCCAACCGATAACGTCCCGCCGACTTGGGTACCCTCGGGTGAGCGCGTCGCACGTCAGGGCGTTGCGCTTTCGAGGATCGACGCGCGCAGTTCGCGCTTGAGCACCTTGCCCTGCGGGTTGCGTGGAAGGGGCTCGGACCGAAAGTACAGCCGGGTCGGTACTTCGTAGCGCGCCAGGCGCTCGGCGACGTGGCGCGCGATCTCCTCGGCTTCGATGGTTCGTCCCGGTCGCAGCACCACGACTGCGGCGACCTCCTCACCCAGGATCGGGTGCGGCAGACCCACCACCGCGCAGTCCGCGACGTCGGGATGCTCGAAGATGGCCGCCTCGACCATGACCGAGTACACGTTCTCGCCACCCCGGATGATGACGTCCTTGGCGCGGTCGATGATGTAGATGAACCCCTCGCCGTCCACGCGGGCGATGTCGCCGGTGTGCAGCCAGCCCCGCGTGAAGGCCTGGGCGGTGGCCTCGGGCTTGTGCCAGTACCCCTTGACGACGCTCGGGCCCTTGATCCACAGTTCGCCCACCACGTCGGGTCCGCGCGGACGATCGGGCGCGGGCTCGGGTCCCTCGTATCCCTCGGGCACGACCGCCACCTCGCACACCGGTACGGGTGGGCCGCAACTCGTCGGACGCTCCACGTAGTCCGGTCCAGTGTTGAGCGCGATCCCCGCGGACGTCTCGGTCAGCCCGTAGCCGTTTCCCGGTTGGGCGGCGGGGAAGGCGGCGCGAATGCGTCGAACCAGATCCGGCGGAGCGGGGGCGCCACCGTAGGAGACGCTGCGCACCGAGGACGTGTCGAAGGTGGCGAAGTCGGGGTGGTCGAGTACCTGCATCGCGATGGTCGGCACTCCGCCGAAGGACGTGACCCGTTCATTCGCGATGAGCTCCAGCGCTTGGCCCGCGTCGAAGTGGTGGGTCATCACCAGCTTGCCGCCGGCCGCAAGATTGACCACCATCACGGCCAGACAACCGGTGGCGTGAAAGAGGGGCACATTCAACAAGAAGGAGTTCGGGAAGCTCACGCCCTCGTCGTCGACGTTGCCGGTGGCGAAGCGCAGGGTGGCGCGCTGGCCGATGAAGAACATGTTCATCATGTTGGTGATGGCGTTTCGGTGAGTGCCCACGGCGCCCTTGGGGTGTCCCGTCGTACCCGACGTGTAAAAGATCGTCGCGTCGTCGTCGGGTTCGAGCGCAACGTCCGGCGGCGTGGCGTCGGGAGCGACGGAACCTAACAAGTCGTGGAAGTCCGTGAGTGTCACCCGATCTACCGCTCTTCCGAGGCGGGCCGTTCGGCCGGGCTCATCGGCCATGACAACGACATGAGCGAGGTCGCGTAGTTCGTCGAGGTGCGGACGAAGTCGCTCCCAGCGCTCCTCATCGACCACGGCCACTCGGGTGGCCGAGTCAACCAGTCCGTAGGTGAGTTCGTCGCCGGTCCACCACGCGTTGAGCGGGACCGCGATCGCGCCTACGGCGACCGTGCCCCAGAAGGCGATCACCCATTCGGGCAGATTTCGCGCCACGATCGCCACGCGGTCGCCTTTGGCCACGCCGCGCTCGACGAGACGCGTCGCGAACGTGGCGGCCGCGCGGTAGTGCGCGTCAAACGTCCAACGTCGTCCCTCGTACACCAAGAAGTCGCGGGACTCGTGAGTGAGCGAGAGATCCAGTACCTGGCGAAGACTCGCCGGGGCGTGCTTCCACACGGACATCGCCACGCCGTTCACCTCGGCGCGGTCCGTCTCAAAGATCTGCCCGGGCGCCGTCATCTGGGCAGTGGCCTCGGTGATCGAGAGGGTTCCGCTCACGTGGTGGGGTCGGCGGGGGGCGGGGTGGGGGGGAAGAGCGTCTCGCGGTAGTGGACCAACTCGGCGATCGACTCCTTGATGTCGTCCAGTGCTCGGTGCGCCGATGCCTTCTCCGTCAAGCCTTCGAGGACCTGAGGGTGCCAGCGACGCGCGAGTTCCTTCACTGTCGAGACGTCGACGTTGCGGTAGTGGAAGAACTCCTCGAGTTCGGGCATGTACTCCTGGAGGAATCGCCGATCCGTCCCGATCGAGTTGCCACACAGGGGGACCGATCGGGCCTCACCGATGTACTCCTTGAGGAAGTCGAGCGTCGCCTTTTGTGCTTCGGCCACGGAGATCGTCGAGGCCTTGACGGCTTTGATGAGGCCCGACTTCGTATGCATGGCGGTGACGACGTCGCCCATCTCGGCCAGCTGCTCGGTGGTGGCGTGCACGACGAGATCGGGACCTTCGGCGACGACGGTGAGATGGTCATCGGTGATCACCGTCGCGATCTCGATGATGACGTGACGCGACGGCTCCAGTCCGGTCATTTCCAGGTCCATCCACGCGAGCACAGTGCGAGACTACTGAACGACTCTGGGGGCCAGCACTAGCCTGCCGGAATGGAAATCCTGGTCAAGGTCCTGCACCCTGACGCTGTCGTCCCGTCGTACGCCAACGTGGGCGACGCGGGCTGCGACCTGGTGGCTGTGGAGCAGTGCACGCTGGCCCCGGGCGGTGGTCGGGCGCTGGTCGCGACGGGTCTCAGTGTCGCCATTCCCGAAGGTCACGGAGGTTTCGTCCTGCCGCGCAGCGGACTTGCGGCGCGCCACGGCGTCACCTGCGTCAACGCGCCCGGGCTCATTGACCCGGGCTACCGCGGCGAGGTCAAGGTCGCACTGGTCAATCTCGACCCGCACGACGAGTACGTCGTTCACGTTGGTGACCGCATCGCGCAGCTGGTGGTCATTCCCCTGGACACCATTGATTTCACCGTGGTGGCAGATCTCCCGGCGGCGAGTCGTGGCGAAGGTGGGTTCGGAAGTACGGGCCGTTAACTATTGGTGGGCGGGCGACCGCGCCCGAAGGGTCGGCTAAAGTGGTCGACACGCGGACGTAGCTCAGTTGGTAGAGCGCGACCTTGCCAAGGTCGAGGTCGCCGGTTCGAGCCCGGTCGTCCGCTCCAGCATCGAGGTCCCGGTTCCCACCACGGAGCCGGGATCTCGATGTGTCGTTTCGGACTCAGTTACCGGTCGTCGAGTTCTCGGTTGTTGCAGTGTCCGGTCAACTGCTCATCGCGCGTCCAAGACTGACGTCGGACGCACCACAAAGTCGTCGCGCTGGAACGCGCCGTCGATTCGGTGGGCTACGACGCGTCGCCGCTCAGCGAGCCGTGCTCGGTCTCGTAGGTCTTGAGGGTCTCGACATAGCCGGCGATGTCGCTGTCGGCCGATCCGGTCGCGCGGTCGGTCTTCTGCAGGAAAACTGCGAGTCCTAACTGGCGCAGGACGCCATCGGCGGCCTTCTTCGCCTGCATCTCGTCAACCTTGGCTTGGCCCTTCTGCGCTGCTTCCTTTGCCGCCTGTGCCGCGGCTGACGCTTGTCCCTTGACCTTGTCCATTAGTCCCATGGACCACCTCCATCGCTTTCGTGTCCTTGTGACGAGGGTACCTGCTCGCTCGCATACGTGCATCTGTCCACCACTTCCAATGATTCGATTCGCCGCGGTGAGCCACCTCGTGCTTGCGTAGGCTGCCGGGCGGAGGTCGCCATGATTCATCCAGCGCTCGCGCCGTACGTTCGCGAAGCCCAGGAGTACCCGCGGGCTCACCCGGCGACGATCTCGATCGAGGAGCGCCGGGCCGTCTATCGCGCCCGGGCCGACTCGCTGCGTGGCACGCCCGAGGCCGTCGAGTCCGTGACGGATCTGGAGCTGCCGCTCGAGGGCCGCCCGATCGCGGCGAGGCTCTACGTTCCCTTGGGCGACGAAGGGCGGGCGTTAGTGATCTTCTTCCACGGGGGATCCTTCGTCGAAGGGGACTTGGACACCCACGACGCGCTGTGTCGGCAGCTCGCCGCCCATATCGGCGTGCGGTTCCTCGCCGTGGCGTACCGGCTGGCCCCCGAGAACCCGTTCCCGGCCGCGGTCGACGACGCCAGCGACGTGGTGCGCTACATCGCTGGACACCGCGGCGACTTCGCCGAACCGTCGGTGCGCCTCATCGTGATGGGTGACTCGGCGGGCGCCACGCTCGCCACCGTGGCCGCGACGGCCACGCGCGCCGAGCCCATCGACGTCGCGGCGCAGGTCCTGATCTACCCGACCCTCGGTCCCGACGTCCTGACCGACTCGTCACACACCTACGCCCAGGGGTACTTCCTCGACGTCGAGCACCTGCGTTACGACTACGGGCAGTACCTCGCGGGGTACGCCAACCACGCCGATCCACGGGTGTCGCCGCTGATCTCTGACGATCTCGTCGGGTCGCCGCCGGCGGTGCTGGTGCTTGCCGAGTGCGACCCACTGCGCGATGAGGGCCTCGCCTACGCGGGGCTGCTCGAGCACTTCGGGGTGCGTGTGACTCTGCTCGAGGCTGCGGGGATGCCGCACGGCTTCCTTCGCATGGGCGGCGCCGTGCCCGAGGCCCGCGAGGTCGTCGACGACCTCGCCACGCACCTTCACCGACTGGTCGCCACCGCGCTGTGAACGTCCTCTTCATCACCCTCGACCAGTTCCGGGGTGACGCCTACGGTGCCGCCGGTCACCCGCTGACGATCACGCCCACGCTGGACCGGATCGCGCGTGAGGGCGTTCGCCTAGCGCGCCACTACTCCCAGGCCGCGCCGTGCGCGCCGGGCCGCGCCGCGATCTACACCGGGATGTACCAGATGAACAACCGCGTCGTGGCCAACGGCACGCCGCTGGCCGCGGGCGTGGACAACATGGCACTGGTGGCTCGTCGGGCGGGCTTTGACCCGACACTCTTCGGCTACACCGACCAAGGCATCGACCCCAGGCGCGCGGAGGGAGTCGACGACCCGCGTCTGGACACCTACGACAGTGTGCTCCCGGGCTTCTCGGTGGGTCTCTTCCTGCCCGAGAGCCAGGCCGGATGGATCCAATACCTGCGGGCCAAGGGCTACGACGTCGATTACGGATGGAAGGCTGCGCTCCTGGGTGAGCCGGACCGTCCGGTCGAGGACTCGCTGGGCGGGTTCCTCACCACGCGCTTTCTCGAGTGGCTGGGTCACCAGGGGAGTGGATGGTTCGCCCACCTCAGTTACCTGCGGCCCCACCCGCCGTACGCGGCGGCGGGCGAGTACTCGCGCCTCTACGACCCGGCCGACGTCGAAGCACCCATCGCACCGGTCGAGGCCGACCGTCGCCACCCGCTGCACGAGTTCGCGCTGGGCTACCCGGCTAGCGCGGCGCCGACGGATCCGGATGAGATGCGCCGACTCAAGGCCCAGTACTACGGGATGGTCAGCGAGGTCGACTCCCAGCTGGGACGTGTCGTGGAGGCAATCGAGGCTCGGGGTGAGTGGGACGAGACGCTGGTCGTCGTGACGTCGGACCACGGTGAGCAACTCGGCGACCACGGCCTCTTGGAGAAGCTTGGCTTCTTTCCCCAGAGCTACCACATCGTCGGGCTCTGGCGCGATCCTCTCCGGGCCGACGCCGGCGTGACGGTCAACTCCTTCACCGAAAACGTTGACCTCCTGCCCACCCTCGCTGCGGCGCTGGGGCTGGACGTGCCGGCTCAGTGCGACGGCCGCTCGCTCGACTCAGTGATGGACGGGGACGTCGCGTCCTGGCGGGCGACGGCACACTACGAGTGGGACTACCGCAACGGTCAATTGCGACGACAGGCCACGCGCCGCTCCGTCGACTGGGCGCTCAGCGGACTCAACCTCGCCGTCTCCGTGGGCGACGACATTGCCTACGTGCAGTTCGGCGACGGGTCGTATCGCTGTTTCGACCTCCTCGCCGATCCCACCTGGCGCACCGAATGCACCGACGCCGACCGGGTGCTCGCCGCCGCCCAGGAGCAACTGGTGTGGCGTCAGACCCATCAGCGCCGCGAGCTGACCGACCTCTTATTGAGACCTTCGAGACCGGGTCGCTGGCCGGAGCCCTGGTCGCGCGAGGAGTCACTGCAGACCACGTAGGAGCGCTGAGGGGCGCCTCTAAGGCGCCGTTGGCGTCGGGGTGATCACTGTCGTCCCGTCGCGACACGCGACCACGGATGGCTCGGAGGACGACGAGCCGGTGCTGAACGCAGCGAGTCGTTGACATCTGGTATCAATAGGGGCCGACGCGAACCGCGTCGCGAGAAGATGGGATTAATTCATGAAGCACGCATCTGGGGCGCGACTCGCGCTCGTTTCCGGGGCTGTAGCAACGCTAGTGGTGGCGTCGTGCGCCGTCGCCGGAGCGTCGACCTCGACCAAGGGAAGATATAACGCCAACGCGGCCAAGCTGGTGCCCGCCGTGTACAAGACCGGAACTCTTCAGGTCGCGTCGGACGCGACGTACGCCCCGGACGAGTCAATGAGCGGCTCAAAGGTCGTAGGTTTCGACGCTGACCTGATGTACGCGATCGCGACGACCCTGGGCATCCACGTTAAGGAGAACAACGCCACGTTCTCGGGAATCATTCTCGGCGTTCAGACCAACAAGTATCAGATCGGCAACTCGTCATTCACCGACACCAAGGCTCGTGAGAAGCAGGTGAATTTCGTCGACTACTTCAAGGCCGGCGAAGGCGTGTACGCCAAGTCCAGTTCCACCGTCACGATCAACGGTCTCAAGAGTCTGTGTGGTCTCAAGGTCGCAGTGGAAACCGGCACGGTGGAGCAGACTGATGCCACCAACACGGCCAAGCACTGCGCGTCCAACAAGAAGTTGACCGTCCTTAACTACACGACACAGACCGAGGCCGACTTGGCGGTGTCCACGGGGGCGGCCAACGTTGGTTTCCTCGACAGTCAGATTGCTGGCTACGTCGTGTCGAAGTCGGGTGGCGTCTTCAAATTGGTTGGTAGCGCCATCAACGTCGCGCCGTACGGCATCGCCACCCAGAAGAACGCGAGGGGGCTCGGCTTGGCCAAGGCCATCCAAGCCGCGCTCAAGGTGCTCATTGCCAACGGGACGTATCACGCGATTCTCGCGAAGTGGGGCGTGACGGCGGGCGCCGTGCCGGCGTCCAAGGTCGTTCTCAACGGTGCCATCTCGTAGCCACGTGTAGTAAACACGCGTCATGACGACGAGCGGGGACGGCGCAGTTCAAGTCGTCCCCGTTCGTCACGTCGGACGTTGGGTCGGAGCCGCGTTCGTGCTGTTGGGCATCGCCATGCTCGTTCACACCCTGTTGTCCAAGATCCCCACGGGGGTGCGGCGGTGTAGTTCGACCAGCGGGGTGTCACACTGCCACGCGGTTTTGAAGTGGCGTTTCGGCTGGAACGTCATTGCCAAGTACTTCACGAATCAACAGATCCTGCACGGAATAGTGATCACGCTGGAGTTGACGGTGTTGGCAATGATCATCGGTATCGTGCTCGGCGTTCTCGTGGCCGTCATGCGACTTTCGCAGAACCGACTGCTGTCGGGCACGGCGTGGACGTACACCTGGTTCTTTCGCGGAACCCCGGTGTACGTACAGATCCTGTTCTGGGGTTACATCACATTTCTGTACCCCACCTTCTCGATCGGAGTTCCATTCACCAACTGGGATCTGGTCCATTTCCACGCCATCACGGTGTTCACCACCTTTCGCGCGGGGCTGACCGCACTGAGTCTCAATGAGGCCGCCTACATGTCAGAGATCGCCCGGTCTGGTCTGATCTCGGTCGACGAGGGTCAGGTCGAGGCCGCCAAGTCTCTGGGCATGTCGCGTGGAAAGACCTTGCGTCTCATCGTGTTGCCTCAGGCAATGCGCGTCATCATCCCGCCAACCGGCAATGAGGTGATCTCGATGCTCAAGACGACGTCGCTCGTCGTGGCCATCTCGCTCACGGAACTTCTGGGTGCGGTAACCAATATCTACTCCGCGACGTTCCAAATCATTCCCATGTTGCTAGTGGCCAGCCTGTGGTATCTCGGCATCTCGACGATCCTGTCGATTGGTCAGTTCTATATCGAGCGGTACTTCGCCAAGGGATCCCTGAGAAGCCCACCCCTCACACCGATCCAGCGACTACGCCGAGACGTCCAGGGGATCTGGTCAAAGATGCGCACTCGGCGTGGCGCGGTGGCGACGGGGGCTGTGCCGTGACCGCGATGGTGGAAGCGATCGGCGTCGAGAAATGGTACGCCGGGATCGAGGTTCTCAAGGGAGTCAATCTCGTCGTCAACCGGGGGGAGGTCACGTGCCTGATTGGTCCGTCGGGCTCGGGCAAATCGACCTTTCTCAGGTGCATCAACCACCTGGAGAAGCACGACGCCGGAGAGCTTCGCGTCGACGGACACCTCGTGGGCTACGTCCACCGGGACGGCAAGCTCTACGAACTCAACGACAAGCAGATTTGCGCCGAGCGGGCACAGATTGGGATGGTCTTCCAGAGATTCAATCTCTTCCAGAACCTGACCGTCCTAGATAACGTCACCGTCGGTCAGACAAAGGTCAAGGGTGTGGCTGTCGATGCCGCTCGCACGAAGGCGCGAGAGCTCCTCGAACGAGTTGGCTTGGTAGACAAAGAGGCCGCGTATCCCACCCAGTTGTCGGGCGGCCAGCAGCAGCGTGTGGCCATCGCTCGCGCGCTGGCCATGGAGCCAAAACTCATGCTGTTCGACGAGCCCACCTCGGCGCTGGATCCAGAGCTGGTCGGCGAGGTCCTCGACGTGATGAAGGACCTCGCCCGCAGTGGCATGACCATGATCGTTGTGACACACGAGATGGGATTTGCCCGCGAGGTCGCGGATTCGCTGTATTTCCTGGACCAGGGTGTGATCGAAGAATCGGGCGACCCGCGCCAGGTTCTCAGTGCGCCCTCGTCGGAACGTCTTAAGAGCTTCCTTTCCAAGGTCCTCTAGCAGTCTCGTGCGTCGGAGCGACGCGTCGGTCCGCGCTCACGCGTCTCGTCGCTGGAAGAGGATCATGCCGACGCCCACGATGACGACGACGTAGAGGGCCAGCATCCCGGTTGCCGTCCAGGGTCCGAACGTCTGGTCTGGCGAGGTGGTCGCCGTCATGGCCCGTCCGAGGGCCGACGGTTCGTACCTGGTGAGTGTGTCCTGAAGGCTCTGGGGCAGAAAGAAGATGATGAGTGGGACGAGCAGGACGAGTCCAGTGAACGTGGAGATCGTGGCCGGACTCTGGCGCAGGATCAATCCGAGCCCGAGGCCGACTGCCGCGAGCATCGTCAGGTAGACGCCACCGAGGACCACCGCGCGAAGGTCCGACCCGTTGGCCAGGGTGTCGGTGGACGAAGGGATCATGCCCGAGTAGACCGCCTGTCCGATGAGGAACGCGGCGAAGCATACGACCTCGCTGAGAACGATCATCGTGCCAGTGAGGACGATGAGTTTGGCCGCGATCAGCCGTCGGCGCACGGGCACCGCCGTGAGGGTCGACCGGATGCCCCCGGAGCTGTACTCGCTCGTGATAAAGAGCGAGCCGATCACGCCGACGGCGAACTGGGCCAGCGATATGCCGCCGAGACTGGTCGACACCGGGTCGAACGTCAACTTGTCCAGCGCGGCCATCTGATCCCAGTGGGAGCGAATCAAGGTCGTGATCAAGACGGCCAGACCCACCGTCAAGACGACGAAGATCACCGCTCCCAGGACGGTGGAGCGCACCGAGCGGAACTTGATCCACTCCGAGCGGGTGACGGCCAACAGCGAGATGTCGCTCACGGGTGGCTCTCCAACTTCGCGCCGCCGAATTCGACGGAGTCGGCGGTGAGTTCCATGAACACCTCTTCGAGCGACGCGCGCTGGGGCGTGAGTTCCCAGATAGTGACGCTCGCCGCGTGTGCGGTCTCGCCGACCTCATCGCTGGTCAGCCCGCTCACACTGAGCGCG
>Ga0307372_10002881_pt1 | contig 28088 bp, 21 predicted proteins | sample OX1MG_FD_202533 | JGI IMG/M metagenome (GOLD analysis project Ga0307372, IMG submission 202533) | Soil microbial communities from Risofladan, Vaasa, Finland - OX-1 | ecosystem: Environmental > Terrestrial > Soil > Coastal area > Acid sulfate soil | place: Finland: Risofladan, Vaasa | collected... | reverse complement strand
TTGATGGGGCAGGTGAGTAGTTTCATGGTCGACGGTAGACAGTAGACGGTAGCCAGGGAGATTGCAAATGGCCGGCCCGCCAAAAATGCTTGGATGCCTCAAGAACATCGCTTATAATCGGCGCGGCGCATCTCTAATTCATTAGCGCGTTCAGCATTTTCGAGGAGCTAGGACATGGGCGACGATAAGACGACCGCCGCTCCGCTCCGCGATGCCCAGCCAACGGGCGAACTGCCCGTCGCCTTCGGCCGCTATCAGGTGACAAACCGGCTCGGCGAAGGGGGCTTCGGCATCGTCTACCAAGGACACGACCCCGACCTGCGCCGCGCGGTGGCCATCAAAGTGCCCCGCCGCGGCCGCGTCGCCTCGCCGGCCGACGTGGAAATGTATCTGGCCGAGGCGCAGTTGCTGGCCCGCTTGAACCATCCGGGCATCGTGCCGGTACACGACTGCGGTCGCACCGACGACGGTCTGTGCTACGTCGTCTCGCAGTTCATGCCCGGTGGCGACCTGGCACGGCTCATTGACCGCTGCCGGCCCTCGCCCGACGAGTCGGCCGAATTGGTGGCCCGCATCGCCGACGCCCTGCACCACGCTCATCAGCAGGGCCTGGTGCATCGCGACATCAAGCCGGGCAACATCCTGCTCGACGAGGCCGGGCGTCCGTTGGTGGCCGATTTCGGCCTGGCGTTGACCGACGAGGCGTATGGGCGCGCGGCGGGCATGTTTGGCACGCCGGCCTACATGAGTCCCGAACAGGCCCGCGGCGAAGGGCACCGCGTCGACGCCCGCAGCGATATTTACAGCCTGGGCGTGGTGTTCTACGAACTGCTGACGGGGCGCCGGCCTTATCGCCGCACGCAGACCGACGAGCTTCTGGACGAAATCTCCAGCGGCGACACCCGGCCGCCGCGGCAGCTCGACCACACGCTGCCGGAGGACCTGGAGCGGATCTGCCTGAAGGCCTTGTCGAAGCGCGCGGCCGACCGCTATACCACCGCCTTCGATCTGGCCGAAGACCTGCGGCACTTCCTCACTCGCCGCCAGGGCCGGGGCGAGGGCCATCGACTCGCTCTGCCCGCGGGAGAGGGACGGGGTGAGGGCCCGTTTCTCCCTCTCCCTCTGGGAGAGGGCCGGGGTGAGGGCGGCATGTCTGGCGCACCGACTCCCCCTCCCGCTCCGCCCAAAATCATTCCCAAGGGGCTGCGTTCGTTCGACGCTCACGATGCCGACTTCTTCTTGCAGTTGCTGCCAGGGCCGACCGATCGCGACGGCCTGCCCGAAAGCATCCGCTTTTGGAAGACGCGCATCGAGCAGCTCGACGCCGAGCGGACGTTTTCGGTGGGACTGTTGTATGGCCCCTCGGGCTGCGGAAAAAGTTCGCTGGTCAAAGCCGGCCTCCTGCCGCGTCTCGCGCCGCACGTGCTCACGGTCTTTCTCGAAGCAACGGCCGACGACACCGAGGCCAGGCTGCTGCGCGCCTTGCGAAAGGTTTGTGGTGTAGGCGTCCCGCCCGTCGAATCTTGTGGTGTGGGCGTCCCGCCCGCCCAATTGGTCGAAGCCATCGCCGAACTTCGCCACGGGCGCGGCCTGGCGTCCGGCCAAAAGGTGCTGATCGTGCTCGACCAGTTCGAGCAATGGTTGCACGCCCATCGCGACCCTCCGACGACCGAGTTGGTCCGCGCCTTGCGGCAATGCGACGGCGCGAGTGTCCAATGCCTGGTGATGGTGCGCGACGACTTTTGGCTCTCCGCCTCGCGGTTCATGCAGGGCCTGGAGATTCCGCTGCTGGAGGGCGACAACAGCGCCCTGGTCGATTTATTCGATATGCTGCACGCTCGTCGGGTGCTGGCCCTCTTTGGGGGCGCCTACGGCCGGTTGCGCGACGACTCTGTAGGGAACGGACTCCGTGCCGTTCCGCCTCCTGACGGACTTCGTGCCGTTCCGCAAACCGCGTTAACCGCCGAACAAGACCGGTTCGTCGACCAGGCCGTGGCCGGGCTGGCCGAGGACGGCAAAGTGGTCTCGGTGCGGTTGGCCCTGTTCGCCGAGATGGTGAAAGGCAAGCCGTGGACGCCGGCCACGCTCAGCCAGGTCGGCGGCATTGCCGGCGTCGGCGTGACGTTCCTCGAAGAGACCTTTTCCGCCTCGACCGCGCCCCCGCGACACCGGCTGCACCAGCAGGCGGCCCGCGCGGTGCTCAAAGCGCTGCTGCCCGAAGCGGGCACCGAGATCAAAGGCCACCGCCGTTCGCGCGACGAGCTGCTGGCCGCCTCGGGCTACGCCCGTCGCCCCGCCGACTTCGCCGAACTGATGCGCATTCTCGACTCCGAGCTGCGTCTGGTCACGCCGGCCGACGAAGAGGGGAGGATGGCCTTCCTAGGCCGTCCCGATGAGGGTTCAGGGTTCAGGGTTCAGGCGATGTAGGTCAGGCTTTCCAGGCTGACAACGCCTCACACCAACCCGAAGCGCCAGCGAGGCAGGCCGACGATGCACCAGACAGCCTAGGAAGGCCATCCTCCCCACCCGTGGCGCCCGACGCTTCAATCCAAAATCGAAAATCGAAAATCCAAAATTCCTATCAGCTCACCCACGACTATCTCGTTCCCTCCTTGCGCGACTGGCTGACGCGCAAGCAGCGCGAGACGCGCCGCGGCCGGGCCGAGCTGCGTTTGGCGGAACGGGCCGCCGCCTACGCGGCCAAGCCCGAAGCGCGCTACCTGCCCGGCTGGTGGGAATGGCGCTACTGGACCGCGGCCGAGCGCCGCGTGATGCGGGCGGCCACCCAAAGGCGCCTCACGTCGGCCAGCTTGCTGGTTTTGGCGATAACGCTGACCAGCCTCGCCGGCCACGACCTCTACAGCCGCCTGCAGGCCCGCGCGGCGGTCGATACCCTGGCGCACGCCGACGTGTACAGCTTGAAACCCGTCTTCGAGCAGGTCGATTCCTATCGCCGCTGGGCAACGCCCGCTTTGGCCGCGCTGGCGGCGGGCAATCCCACGTCGCCGGACGAGCGCCGCGCGCAACTCCACGCGCGGCTGGCCTTGGTCTCGCACGATGAGCGACAAGCGCCCGCGCTGCTGGAAGACCTGTTGGCGGGCAACCCGGTCTACGTGCAGGTCATTCGCGATCGGCTGGCGCCCTACCGGCGACGGTTGGAGGGAGAATTGTGGAAACTGCTGCGCGACCCGAGCCAAGAGCCCGCGCGGCGGTTCCGCGCCGGGCTGGCCCTGGCCGCCTACGCCACGGCGTCGGACCAGTGGACGGCGGCCGATTACGCCTTGCTGGCCGAACAACTCGTGGCCGCCAACGCCGAACAGCAACCGCGACTGCGAGAATGCTTGCGGCCGATCGGCGAGCGACTGCTGAGCGACCTGGAACGGATCTTTGCCGATCGGGCCATCGACGAGGGGCGGCAACTGAGCGCCGCCAACGCCTTGGCCGATTTTGCGGGCAAAGACGCGCCGCGGTTGGCGCGGCTGTTGACCGTCGCCGCGCCCGGCCAATTCGGCGTCGTCTATCCGCTGGTGGCCGAGGCGCGCGATGCGGCGGCGCGGCAGTCGCTCGTCGGCGTGGCCGGCGAGACCGCTCCAGCGGACCTGCCACAGGCCCAGCGCGTGGCGTTGGGCCGGCGCCGCGCGGGGGCGGCGATCGCGCTCTTGCGGCAAGGCGAACGGGAGGCCGCCCTGGAAGCTTTGCGCGTCGACGACGACCCCGAATCGCTCACGCAGTTCGTGCATCGCTGCCGCTCGAGGGGCGTTTCGCCCGCCGATCTGTTGGATTGCATCGACCACACCGATCAGGCCCGGCAAGGCATGACCGGCGCCGCTCGGAGGCTCGAAGACCGGGTGCTGTTCGGGCTGCTTTTGGCGCTCGGCGAGTTCGATTCGACCGACCTGCCCGAAGCCAAGCGCGGCCGCCTCATCGCGCAGCTCGCCGATTGGTATGCCCACGACGCCAGTTCTGGCATCCACGGCGCCAGCGGCTGGCTGTTGCGGCATTGGAAGCAGGACAAGCTGGCAGACCGGGTCGATCAAACGCCGACGGCCTACTCGCCTGACCGCGAATGGTTTACGCTCAAGATCGAACCCCACCAAGGCGAAGCGCCAGCGAGGAGCTCCGCACACGAACCCGAAGCGCCAGCGAGGAAGAGCGATGAACCTGCCTCGCTGGCGCTTCGGGTTGGTGTGGCCGCCGGGCCGCCCTTTTACATCACGTTCGTCGTCTTTCCGCCAGGGAAGCAGTTCATCGGCTCGCCGGACGACGAGGCCGAGCGTCAGGGCCCTGAAAAGCGCCACCCGATCGAAATCACGCGTCCGTTCGCGCTGGGCGATCGCGAGATCACCTGGGCGCAGATCAACGCGTTCGATGCGGGGGTCGTGCGCTTTAACCGTCACGACGCCTGGGAAAAGCAGTTCGGCCGGCAGCTTACGCCGGCGGAGCCGGCCTTCGGCGTGAACTGGTTCGAGGCGGCGAGTTACTGCCGCTGGCTGACGCGGCAGGCCGGCATGGCTGATTCCGACCAGTGCTACGGCGACCCCGCCTCGCTGGAGAAAGACGGCGCGGGCAATCCAAGGCAATGGCCGGTTGATCTTGGCAAGCACGGCTTCCGTTTGCCGACCGAAGCCGAGTGGGAAGTGGCCTGCCGCGGTGGCACGAATTCGGCGTATTCTTTCGGCAATGATGCCCAACTGCTGGGGCATTACGGCTGGTTCCAGGACAACTCGGCGCGGTGGTCGCATGTTATAGGCCAGTTGCGGCCCAGTCCCCGTGGCCTGTTCGACATCCACGGCAACTTGTTTGAATGGTGTCACGACTGGTACGGTGAATACGTGGACGATGCCGTTGACGGTCTCGGCGCCCCCGGGGGCTCGAACCGGGTGGTCCGGGGCGGCGGCTGGGACCTCGGCGCCGCGAACTGCCGGTCGGCGGACCGCGGCCTCAACCAGCCCACGAGCCGCGTCAGCAACCTCGGCTTCCGCCTGGCCCTCGTTCCGTTCAGTCCAGAGCAGGCAGTTAGTCAAGCCGGGAGCGAAAGCCGGGCGGCCGAATAGCGCAGCCGCGGAGCGGCGCAGCTACGGTCGCCCAGGCTGAAGCGACCGCGGCGTTCCGGGTTGGTGTCGCCAACGTGATAGAATAGTAATGCCTCTTGAATCGCCGCGGAATGGGAGACCTCTTTGATGCCCGTACACGACTGGACAAAAGTGCCAGCCGGCGTTTTTCACGAGTTCCATCAACACTGGACGGTGCGACTCGAGCTTGCGCTGAACGGCGGCATCCTGCCGCCCGACTACTATGCGATGATCGAACAGGCCTCGTCGGGCCACTTCCCCGACGTTCTCACGTTCCAGGTCGGCCAGACGGCATCGGGCGCCCACGGACACGGGCCGCCGGCCGCGCCGTCCAACGGCGGGGTCCTGACCTTGGCCCAGGCGCCGCCGCGCGTGAGCTATACCGCCACGATCGAATCCGATGCGTATGCCGACAAGACCAACCGGGTCGTCGTGTTCGACGATGCCGACGAGGTGGTGGCGGTGCTCGAGGTCGTTTCTCCCGGCAACAAGTCCATCCGCTACGCCTTCGAAAAGTTTGCCGAGAAGGCGCTGCGTTTCCTCCGAAACGGCATTCACCTGATGGTCATCGACCTGTTTCCGCCCACTTCTCGCGACCCGCGGGGGATGCACGCCGCCATCTGGTCGGAAATGATCGACTACGACTTCCATCTGCCCCCGGAGAGGCCGCTGACGGTGGCCAGCTACTCCGCGGGGGGCCTCAAGCGTGCCTTCGTCGAGGCCATCGGCGTCGGTACACCCTTGCCGGCGATGCCGCTCTTCCTGCACGAAGATCGCTATGTGCAAGCGCCGCTGGAAGCGACCTACCAGACCGCCTTCGACGAGATACCCAGGCGCTGGCGCGATGTGCTCGCCGCACGCGCGGCCGGCAAATAAACGCCGCAATCGAAAATCCAAAACCCAAAATCCAAAATCTCAATGCCCCACCGAGGCGGCCCCTTTTTCGCCGACCAATTCGTATTCGGCAAACCGCGACAGCCGAAACGGCCGGATCAACTCGTGATCCTCGTCGTGGGCCACTGTGTAAGCCATCGTCGTGCCGCAGACGGGCGTGGCCTTGAAGCCCCAGGTGCCCCAGCCGCTGTCGAGATAGAAGCCGCGAACGGGAGTCGTGCCCATGATCGGCGAAAAGTCGGGCGTCATGTCCGACATGCCCGCCCACTGACGGTTCACTTTCACGTCCGACAAGAACGGGAACAGGTCGAGCAGATGGGCCGCCAGCCCTTCCACGAAGTCGAGCGTCGATCGCTCGGAGTGCAGTTCGTAGGGATCGAGTGAGGCCCCCATCACCAACTCGCCCCGCGACGACTGGCTGACGTACAGGTGCAGGTTCGCCGAAACGACGATCTGATCGAGCCACGGTTTGAGCGGTTCGGTCACGCAGGCTTGCAGCGGCTGGATGACCAGCGGCGTGCGCAGACCGACCATTTGCGTGATGCGGGGCGTGTAGCCGGCCACCGCCGACAGCACCCGTCGCGTACGAATGTAGCCGCGGCTGGTGCTCACGCCGACGACCTCGCCTTCGCGCACGTCGATGCCGGTGACTGCCGTCTTCTGGTGGATTTCGACGCCGCGGCGGTCGGCCTCGCGCGCGTAGGCCCAGGCCACCGCGTCGTGGCGGACGATCGCGCCCGGCGGGTGCCACAGCGCGCCCACGATCGGCGTATGGCCGCAATCGAGGTCGATATAGGGGCAAATCCGCTTGACCTCATCAGGCCCGATGACCGTGCTATCGACGCCGAGATGCCGATTGACTTCCGCCCGCCAACGCATGGTGCGCAGCGTGGCGTCGGTGTGGGCCAGCGTGAAATGGCCGCGCTCGGAGTAGAACAGGTTGAAGTCGAGGTCTTGCGACAGCTCGCTGAACAGCCGCAGGCTTTCTTGATAGAAGCGCACGCCTTCGGGCGTGAGGTAATTGGCCCGCACGATGGCCGTGTTTCGCCCGGTATTGCCGCCCCCGATGTAGCCCTTGTCGAGCACGGCGATGCGGGTGATGCCGTAGTCGCGGGCCAGATAGTAGGCGGCGGCCAGCCCGTGCCCGCCCGCGCCGACGATCACCACGTCGTACTCCGGGCGCAGCCGGTCGTGCTGCCGAAACATGCGCGGCTCGGAGTATTCCGGGCACAGGCCCAGGCGCAACAGGCGAAGGGGCATCCGGTTGTCTTGCGGTGGGATTGCGGAGCAGTTGACCCGATCGGTAATGATGGGCCAGGACACAATAAGGTATTCGCTCGCCCCGCCTTTGTCGATGGTTGCCGGTCGCACGAACGGCCAAGCGTCACTGCGGATTCGCTCCGTTGTTCGCCACGCGGTCGCGCGTGGCGTGAAACCATTGCGCGATCAGCCCGCCGCCGACGGCGACCACGCCGCCGAAGAGCACGCTTGCCGCCTTCTTGAACGGATCCTCCAGCGGAAAGAATATTGTTGCCGGAGCATTTCCATTCGTTATCGAGCTCCCGCCGCGTTCCCTGTGAGCGAGGGCAGTATCCACGTCGACCGTGGTACTCCACGAAATCGATCGATAGGTAGACTGGATCAACTCGTGGACCGTCGCGTTGCCATAGAACAAATGGGCGTGTGCGGCGAACGCCCAGCCGAAGATGCAACACCCCACCCAAAACGCCCGCTCTCGCTCCCGCCGATAGATGACACCCACAATCGTCACCGCCAAGAACATCAGCCACGCGACCCACAAGCAGTTGCTCAGCATGCCGGAAGCATATCTCAACGAAACAGTGCCGATGGCCACGAATGCCGCAAACAGCAGCAGCGAACGCAGTGAGAACCGAATCGCGTTCATCCACACCTACCAGTGAAACAAGCTTCCGATGGGGATCCGAAACTGAGAGAGCGGTTCGGGGAAGGTCAACTCGTCGTCGGCGTGCAGAGTTTGCCCCGGCTGATCGGCGTCGAACATCGTGACCGTTTCGACCTGCGGATCGACAACGTACACTGCCAGCACACCCGCGTTCAGATACTCGCTCACTTTTTCCAACAGCTTCGACCAGCGGTCGTAGGGCGAACGTACTTCGAAGACGACTTCCGGCGCCACCGCCGGATAGCCGCGGACCTTGGCGTCTTTGGGCACACGCGAATAGCTATAAAAGGAGACGTCGGGACCTCGAACGGTGTCGGGACCGCGCTCGGTGATCACTCCCGAATCGTTGGTCAGCACATGGCCAAGGTCGTGGTCGTCGACGTAGCGGCCAAACGTCCGGTCAATGCGGCCACAATACTTGCCGTGTTCGAAATAGGGCACGTTCATGCGAACGATTCTCCCGCGCACGAGTTCGGTCGGGTAGCCGGGATCGGGAAGTTCCCCGTACTGCTCCGCCGTCAACAAGATTTCTTCGATGGTGGCCATGCTTTTCAACCTCGGATCCTGCCGTCTGCAATTGTTCTCCGGCCATTATAGCAGGCTCCGCTCTGGCTCTGTAGGGAAGCCCTCCGTGGCTTCCGTGGTGCCGGATTGGAACATCCGCAGCAGGCCGCGGAACGCCACAGAGGCCACAGAGGGCGTTCCCTACAGAGTCGCCGTGCCAGCCCAATTTCCAGGTTTGCCTACTTCACGGTTTCGCAAGGCTTGTTACAATGGAACCGGAGCGAGGCCAGTTTCCAGTATTTCAATGATCAACACGCTCCCGGCATGGCGGCCGTGAGAGAGGCACTCATCGGTCTAGCGGAACAGCACGATGCAGTTGTCGATTAGCAAATTCCTCGACACCGTCGAGCAAAGCGGGCTTGTTGAAAAGTCTCAGCTTGCGCGCTCGCTGGCCGATTTGGAGCGGCAGTCCGGCCCGGAGGCCGCCAACGACAGCCTGATCGTTTCGTCGCACCTGGGCCGCGTCGGCCTGCTCACCGATTGGCAGAGCAAGCGGCTGCTCGAAGGTCGCCACACCGGTTTCTTCCTGGGCAAGTACAAGCTGCTCGACCATCTGGGCACGGGCGGAATGAGCGCCGTCTTTCTGGCCGAGCATGCCGTCATGCGGCGGCGGGTGGCCATCAAGGTGCTGCCCAAGAACCGCGTCAACGATTCGTCGTATCTGGCCCGCTTCCACCGCGAGGCCCGCGCGGTCGCCTCGCTCGACCATCCCAACATCGTGCGGGCCTTCGACGTCGACAACGACGGCGACGTGCATTACCTGGTGATGGAGTATATCGAAGGGTGCGACCTGAAGGGCGTCGTCGACCGCGACGGGCCGCTGGCCTATCGCACCGCCGCCGATTACATCCGCCAGGCGGCCGACGGGCTGGGCCACGCGCACCAGGCCGGACTGGTGCATCGCGACGTGAAGCCCGCCAACCTGCTCGTCGATGGCCGGCAGGTAGTCAAGGTGCTCGACCTGGGTCTGGCCCGCACCTCCGACGACATCGACGCCTCGCTCACCAAAGACCACGACGAGCGGATGCTGGGCACCGTCGACTACCTGGCCCCCGAACAGGCGCTCGACAGTCATCTGGTCGATCCGCGGGCCGACATCTACAGCCTCGGTTGCACGCTCTATTTCGCGCTCACCGGTCATCCGCCGTTTCCTGATGGCACGCTGGCCCAGCGCGTGCTGCTGCACCAGACGAAAGAGCCGGCTGCGATTTCCATCAAGCGTGCCGATGTGCCGGCGGGTCTGGCGGCGATCTGCCGCCGCATGATGGCCAAGTCGGCGGCCGCCCGATACCAGTCAGCCGCCGAGGTCAGCCAGGCCCTGGCGAACTGGATCAATCGCTTTGATGCCGGCGAATCGGACGTGGCCGCCGAGAAACAAGCCGACGACGATCTGAAGCTGGCCCCGCTGGACGACGAGCCGGCACGCGGCCACTTGTCGTCCGCCAAATCGGCCGCGGAATCTTCGACTTCCGGCAAGGGCGACACCACCAAGGTCGAGCGAGCGGCGGCGGCGCTGAATGCCTCCTCGTCGGGCAAGCGGCCCGCGGCGAAGCCCGCCGGTTCCTCGGTCAAAGGACCGCCAGGCAAAGTCCCGCCGGCGGCTGGGCCGACCAGAGGCCCCGGCTCGTCGATCACGGGCCCAGGTTCGTCGACGAGAGCACCCGGCAAATCGGCTGGTGCCGGCGGCAGCTCGCCGCGAGCACCCGGATCGTCGGTCAAAGGTCCGCCCCGCCCGTCCCCGACGCAAACGCAACCAGGGTCGTCGGGATCGAGCGTCAAGGGGCCAGGCAAGTCGGCTGTCCGCAAGCCGCAGCCGAGCGTGCAGCCGCCCGTGATGCCCGAGGTTTCGCCCTTGCCCGAACTCGATCCGCTGGCCAGCCCGCTTCCCTCCGGCGGACTACTCGACGAACTTCTCGCCGATGCAAGCCTGTCGGGGCCGGCACTCTCACAGTCCAACGTGCTCGGCGGTGCGCCTTTGAAGGCCCCCGCGGGCAAGTCCGCAAGAAAGAGCCGCTGGGATTCGCCCTGGTTCTTGATCTTTGTCGGCACGCTGCTTGGCCTCGGTCTTGTGGCGTTGATCGTGGCCTGGCGCATGTTGGCCGGATGATGAAAGAACGCCGGCAATTTGGTCTGTGGTCCAGCCCGATCACGCCCGCCAGCCTGGCCGAAGGGCGACGGCTGGACGGCGTCGCGTGGGACAGCGACGGGCAGACGCTGGTTTGGCTCGAAGGCCGCTCCGGCCGGGGCGTGCTGGTGGCCGCGACCGGCGACGACGCTCCCCGCGATCTGACGGCCGACTTGAGCGTGCGTGCCGAAGTCGGTTACGGCGGCGGCGACTTCACGGTCCACGGCGGTTGGGTCTACTTCGTGGTCCACAAAACCGGGCGGATCTATCGGCAGCCATTGTCGGGCGGCGGCGCGACGGCCATCACGCCCGCCTTCGGCCAAGCGGCCGCGCCGGTGGTTTCGCCCGACGGTCGCTGGCTTGCCTACGTACACCATGACGACCCGCACGACCGGATTGCCGTGGTCGATGCGGCCGGCAAGGGCTGGCCGCAAATTCTCACCGCCGGCCGCGACTTTTACCTGCAGCCGCGGTGGAGCGCCGACGGCAAACAGTTTTCCTGGATCGGCTGGGATCATCCCAACATGCCCTGGGACGGCACGCGGCTTTACCTGGCCGACGTGATCGAGGGCGACGGCCTGCCGCGGCTGAGTAATGTCCGGCAGATTGCGGGCGGCGACGACGTGGCGATCTTTCAGCCGGAGTTTACGCGCGACGGCCGCTTTCTGGTTTACGTTTCCGACGAAACCGGTTGGGGCCGACTGGCGGCGCAGGAGTTGGCGACGGGCCAGGCGCGTTGGCTGACTCCGGAGGGCGTCGAATTCGGCATGCCCGCCTGGGTGCAAGACATGCGCACCTACGCGATCTGCGCCGACGGTCGCACGCTGGTCGCGGCAGGAAACCAAAATGGCCGCCACCGGCTGCAGGTGCTCGACATCGTCGAGACGGGAAAAGCCGACGCGATCGATGATCTTGCGGGCTACGGCGATGTCTCGTCGATTGCCGCCTCGCCGGCCGGCGCCAAGTTCGCTTTCATTGCCAGCGGGCCGAAAACGCCGCCCCGCGTCGTGACGCACGACCTGCAAACGAATCAAACCCACGTGTTGGCCCGCTCGGCCGGCGAGACCGTGCCCGCCGCGTCGCTCGCCGATTGCCAGGCCATCACGTGGGACACGGCGGGCGGCAGCGAGGCGCACGGTCTGCTTTATCGTCCCGCGAGCGAAGAGTTCGAAGGGACCGGCCGGCCGCCGCTGATCGTGCTGATTCACGGCGGGCCGACGTCGCAAGTCCGGGCCGGCTGGCGGGCCGAGGCGCAGTTCTTCGCCACCCGCGGCTACGCCGTGCTGCTGGTCAACTATCGCGGCAGCACCGGCTACGGCCGCGATTACATGCTGCGGCTCCGCGGCAACTGGGGCATTTGCGACGTCGAGGACGCGGTGAGCGGAATGCGACACTTGGCTGACGCCGACGAGATCGACGGCCAGCGGACAGTGATCATGGGCGGCAGCGCCGGCGGTTTTACCGTATTGCAAACGATGGTCGTCGAGCCGGAAGCCTTCACAGCGGGCATCTCGCTGTATGGCGTGGCCAACCAGTTCAGCCTGGCCTCGGACACGCACAAGTTCGAGAGCCGCTATCTCGATTCGATGTTGGGGCCGTTGCCCGAAGCGGCGGCCGTTTATCGCGAGCGTTCGCCCGTGTTTCACGCCGCAAAGATCCGCCGTCCGTTGGCGGTGTTTCAGGGCGGCATCGACACGGTGGTGCCGAAGGACCAGGCCGAGTCGATCGTCGAGGCCCTGCGCCGCAACGGCACTCCGCACATCTACCACGTCTACGACGACGAAGGCCACGGCTGGCGAAAGCGGGAGACGATCGAGCATTTTTATCGGGCGGTGGAGGAGTTTTTGAAACGGCATGTAATCTTCGCGTAGATTCGCCGGGGTTCCTGACGCATGCCCTACAAGATTACGATTACCGAAGTCGCCGACGCGCAGTTCCGTGCGTTGCCGGCACGCGCTCAGCGACTACTGGAAAACGCGGTGCTGACGCGGCTTCAACACCAGCCAAATACGGCTACAAAGGCGATCAAGCGGCTGAGACCGAACCCTTTTGCCGAGTTTGAACTGCGAGCGGGTGATCTTCGAGCGCTGTATAATGTTGAGGGCGATGAAGTCATCATTTTGGTGGTGGGGCGATAGGTCGGAAACAAACTGATTGTCGAAGGAGAAGAATTCCATGTCCATCAAAACGATCTCCTTAAGCCTCCTGGAAGCGAAACTAACGGAGACGCTGACTGAGTGTTGCGAGTCGGGCGAAACGGTGGTCGTCGAGTTGCCCGATCAACGACGGTTGGCAATTCGTGCGCTCGATCCACAGGAAGACGATGAATTGACGGACGAATTGCTGGAGTCGAATCCAAAATTCCGTGCATTGGTCGAGAAATCCAAATTGAGCGCGCGCAAACTGTTTGGGGTGCGGGCTAATGACTAACATGTAGAATCTTGGCCGATAATCGCTGTATCTGTATGACCGAAGCGAACTTCAAAAAGAGCTTGCAGGCTTTCATCCGCCGCCGACCGTTCAAGCCATTCGAGGTGGAACTGGTCAGCGGCGACCGTTTCGTGGTCGAGCATCCAGAGGCACTGGCACATGGCGGAGCAGTGGCGGTCTATATCAGCACCGAGGGTGACGTGAAGCTTTTCGACAGCAGCAGCGTCAGCCAACTCATGGATATTGCCGATCGACAATCGGCGTAAGGTCATTGCCCGGCGGCGGCGGAGTCCGTGGCCGTGGTGGGCGGCAAAAGCTCCAGCTTCAAATTGCGGAAGCGCACTTCGGTCGCCCCGCCGGAATGAAGCTGCAAAGCAAACACGCCGCGCTTGCCGCCGGCGGGATCGTCGAGTTCGACGCAATCCTGGCCGTTGATGCGCGTGATGATCTTGCCGCCTTCCGCCACAATCTCGTATTGGTTCCACTCGCCGGGCTTGACGTGCGCCTCGCCCGATTTGTCCCAGAGCAAGCCGCGGCCGTTCTCTTCGTAAAGCTTGCCCCACCAGCCGGCGCCGACGTCGGCCTGATAACCTTTCACCTCGCCGCCATCCAGCGCCTCGCTGCGGAATTGAATGCCGCTGTTGCCGGCATTGCCGACCAGCTTCACGTCCAACGACAAGTGGAAATCGCCGGCCGCCAGGTCGCTGACGAGAAACTCATTGCGGGCCAGGCCCGTCGTCTTCCCTACGATTTCGCCCTCGTCCACGCTCCACAGTTCTTCGTTGCCTCGCCAGCCGGTCAGGTCGCGGCCGTTGAAAAACAACGAGACGTTCTCGGCCGTCGCCAGCATCGGCGTCTGCGATGGGCTGGACAGATAGGCGACCAGTGAGCGGACCTGGTGGTCGCTGAACGGCTTGAGCTGGTCGTCGGGCATCATCGACTTGGCGCTGAGCTCGCGCTCTTCAATATCGCTCTTGAGCACCGTGACCGTTTCGTTGGCCAAGGCCAGCTCGAGCGAGTCCTGGTTTTCGTTGCGCACGATGCCCGTCAACGTGCGGCCGTCGCTCATCTGGATGACCGTCGCCTGATAATCTTTGCCGATCAGCGCGCTGGGATCGACCAGGTTGCTGACGAGGTAATCGAGATTGGCGCGGTTCGAGCCGGTGATGTCGGGACCGACCTTGCCGCCGACGACAAACAGCGTGTGACATTGCTGGCAGGTTTTAGCGAACAACGCCCGGCCGAGCATCGCGTCAGGCGGCGTGCCGGGCTTGCTCGCCAGCGCCTTGTAATGCTCCATCAGCTTGCGCCGCTCTTCGGGCGTGTCGTTGACCGTGCCCCAAACCTTGTTGATCTCTTCATCGAGCCGCTTGTCTTTCAGGTTGCGAATCTGACGGACCAGTTCGCCCGAAAGATCGGCGCGGGCCACGCGGTTTTCGCCGACCGCCCGCAGCAAGTCCGCGGCATAGTCGCTGCGCGAGACGAGCGTCGCCAGGGCGTCGGGCTTTTCGTCGGCATTCAAGCCCGCGTACATCTTGAGCAGCAGGTTGGCCGTATGCGGATCGGCGAAGGCGGCCAAGGCGCGAATGGCCGGCCGCCGCATCGCGGCGTCGTCGAGCAGGCGGTGCAATATCGGCGGCAGGTTCGCATCGCGCTCTTTGACCAGCGCCGCCAGTGCCTCCTGCCGTGCCGTGTTGCTCGATTTGGCATCGCTCAGCGTCTGCTCCAGCCGGCCGAACGCCCGTTGGTCGCCGAACGTCAGGGCAATGGCGGTGGCCAACGAGGAAATCTGCGCATCGCCTGTTTTCAACAATCGCTCATAAACATCGTTCCAACCGTCCGGCATAGAGAGTTGCCGCTTCCCTTGCAGGCCCACGTTGAATTGCTCCAGCAGTTCTCTTTGCGAGCCAACGTTCTCTACCCCGAGCCGCTTCACCAGAATCGCCAGCGCTTCAGGCGAAGCGAACTGCGCCAGCCGGCGAGCAAGATATTGACGAACCAAGGACACCCGCGCGCGATCGAGCATTGTCGCGGCTTCCGCTGGATTCCACTCGACCAGCGGCTCGGCGGCGTACCAATACATGAGCGGCAAATTGTGGTCGCCGGCGTCCTCGCCATGCGCCACCAAGCCCAGAACGATCGGTGCCCGCTGGTCAAGCGACAACCGGTCGGCCGCCGACGCCAAATACAGCCGCACGATCGGCGACGGATCGCTCTGGGCCAGGCCCGCGAGCTTTGCCAACGTGGCGGGCGAGGGCTTGCGGTCTTCCAAGGCAAGCTGAATGGTCCATCCGCGAACATAAGGGTTGTCATTCGTCAGCCCGCGTAAGATTCGTTCTTCGTTCAGTCCGCCGAATGCGTGTAGGGCCCATAAGCCGCGCAGCCGCCGCGTCGGGTCAGCGTGCTCGAAGGCCATCTTCGCCAGCGTCTCGTGCAGTGCCGGATTGACGCCCCGCTCTTGCAAAAGTCGCCTCGCATGGCGGACATACCAATCGTTTTCGTTCAGCAGCAGCTCGATCAACTCTTCGTCGCTCTTCGCGCGCAGATCGACCTTCACCGGCTTTGCGTTCCGATAGCTGACTTTGAAGATGCGGCCGTTGGTGCGATCGTGCCCGGCGGCGTTGCCGTGATGACACTGATTGGCGTCGTACCAGTCGATCATGAACATTTGCCCGTCGGGGCCGTATTGCAAGTTCAATATCTGCGACCACAGGTCGTTGGCCAGCAAAAAATCGGGAGCGCGGTCGCCGACGTAGCCCGAACCTTTCGCCGCGAGCCGGTCTTCATTCAGCCGGGCGCCGTGGATGTTGTTCATGAAAAGCTGGTTGCGATATTCGGCCGGCCAGCTTCCGCCCAGATAGATCATCGCCCCGGCATGGGCATGCCCACCGCCCGCCGCGTGGGAGCGGTTGTTGCCGGAATGCGGCAAGTCGCCGATCCAGTGCCGGTGCAGGGCGATCGTCTGAATGTCGCTGTAGGTGTAAGGATTGAAGTGCGTGCCGGCCTGCCGCTGATAACGCCCGCCCTGGATCATATGGTAGAGATGCGGAATGACGCAGGCCGTGAGAAACGCCTGGCCCTGATCGTTGAAGTCGACGCCCCAAGGATTGCTCGTGCCGTGGGCGAACACCTCGAAGCGGTGCTTGGTCGGATGATAACGCCACAGCCCGGCGTTGATCGGCGTCCGCTCCGCGTCGGGCGTGCCGGGCTTGCCGACCCGCGAGTGCGTGAACACGCCGTGGCAGCCATACAGCCAACCGTCCGGACCCCAAATAAACGAGTTCAGCGTCTCGTGCGTATCGTGCGATCCCCAGCCGTCGAGCAGCACTTGCGGCTTGGCATCGGGCACGTCGTCGCCATCGCGGTCGGGGATGAACAGGAAGTACGGCGCCATGCCGACCCACACGCCGCCAAAACCCACTTCCAGCCCGCTCACCAGATTCAGCTTGTCGATGAACACCTTGCGGCGGTCGAAATGGCCGTCGCCGTCTTCATCTTCGAAGATCAAGATGCGGTCATGGGCTTCCGCCTCCGGCACGCGATGCGGATAGGAATAGGCCTCGGCCACCCACAGCCGGCCGCGGTCGTCGATGGCCTGGGTGATCGGCTGCACCACGTCCGGCTCGCCGGCAAACAGCGTCACCTTGAACCCGTCGGGCACGGTCATCGCCTTGGCCGCTTCTTCGGGACTCAGCCCCGCGTGGGCAAACACGTCGGGCGGCTGCGCTGCCGGCCTGGTGGGATAGGCGGGCTTGGTGTCGTGAAAACGAAAGTCGTCGAAGTTGATGTGCCCCCAACCGCCGCTGTGCCGATCGACCAGGCGAATGAAAATCTCCTTGCCGACGTAATCGCGCAGATCGACCGTCACCGGCTTGAGGTCCTCGGTGGTTTCGCCGCTGGTCTGATAGACGACCTTGCCCGTGTCTTTGCGAACAAGCTGCACGCACGTTTCCGGGTGGGGTCCGCCGGCCACGAGGAAGCTGCAATAGGGGTGCGTGACCTTGAAGGCGACGCTGGCGAGCGTGCCTTGCGGCGGGTCTTGCCGCCGTTCGTAGGTGCCGATCCAGAACCGGCCGACGTGCTGGCTGCGCATGTCGCCACGTCGGGCAAAGACCGTGTCGCCTTCGACCGGCTGCCCGGCGAACGCCTCGCCTTCGGCTTTCCAGTCGCGGAGCGTGCCGGTTTCGAAGCCGAGGTTGAGCGGTTTGCCGTCGGCGCCGAGGGGCAACACGCCGCCGCGGTCGGGTTCGGCCGCCGCGCCGGCGGAAACCAGGAACACCGCGGCGACGATGAGCGCAAGCGGGCAAAGCACGGGGATACGCATTCTTTTCAAGCTCCAAACGTGGTCAGCATCTTAACTTAGTTTGCCCGGCCGCCAGCGGCAAGCAACCTTGACTTGGAATGTCGGGCGATGCTCAGAAACCGCGGGTCGCCGTTCTGTTCGCGAACAGTCTGTTCGACGACGGTGGTCACGGGTAGTGCCTCGCCAGCGGCCGTGGCCCTGCGTCGGGCGGTGCGTTCTTTCTTGGTTTCACGGTTTTGGCGGCTCCGCGCGAAGCTGGCCATCGACTCATCCCACAGCGTCTCCCAGCGCCGCGCGCAGCGCAGCCGCAGGCTTTGGGCCAGCGGATGTTCGGGGTGGGCGGCGAGCCGGGCATCGACACGCGCGGCGATTTGGGCCACTCGCTGCTGCGACAAGGCGTGTGCCGCGGCCACGTGGGGGGCTGATTTGCTTGTGAAAAATAAAAACCAAGCGCGCCGCCTGGGCCATCTAAGCTGGTAGGGGCCAGCGGCTTAGGGCGACGCGCGAAAACGTCGACGCCGACTTGTACAAGCGCGGAACTCTCTCGCGGCTCCGTAGGGACCGCCCTCTCCCGGCGCGCCGGCATTCCGAGGTCGTGCGGGTTGGCGCCGACCCCGCCGCGCGGAACGCCACGGAGGGCGTTCCCGACAGAGCGTTCCTCGTTCGTGCAAATTTGCACAAACGGGAAAAACCCGAGGGATTTCATCATCTCGTAGTTCCGTCGGGGGGATGCGCGATCAAGGATGAGCGATGAGGGACAGGGCGTCGCGGATCGTCGATTTGACTTCCCGTTTACCGTCTGCTCTCTGCCGTCTCCACTGGTTCTACTCGCCGACTGGCTTGGGCATGCCGGCGCGCCGGGATAGGCATCACGCTCCGCCGTGATGGAACCTTTCGGCCGCGGATCCTGACAGAAGAATTACCTGGCAGAAAAATGGGGAACCGCGGGCGTCGAGCGAGGTGCCCTTGGGTGGCTCACTTTTCTGTCAGGTAATCTTTCCGTCATCCGTCCTTGGAGCGCGGTTCAACCCCGATGGCTCATCGCTCATCTTGCACGGCCATTGGCTTGCATGGCTCTCGCGATGCGCTCGTCCACCGCTTCGCTGATTCCGGTCCCTCGTCTCGCACCCCTCATCTTTATCCACGATTGCCTAATATATATGCACAAAATTAGCCGCATGCGTACAGATTAGGCAGTCGCGCGGATTGCCCCTCCAATTAGGTATGAGATGATAAAAAACGCCGTCTTTGACCGGCTATTGCAAATTTGCAAAAGCCGTGCGCCGAGGTGCCGCGTTGGACCCCGCGCGGCCCCGCTGCTCAATTCTTAGGCACGCCAGCATGGCCGTAAAAGAGGGAAAAACCACGGATAAAACGGATGGGCACGGATCAAGAGTCGGACAGCATCCTATCACGCCGCTGGCTTGGCTTGTTCCAGCCGCGCCGCGCCGCGAAGACCCAAGACCCAAGACCCAAGACCTCCGCCGTATTCTTTCCGCGCCGCGCATGCCTTATACTCTCCTGGGCCGAGCTGCTCTCCGCGCGTCGCGGCTTCCGTCACGACGATCTGGACAAGCTCGCGAAATTCATGACCGGCACGCCGATCCGCGGCGTCGTGTTCATCGAAGCCGAGGCCCTAATGCGGCTCGTCAACGAGAGCATCGGCAAGCGGCGCGAGTTCCGCCTGGCCGACGTCGATCAGCTTCTGTTCGGCAACAAGATCATCGCGGAGTAGTTCCGACTGACGCCCGCCGGACGCGACAGATACAATAGGTTCATTCTTCCACGGTCCCGTTGTCCGCCGTCCTGTCCATGAACGCCCCTCGCCAACTCGATTCGCTCAGCCTGCCGATCGTCGGTCAGGCTCCCGCTGCGCGCCGGGCGACGCGGCCGCTGCCGATGTCGCCAGAGGAGATGCTGGCCCGCGGCTGGAATGAAGTCGATGTCGTGTTCGTCACGGGCGATGCCTACGTCGATCATCCCAGCTTCGCCATGGCCTTGTTGGGACGGCTGTTGGAGGCCGAGGGCTTTCGCGTGGCGATTCTCAGTCAGCCCGACTGGCGGTCGTGCGAGGCCTGGCGGACGTTCGGCAAACCGCGGCTGTTCTTCGCCGTGAGCGCCGGCAACATGGACTCGATGATCAACCACTATACCGCCAACCGCAAAGTGCGCAACGACGACGCCTACAGCCCCGGCGGGCAAATCGGCCGCCGGCCCGATCGGGCCACGCTGGCCTATTGCCAACGGGCACGCGAGGCGTATAAGGGCGTGCCCGTCGTCGCGGGCGGGGTCGAAGCCAGCCTCCGCCGGTTGGCCCATTACGATTACTGGAGCGACAAGGTCCGCCGCTCGATCATCCTCGATTGCAAGGCCGACCTGGTCGTGTTCGGCATGGGCGAGCGGCCGATCGTCGAAATCGCCCATCGGCTCGCCCGCGGCGAGAGCGTGCGCGATTTGCGCGAGCTGCGCGGCGTCGTGTATCGGCTGGGAGCCAGCGAATTGCCCCCCATCGAGAACACGATCAGGCTGCCGAGTTACGAAGAGGTCGCCGCCGACAAACGGGCGTTCGCGCAACTCACCAAGATCGCCCATAACGAAACCAATCCGCACAATGCCCGGCGGCTGGTGCAATATCACGATCGCGAGGCGGTGGTCGTCAATCCGCCGGCCCTGCCGCTGGGCGAAGCCGAGATGGACCGCGTCTACGGCTTGCCTTACACGCGGCGTCCGCATCCCAGTTATAACGACGAGCCGGTTCCGGCTTTTGAGGTGGTGAAAGACTCGGTGCAGATCATGCGCGGCTGCTTCGGCGGCTGCACGTTCTGCTCGATCACGGCCCACGAGGGCCGGATCATCCAGAGCCGCAGCCAGGAATCGGTGCTGGCCGAAGTCCGCGAGATGACCGCCGATCCGAAGTTTTCGGGCGTGGTGAGCGACATCGGCGGCCCCACAGCCAACATGTATCAGATGCGCTGCACGCGGCCGGAGGTCGAGGCCCGCTGCCGCCGCTTGAGCTGCGTTCATCCGACGATCTGCAAGCTGCTGGGCACCGATCATGGGCCGCTCATCGAGCTGATGAAAAAGACCCGCCAAGAGCCGGGCATCAAAAAAGTGTTCGTGGCCTCCGGCATCCGCATGGACCTGGCCCGCCGCAGTCCCGAATACATGCGCGAGCTGGCCACGCACCACGTCGGCGGCTATATGAAAGTCGCCCCGGAACACGTCGACCCCAAAGTGCTCGACCTGATGAAGAAGCCGGGCCAAGAAGACTTTTTGGGCTTCGACCGCGAGTTCAAAAAGGCCTCTCGCGCGGCCGGCAAGAAGCAGTATCTCGTTCCGTACTTCATCGCCAGCCATCCGGGCAGCGATCTCGATTCGATGATCGAGTTGGCGATTTTCCTGAAGCGAAACGGCTATCGGCCCGACCAGGTGCAGGACTTTATTCCCAGCCCGTTCGACATTGCGGCCTGCATGTACCACACGGGCCTCGACCCGTTCACGCAGAAGCCGGTCTACATCGCCAAGCATCTGCGCGACCGCAAGCTGCAGCGGGCCTTGCTGCAGTTCTTCAAGCCGGAGAATTATTTCGAGGTCCGCAAAGCTTTGGAGCAGGCGGGACGGCAAGACCTGATCGGATCGGGCTGCGATTGCCTGATACCGGATAAGCCGCCGAAGGAAGCGCTCGACCGGCGTCGTCGTCGCGCCAACGAAGAAATGGGCGAACAGCGCGAAGGCGACCACATCCGCGGCCGCAAGCAGGGATATCGTCCGCATCGCACGACGCATGGGCGGCGGTCGAGGTAGCGCACTGCTGCAGGCGCGGTGCGCTGCGGGGCGACATTAGTCGCTCCGCTGGACGTGAACCCACCGACAGATGACGCAGCCGAAACTGTCGTGATCGAGATTGCCCCCGGCCTCCAGCACTTCCAGCATGTAGTGGCCCGGATCTAACCGTAATGGAACGCAGCCACCGATGACCGCATAGCCGTCCGCTGAAGAAAGCTCCCGTAACTCTTCGCCCCGAGAAGCTGCATGAAACAACACGACGTCGCCGTGTGATAGCGCAATCGTGCATGGTAGCCGTCGCCAAGGCAAAGCCTCTTTGCGAAGCAGTTCGATGACCATGGCCTCCGAGTCATCATCGCCATAACTCCACCCCACCAATGCGGCGACCGGCTGGTCAGTGAGAACCAGCCAGTTCGCGGTTCCGATATGATCCTGAGCGCCGATTACGAGCCCGAAGCCCGGTCCAACGGTGAGGAGCGCCGCAGGGTGAACTGCTTCGCATGCCCTCTTGTAGTCTGAGCCGACAGAAGATCCACCGCGCCCCGGAACGGCCGTATCGCCTTGCCAGTAGCCAAGCAACTCGCGAGGCAAAACGATTAAAGGGCCGCCGTCGTTGACAAACCAAATCCCGCATATCGACTGTTGAGCCATCGGATTGATCTAGTCGGGTGAGCGAGTGGGCGTTCGACTAAGGGTCGTTCAAATGAGTCTGGACGCCTGCAAGAATGCCGTCAGCGTCTGGTAGGCAAACCTCGGCGTGACCGTCGGCGGTTGCGTCCACCCACGCCCGTGGGCGAGCCAGTGCCGGTAGGTGCGTATGTTGCCGACCTGGGCGACCAACGGCTGGCCAGCCGCCGAAACGAACAAGTTCGCCAGATCATCCATCCGTATGCGATCGCAACTTTCCGAGAACAAGCCGGCGAGCGCGACGCCGAAGTCCTGTGTCGGGTGTTGCGCTCCGTGAAGGTGATACGCCTGCTGCACGACGTGCTGCCGCAAAATCGCCTCGAAACTCGCGTACAGAGACAAAACCGCCGAGTCATCGATCTCTGCCTGTGCAGTATCAATCAAGTCAAGGCACTGCTGATCCGTCATACCGCGGAAAAGCGTATTTGAAAACGCCCTGGCGCGGTCAATTCCAGCAACCTTCACGCAACGTGTTACAACCTTAAGGGCCGCCCCGGCCGTTTGGTGTGCATCCCAGATTGGTTCGAGCGGATTAGGCATCACCGATGCTATTCAGAATCCGGTCCCGGAAGACGGTCAGGTCGAGATGCAGCAGTTCTCCGCCAGCCTCGTCGTCCCATGCCCAGCCCTCCGCGACCCCCGGAAACATGGGAGGCCCATAGAGTTCCTCCGGCGCTCCGCCGTTTCCCTCCATGAATCGAAAGCCGAGCGCCGGTGCATCGGCTCGCACCCACACCAAGATTTCACGCCCCAACCAACCATGCACGTCGACCCGCCCTTCCGCTCCGACCATGTAGCGCCCGCGCGGAATGAGGCTCAGCGAATGCCGAGCTGGTCGCGTGATTTCCAGGCGCTTCGCCTTGTAGGCTCCCGTTGCTTGCTCCGCGAGCTCGATTTCGGATTCAGAAAACCGAGCACTTGGTTCCAACGCCGCCATCCAATTCCGCACGTCGGCGTACAACTGATCGATGCGGTTCAAATACGTCTGGACGTTCGCCATCGCAATTGCTTGTACTGCCATTAACCACCTCTCTGATTGAGATTCCAGCCCAAGACGACGACGCCGTCAGGTTAGCCCGCCTGCCTAGCGCGCGTCATATCCGCCTGCTTGAGGCACGCCTAAAATATAGGTGGTAAATCCTCAGACGAACAGGCGGAGGTGGACCGTGAATGCGACGTCCTTCTTTCACAAGATTCTTGTTCCGATTGATTTCTCCGAGACGGCGTCCGTCGCTTTGGCCCAAGCCGTGACAATGGCGAAGCGCCTCGGCGCGGCGGTCACGGTGATGCACGTCATTCCGCAGGTGGAAGGCTCGGCCGCTTTTTCGCCGGGGCCGGATGCAATCATGGCCGCATGGCAGCCGTCGGAGGGCGTCGCCGAAATCGAAGAGCAATTGCAGGCCACCGCCGAGCAGCACTTGCGCGAGGCCGTGGAGCCCTATCGCGGCCAAGGCGTCGAGATCAGTTGCCAGACGCTGTGGGGGACGCCTTTCATCGAGATCATCCATGCCGTCCTCGAGGAAGGGCACGACCTGGTGATGGTGGGCACGCGGGGCCGCTCGGCCATTTCCAGGATGTTGGTCGGCAGCACCTCGTCGAAGCTGGTCCGCAAGTGTCCTTGCCCGGTGTGGGTCGTCAAGCCGGAGGCAAAAAGCACGCTGGACGCCATCTTGGCGCCGATCGACTTCTCGGATGTGGGCCACGAGTCGTTGCGGCTGGCCGCGGCCCTGGCCGCGCAGTTTCATGCCGAGCTGCACGTGCTGCACGTTTTCGCGCCGGAACATTCGTACTATCTCGATTTCATGCCCGAAGACGATCTCGACCTGGCCCGCCAGCGGGGGCGTCACGAGTCGGTCGCGCGACTGCAAACGTTTGTGAAAGAGTCGGCCCTGCCGGTCGAACCGGCGCTGCACGCGGAGTGGGGCGAAGTCGTGCCCCGCACGCTGGCCACAGCCGAGCAGATCGACGCGGGTTTGATCGTGATGGGCACGTTGGGCCGTGCGGGCGTGGCCGGGCTATTGATTGGCAACACGGCCGAAAACATCTTGCACACCAGCCAGCGGCCGCTGCTGGCGGTGAAGCCCCTGGGTTACGTTTCGCCCGTCGTGCCAAGATTTGCCGCCGTCGAGGTGTGAGGCCAATGAAAAGTGGCGGCTGATGGGCGGCGGCTGGGACAGAGCTTGGCAAAGGTTGACGCCGATCCCTCCAAACCGCGATGCGGCCAAGCGATGCCCCGGTTCGACGCGCCGGGGCATCGCCATCGTAACGTGCGGTCAGCGAGCTTGCGAGCGCCGGCCCACCGATTGGAGAGGGAGCGACAGAGAGAGGGAGCGAGGGAGAGAAATTACAGCGCAACGCGCCTCGCCATGCTCTCCCTCTCTCCTTCCCTCCCTCTCTCCCTCGTTGTTGGTGGGCCGGCGCTCGCAAGCTCGCTGGTCCCACCCTACCTTGAGCGAACAGCGCAAGCTCGTTCCGACACGGTAAGCCAACTATTCTAAAGCGCGTGGCAAGCTCCACAAGTCCCGGCGATCGTTTCTCGACGAAGACCGTGACGCGTGTTCTCACTTCTCGTCGCGGGTGAGGTGGTAGATGTGGATCGTCGTTCCCACCACGGCGACCGGTTCGAGGCGGCGGAAATAGGCAAAGCGGCCACCCCTGCCCCACAATTCTCCGAGGCTCAAGGCATACCAGCCACCGGGAGGCTGGTTTTCGCCCGGCTGACCATCGCAAACGTCGGCGGCCGGCAAGCAGTCAATTCCAAGGTCGGCGGGTTCGAAGCTGGCATAGCACGCCACTCGCAAGGGTCGCGTCTCCGGGTGGCGTTTCGACCATTCGCGCAAGTACACGAGATCCTGGCCCCAATCGAGGTTGCTGTCGAGGAGCGGCGGCGGAGCGGTTCTCGGCCAGCGGCACAATTCATTGAAGTACGAGAGGTGATGCGGATGGTTATAAAGCGTCGCCGCGACGGACCACGCCAGCGCGAACGCGGCAAGCCAGGCGATACGGCGGCGCCCGACTGCGAAGCCGCGCGCCGATTTGGCGGCCCAGATGAAGAGGAACGGCAAGGCGGGCAAAACGTATCGCACCTGGCTGTTCAACCCGGTGTGGCCGCATGCCACTGCCAGCAGCACCAATGCCGGAAACAGCAGCACGAATTCATCGCGGGCGCCGCCGCGCCGCACAAGGCGGTCAACCGCGGCCAGGATCAATACGCACAAGGTTCCCAGCGGCAGCTTGATCGCCAGGCCGTATAAGTATGCGTACCAGGGCGCCGACTCGCGCCAAGCGCCGCGGAAGAACGTCGGCATGGCGGCTTCGAAGTCGCGCCGCTGCACGTCGATGCCGAGCACGTAATCGCCCGGCAGTGGAATGCGCGCCGACTTCAGCCAGGTGCCCGCGAAACGGTTATGGCGGCCGTAATCGCGCTCGTCGCGGCCTTCCTCCGAACCCTTGAACAGACGGCTGACGAAACGCTGATCGCCAAGGCGCCCACACGAGCCGCTGAATCCATAGCCGACGTTGATGACGAACACGGCCAGCGATAACATTGCTGCGAGCTGCGCCGCCGTCGAAACCGGCCGCTGAAACGTCGCAATCATCGCGGCGTCGGTTGGGCTTTTGCCGGCGGCCCGCAACCCGCTGAAAGACCGGATCGCTGCTACAATCAGGGCGGTCAGCGGCCAGGCCGCGAACAGAATCAGCCAGGTGAACTTGGTCAACTCCGCCAGGCCCAGTCCCCCACCGGCCGCGAGAGCCCAAGACCACGTCGGCTCGCCCAGCCAGCGCCAAAACAGATAGCATGCGGCGACGCCCATGCTGGCGGCCGCCACATCCGGCGTGACGAGCGCTCCGTGCCCCAATACGATTGGGCAAAAACACCAAAGCGCCGTCGCAACCAATCCCGGCGTGCCGCCGTAGAGCTCGCTCCCCAGCAATAGCAGATGTAAGCGCCGACGAGGCAAAAAGGGATGCAAGCCATTCGCGCCAGAATCATGAGCCTCAGCGTTCGCGGACCATTGGCCGCGACAAAGTCTCTGCCGACGGCAAACTCCGCTCGCGAATTGGACGACGTGCTGAACGACGACCAGTCGTCTCTTGTGCCGGCCAGAAGAACTGGCAGCGCCGCAACCATGCGGACCAGCGGTGGGTTGACGCGATAGAGGCTGAAGTCGGCGAACCGCCAATGGCTGTTGCCCGCGGCAAGATGGGCGGGCTCCGGTCGCGTCGGGCCCTCGCTTGTCGCCGCCCCGATAAGAAGCACCAAGTGCATACCGCACAATATCGCAAGAACGCATCTGTGCGACACGGACACGCTCATGGCGCTTTTCCCTGCTCGTTCCACGCCCGCGCCTTTTTCTGGTGCCCCACGCGGGCCTCCGTCGTCGCCTACCCCCGCCTGCCGGCGCGGCGTGTCAGCATTCGCAGACCTACAACGAGTGCCACCGCCGCCAGCAGTATGACGTTAACTATAAAAAACCACTTTGTCAGGCCCGCCACCGGAGGCGGCGGCTGTTCGCGGGTTCTGCTAGGCAGTTCTCCAACTATTGGTGAATTCGGCGCTCCTATGACACGTTCCACCACAGGCCGCTGCCCACGCCAGTCGACAACGAGGCAGCCTTCGGGCGGATTGAGTGAATCGACCTCAAACAATGCGTCGGGCAGTAGCTCATTGACGGACTCCCACTCAAACTTGTGCTCAAACCGGCTCGACATGCGATGGGCAGCATCGCGGTTCGGATCGTCGGGGCCGTCCGAAATACGGAACGTCTCGGGCACCCAGACGCCCGATACCTCGGCCCATGTCGCTTCGCTTTTGCAATAAGGCTCTCCCCACGGCTCCGTGGGCGGCACTCCGTAAGGATGCTCCCGTAGTTCAAGCCTGATTGGGCTAAAGCCTTTGGCGCGATCGATCCATAGCGTGCGGCGGTGATGCGGAAAAGAATCGCCGGTACCAATGGTCCACTGAACGCGGAAAACACCGTTCCCCTCGTCAACTAGCTCGTCGGCCGCGTACCTATTAAAGCTCTCGAAAATCTCTTCAAATGTGTTCTGGCGGTGGTAACTCTGCAAGTAAAGCAGGCCGACTGCGCGGACGTCGAACGCGGAGCATATCGGGCGACTTGCATCCTCAGCGTTAATCGCGATCTTGTTTCCGCCGGTCATATACTGCACGCTAAGGCCGGGACGTCGGTAGTAGATCCTATTCGTCACCAGATCTTCGGTTGGCGTAACACCGATTCGAGGCATGCTCGGCTTGTCGCCAGGTTTGGCCTCCGTCGGCACAAACGATCGGCGTGGCTCCGCGCGTTCGTAGCGCAGCAGCAGCGCGTCGTAGTCAAACGCGTAGAATTGTGTGACCTCGCCGCGCAGCGGCTCCTGCCTGTAGGCATGCTCGAATTTGGAACCGCGGATGCGCACAATACCTTGCCGAAGGCGTTCACGGCCGTCGCGCAATCCCGTCATTAGAAACTTGACTCGCTCGGTGCGATCCCGCGAATCCGCCCTGGCTGGCCGCGCAGACAGGCAAACGGCGAGACACACACACACTACTAGTACTAGTCGCCTGCGGCGGCTGCAAACCATTTTCGTCTCTCCCGATCAATCCAGCGTGGGGGCCAATGTAAAGAAAATGCCGTTCGCGCGCGCGACAGCAAGAGTACGTTTGTCCAACCGTTGGAGGCGTGCAATGCCAATGTTGCATGTTGGCGAGAACCCATCGGGGTCGAACGTATTCATGGTATAGGGGGTAACGGTTCCGTTGTTGGCACACATCATCGCTATGCCAAGCGGGTCGGGTTGGCAACTGGTGCTTGTCGCGGTTGGCGGGGTCTGGTTGCAAGCATAAAAGTTGCCGCACAAAAAGGGAGGCGCCGGATCCCAATCTGTATTGCCCGGAAAAATATCGTCAAATGCGGTTAGCATGCTCTGCATGTTCCCGTCAAGCGAGTAAACCTGTGAAACGCCGCACCAGTAGCCCATTGTATCGCTACCGTCGTCGATCGGTGCAACGTCACAAGGCGATGCCGGGCATCCGCCTTCAACGGCGCCAAAATTAGGGCAGTTACCAGTGTCCCACGAATAGCATGCGCCACCGCGGATGGCTTCAGCACGGCTGCGCCCGATTAAATGCGCCGATGGTTTCGCGTTCGATAATAGGATCGCCACCACACTTAAAACCTATCTTCCGCAGGTCGCGCCGGGGATTTCGGCGGGGTTTCCGCGGTCGAGCGGGCCACTTCGCGCGGCCGCGCGCCCAGGCGATCCCGGCTGAGTCGGCAACCGTTCGCCGAACACCCGCTCGCT
>Ga0307372_10002878_pt1 | contig 28107 bp, 25 predicted proteins | sample OX1MG_FD_202533 | JGI IMG/M metagenome (GOLD analysis project Ga0307372, IMG submission 202533) | Soil microbial communities from Risofladan, Vaasa, Finland - OX-1 | ecosystem: Environmental > Terrestrial > Soil > Coastal area > Acid sulfate soil | place: Finland: Risofladan, Vaasa | collected... | reverse complement strand
GACCGCCGACAGCGGCTCGTCCAACTCCGGATCGACCAGGAGCACCCGGGCCCCCGAGTGCTCGACGATGTAGGCCACCTCCTCGGCGTTGAGGCGGAAGTTGATCGGCACCAGCACCCGCCCGTAGCCGCTGACCCCGAAGAAGGAAGCCAGGAAGCGGGCCGAATTGGGACTGACCAAGGCCACCCGCTCGCCCGGCTCGACCTCCATGCGGTCCAGGGCGATGGCCATCCCCCGGGCCCGGGCGGCCAGTTGCGAGTAGGTGAGCCGGTCCCACCCGCCGGGCCCGCCGGGTTCATCGACCACAGCCCGCCGGTCCCCGTAGGCCAGTTCGGCCCTCTCCAGGAAGTCACCTATGCACAGCGGTACTCGCAAAACATCCCCCTTTTGGCTCTGTTCAACTTAGGCCGCACGCGTCAGCATTGCGCCATGGGGCAGAAGGCCGGGGCGCGGCTGGTCATCGGCCGCGCCGAGGGCGGGTGGGTCATGACCCGTCCCGAGCATGGCCTGCTCGTCCTGGGTCCACCCCGCTCAGGCAAGACGCGGGGCGTGGTCGCACCCAATGTGCTGGCCGCTTCCGGCCCGGTGGTATCCACCTCGACCAAGACGGACGTCCTCGCCCTCACCCTGGACCAGCGCAGGACCAAAGGCCGCTGCTGGCTCTATGACCCCACCGGCACTGTCGAGCCTCCACCGGGGGTGGAGCCGCTGCGTTGGTCGCTGGTGGACGCCGCCGCCGACTGGGACGACGCCGTCCGGGCCACATCCACCCTGGTCGGGACGGTCCGGGACCGGGGCGGCGACGCCGTGCACTGGGCCGAAAGGGCGGAGGCCCTGCTCGCCCCGGTCCTCCACGCCGCCGCCCTGTCCAAAGCCGGGATGGCCTCGGTGGTCGAGTCCGTCCACCGCCGACGGGTGGAGCCGGCCCGCAGCGTTCTGGAGGCAGTCGGAGCGAGCCAGGCCCTCGACCTTCTCATGGGGGTGGCGGCCACCGAGGAGCGGGAGCAGAGCGGGATCTGGTCCACGGCATCCGGCGCCCTGGCCGGCTACCGGACCACCGCCGCCCTCCGGACGACGGAGGCGCCCAACTTCGATCCGGTCACCTTCGTCGGCTCCGGGGACACCGTCTATATCTGTGCCCCGGGACAACACCAGAAAGAGGTAGCGCCACTGGTGGCCGGGCTGGTCGACCAGATCCGGGCCGCCCGCTACGGGCTGGAGTCGGGCTCCCACGTGTTGCTGGCTCTGGACGAGGCGTCCAACATCGCTCCCTTGCCCGAGCTGCCGGCCCTGGTCAGCGAAGGGGGCGGACAGGGAGTCCTGACCCTGGCCTGTTTCCAGGACCTCTCACAGGCCCGGGCCCGCTGGGGAAGGGCCGCCGACGGGTTCATGACCACGTTCGGGGCCAAGCTCGTCCTGCCCGGGGTGGCCGACGGGGCGACGCTCGAGGCCCTGTCCCGCCTGTGTGGCGAGCAGGAGGTGAGAGTGGCCTCCACCAGCCGGAGCGGCCTGCGCCGGTCCCGGAGCTGGTCCACCCGGCGCCAGGCCCGCCTCACGCCGGAGGAGATACGGAGGGGTCGGCCCGGAGCCGCCCTGCTGGTGGATACCGACGCCCGGGCCGGCTGGGTGGCCTTGGCTACCCCGCCCCGGGCTCGGGAGGCTGGAGTCAGGCCCGCTCCAGGCCGCGATCGAGGCGCTGGCGGCCCAGCTGCGGAGCGGCGGCGCTGAGTTCCTGCTCACGGCGGTCGAGGTGGGCGGCCGCCGCCCACACCCGGTCCGGGCCGACTGTGTCCTTTGCGGCCCGGTCCGGGCCGACTGTGTAATACGTGACCGAGCCGGGGGGGCGACGGCCGGCGGGGGGAGGCGGGCCGAGCACCAGGAGGCTGGTGGCTCCTGATCGCCAGGCCTGGTAGGGCGTCCGGGCGTAGGCGTAGCGCAGGTCGAGGTCGGCAGGCAGCGCCGGATCCAATCGGTCCCCGCTATCGAGCCTGATCCCATCGGCCGCGGCGGTCATGAGCGTCCCCGGACGCAGGCCCAGCCGTCGGGCTGTCGGGCCGGCCCCTCCCACCACCAGCCGCTCTCCGGCCCGGGCCAGGGGTCGAGCCGGGACGCCGAGGCGCTCCCCGAGTTCACCCTGCTGGACCAGCAGCCGCCGGGCCCGACGATTGAGATCGTCCACATCCGCCCGGCGACTGGCGACCATGGCCGCCGCCGGCCCTTCGCTCAGCCAGTCGGCCACCAGGCGATCGCGGGCCGCCTCGGGAGTCGGGGCCATGACCAGCCAGGGCGACAGGCGCCCGGCGGCCATCTCAACCTGCTTCGGCTCCAGCTCAAGGGGTACGGGGGTCCGGCTCAGGACCCGGGCGCCCACGGCTGCCTCGGCTGACCTCCAGGCGCCGGCCCGGTCCACGTCCCGGAGCGGGCCCGGATCACCCACCAGGACCAGCTTGGCCCCCGACCGGTCGGTCGATTCGGCCAGGCGGGCCAGGACCGGCGCCGGTGTCGACTCGGCTCCCAGCACCACGATGACCGTGTCGGGCATCGGCCGTCGGAGCCGGGCGAGACCTTCATCGAGCCTCCCGGTGTCGGTGATTGGCAGGCCGGCCGCCTCAACCCGGGCTCGGGTAGCCGCATCCGGGGCCGCCACCACCACCCGGTGGCCGACTGAGGTCCACGCCCGGTGAGCGGCGACCAGGACGCCGTCGAGCCGGGCGCCGGGTCCCCCCGCCACCAACTCGACACCCGCTCCGCTGGCGGTGAGCGCGGCCACCACGCCGGCCGCTTCCTCATCCAGGCCCCGGGTGAAGGAGGAGGCGGGGGCTGTGGCGAAGCCAGCGTCGATTCGCCGTAGGGCCACCCGGGCCAGGGCCTCCTCGGCCCGGGCCGCGGTCGGCGTCCGCCACCGGGCCTCCTCGGTCGGGATGGGCACGGTGATGCCCCCTCGCCTCATCACGTCCCGACGGCGAAGGGGCGCCCGCTCGGTGATCCTCTCCGTCCCCGGTGAGGCCAGGATGCGGTCTGCCTTGGCCTCGATCCAGCCGAGGGGGGCTCCGTGGCGGACCGCAGCGCTCAGAGCCTCGAGCAGATCGGCCCGGGAGAAGCTGGACATGCCGTCGAGACCCAGGTCGGCGGGAGCCGGCGCGGTCAGGGCCGGCGCGGTCGGGGCGGGCGTCGGGCGAGCCGGCGGGCCGGCGGTGCCCATCGAGTACAGCCGACGGACGTCGGCCGGGGCCGGTCCCCCAAAGCTGGCCGGCATAAGACCCACCTCCTCCGCCCGCCGCCTCCACGCCGGCGCCATGACCGTGGCGGAGTGCGACCCGTCCCGCTCGGGCCGATCGACCAGGGCGGCCAAGCGGGCTGACGCCGAACTGGTTCCGTGATGGCGGGCCATGCCCTCCTCCACCTGGGCCCGCCGTTGGGAGAAGAGGTCCCGCAGCTCAGGGCTGATGGTGCTGAGCTGAGCCACCCCGTAGCGCACGTCGCCCCAGCCCAGGCCGAGACTCCGGGAGATCTGATGGCGCAGGTCGGCCTGGTACAGATACCCGGCCGTGCGGGCCTGGGCCACCAGGACCAGGCCATCCAGGGCGCCCCACCGACCCGGGCCGACCGGTCCGGCCAGGTTCACGACCAACAGGTGGGTGTGCAGGTGCGGGTCCCCGGCCCGGCTGGTGCGATGAACGAAGGCGGCCCCGACCATCCCAGCGGTAGGCATCCCCCCCCCGGCCCGGCAGGCGTGGGTCTCCAGGTAGCCGACAGTGGCGGTCAGCGAGGCGTCCCTCGCTGCCACCACGGCCGTGGCCGTCTCCGGGGATCCGAGTGCCCAGGTCACCGACACCGATTTCGGATCGCTCACGGTGAGGTCGTAGGCCCGGATCGAGCTGGCCCTGCGCAGGGCCCTCCCCTCCGTCGGGTGGGTGAGCTCCAGGACGGATCTCAGGTCGGCGGCCTCGACAGGGCCTCGAAGGCCGAGGGCGGCGGCGCCCGCTCCCACCCAGCGGCCCGGCGCCTCCCATCCGGCCGCCACCGGATCCAGGTAGTAGCGCTCAGTCCCCAGCCCAAGCCTGATAACCCTTATCATTAGTTTTCATAGTTTTTCATGCTCGACATCGGAGATCCAGGGGATCCGCCTGGCTGTGACAGGCCCGTCGTACCCTGAGCTCCGTGACCGCCGCCTACGGGCTCGACATCGAGACGGACACTTCCAAAGGCGGACTCGACCCCCGGACCAGCCCGGTCCTGGCCGTGGCCCTGGCTTCAGATTCGGGGGTGACCGTGATCCGCGGGCCCGAAACCCGGATACTCCGGGAGGTCGATTTGATCCTCGGACTACTGGCCCCCGGCGTGATCGTGACCTGGAACGGTTCGGGCTTCGACCTCCCCTTCCTGGCCGACCGGGCCCGCCGCCATGGACTCCGGCTCGGGCTGCGCCTGAGCCTGGACCCCGGCATCGCCCGCTTCCACGCTCCCCTGCCCGGCCATGCCGGCTTCTACCGCGCCTCGTGGCACCGACACGACCACCTCGACGCCTATCTCGCCTATCGGGCCCTGGCCGGGGAGAATGAGGGTTCCCTGGCCCTCAAAGCGGTGGCCGCCCGCCGGGGCCTGGCCGCCATCGAGGTGGACCGCAGCCGGATCCACCAGCTCTCGCCCGAGGACCTGGCCAGCTATGTCGCCAGCGATGCCCGCCTGGCCCTGGCCCTGGCCCGGGCCCGTTGGGATGAGGCGGTGGCCTTCCTCGACCGGCGGCTGAGACGGGCGGACAGAGACGGCCTAGCCGTAGCCGGCTAGCACTGAGCTGGCGGCCCGGACCCCGGCGCCAACCAGCTCGCGGGGTTCGAGAACCTCGGAACCAGCTCCGGCCCGCAGCAGGAGTCGGGCCAGCCAGGCTTCACCACCGACGGGCAGGACCACCCGCAATCTGCCGTCGGCCTCCTCGCTGACGCTCACCGTCGGAAGGGATTCCAGCAGGGCGGCGGCGGTTGAGGGCAGCACCACGGTGGCCGTCTGGGTCTCCGGGCCGGGCGCCACCACGGTGACAGGCGGCCCACCCTCGGGCCGGACGAAGCTCTCCCCGGTCACTTCGGCTGCCTCGATGCGGTCGACCCGGAAGTGACGCAGGGCCCCGGAACGGTGGCACCAGGCATCCAGATACCAGAAGCCCCCGCTGGAGAACACGTGATATGGATCAACCACCCGGTCGCTGGCCTCGTCGCGAGAAGCCGAATAGTACGTGATCCGCAACTGGTCCGACCCGTCGGTGCCCCGTCGCACCAACTCCAGAAGGGGCGGGTCGTCCAGCGAGATGCTTACGCTCTCCCGGTGGCCGAGTACCGCCTCCAACTTGGCCAAGGCGCTGGCCAGGACGCCATCGGGGTCCGAGCCCGGGACGGCCAGGATGGCCCGAGCCGAGGCGGCCAAGGTGAAGCCCTCGGCCGGGCTCAGACGACGGGGCCGGGAGAGCTCGGGGCCGAGGTCGGCCTGAACCTCGTCCTCGTCCACCATCAGCTCCATCAGCTGATCGGGGGAATAGGGGGGCAGGCCGCAGCAAGCGGCCAGCTCGAGTTCGGAGACGACCTCGGCCTCGGTCATCCCGAAACGGGCGGCCACCTCGGCTATGCGGGCCGTGCCCGCTCCGCGGCGGCTGAGCCAGGCCAGGACGGCCAGCAAGCGGCGCAGGCGCGCCTCGACCGTCAACTGCGGGCTCACTTTGTGCCCAGGGCCTGGAGCCATGCGACCACCTCGGCCCGCAGCGACTCCGGAGAGAGCACCACGGCGTGGTCGAGCAGGCCGAAGAGCCAGGAGCGAAAGGCATCCACGTTGACCACCGACAGTTCGACTTCCACCGACCCGTCGTCGTTCCTGACCACCACCGCCGTGGACCCGAGCTCGGCTTCGACCATGCCGGCATGGACCGGGTCCACCCGCACCCGGGCGGTCACGGCCTGGCCCTCCCCGATGAGCCAGGCGTCCTCAGGGAAGGCGGCGGCCGGATCGAAGTCGGCGGGAGGCTCGAAGCCCTGACCCTCGAGGATCACGGGCATGGCCTCGATCCGGTCGATGCGGAACGACCGCACGGCCTGGCGGTCCCGGTCCTGGCCGGCCACGTACCAGAAGCCGCGGCGGAAGAGCAGCCCGTAGGGCTCGATGGTCCGGGTGGCGCCACGGTGGCGAAAGCTGACCGCCAGTCGGGCCCGGATGGCCTCGTGCAGAACGGGTAAGGCCGGAGCCGAAGGCAGGGCGGCCAGCGGGGTGGTCTGGACCGAGCGGAGCGACTCAGCTACCCCCAGCTTCCACGCCGCTCCCTGGCCGACCTGGTCGTCCATCAACACCCCGGCCAGGGCCAGGTTCAGCGCCTGCTGCTCTTCGAGGGTCAGCCCCAGGTCGGGTAGGTAGTACTCCCCGGGATCAACCCGGTAGCCCGACACGTCCCGGCCCGGGACTTCCTCCACGCAGACGTTGACCCCCTGCTCGCGCAACAGGCGCTTGTCCCGTTCGAAGGCCTGGCGATAGGCGTCGTGACCTTCGGGATAGCCGCCCACGGTGTGAACGATGTGCTCGAGGGTGAGGGGAACCTTGGCGTCGAGGAGGACCAGCAGGAGGTTGGTGACCCGCTCGACGCGGTCGACCTTCTGTACCGGCTCCATAGCCGACGAGAGTACCGACGAGCCGGTGCCGCAGGTACCCCCAAAACAACGGGTCCGTCCAGGGGACTCAGATGCTGTGGCGGAAAGCCAGGGGAAGGCGGTTGAGCAGAAGGGTGCCGAGCACCTTGGTCCCGGCCTGGTTCACCGCCACCACAGCAAATCGACCCCCATGGTTCACCAGCGGGTGGGACACGTGGGCCGGGAGGAAGGTCCCCTGGTAGGCCACCATGCAGAGCTTGGTGGTTCCGAGCGTCGCCACGGCCGGGACCCGGCGGCGCAGCCGGCTGGCGTCAACCAGGCGCACGCCCAGTAAGGAGCCCTGGCCATGGACGGCGGCGGCGGCCGCGGGCAGCGCATGGAAGCACGGGCTCGACGTGGTGCCCAGCGATGCTCCCCGGGCCGAGCAACCGGCCAGGGAGACGGCCAGGAGGCCGGCAGCCACCAGACGGCGGCCTGGGCTCACCGGCCACCGGGTCATCCACTCACCTCCATCACTCTGACATCCGCCCCGCCCTCCCGCATTTCGGATCGGCGGGATTGGAGGGCGAGGACTCCAGCCACCGCCCATCCGATCAGCAGGGGCAACCAAAAGCTCAACACCCGGTAGACCAGAACGGCGGCGACGGTGGACGCCTCCGCCCCTCCGTAGGCCACCAGGCCGATGGTCAGACTGCCCTCGACCACACCCAACCCCCCGGGGGTGATGGGGAGGTTGGAAGCCAACTGGGCGGCGCCGTAGGCGAGCAGGATGCCCCGCCACGGCACCGCCGCGTCCACGGCCAAGAAGGAAAAGATCAGACAGGACAGATCGAATCCCCAGTTGCCCAGAGCCCAGCCGAAGGCGGCGGACAGTCCCGGCCAGCCCGGGGTGACCACGGCCAGACGAGCCCGGATCCTGTCAGCCACCTGGCCCGGCTCGGCGGGGCGTCCGAACAGGCGACGGGTGACCCCGGCGCCGGCACCCATCAGGCCGGCCAACAGTCCGGGACGGCGAAGCAGCCCCAGCAGGACGATCGATACCACCACCGTCCCCAGCGTGACCCCGAACAGGTCGAGATCGGTGCTCTGATCAAGGGCTGCGGCCACTCCGACCGCGGCCATGGCGGCCAGGGCTGCGGCGGCCAGCACCCCCGACGCGAGCATGGCCCAGCCGGCCACTATCTCGGGCACGCCGCGGTCCCGCATCTGCCGATAGGCGTAGGCGGCGCCGAAGGCCGGACCGGCCGGCAGCGAATTGGCTATGGCGTTGGAGGCCAGGGTGATGGCCAGTACCGGCCGGGGCCGGAGCCGATGTTGGCCCTCGGCCAGAAGCCGGCCCAAGGTGCGGGCGAAGCAGACCATCGACACCGCCTCCACCAGCACCGATGGCGCCAGCCACCAGAGCCGGATGTGGCGGAAGGAGGCGGCCGACCCGGAGAGCTCTCCTTTGCGCCCGAGCAGGACGACCACCGCCACCACGGCCAGACCGAGCCCGATGATGACCCGGGCGACCCGCCACGCCGTCTTGAGCCGCGGGTCGGTCGGAAAGAGAAAAGCCCGCAGCGCTCGCAGAGCGCCCGCCGGGGCGCCCGCCGGGGAGTCAGGTGTTCTGGACAGTGAGGCCGCCGTCGACCGCCAGTACCGCGCCGTTTATGTAGGAAGCCGCCGACAGGACCAGGGAGGCGATGGCCTGGGCGACCTCCTCGGGGTCCCCGTAGCGCCGAAGGGGCACGCGCCGCCGGGCGAAGCGTTCCTTGGCCTCGTCCGAGATGATGGCCGTCATCCCGGTGTGGATAGGCCCGGGACAGACGCAGTTGACGGTCATCCCGCGCCGGCCGAGCTCGACAGCCAGAGAACGGGTCAGCCCGATGACTCCGTGCTTGCTGGCCGTGTAGGCGGAGATGAAGCCCGTAGCCCCCAGTCCTTCCGTGGAGGCGACGTTGACCACCCTGCCCTCCCCCGCTCGGGTCAGGTCGTCCAGACAGAGCCTCACCATACGGGCGTAGGCCGTCAGGTTGACGGCCAGGGTGGCGTCCCAGGACTGGTCGAAGTCAGGAGCATCGATGGGAGCGGGAAAGCTCACCCCGGCATTGTTGATCAGGACGTCCACCGACCCCAGCTGCCGACGGGCCTGCTCCACCACCCGGGCGCAGGCGTCGGCATCGGTGACGTCCAACTCCCAGCCGGCCGCCACTCCACCGTCGGCCTTGATGGCCGAGACCGCCTCGGTCACGGACTCGGAGCGGTCCAGCAGGCCCACCCGGGCGCCCAGATCCGACAGCACGTAGGCGGTGGCCCGGCCCATGCCGCTGGCCGCTCCGGTCACCAACGCCACCCGGCCCTCGAGGGTCCGGCTCAGCCTGCTCAGCACGACGGATGACCCTATAAGGTCGGCAGGGATGACGGCATCACTGGTGCTGCGGGGGGGCGTCAAAGGGTGCACTTCCGCCGCCGTCGAGCGCTTGGGTCGCAATGACGCCGTAGTGGTGCGCATCGACGCCAGCCTGGCCGCCGGCAGCCTGACCCCGTCGGACAGCGAGACCATTGCCGTGGCCGCATCCACCGCCCTGCGCCAGCGCCTTCCCCTGGTCGGATACCTGGCCTCGGGGGGTGCCTCGGTGGGCCACGGAATCGAAGCTCTGCACGCCTGGGGAAGAGCCGCCCGTGAGCTGACCACGTGCTCGGGGATCGTGCCGGTGGTTCTCGTCTGTCAGGGCCCGGCCGTGTCCGGCCCTGCTCTCCTCCTGGGCCTGGCCGACATAGTGGTCATGACGGCAGACAGCTACGCCTTCGTCTCGGGGCCGGCGATGGTCCGGGAGATGACCGGCGTGGACATCGATTTCCAACGCCTGGGCGGTCTCGACATCCACGCCCGCCGGACCGGCGTGGCCGCCCTGGAAGCCGAGGACACCGACCACGCCGCCCAGTTGGTGACGGACGTCTTGGACTTCCTCCCTCCTCATGCCGACGTGCTGCCGCCGCGGCGGGCGAGTTCCGACCCCGCCAGCCGGCGGGCGCCCGAGTTGCGCGAGGTCATACCCGCGGCGGCCAACGGCTCCTATGACGTGCGCCGGATACTGGCGGCGGTGGTGGACAGAGACCAACCCCTCCTGGAGTTGCGGCCCCGGTGGGCCACTCAGATCGTGACCGCCCTGGCCCGAATAGGAGGAAAGCCCGTCGGAATAGTGGCCAGCCAGCCCCAGTCGATGGCCGGGACCATCGACATCCCCGCCGCCCAGAAGGCGGCCCGCTTCGTCACCTTCTGTGATTCCTTCGGCCTGCCGATCATCACCCTGGTGGACACGCCGGGCTTCCTGCCGGGCAAGGACCTGGAATGGCGGGGCATGATCCGCCACGGGGCCCAGATGGCCTTCGCTTATGCCGAGGCGACCGTTCCCCGCATCTGCCTGCTGCTGCGCAAGGCATACGGCGGCGCCTACATCGTGATGGACTCCAGGCCGATGGGCTCGGACCTGTGCCTGGCGTGGCCGTCGGCCGAGGTGGCGGTGATGGGAGCCAAAGGGGCAGTGCAGATCCTGCACCGCCGGGTCGGGGCGGAGGAGGCCGCCGAACTGGAACTCGAGTACGAGGTCAACTACCTCAATCCGTGGATCGCGGCCGAGCGCGGCCTCATCGATGACGTGATCGACCCCGCCCGCACCCGCGGCGCACTGATCGGCGCCCTGGAGGAGATCCGGGCCAAGCGCGAGCACGTGGGCGGGCGCAAACACGCCAACGGTCCCCTTTGAGCACGGCCGGCCCCGTGGCCACCGGACGACTGGACGAGAGTGAGTCGGCCGACATCGCCCGCCTGTGTCGGCTGGCTCTCGGCCCCGACTCGCCCGATGAGGCAGACCTCCATCAGGCTCTCTTCGCCGTCGCCAACCCGGACGACCCGGTGGCGGTGGTCCGGGGCGATCCGTCCGTGGGGGTGGTGGCCAGCGTCATGCGCCGGGGGGAGGGCCACATCCGGCTCCTGGCCGTGCACCCCGACCACCGCCGCAGCGGGATCGGTTCGACCCTGCTGGGCGCCGCCGAAGCCGACCTGTCCGGCTCCAGTCACGTCTCGGTGGGCGCCGATGCTCCCGACTACCTCTTTCCGGGGGTGGCCACCCACCTGACCGAGATGCTCTGTCTCATGGAAGCGGCCGGCTACAGGCGCACCGAGACCCACCTGAACATGAGCGTCGACCTCGGCCGACTTCCCTCGGATCCGGGAGGCGCCATGCTGGCCACCGAGGCCGAGGCCGATGAGATCAGAAGCTGGGCGGACCAGCACTGGGCCTGGTGGGCCGACGAGGTAATGAGGGCCCTGGCCAAGGAGAGGCTTCTCATCAGTCGGGACGCCGATGGGATCAGCGGCTTCTGCGCGTGGGACGTGAACCGGGCCGGCTGGCTCGGGCCGGTGGCCGTCCGGCCCAGCGCCATGGGCGGCCGGATCGGGGTGCCTCTTCTGCTGGGCGCCCTCAACCGGATGAAGGCCGACGGCCGGACCCATGCCGAGATCGCCTGGATAAGCCCGGTCCGTTTCTATGTCCGCACGGTCGCAGCCCACATATCCACGGCCTTCATCGTCCATCGTCGCCGTATTGTCCCGAAAGAGACTGGATCTGGAGAGACCGGCTCTGGGGAGGCAGCGGGATGAGCGATCCGGTCTTGTTACCGCCGCCCCATCGGGTGGAGTTGGGCCGCCGGCGCCTGGCGTGGTCCGAGCCTGCCGCCGTCCTGGAGCCCGGGCATCGGGCCGAGGGCTACCGGTTGGTGGCCGGGTCGGAGGGGATCCGCCTGAGCGCATCGGACGGTGCCGGGCTGGCTCGGGCCCGGGCCACCCTGGCCCAGCTGCGCGGACCCGAGGGGGTGGCCGAGGCCGACATCACCGACTGGCCGGACTATCCGGTCCGGGGCGCGATGCTCGACATCTCCCGGGACAAGGTCCCGAGCCTCGCCACCCTCAAGTCGATCATCGACCTGATGGCGGGTTGGAAACTCAACCATCTGCAGCTCTACATGGAACACACCTTTGCCTACTCCGATCACGAAGAGGTGTGGCGCCGGGCCAGCCCGTTGAGCGCGGCGGAGTTAATTGAGTTGGCTGGTTACGCCGGCCAGCGTCACGTCGAGTTGGCCGCCAACCAGAACGCCCTCGGCCACATGGAACGCTGGTTGTGCAAGGACCGCTACCGCCCGCTGGCCATCGCCCCTAGGGCCTACCTGGATGAAAAGGGCCGGCCCCACTTCCCCAGCACGCTCGACCCCACCAACCCGGGGTCGCTGGAGCTGGTGCGGTCGTTACTGGCGGAACTGCTCGAAAACTTCGACAGTCCCCTGGTCAACGTGGGACTGGACGAGCCCTGGGAGTTGAGCGCCGACCGAGCGGGAGACTACGGCGCCTATATCTCGGCCCTCCGGGCCGCCCCGGAGCTGGACGGGCGCCAGATGCTGATCTGGGGCGACATCGTCGCTCAGCACCCCGAACTGGTGGGCGGCATCCCCGAGGGCGTCACCGTCCTCGATTGGGGTTACGAAGCCGACCACCCCTTCGACCAACGGGGTCGGGTGCTGGCCGGCGCCGGCCTGCCGTTCTGGGTCTGCCCGGGCACGTCCTCTTGGAACAGCCTGCTGGGCCGCTGGACCAACGCCCGGGACAACTGCCTGAACGCGGCCCGGGCCGGGCTGGAGCACGGGGCCGGCGGCTACCTCATCACCGACTGGGGCGACGGAGGCCATCTCCAGCCCTGGCCCGTCAGCCTGCCCGGACTGGCCGCCGGAGCCGCCGCCGGCTGGAACGCCGGAGCGGCCGGAAGCACGGACTTCCTGGCCGCGCTGGCCGAGGCTCCCCTCGACGGCGGCCGGCTGGGCGAAGGCGGGGCCCGGGCCCTGCTCGCTCTCGGGGACGCCCATCTGGCCGTCGGGACCCAGAGCCCCAACACCGTCTCAGTCCTGCTCCATCTCATCTGGCCCCATCTGCGGGTCGGGCAGCGCTCCACCGCCGGCCTCGATCACGCCCAGTTGGATTCCTACGACGCCGCCCTCGACCACGGGCTGGCTCTGGCCGGCACCGGGGACGGAGCCTCCGGCCATCAGGTCCGAACCGAGCTCAACCTGATGGTGGCCATCGCCAAGTTGATGTCCGAAGACGCCCGGGGCCGCCTGGACGGGGACGGATCGCTGGCATCGATCCCGGCTGCTCAACGGGGCCGGTTGGCCGATCGGGTCCCCGCCCTGGTCGATGAGCACCGTCGGCTGTGGCTGGAACGCAACCGCCCCGGAGGGCTGGACGACAGCGCCGGGAGACTGGAGCATCTGGCCGACTGCTACCGGGATGGGCGGGGATCGGCTTTCGTGCCGCCGTGGGTGATGGCCTGATCCCGCCCCTTCCGACCGCTGAGGCCGGCGGTTCCCGTGGCCCTCAGATGGGCGTGGTGGCCAGGTCGGGACGGAGGCGGTAGCCCTGACCCCGGAGGTTCTCGATCACCCCGTCGCCCAGCTTGCGGCGCAGATAAAGGACGTAGACCTCCAGCTTCTTGGACCCGGGGTCGCCCTCATCACCCCAGACCGCCTCCAGCAGGGCATGGCGGGAGAGCACGTCGCCCTGGTGGCGGAAGAGCACCTCGGCCAGGGCGAACTCCCGGCCCGGCAGTTCGATCACCTCCTCGCCCAGAGTGACGGTGTGGCGGTGGAGGTCGAGGACCAGGGGGCCGGCGGTGATGGTCGACTCGATCTCATCGGCCTGTCGCAGGCGGAGCCGGGCCCGGGCCAATAGCTCCTCGAAGCTGAAGGGCTTTTTCATGTAGTCATCGGCCCCGCCCTCCAGGCCGGCCACGGTGGTGTCCACCTCGTCCCGGGCGGTGAGGATGATGACGGGCATCTTCTCCCCCCGGGCCCGGATGTCGGAGAGCACCTCCAGGCCGCTGCGCTCGGGCAGGCCCAGATCGAGGACCAGGAGATCGAAATCCGCATCCCGGGCCAGGTCGACGGCCCGGAGCCCATCCTCGACCACCTCGGTCGAGTACCCGTTGGCTTCGAACCCTTTGCGCAGGAAGGATGCGATCCGGTCCTCGTCCTCGGCGATGAGAATCCTGGTCATGACCTCTCCTCCGTAGCCGGCAGTTGCGGTAGCACCAGGGTGAAGGTAGACCCCTCGCCTGGAGCGCTGGCCACCTCGACGGTACCCCGGTGGGCCTCGGCTATCGCCCGCACGATGGAAAGGCCCAATCCGGCGCCCGAAGAGCGGCGGCGCTCATTGCGGCCCCGGGCGAAGCGGTCGAACATCCTGGCCTGGTCGGCCTTGGGGATGCCGGAGCCGGTGTCGGTCACCCAGATCCGGTACTCCCGCGGGCCGACATCAAGGCCCAGGGTGATGCAGTCTTCGGGCCCGGTGTGGACCACGGCGTTGTCCACCAGGTTCATGACCGCCTGGGTCAGGCGCTCCCGGTCGGCAATGGTGGTGAACTGCCCGTTGACCTGACACGACCAGTCCCGCGGACCCAGGGCGATCACCTTGGCCATGAGTTCGTTGAGCAGATCGGCCAGGTTGACCGGTCGCAGGACCAGGAAGTCGGGCCGCTCCGCCTTGGCCAGCAGCAGCAGGTCCTCGACCATGCGGCTCATGCGGGCCAGCTCGTCGTTGACCAGGCCCAGGGTCTGGGCCCGATCGGCCGGATCCACGCCCATAAGCTCGAGGTGGCCCCGGATGACCGTGATCGGAGTGCGCAGCTCATGGCCGGCATCACTGACGAACTCCCGCTGGCTCAGCATGGCTGACTGCAGGCGGTCGAGCATGGAGTTGAAGGCCCCGGCCAGAGCCGATATCTCATCATCCCCCGTCGGGGGGATCCGCCTGGTGAGATCGGTCTCCCCGATGGAAAGGGCCGCTTCGGTCATGAGCCGGACGGGGGCCAACACCCGGCCGGCCACCCCCCACCCGATGAGGGTCATGGCCAGCAGAATGGTGAGGGATACGGCAGCAGCCACTCCCACGTCCCCGTTCACCTCGCCCTCCGAGGTGCGGGTGAAGGCAGCGGCCACGAAGGTGCCCGAAGGCGATCCCGGCTGGGACACAGGCACGATGATGTAGCGGGCCGGCCCGGCCGGCGTCTCCACCGTGCCCAGCTGGGAGTCGTTGGCCGCGGCGGCCATTTTGACGAAGCCGGGCAGATGCTGGAGGGGGTAGGCGGCGTCAGCGGTGGACTGGTAGGTCCGGCCCCCGATCAGAGTGAGCAACTCCCCGTCCGGCCCCGGAACATGGGACTTGAGATAGGAACTGAACAGGGCGGTGACGGACCGGGGATTGCCCCCGCCGGGGTTGGCCTCCCTCTCCAGGGCGGCGGCATCCACCTGGAGCTGGGTGTCGGTGCGGTGGCCCAGACGGATCAGCAGGACCTGTCGCTCGACCAGCAACGAGGCGGCTATGGCCACCACCATCATCACCACGAACCACCCCAGGATCCGCACCCGGGCGCTGCGACGCACGGCCGCCAACCAGCGGACCGGAGCCGGCAGCGGCAGCCCAGAGGGCGGGGAGTTCAGCCCTGGGGCGGGTGCCTCAGAGGCCCTGGCCCCGGCCCGGGCGTCAACGATCTCCGGTGCCGACCTCGGACCGTCAGTGGTGAGTGGACGGGCCATTCAGTCCGTCCGTTTCCGCCCATAAACGATGGCCGCCACCCTGAATCTTCCGAGCCGAATCGATCTGGCTCAGCGCGACGGTAGCCCGGGGAGAGTGGTCCCCGCCGGAATGGGCCCTGGCGTCGGCCTGGGTGGCGACGGCCGTGGCCGGCTTGGTGGCGACGGCCGTGGCCGGCTTGGCAGACGCGGCCGTGGCCGGCTTGGTGGCGACGGCCGTGACCGGCTTGGTGGTAGCCCCGGCGGCCTGGGCCACGGCACCGGTGACGGTCGACACGGCCCGACGGACCACAGCCGGCGCCTGGGCGGCGGCCAGGAGGCGGTTGGTCAAGGCCGGAGTGGCCTCCGGCCTGAGAGCGGGAGCAGCCAGCTCAGCGCCGGCGCCGGCCGGGGCTGGGGCCGTGATCGACGGGGCCCGCGCCGCGACCGGGCCGCTACCCCCCGACACGGTCGGGCCGGCGGCCGCCCCCTTGGACGCGGCCGGGCGCAGAGTGATGACCGGGGCGACACTGACGGACATGTCCGGTGCCGATTTCATCGACTGCATGACGAAGGCGGTGGAGCCGGCCACCGAGCCGAGCACGGCAATGGTCCCGGCCAGGGTCGCCACCAGGGCGCGGCCGGTCTGGTGGCCGACAGCGGGCAGCCGGGCATGCCGGCCGCAGGGCCGGCTGCGGAAGGCGGAGTCGCCGGCTGCTGGGGATTGGTCCAAGGGCATAGTTGCTCGCCCTTAACTTTCGCCGTGGTGGCCGCCAACTCCTGCCTGGCTGGGCGCCGGCTTGCCTTGACGGCCCGCGCCCCTGAGGCTGTTGGGGTGAGCGCTTCAGCCGTGGGCTACCTGGCGGCCTTCGGTGGTGGGATCGTCAGCTTCGCCAGCCCCTGCGTCCTGCCCCTGGTACCCGCCTACCTGTCGGTGGTCACCGGGCTCGACATACAGGAGCTCCAGAGCGGATCCCGGGAGCACCTCGGCCGGATCGTCAGGGACACGGGGCTGTTCGTGGCCGGCTTCGCATTGGTGTTCGTCCTGCTCGGGCTCAGCGCCTCGGCCATCGGGGAGGCCACCATGCGGGATCACCTGCTCCTGACCCGCATCACCGGGGCCATGGTCGTGGCCATGGGCCTTTTCCTGGCCGGCTCGCTGGTGCTGCGCACCCCCCGCCTGTACGGGGAAGCCCGGTTCCATGTGGCGCTCTCCCGCCTGGGTCCCTTTGCCGCTCCGGTGGCGGGGGTGGCCTTCGGCTTCGGCTGGACCCCCTGCATAGGGCCGGTGCTGGCGTCGGTGCTGGCGGTGGCCGCCACCCGGGCCCAGACGACCCAGGGTGCCCTGCTCCTGCTCGTCTACTCGGCCGGCCTGGCCGTCCCGTTCCTGGCCGCCGGCCTGGCCCTGAGCCAGCTGTCGGGTGCCTTCGGGTGGGCGCGCCGCCACTTCCGGGCCCTGACCATCCTCTCCGCCCTCGTCCTGACCGGATTCGGGATCCTGCTCACCGCCAACCGGCTCACCTGGGTGACGGCCGAGCTGTCCACCGGGCTGCGCGCCATAGGCCTCGGCCGGCTCATCACCCTGGGCTGAGGAGTCCAGACATGGAGGAGAGCGAGGGTGACAATGGGGCGCTGACCGAGATCGGGGCCGTCCTGGACGGGCGGGTCGGGCGCAGGGTGGCCTGGAACGCAACGCTCCTGTCCGGAGCCCAGGGGGCCAACCTGTTGCTCCACCTGGTGTGGTTCGCCCTGCTCTCGTCCCATCTGGGACCGGGACCACTGGGCACCTACGTCTTCGCGGTGGCCGTGCCGGACCTACTCGGACCGGTGGTGGATTTCGGCTTCACGGCCATGGTGGCCAGGACAGTCGCCCAGGAGCCCCGCCGCGAGGGCGGCCTCATCCCCAACCTCTTCTATCTGCGCCTGGTGGTGGCCGCCGCCTGTTACGGCGCCACCATCGGGTTCCTCCACCTCATCGGCTACCACCCGGCCACGGTCCATGCCGCCACGGTGGCCACCATCATCGCCCTGCTCACCACCATGCAGTCCCTTCAGGTGACCCTCGAGGTCCGCCTGAAGATGGCCTGGGTGGCCATCGGGAACCTGGTCGAATCCCTGATCCTGGTCGGAGGGGTGGTCCTCCTGGTCCACCACCACGCCGGCCTGGTGGCCTTCATCTGGCTATACGTGGCCGCCACCGGGGTCAGCCTGGCCGTGGCTGCCGGCCGGGCGCTCACCCTCACCGGCTACCGCTGGCGGCCCGAGCCGGCGGCCATGGGTCCGGTCATCCGGGCCGCGCTGCCCCTAGGTGCTACGGGGGTGATCACGGGGCTCTACTACCGGCTGGACGTGCTGGTCCTCGCCCGGGTCCACAACTCGACGGCGGTCGGCCAGTTCGGCGCCGGCTACCGGTTCATAGATGCCTTTGCCGCCTTCCCCGGTCTGCTGGTGGCCCTGCTCAACCCGGTCTTCGCCCGGGCCGCCGGGCGCGGGGGGGAGATCCTTCGCCGCCGCTTCGGGGTGGCCATGCACCTGGCCACCGTTCCGACGGTCATCTTCGGGGTGAGCGGGGCGATGGTCGCCTGGCGGGCCCTGCCCGCCCTTCACGCCTTCCGGCACTACCACGGTGGGGGGGAGGTGCTGGCCATCCTCTCCCCGGCCGCCGGCCTTATCCTGATGGGCTCGGTGCTCTCTGGCGTCCTGTTCAACAGCCACCAGCAGCGCCTGCTCCTGGCGGTGGCCGTCGGCGTCCTCACCGTCAACCTGGTTCTGGTGGGTGTTCTGGTCCCCGTCTTCTCCTACCTGGGGGCGGCGGCGGCCACCACCGCGGTCGAGGCCGTTTCGGTGGCCGCCCTGGCGGTGGCCTCGCACCGGCGCCTGGGGACGGGATGGCCCCTGGACCGCCTGCGCCAGACGCTGCTGGCCGGTGGTCTCCTGGCAGCCGTCCTGGCCATGGGGTATCTCCTCCCCCCGCTCGTCCAGCTGGCACTGGGCGCGGTGGCGGCTCCGGTGCTGGTGGTGGCAACGGGCGCCCTCAGCCGCGCCGATCTGGCCGTCCTCCGCCGATCGACCTAACCGACCCCGCTCAGCGGACGAGCCGACAGATGAACTTTGGAGACACCCCCGAAAATCTTGAACTTTTGCTTGTAGTGGTTAACAAATTTGATAACCACCATAAGACAAAACTCAAGATTTTCGGGTCAGTGTTCGCGTTGTATCCCTATAAGCCCGCGGATGCCGTGGGGCTGACGAGCGGCGGCGGGCGACGGCCACGAAGCCGGCCCCGCCGGTCACGGGGTGCGGCGGTCGAGGGTGGGGGCGACGGCCACGAAAGTGGCCCCGGCGGCCAGGACCAGCAGCGCCCAGCGCAGCCCGACCCCTTGTGCCAGTAGGCCCACCAGACCGGGGCCGGACATGAGGCCGAGATACCCGAAGGCGGTGACCGCCCCCACGGTCGAACCCGGACGGGCTCGGCCGGCGCCGGCGTGGGCGATGAGGAGGGGCCAGTACATGGAGATGCCCCCCGCGCCCAGGACCAGACCGATGGCCGCCACCGGGGCGAGCGGGGCCGTGGCGAGGAGGACCGCGCCGGCGGCGGCCGTGCCGGCACCGAAGAGCACGCCGCGGGCGGCCCCGCGGCGTGCGGCCGCCGGACCCAGGCTCACCCGCGCCGAGGTGGCGACCAGGTAAGCCAGCACCGAGCCGCCGGCGCCGATGAGCAGGCCAGAGTGAAGCTGAGTTCGCAGGTAGAGGACTCCCCACAGCTCGATCCCGCCCTCCACCATCGCCCCCACGGCGAAGGCGGCCGCCACCAGCACCAGTCCCTCCCGCCGCAGGACCCCGATGGCGCCGGCCAGGGGGGTGCTCTCCCCGCTGCCGGCCGCGGGCATCGGGGCCCGGGCGCAGACGGCGGCCAGGACGAGGCCGGCGGTGCCGATGCCCAGCCACAGGACCCGCCAGCCGTGGTGGGAGGCGATGAGGCCTCCGCTCAGGCCGGCTCCCAGGGCGGCGCCGGCATTGAAGCGGGCGTGGAAGCGGACGAGGTAACCGGGGGCGCCGGAGAGGGAGGCGGTGGCGGCCACGTTCATGGCCACATCGACCACCCCGTTGACCCCGACGAAGACGAGGAGGATCAGGCCGAGGAGCCAGTGGGGGCGGGAGGAAGCGACCCCGAAAGCCAGCAGGCTCCAACAGGTGAGGGAGACGGCCAGAACCCTGGAGGTCCCCCACCGCTCGGTGACCGACCCGCCGGCGGCGTTGCCGGCCGCTCCTCCGAGCAGGCCGGCGGTCATAAGCAGCCCGAAGCCGCCGTTGTTGAGTCCCAGGGCCCGCTCGACGTCCACGGCGGACACCGCCCAGGCGCCCCAGAAGAACCCGAAGAGCATGAATGCGGCCGTTACCGGCGCCAGCCGCCTCTCATCGGGGACGCCGAGGAGGGGTAGCTGCCGGCCGGCCCGGGCCGGGCGGGCGTTCAAGAGGCGAGGGGGGCGATACGGACGACCTGGCGGCCGGTGAGGGAGCGGCGTCGCTCGAAGTTCTCCCGGGCCCGGCCCAGATCCCCGGATCCAGAGCGGCCGACCCCCCGCGAGCGCTCCCACTCGGCCACCGAGGCGTAGCGGGTGACCAGCAGCAGCCGCCCGGCGCCGCCGGTGGTCCGGAACAGACCGTGGATGGTCGCCTCGTAGGCGCCTTCGAAGGCCGGCCAGGCCTCGGCCGAGAGGGAGACGATCTCCTCGGTGCGATCGGGAGCGACCTCGAACCAGCGGTGGGCGAAGACGCCCCCGGGCTGGAGCCGGTCGGCAGTAGTAGGCCGGACGGTGGGAACCAGTCCGACCGAGCTGACCGAGCCGACCGAGGCCACGCCCGGCCCGCCGACCAACCAGGCCTCCCCAAGCGAGCCGGCGGGTGGGTCGGCATGGGGCCAGGCCACCATGGCCACCACCTGGTCGTCGTGCCAGCCGATACTGCCTGCACCGAGCCAGGCGCCCCACAGCCGGCCTCCGGAACCGTCCAGGAGAGAGGCGGAAGGCCCGGCCAGCCATGAACGCAGATCGACCAGGGCCGCCCGGTCGACCTCCGCGGTCAGGTACTCGAAGTGCTGGTCCACCCCCGGAAGCTACGCCGTCCGCCGGTACCGGTTCCCCGGTACCGGCGGCGGCATCCCCCTCGGTAGATCAGGCCGCCTCGCCCTCGGCGTGGCTCATCCAGGTCTCGTACATCTGGGCGTAGCGGCCACCCAGTTGCACGAGCTCATCGTGTGAGCCTGACTCGGCGATGACCCCGTCGTCCACCACGATGATCCGGTCGGCCTTCATGGCCGTGGTCAGACGGTGGGCGATGAGGATGGCGCTGCGCCCCTCGAGCAGGATGTCGAGGGCGGCTTCGATCTTGGTCTCGGACAAGAGGTCGAGGTTGGAGGTGGCCTCGTCGAGGACGAGGACCCGTGGCTGGGCCAGGAAGGCCCGGGCCAAGGCGATGAGCTGACGTTCACCGGAGGACAGGGACTGCCCCCGTTCGTGGACGATGGTGTCCAGCCCATCCGGCATGCGCTCGATGACCTCGACCAGGCCGACGGTACGGACCGCCTCCCAGACCTCCTCATCGGTCGACTCGGGGGCGGCAAAGGCCACGTTGTCCCGGATGGTGCCGGCGAAGAGGAAGGGCTCCTGGGGAACCACGCCGAGCTGGCGGCGAAGCGAACCGATGGTCACGTCCTTGAGGTCGTAACCGTCGATGGTCACCCGCCCGGCGGTCGGGTCGTAGAACCGGGTCACCAGCTTGGCCATGGTCGACTTGCCGGCACCGGTGGCACCGACGAAGGCAACCGTCTCCCCGGGGGCGATCTCCACGGTGACATCGTGGATGACGGGATGGACGGGGTCATAGCCGAAGGTGACGTTTTCGAACAGGATTTCACCGCGGATCGGCGGTAGCTCGATGGCCGCGTCCGACTGGGGCGTGCTGGGCTGGGTGCCAAAGAGGGTACGCAGCTTGATAACCGACGCCTGGCCCTGCTGGTAGGTGTTGTACTGCTGGACCAGCAGCTGGATGGGGGCGAAGAAGCGGTTCAGGTACAGGAAGAAGGCCACCAGATCTCCCACCGATAGCTGGTGGTGGACGACCATGTTCCCGCCGATAGCCAACAGCGCCGCTTGGCCTATGAACCCGAGCATCTGGGTGCCGGGCCCGTACACGGCGTTGATGCGGGCAGTGAAGTTGTTGGCGTCCCGATACTGGCCTACCACGTTGCGATGGTGGATGACGTTGTGGCGCTGGCGGTTGTGGGCCGTCACGATGCGTACACCGTGCAGGCTCTCGGAGAGGTCGGCCAGCACGCTGGCTATTCCGTCCCGCACCCGGTCGTAACCGGCCTCGGAAGCAGCCCGGAACCACAGCGAGAGAGCAGTGAGGATGGGAACGATCAACAGGACCGTGATGAGCGCCAACTTGACATTCATGCTGAAGAGGATGGCCGTGATGGCCAGCATGGTCAGGCCCTGGATGGCGAAGGACGCCAACCCGTCTTGCAGGAGCTGCTGGAGGTTCTCGATATCACTGGTCATTCGGGTCATGATGACCCCGGCCTTCTCGTCCGTGTAGAAGTCGAGCCCGAGGCGTTGGAGGTGGGTGAACACCTTGATCCGCAGGTCGTTCATGACCCAGGCGGCCAGACGGCCCGTGGTCTTGACCTGGAAGCGCTGACCGGTGGCAGTGATGCCGATGGCCAGGATGTAGAGCACGCCCACCAGCACGATGGTGTGCATGCCCCGGTGGGCACCTTCCATGCCACTGGTGATGCCCATGTCGATCAGCTTGGGTCCGGCCTGGTTGGCGATGCTGACGACGCCGACGAGCAGGATGGCCAGCAGCCCGAGGTGCCAGTGGCGTACCAACAGGCTCCGTAGGGTGAGGCGCTCGTAGCCGTCACTCGCCTTCCGGTAGCTGAACCGAGCGGTGGGCTCTCCGTGGTCGGGCTCGTCCTTGAGAAGCTTGTCGACGCCGGTCTGGAGCTCGGGTGGGATCCCGGCAAAGGGAAGACCCTGCCCCGGGCTACCCATCCGGCCGCCCGGCGGGCCCAGCCCACCTCCGACCATTCCGCCCCCGCCGGCCATGCCGCCACCCCAGGCCATCAGGCGCCACCTCCCCCGCCCAGCGGCGGACCGTTCATGCCCAGACCCGGGTCGAAAGCACCCAGCACCGGCTGGGGCTGTTCGCCCCTACCATTGGCCGGCAGCCTCGGCTGCTCGTTCTCCTCCGCCACGTGGGCGGCCTCCTCCTCCTCGGCCTGGGCGAGAACCTCGACGTAGAGGGGAACCGTGGCCATCAGTTCGGCATGGGTGCCGTCGGCCACGATGCGGCCTTCGTCCATCAGGAGCACTCGGTCGGCCAGGGAGATGGTCGAGAGCCGGTGGGCGATGATCAACGTGGTCCGGCCCTCCATCAGACGCCGCAACCCATCGTGGATTCGCAGCTCCACCTGAACGTCGATGGCGCTGGTGGCGTCATCGAGAACCAGGATGGGCGGATTGACCAGCAGCGTCCGGGCGATGGCGATCCGCTGGCGCTGTCCACCAGAGAGGGTGTAGCCGCGCTCACCCACGACGGTGTTGTAGCCATCGGACAACTCGCGGATGAACTCATCGGCGCCGGCGGCCTGGGCGACGGCCACGATGTCGGCGAAGTCGGCCTCGGGCCGGCCATAGGCGATGTTGTCCCGGACCGACATGGAGAAGAGGAACGGCTCGTCAAGCACGATGCCGATGTTGGCCCGGAGGCTGTCCAGGGTCAGGTCGCGCACGTCGTGGCCGTCGATCATCACGGCGCCGCCATCCACGTCGTAGAACCGGGGCAGGACCCGGGCCACCGTGGACTTTCCACTCCCGGTCCTGCCCACCAGGGCCACGGTCTCGCCTGGCTTCATGTGCAGCTCGAAGTTGTCGAGAATCTTGGCTCCATCCTCGTTGTAGGAGAAGGTGACGTGGTCGAAGTGGACGTCGCCCCTACAGTCGACCAGGTCGACAGACCCGGGCCGATCGAAGATGGTGGGTGGCTGATCCAGGATCTCGTAGATGCGCTGGGAGGAGGCCGAGGCCCGCTGGCCCATCATGATGAGCATGCCGAGCATCTGGAAAGGGGCCTGGAGCATGACGATCCAGAAGCTGAAGCTGAGAATGGCGCCCACCTGAACCTCGTGGTGGAGGACCAGGTATCCGCCGAAGAGCAGGACCATGGCGAGGCCCAGCTGGGAGAGGTTCTGCACCGCGGGAGTGAACTTGGCCCGCAGGTCGGCGTCCTTGATGTAGGACCACTGGAGCCGGTCGGCGGCCTTGGCCAGGGACCGGAGCTGCTGACCCTCGGCGGCGAAGGACTTGACCACCCGCACGCCGTTGATGTTCTCGTCCACGATGGTGGCCACGTCGGCAAGGCGGGACTGGATGAGCCAGGAGACGGGGAACATCGACTTCCGCATGCGCACGCCGAGCACGTAGATGAAGGGCATGGTGGACATGGCCACTAAGGCGAGCGGAACATTGATGCGCAGCATGTAGACGAAGGCCACCAGGGCGATGCCGCACTGCACCAGGATGTTGGGGGCGAAGGTCAGGTACATCTGCACCGAGCGGATGTCCGAGTTGGCTCGGGAGATCAGCTGGCCCGACTGGACCTTGTCGTAGAACGGGAAGGACATCCGGCTCAGGTGCTCGTAGATGATGTTGCGGAGGTCGAACTCGATCTTGTAGGCGGTGGTCATCAGAAACAGCCGCGAGATGAACCCGGCCACCCCGGCCACACCCGCCAGTATCGCCACGATGATCACGTAATGCTCGATCGGCACCTTATGCAGGATGATCGAGTTGGTGAGCGCGTCCTGGCCCAGCAGCTGGGGAATCTGGACCTGGAGCACCAGCCCGAAGGCGGACATGACCATGGCGGTTATGAAGGTGGCCTTGTGGGCCTTGACTATCGGCATGGCCCGGCGCAGCCAAGTCTTGCTGGTGTCGGGGTCGATAGTGGCCCGGGGCGGCGCGTAGCGGGCTTCCACCGCCATGGGGATCCACGGGGACCTGGCCTCCGCCGGGGTGGGGAAGTGCTCGGGCACGGTGTGCGTTGCCGTCATCTGGCCTCGCTCCTCGTCATCGTGTCTCGCGCTGGCGGGCGGCTCGGAAGGCGTCGAGAGCGGAGCACCAGCGGGCCAGGCCCTCGAAGGCGGTGGCGGCGTCCTGCTCGTTGGTCAGGAAACGGGCGATCTCGGCCAGCCTGGCGTCTACAGCGGCGTCGGCCTGATCCAGGACGCGGCGGCCCTCGGCGGTCAGGGTATGGCCGACCCGGCGCCGGTCGCCCTCATCGTGACGGCGCTCGACCAGTCCGCGGGCGACCAGGCCGTCGACCACGGCGGTGACGCTGGGCCGACTGACGGCCAGGTTGTCCGCCAGGGCGGAGGCGGCCACGGCTCCCTCGGCCAGGAACATGAGGATGCGGTACTGGGGCAAGGAGAGGTCCACCTGGGCCAGGCCGACGTCCACCTGGCGGGCCAGCCGGGCCGCCACCCGCCCAGGCAGCAGCAATGCTTTGGTGGTCACATGATTAGGTTATCGAATAATTAGGGCAGTGAGGCTCCGGGTCGGGTCGGGCGCCAGGCGGCGGCCAGCAGGAGGGCCGCCCCCACCCCCCCGACTCCCAGGGAAACGACCAGGCCCCGCCACCCGTCCCAGTGCAGTAGCCCGAGGACGTCGTCCAGGCTCCACCGCCCCGGGCCGAGCACCCCGACCACGACGCCCAGGGAGGTCAGGGTCATTACGTACTCCCAGCCCTCACCGGGGCGGAAGATGAAAAAGCCGTTGCCGCGGTGGTTGGTGATCCAGGCCACCAGCATCACCCCGACCACGCCGGCCCCGGCCAGAGGCGTCAAGAGCCCGGCGGCCAGCAGGGCGCCGGAGCCGACCTCGGTCAGGCTGGCCGTCCAGGCGTGGACCCAGCCGGGACGCATGCCCAGTGACTCGAACCAGCGCCCCGTCCCGGCGATCTTCCCGCCTCCGAAGATGTGGTTGAACCCGTGGGCCAGGAACACGGCCGCGATCGTCAGGCGGAGGATCAGCAGGGCCAGGTCGACGGCGGGCACGGCGCCGAGCATATTCAGGGGATGAAGGTCCTCATCGTGGGAGCGTCCCTGTCCGGCCTACGCACCGCCCAGGCCCTCCGGGCCGGCGGGTTCGATGGTGACCTGATTATGGCCGGCGCCGAGGACCACCTCCCCTACGATCGCCCGCCCCTGTCCAAACACCTGCTGCTGGGAACCAAGACCCGGGCCGACGTGGATCTGGAGGACGAGGAGACCCTCGCCGCCCTGAACCTGGACCTGCAGACCGGGACGGTGGCCACCGGTCTGGACGTGGCCGGCGGCCGGGTCGAACTGGCCGGGCGCCACGTCGGGTTCGACCAGCTGGTGATCGCCACCGGGGCCCGACCCCGGGGTCTCCCGTTCGGGGCGGCCCTCCGGGGCGTCCACACCTTGCGGGAGGTGGACGATTGCTTGGCCATTCGGGAGGCCATGGATGCCGGCACAGGCGTGGTGGTTATAGGCGGCGGTTTCATCGGCTCCGAAGTCGCCTCGGCGGCGGTGGCCAAAGGACTGCCGACCACCCTCCTGGAGATGCTTCCGACCCCGCTCTTCCAGTCGCTCGGTCCCGAGATCGGGGAGATGGTGGCCGGCATGCAGCGGGAGGCGGGGATAGATGTCATATGCGGCCACGGGGCCCGGGCCTTGATCGACGACGGCCACGGGGCGGTGGCGGCGGTCGAGCTGGATGACGGCCGTCGTCTTCCCGCCGGCCTGGTCGTGGTCGGCATCGGGGTCGTCCCCGAGACGAGCTGGCTGGAAGGTTCGGGGCTCGCCCTCGACAACGGAGTGGTGTGCGACGACCGGCTGCGCGCCTCGGGCCACGATCGCATCCGAGCGGTGGGCGATGTCGCCCGTTGGGATCATCCCGTGCTCGGCCGGCCGGTGAGGGTCGAGCATTGGACCAACGCCGCCGAGTCCGCCGCCCACGCTGCGGCTGGGATCCTCGGCTCGGACGAGCCCTACAGCCCCATTCCCTACGTATGGTCCGACCAGCTTGGACATCGCATCCAGACCCTCGGCCTTCCCATGACCGGCGACCACTTTGAGGTCGTGCATTCCGAGCCGGGCCGGAAGGGCGAGAAGATGGTTGGCCTCTATCGCCACGATGGATTCCTCTCCGCTGCCGTCGGGATCGACTTCCCCGGCCGGCTCATGAAATACCGGGATCTGCTGGAGCGGCGGACGGTGTGGGAGGAGGCGCTGGACTTAGCCGCCGGGCTGGAGGCCTAGCGCCAGGCGGCCAGAACGCAGTCGGTCCGCCTGACGACGCGGCCTGCTCGGGCCGGGTTGGCCTCGCCTGCGCTACGGTCGACCGGCCGTCCCGTCCAAGGGGCAGCTACCGACTTCAGGGGGGCCTGTGAAGTTCGTCTGGTTCAACCTCATGCCCTGGCCGCACCTCCCGGATGACTTCCGGGAGAAGCACCACTCGGTGTGGGTCGACATCGACAGCCGGCTCTACGATCCGGCCAAGGGTCATGTGCTCTACCACGAGTACATGGACCAACTCGAATACGCCGATTCTCTGGGTTTCGACGGCATCGGGGTCAACGAGCACCACCAGAACGGCTACGGCCTGATGCCGAGCCCCAACATCATCGCCGCCGGCCTGGCCCGGCGGACCTCGAAGGCGGCCATAGCCGTCATCGGCAACTCCATCGCCCTTTACAACCCCCCGGTCCGGGTGGCCGAGGAGTTCGCCATGCTCGACGTCATATCCGGGGGCCGCCTGCTGGCCGGATTCCCGGTGGGCACCTCCATGGACACCAACTACTGCTACGGCCAGATACCGGCCCTGACCCGGGACAAGTACCAGGAGGCCCACACCCTCATCCGGCGGGCCTGGGCCGAACAGGAGCCTTTCGCCTTCGACGGCAAGTACAACCAGCTCCGTTACGTCAACACCTGGCCCAAGCCCATCCAGCAGCCCCATCCGCCCATCTACATCCCGGGGGGCGGGTCCATCGAGACCTGGGACTTCTGCGTCGAGAACGACTACAAATACTCGTACCTCTCCTTCGGCGGGTACTTAGCCGGCAAGCGGCTGCTGGACGGCTACTGGGAACGGGTGGCTGAACTGGGTGCCGATGACTCCCCATACCGGGGCGCCTTCGCCCAGATCATCTGCGTGGCCGATACCGACGCCGAAGCTGAAGAGCTCTACGCCGAGCACATCCTCTACTTCTACAACCGGTGCCTACATGTCTTCCCCGGCTTTGCCGACGCCCCCGGCTACCGGACGATCAAGACCCTGCAGGCCGGAGCCCTGGGCCAGCTCCGCCAGGCCGCCCAGCGGCGTTTCTCCGAACTCACCTGGAAGGACCTGGTGGAGGGCGGCTACGTAATAGCCGGCAGCCCGGACACGGTCCGGGACCGTATGAAGGACATGATCGAGAACCTGCATATCGGGACGGTGTTCTGCCTGATGCACAACGGCAACATGCCGGACTGGAAGACGAGGTATTCGACCAAGCTCTTTGCCGAGAAGGTCATGCCACAGCTCCAGGACATGTGGCCGGACTGGAAGGGTGATGATCGGTGGTGGTGCAAGCCCCTGGAGGACCGGCTCGATCCCCTCGACACCATTGGGGGCCGGGCCCGGGGTGATCTGACCGAGGCCGGCCACTGATGGAGTGGGAACGGATCGACACGGCCAAGGGAACGTCCTGCCGGGTCTGGCGCGCCGGCCAGGGCACTCCGATCGTCTACCTGCACGGCAGCGCCGGCATCCTGGAGTGCGACGGGCTGCTGGCCGGATTGGCCCGG
>Ga0307372_10002877_pt1 | contig 28107 bp, 26 predicted proteins | sample OX1MG_FD_202533 | JGI IMG/M metagenome (GOLD analysis project Ga0307372, IMG submission 202533) | Soil microbial communities from Risofladan, Vaasa, Finland - OX-1 | ecosystem: Environmental > Terrestrial > Soil > Coastal area > Acid sulfate soil | place: Finland: Risofladan, Vaasa | collected... | reverse complement strand
ATCCTCCTGTATGGCTGTAACCAGCATGGTCAAAAGAGTGTTTTCTTCATTGTATATCCGGTCTCGCTTCGCTGTAGCGGACTGATGTCCTTCTATCAGGTGGTATGGGAAACCTTCATCAATATTACGAAGGAGGTCTGTCCGCATTACTTCTTTTAACTGGAGGCTGATGCAAAGTGAACGGTTGGATGTCATAATTAATATTTTTAAGGACAAAGATATTAATTATTAATTAAGTTAGTGCCATTACTTTGGAGAGGGACCGGGTGTGAGGTACAGATTGCCACGTAGCCATGTGATCTTACAATACGATAATGATGTTAGTGGCTTCCCGCGTGGGAGGGAAAATCGTTCAGGCCGCGGAAGGCAGGCGTCCCGAACGGCAGAATGAAAATCGTCTTTATTTACATGCCTGCTGGCAGGCAAGGTTTGTTTACGGTTTCTGTCACAACCCGCCTGTTGAAACCACAATAACGAACGCTCAAAGGTTTGGAAACATTCGCCAGTGCGGCTTTCATGGTGCATTAGCCGGTAGCATAACATGGCGTAACAATTATTTCCTGTGTTTTTTCCATAAAATCAAATTGAAAATTAATCCCAAAACAGCTACACCGGTTATCAGGTAATCATAAAAAAGGATTTTGCTTTGCACAACTCCCTTGGCATTCATCAACAAATTTATCAAACTGTAAACACCTCCTCCGGCCCAAAAACCAATTCCATATTTGAAGTTATCATTGGTCGTTTTTATCATCGCTTCGTTGATACCTGGTTTATTTTTCCTGGTAATAATGGTCATAACGATACCGAATATCAATGCCAGCAACAGGACGATGAATATAGTTAGTCTGGGTTGCAATTGAGGGTGCGCTACCATATTGAGATAGATAGCCAGTCCTTCTATTAAAATGATGAGAACAGCGATTAATGGCAGATTGTTTTTTTTCACCGGGGCTTCTAATGTTTGTTTGAGGATTAAAGTTACCAATTCACAGAATTCCATGATGAGATTAATTTTTTTTAGGGGTAATTAACTCAATTTTGACTGGTTTTTGACAACTCGTGCACTCAGACAAAAGGTGGTGATCGGTATATGTAATCATTGCCACTTTCCAGCCTTCGCGAATGTTCCATTTTTCGACAAACAGAGTTTTTAAAAACAATCCAATTTATAAGGATATTTATTTGGGACAGATCAGCAGTTTTTTATTGATGATAGTAGATGGATCTCTGAAGCGCAAAACATATAATCCTGGCGGCAACATGGATACATCAAGATTTACCGGCGGGACATTTGAATTGACCAACAATACGGTTTGTCCGGTGGAATTAATGACGGAGATAATCCCCTTTCCGAAACTGCCGGTTACCGTAACTATATGATGATTAGCCGGGTTAGGATACAAGTTGATAAACACATGTGCGGGGATCCCGATCGTTACTATATTACTGTAACTAATTTTTCCATCCGGGACTGTCATCTTTAAGCGATAAAAATACCTGTCGGAAGTAAGATCATTATTGGGATCAATAAATTGATAGCTTGTTTTGCCCCCCTGGAAAGTGGCAATACTATCGAAATAAGTGGCATCAGTGCTTCGCTCCAGTTCAAATTGTGTAAGCTGCATGCCGGGGTTAATTGTCCAGTTTAAATGGATCGTGCCCTGCACTTCGTTTCCTGTAAACGAGAGAAGGCTCACCGGCAGTATCGCTGCCCTGGTCAATGAAATATCATCAAAATATACATTGATAGCAGGTCGGTTAAAGAATAATTGTGTTTGCATCCTGATTCTTATTTGGCGGGTTCCCGTGGGTGCAAACCTTGAATTGGTATATAAATGCCAGGAGGTACCTGAACCGCCGAAATAAGATTGCCAACTGCTTGTATAACTTACGCCAAGAATGCTATTGGAAGCATTGATAAAATCAACAATAAAGCGGCCCTGGTCTGTTTGATCACTTACCGGTGTTTGCATATAACCACTAAAAGTGTAGGTTTGATCTCCCAGGTCAATCGCCACAGAATCTGCCGATACATCAATGGTTTGCTGTAACTCAAATGGCCCCGTAAACCAATTATCGCAACCGGAATAAAATACGGTACCTCCGCTGGCCCCTGTTGTATGGTCATAAGGATAATTAGCAGAGCCATCAGGCTTCATAGTCCAGTTAACAGTATTGTTCGTAGGTGATAATAAACAGGTGAGTGCTCCCTGGCTTATAATGGTCCAGCCCGTGCCCCTGGGCAGGCTTTCTGCATCGGGGTTGGTAACCAGGTTTTGAGCAGGTAGCTGGTATAATAACAATATGGAGAAGATGATAAGTACAATTCTTTTCATAGAGTTAGGATAGGTTCATACACATAAACGTTTTTTTTGAAATTATATTTCCGGTATGGGTGCCCTTTTGGCTTGGGAAATAGTTGATAAAGTAGGGGAGGCTTCTGCTATTATTAAAAAGAGATTAACAATTATGGATGACATTTTAAAGACAAATCAGGTAAAGTTAAACATAAGCAGACGCTCAGCTGGGGAGCCTGGTTCATTTCAGTTACAACTTGCCTTATTTCGTTTATATTTTTTAACATACTTATTCTGGCATTTTCAGCCTCTGTAGTGTTTGCCGGGAACACAAACTTTCGCCATGTAGTGGATAGCGGTCGGGAGGTCAGGCCGCGGGTTGAACCATATCGGAGGGATGTGATTCGTGAGGCACGAATCTTGCCGGATTTGAAAGTGCCAGCGGCACGACCGATTTTGTAACAAGGGAATTTATTCCTTTACTATTCACAACTTAATCATGCATGCTTTTCTTCGACTGAATTCAGGTGATTAGTATCACCCATTCCAGCTTTCCTCCGACTGAAGTCTGGGTTACAAGATCGGCCATACCTACGGTATTAGAAGCATGTGTGTAATTACAAAGTGCAAGTGCCAGCGGCATGATCGATTTTGTAACGAGGGAATCTATTCCCTTGCTATTTGCTATCCACCCACGTAATCCTACTGCACTAATATTTCATCTGTAAACAACCACGATGTGGATCCTTTGAAAAGATAGCCATCAGGAATTTCTCCAAAGGCCTTTGCCAAGACACGAATGTACCGCACCGCTTTTTGCTTAATAAAAATGGACACTTTACTTAAATAAGGTTCCCCTCTTTTGTTCCCTTCGGTGTTTGCTTTTTCACCTGCCTTTGTAAAGTGTTTTCCATCAACTGAAGTAAACACTGAAACTATGGTTGGTAAAAAGATACCGCTATTGGGATCACACAAAAAACTGGCAGTAACTTCTTTCACTTTTGTTGGTTTTTGCAGATCAATAGTCGCATTCAAATCGGTTCCGCTAAAGCCCAACCATTTGCCATCTTTAAAAGCAGTGGTTCCCATAACACCATCGGTCAATGTGCTGTCGCCATTAGCTTTGTACTGTTGGCTAAATGGAATAGCGAGATTAACCGGCTTGCCTAAAGCGAGATTAACCGGCACAAACATTTTTGATACGGCAACCGGTTTATTATTTTGAAATACACCAGCATACACGGTACCTGCTTCATTTAATGTAAATGGCTGATCATATAATTTGCTCTTTGTATCGGGTTGCCTGCCGATTGCATACCTTATCCGTGCATCTCTGATATCACTTTGTATGGTTACTTCCGCAGTATAATTTTTAAAATTGATTTTGTAATTGATAACTGGTGTCGGCGATACCTGCATCACATCAAACCAGGCAGTGCCTTGTGTAAGCAATTCAAGACTTAATATGGCATTAGTAGAAGAACCGGCAGCAGTAAAGGCAAAGGAAATTTTTTTCCATTCATTATTTAATTCGTAAATATGCGATTCATTCATACCATCTATCATTAAACGGAATGAGGGCATCCTGTCACTTTGCTTTGCTTTTGCCCAAACAGATACAATATAACTGTTACCCTTGTTGATCACCAAAGGCAAAAATCGAATCTTATTACCGCCACTATCCACCGGTGTAATTAGCCTCAAACTAAACATGCCTTCTTTGCTTTGTGCCGGATCGGTAAAAGCAGTCGCGCCGAAATCTTTTTTATCCGCGTTGGTATAGGTCCTGTTTGATCCGATGGGCAAGCCAGGGCTTACAATCTTTTCAAAGCCGGGATTCACCACAATATTATTTGATGAAAGAAGGCTGTCATCGTCAGAGCCTTTCTTTCTTAATAAATAAACTCTCGTTCCATAAGCATCAATAATGTCGGTGATGTGTCCGTCTTTAAATGGGACTGACCTGTTCTCAAACCATAATTCAGCATGGTTATCAAGGTCAGCATCGGCACTGGTCACAGTAAGCTGTAAAGGCTTTGGTTTATTCTCATTGTTGGCAACCACTATCAATAGATCGCCTTTGTAAGAAAAAGTTTTGGCAAGTATTTTTTTATCGTCTGAATGAACCGCAGGCGCTGCATCCGAAGACAAAAGAAATCCCGACATCTGGGCGGTTTCTACAGCCAGGTTACTGCATGACGACCATGCTGAAACAGACTGCGGATTAGTATTTCCTTCTCCCCGTATAAAATACTGAATGCCTTTTGCTCCTTCAATCAATCCCATATAAGTCATTAGCCTTATTTCCTGTGCAGTAGGTTCTCTTTGCCACATTTCCTGGCCGCCAAAAGCCTGTGGTACCAGCCATACCGGCTTTTCGTATAGGTATGCTTTGTGATAGCTGCTTACGTAATTAACTACCTGGTCTGCAGGACCCGGTATCGGGTAAGGATCGGTCATGGCAATATCCATAGTGTTTTTAAAGTCTTCAGCTTTTGAAGGCATCATAAATACGATAGATATCGGATGATAAGGATCCAATTCATGTATCAGCTTGTATGCTTTTTCAAGCAATGCAGGCGGGCGTCCTTGTCCATCCGGCTCATCATTAATATACCACGATAATAAAGCAGGATGATCGCGAAAGGCAATGATCTCACTTTTTAATAAAGTAAGTTTATCTTCTTCACTCATACCCAAACCCTTTGCACCATTGTGTCCTCTGCCAATGAGTGAATTCACGCCATATTGAACATGCATACCCAATTGCGCACAACGATCCATATAGGCTTTTCTTTCTGCCAAACCACTTGGAAGATTGGATTGATAAGGACCTATCATGTTGAATCCATGGATTATTTCTTTCTCAGCAATATCACCAACGTGGCTGCAATAAAAACCAAAAGGGAAAAAAGGAAGCCCGTCAACAATCAAACCGCCTGTTAATTCGTCTATCTGAACCGCGTTGGCTTTTGCAGGTAACCGGGTAATATGAATGTCACCCTCAGTTGTAACCAAATGGCCGTTCTCCAATTTATAATGAACCACACTCGTGTCCATTGGCAAATCACCGGGAGGGATCATTGCTGTAAGAAAATGATCGCTAATGGTGGTGGTTTCGTCTAATTGTTTCCCGTTATATGAAACACTAAGCTGATAAGTATTGGATGAAATGCTATCGGGAAGAGCCGCTATTACGCTAATCTTATTGCCCGGCAGATAATAATTGTAACGGCTAAATACTTTTACTGGTTGAGCAAGTAAAAAACATGGGAATAAAAGTAACAGGCTGTAAAGTAGATACTGTTTCCAATTCTTTATTCTTTTCATGTAACGGCGTTTAGAATTTTTGTGATAACAAGGATATGACTCCTCCTAAAAAAAGTTTACAGGTTACCAGATAAATCCTGAGATAGGTTTACAGGATGATTTTCATTTTCTGACCAGCCTCAATAGATTCCCATCTTTATTTTTACTTCTTAGATTAGCGTTACGAATCAGAGTTTTCCAATTTGATTAGCAGAGCCATTCCCAGGGAACGTCAAAAGTTATTTAATGTCAGAATACCAGTTTCTCAACCGCACATCAATGGAAGGGTCTCCTGCATTAACCAGCGATTTAAATTTTGCCACATCGCTGAAGCCGTTAGGTGTACGGTAATGATATGGATAAACGATTTTTGGTTTAAATGCGAGCACGCCACTGGCAGCCTCTGCCACGTCCATAGTATAGGGGAGGTTCATACAAACAAAAGCGACATCAATATTTTTTAAGTTACGCATCTCAGGTGTGGCTTCAGTATCCCCGGAGATATAAAATCTTTTGCCGCCGAGGTTCAGCACATAACCATTGCCTTTCCCTTTCGGATGATACACGATAGAATCGCCGCGCATATTATACATGGCAATCGCCGTGATAGGAATTCCATGTTGTACCGTGCTGCCACCATTGTGCAATACAACGATTTTATTTTTCCATTCAGCCGGCATCTTGTCTGCCACAGACTGCGGTACCACAAATGTTGTATGAGAAAGATCGAGTCCGCGCAGTGTTTTCATATCAAAATGATCTCCATGATCATGGGTGATTAAAATAAGATCAGGTTTTTTCATGTTCTTGTATGAATCCGCGCCATGAATGGGATCCACGTAGATGGCTACCTTGTTGAACTCAAGTACCAGTGAGGCATGGAACACCGGCTGGATGATTACATTACCTTTTGGTGTGTGAATGATGTCTGCTTTTGGCAACTGAGCCTGTGCTGCGGTGAAGATAAAACCCAGTAAGGTGGTTATAAGAATTTTCATAAATTAATTTTTTATAGTTGCAAAACGTTAGTGATATTTTGATGTAATAGGACCAAAATTAATCATTGTATTTTAAAATATCCGGCCTCCCAGGTGTTCCTTTATTTCGCAACGTAATCTATCCGTAAATGATGATGGTAAAAATAGGACAGTTCGCGACCTGTCATTACTGCGGCAGAGTTAGAAATCCGCTGTCACACGATTTTCTGAACCCATTGAGTGAAACTTCGGCAACTTTATTTTTCGATAGTGGTAGCATTGAGAGCAACTGAAGTAATTCCATCTGCGATTGCTTTTATTATCGAATTCATTTCTTTTGATAAGCCGTGCCGCTCTGCAATCCAATTTATGTCGTTATAGGTTAACCAGGTTTTTCCTTGTATGTCTTCCCAGGCCAATGCTTTTAAAGGTAAATCAATTCCTGAGATCTGTTTGTCCTGCATCAACAGTGTTCCTGCTTTAGGATTTCCAAAAATAATTAATTCGGTTGGACGGAGAGGCAACCCTTGTTTTAACGCATTGTCTGCATGATCTATTCTTCCAAAAATGGTCATACCCCTGGATTCAATTATCGAAATAAGCCGGTCAATGGTTTTGCTTACAGGATAGGCGCTTTGAATTGTTATCAGTCCGTTCATGGTTTTCAATTTATATCGGATTATAATTGTTGATTAGATGGATTCACCATACAAGACATTTAACTCTATTTTTATGTTGGCTCTATTTTAGATTAGTACTAATTTATTCAGCAACTTTATTGCTTCCAACTAAGCGTTTTCATTTAGTACACAAACTATAAAAAACCAATACTGTTTATTTGGTTTCTTCTTTCTTTAAATCTATTTTTAAATCATTGCCCCCTATAGAAATATCCAATGTTATGGTATCACCATTAATCTTGCCGGTAACATGTGTCATGTTTCCCTGGATAGGAACATCAAAGGAAAGGGTATCTCCATTTATTTTACCATTGCTTATATCTGAAACAGAGCCATCAGGATGCGTGTCTTTTCCTGTAAGGACATTGCCCTGAACTTTGAAATCGTAAGCAACATTATACTGATCCATTACTATTCCTGTCCAGTGTCCTGTTACATCCTGTGCACACGCAACGGATATAAACATAACGGTAGAAAATACAAAAAGTAAAGATTTCTTTTTCATAGCTTATTAATTTATTATTTTGAGAAATGAGGGAATAAGAATTTTTTAATGATTCAAAGATAAAATTATAGGATTATTTGTTTCAAATTGTTTTTTGTCTAAATTAATTCTCTTTTTTTGCTAAAAGCAGGCGTGGGAATAGCATGATATTAATGCCGTTGTCTTTCGGAGTATTAATTTTCTTGCGAAATAATACACGTTGCACAAAACTCCAGATCCATTTATTTTTCTTTTATTTTGTAGCAGCAATCTCAGATTTCAAATCAGTTGAGATGCTTACTTTCGCAATACAAATAAAATCCATGAAAAAAACAATTCTTCTATTTCTTGCAGGTTTATGCATCTCTACTTTCGGTTTTGCCCAGGTTAACAATCAACAAACTGAACTTCATATTATCCCGGAACCTGTTTCCGTGACTTTACAGGAAGGCTATTTCTCTTTAAAACCAAATACATCTATTATCGTCGAAGGTTCAACGGCGAAGGATGTGGCAACGTTATTTACAAAAATGTTGAATATCCCCACAGGCTATCATCTTTTGACGAAATCAGGAAAAGCAAGGAAAAAGAATGCAATCATATTAAGAATCAATCATACACCGGATTCAACCCTTGGAAAGGAAGGATATACTTTAAACGTTACTTCTAAAAAAATAATCATCTCGGCCAATCAACCTAATGGGATTTTTTATGGGATACAAACGTTGATGCAACTTCTTCCTCCGGATATTGAAAGTCAAACGGCTGTTCAATCCATGAAATGGAAAATCCCGGATGTGAATATCATGGATTATCCCCGGTTTGGATGGCGGGGGTTGATGCTGGATGTAAGCCGCCATTTCTTTTCAAAGCAATTTGTGGAAGAGTACATTGATGAAATGGCCAAATACAAATACAATGTGTTTCACTGGCATCTTACGGATGATAATGGCTGGCGTATTGAAATAAAAGGATTGCCACGTCTTACTGAAGTGGGAGCGTGGCGTGTACCGCGTACCGGACGCTGGGGTACTTTTGAACCACCGCAGCCCGGAGAAAAAGCAACTTATGGAGGGTACTATACTCAGCAGGATATTCGAGATGTGGTGGCTTATGCTAAAAAACGCTTCATCACTATTTTGCCTGAAATTGATGTGCCGGCACATAGCCTGTCGCTGATAGCGGCTTATCCGAATTTATCCTGTACCCAACTGCAATATCCGGTAAACCCGGGAAGCCGTTTTTATAAAATAGAAGATAATGTGCTTTGCGTGGCCAACGATTCTACGTGGTTGATGCTGGATAAAATATTTACCCAGGTGGCCGAATTGTTTCCATGCAAATATATACATGTGGGTGGCGATGAAGCTTACAAAGGTTTTTGGGCAAAAGACCCCAAGGACCAGGCGCTTATGAAAGTGGAAAATATTACAAGCCTTGATGGTTTACAAAGTTATTTTGAAAAGAAACTGGAAAAACTGATTACCTCAAAAGGTAAAAAAATGATTGGATGGGATGAGATACTCGAAGGCGGCATTGCTCCTGAAGCTACCGTGATGAGTTGGCGTGGAATGGAGGGTGGTACCGAAGCAGCTAAGATGGGACACCACGTGATTATGACACCCAACAGTTATACTTATTTAGACCTCTACCAGGGCGATCCTTTAATAGAACCTGCTACTTACAGCATGTTGCATCTTAAGACCTGTTATCAATTTGAACCGGTACCTGATAGTGTGGATCCTAAATATATTCTTGGCGGCCAGGGAAATTTGTGGACAGAATCAGTTCCCAATGAACGCCACGCCGAATACATGACTTGGCCCAGGGCATTGGCGCTGTCAGAAGTTTTTTGGTCACCTAAGAATGAAAGAAATTGGAATGATTTCCTTACCCGTGAAGAATATCGGTTTAAATATATGGACGTTGCTAAGGTTAAATATGCTCTCAGTCAGTATGATGCTATCATTACAGGGGTAAGAGATACTAATGATTCTTTACAAGTGAAATTAGCTACTCAAATACCAGGCCTTGATATTTACTACACTTTTGATGGAACCAACCCTGATAATTTTTACTCAAAATACGATGGCAAACCATTGGATATTCCCAAAGGCGCTTCACAGATAAGGGTGATAACTTACCTTGATGGAAAACCAATCGGGCACCAGATTGATTGCCCTTTAAGTGATGTGGCTAAAAGAGTAAATAGGGATAGAGGATAAGGAATAAGAAATGCAAATAAAAACTTTTCTGACCGGTAGGTTTATTTACTGCAAAATATTTTTGAAGGAATTTCGATATTGGTTGATACGCCTTGGTCAGGCCGCGGTTATTCTTCGGGGCAATGTAATTTTTTTTATGATGCTGTAAATACTTTTAAAAAGTAGCTTGAATTGCTTAAAAAACAATTTTTAAAAAGTATTGATGCACGTTCAGAATGATAATTTTTTTGTCAGGGTTCTTTCGTGAATTTTGTTAGAGGAAATTTTTTGATAAGAAACCATTTAAATTTATGGTTATGAAAAGAATATCTATTTATTTATTAGCCCTGGTGATTTTTATATTCACCACCAATATATCATTTGGCCAACAAACATCGAAGAACATTGCCAGCCAACTGAATAAAGAGAGAATTACGTTATTTAATGGATGGTCGTTAACCCCCGTCGGGAAATCTTTGGCGCTGGAAGATATGCCACTTAATATTGCAGTATCTCCTTCCGGAAAATATGCGGCTGTAACGAATAATGGGGATGGCAAACAAAGTATCACCCTGATAGATGCTAAGAATGATAAGATATTGGATAACCACGAAATACGCAGCGCACTTATCGGGTTAAAATTCAGTAACGACAACAAGCATCTTTATGTGTCTGGCGGCTATAATGATACGATATCCATTTATGATATCATTAATAATAAATTAATTAAAAAAAATTTCATAGCCCTGGGGGAATCCTGGCCTAAAGATAAGATAGGTATTGCAGGAATAGATGCTGATAATGCACGGGAACGCTTATACGCAGTTACGAAAGAAGATAACTCCCTTTATGTATGCGACCTGAAAAATAAAACGATTTTAAAAAAAATCCCTTTAGGTGCTGAAGCTTATACCTGCCTCTTATCGCCGGATAAAAAGATGCTTTACATTTCTCTTTGGGGTGGAGGGAAGGTGGCTTTTTTTGATACTCATAAAGAAAAGATAATTGGAGAAATTGCCACCGAAAGTCATCCTAATGATATGGCTATTACCAGTAATGGCAAATATCTTTTTATCGCTAATGCCAATGTGAATTCTGTTTCTGTAATTGATATTGCGAAACGAAAAGTATTGGAAAATATAGTGGCCAGCCTTTACCCGGACGCGCCTCCCGGTACTACACCTAATGGGGTTGCACTTTCATCAGACAATAAAACTTTGTTTATTGCTAATGCAGATAATAATGACCTGGCTGTATTTGATGTATCTGAGCCTGGCAAAAGTCAATCGAAAGGATTTATCCCCACCGGTTGGTATCCAACATGTGTGCGCCTAATTGGCAATCGTTTATTTGTAACAAATGGAAAAGGACTTTCTTCTTTTGCCAATCCTAATGGTCCAAATCCTATGGGAAATACAAGTGAACATCAGAAGAGTGAAAAATTGATTGGGCCCGAATTATATACCGGTACTATGTTCAAAGGGAAACTTTCTGTTATTCCTATACCTGATCAAAAAGTGTTGAATGTTTATTCAAGGGCGGTTTATCAAAATACGCCATTTAATAAAAAGATAGAAGCAACCGCTCCTGGCGAAGCCGGAAATCCCATTCCTCAAAAGCAAGGTGAATCGTCTCCCATTAAACATGTGTTTTATGTGCTAAAGGAAAACCGCAGTTATGACCAGGTGCTTGGAGATATGAAAGAAGGCAACGGTGATCCTTCTATCTGCATATTTGGCGATAGCATTACACCCAACGAACATGCAATTGCCAGGCAATTTGTATTGCTTGATAATTTTTATGTGAATGCAGAAGTGAGTGCCGACGGACATAATTGGAGTGATGCTGCTTATGCCACGGATTATGTACAAAAAATGTGGCCATCTGATTATAGCGGCCGGGGAGGAAATTATGATTTTGGAGGTAATAGAAAAATTGCAAATCCCGATAAAGGGTTTATCTGGAATTATTGTTTTCGTGCCGGCGTAAGTTTCAGGAATTACGGTGAATTTGCAGATGATGGTCATATACCAAAAATACTTCCGGAATTAGAAGAGCACACTTGCAATCCATACATAGGCTGGAACCTAAGCATACAGGATGTTTACCGGGAAAAAATATGGGAAAAAGATTTTGATTCGCTGGTGGCCATAAATAAAGTGCCCCAATTGAGCTTTGTCTATCTTCCGGATGATCATACCAGCGGGCTTGAAAAAGGAGCCTATACACCGATAGCGCATGTGGCGGATAATGATTTGGCTTTAGGCAGATTGATAGATCACATTTCGCATAGCAGGATATGGAACAGTACTGCCATTTTTGTATTAGAAGATGATGCGCAGAACGGCCCTGATCATGTAGATGCGCATCGTTCGCCGGCTTTTATCATCAGCCCTTATATTAAAAGAGGAACCGTTAATCATACTTTATATACCACTGCAGCCATGTTGCGAACAGTTGAACTTATTTTAGGGCTGCCACCCATGAGTCAGTATGATGCCGGCGCAATACCTATGTGGAGTTGCTTTACCTCTAAACCTGATCTTACACCCTACAATGTAAAACCAGCCGAGGAGGATATAAATGCAAGGAATGAGGCAAACAATGCCGCAGCAAAACTTTCGGCTACTTTCAACCTTTCTAAACCAGATGCCGTACCCGACCTTGAATTGAATGAAGTGATATGGCAATCCGTGAAAGGTGAAAACAGTGTGATGCCTGCGCCACATAGAAGTGCATTTGTAAAGTTGGTTAAGGATGATGATGATTGAAGATAAGTCATCAAAAATTTAGAACTTTTATAGGTTATGAGTTTATTGTATCGTGGTTGGTTAGAATTCATTAAAAAAATAAAAGTATGAAATTAAAATCTTTATTATTTATTGGTGCACTGCTCCTCATTTCATCCTCCCACGCTCAAAGAAAGTTCCAAAAAGTCTATTCAGAAAATCGCACAAGAAATGTAGTTCTTATTTTAATAGACGGCTATCGATGGCAGGAACTTTTTAATGGCGCGGATTTTAAATTGCTGAATAACAAAAAATACAATCCAAATGATTCTTTGCAACGGTTTAAAAAATTCTGGTCAGATAATTTAGATGAAAGAAGAAAAAAACTGATGCCATTTACCTGGAATTATATTGCGAAGCATGGGCAGTTGTATGGAAACCGAAAGCTGAAAAATGATGTTAGCGTTATGAACCCTTATTGGATTTCTTATCCCGGCAGGGCTGAAATATTAAGCGGTTTTGTTGACATGGCGATAAATTCAAACAACTATCCCAGTAATCCAAATACGAATGTGCTTGAATTTATCAATAATCAAAAGGGATACGAAGGAAAGGTGGTTACTTTTGCCTGCTGGAGGGCAACCGGGAGGTGTCTTCATAAAGATAAAAGCAGTATGCTTATCAATGTTCCATGGGAAGATATAGCGGGCAAGCATTTGACAGATACCGAAATTCTTGCCAACGAAATGCAGCATTATGCACCTCAAATATTTGGAGATGATGAAAGACTGGATGCGAATGTGTATGCACTAGCCAAATCTTATATCCATGCGAGCCATCCAAAAGTTACTTACATAGATTTTGGCGATACGGATGAATACGGACACGCAGGAAAGTATGAAAATTACTTAGAAGACATTCATAACCTGGATTCTATGATTGAAAAGCTTTGGAACATGATGCAGCGTGATGAATTTTATAAAAATAATACTACCTTTTTTATAGTTCCCGATCATGGAAGAGGGATAGGTGATCAATGGACTGATCATGGAAACGGCATTCAACATTCTAACGAAACCTGGTTTATGGTAATGGGTCCTGATACCAAACCTTTAGGAGAAATGAAAACCAGAGAGAAGATTTATCAGACACAATATGCAAAAACAATTGCAAGTTTATTGGGATTTGATTATAGAGTTCCTGGTAAAAGAGTTAGTAAAGAAATTAAGAGTGTGATGGATAATTGAAAATTGATGAACTAATAAACCATAAACTTTATCATTCTAAATGCAAAGCAAATTCCTTAAACTTTCGGTTTTATTTTCTGCAGTTCTTTATTGCTTAACTGTTTCGGCACAGCCTAAACCTTCAGATAATTTACAATTCGATTCCCTTGCTACACGATGGGACGAAGGTATGCCTCTCGGTAATGGGTGGCTGGGAGAGATGATATGGAAGAAAGATAATAAACTGCGCATTTCACTCGACCGCGTTGATCTTTGGGACGACAGGCCAATGCCCAAAATTGGCCAATTAAAATTCAAATGGGTGATAGCGCAGTTAAATAAAGGACAATATGATACCGTGCATAAAATTGGTGATGAACCTTATGACAAAAGCCCGGCTCCTACAAAAATTCCGGGCGCTGCATTGGAATTTAATTACATGTCTTTCGGAAAAGTGGTTTCTAATAACCTTAATATTAAAACAGCATTAAGTACTATTAAATTTCAAAACGGAGTAGTACTTTATAATTATGTTCATGCTAAGGATGAAATTGGATACTTTGAATTTGAAAATTTACCAACATTACCGACAGCGTCAAACGAAAATCCCTGCATACCTCAATTAATGGTTCCCAATTATAATTCTACAAATAAAAACAGAAACGATGACAGTCATTCGGGAGAGGGTCTGCAAACACTGGATTACAAAAAAGGCACGGTTACAAAAACGGCCAACAGTATTCGCTATCATCAACCAACGTGGAATGGAAATTACTATGAAGTGTTAGTGCAATGGAAGAGGATTTCGCCGACAGAAATTATAGGATCGTGGACCATTTCTAATAATAAAAAAGCATTTTTACCGGAATTAAAAAAAGTAAAAAATAAATTACCAGGTTGGCAATCACACAATACCTGGTGGAATCATTTCTGGAATCAATCTTCTGTTTCCGTACCGGATTCAATTCTTGAAAGGCAATACTATCTTGAATTGTATAAGATGGGTTGCGTAGCAAGAACTAATACGCCACCCATTTCTTTACAAGCCGTCTGGACGGAAGACAATGGAAACCTTCCTCCCTGGAAAGGTGATATTCATAATGATTTAAATACTGAATTAAGCTACTGGCCTTTTTATACTGGCAATCATTTGGAAGAGGCAAAATCCTTTACTAACTGGCTTTGGAAAAACAAAGGACAGAATGAGAAATGGACAAAAAATTATTTTGATATTACCGGGCTAAATGTTCCAGGTGTTACCACAATCAGCGGAAAAGCAATGGGCGGATGGATTCAATATTCAATGAGCCCAACAACAGCTGCGTGGCTCTCACAATATTTTTACTGGCAATGGAAATATAGCATGGATAAAACATTTTTACTGGAAAGATGTAAACCCTATTTTGATGAAGTGCATGAATATTTCAAAAAGATCCTTTCCATAGATCCGGCAACAAAAAAATATAAACTCCCTTTAGATTCAAGCCCTGAGATTTTTGATAACAGCACCAAAGCCTGGTTTCATCAATGGACAAATTATGATCTTTCCCTGGTGAAATCTTTTTATGATGATTATGAGGAAGTGTTGCAAGCCGCTACAGGAAAGGTTCCTGCCGATATTGAAAGAGAAAAAAGTTTATTGCCTGGTTTGAATACCAACGAAACCGGGCTTACTATTGCACCGGGTCTCAATCTTTTTGAATCGCACCGCCACATGTCGCCCTATATGGCTATTTACCCTTTGGATTTACTCGATATTGAAAATAAAAACGATAGTGTAATTATAAAGAACTCATTGCACCAGATTGAAAAAAAGGGCACCCGCGAATGGTGTGGTTATTCATTTAGCTGGATGGCCTGTTTATATGCAAAAGCCAAAGAGGAAGATAGTGCTGCAAAAATGCTACGAATATTTGCTACTAACTTTTGTTCTATAAACAGCTTTCATTTGAATGGCGATCAGAAGGGTGGGGAGTATTCTGATTTCACTTACCGGCCATTTACATTGGAAGGTAATTTTGCTTTTGCAAAAGGAATACAGGAAATGCTTTTGCAAAGCCATAAGAGTTATATAGAAATTTTTCCTGCAATACCATCTTCGTGGAAAGATGTTTCTTTCACCAACCTTCGCACTCAGGGAGCGTTTCTTGTTTCTGCAAAAAAAGAAAACGGGATAACAAGTGAAGTAAAAATTCTTTCCCAAAAAGGCGGATTGTTTCGTTTGAAAATACCTTTCAAAACTTTCTATATTACCGATGCATCTAAAAAATATTCATTCAATAAGCTAGAAAGTATTTTGGAAATAAAAATGAAAGCGGGAGAGGAGATAACTTTGAAGAACAGCCATGAATAAGAAATTCGAATTCCGATTCTATTTCAAATTATGATACACCTTTTGTACATCATCGTCCTGCTCCAGGTTGTCAACAAGCTTTAAAACTTCATTGGCTTCATCTTCTGAAAGCTCAATTGTTGTTGTCGGGATTCGGGTAAGCTCAGCTGTTATCACATTAAGCTTTTTCTCATCCAGAGCCTTGTTCATATTTCCAAATTCATTAAAAGGCGTGCGGATAATGATATTTCCCTGGCTGTCTTCACCAATATCTTCGAGACCGTAATCTATCAAATCCAGTTCCAGATCTTCAATATCAAGATTTTCGTTTTTAATTTTAAATTCCCCGAGATGCTCAAACATAAACGACACACTACCACTGGTACCAAGTGCTCCGCCATTCTTATTAAAATGCATACGTACATTAGCCACTGTCCTTGTGGGATTATCAGTAGCAGTTTCTATCAATAAGGCTATTCCGTGCGGGGCGTACCCTTCATACACTTCTTCATGGTAATCGGTTTTATCCTTTCCCATCGCACGTTTTATGGCAGCATCCACGCGGTCTTTGGGCATATTTACTGCTTTGGCATTAATGATGCAACGACGCAATGATGCATTATTATCAGGATCAGGCCCTCCTTGTTTTACGGCAATATCTATTTCTTTTCCGATGCGGGTAAATTGTTTGGCCATTTTATCCCAACGGGCAAACATGGTTGATTTTCTTACTTCAAATATTCTTCCCATTTTCTTTAATTGATCCCGATCTTTACCGGGATTTTTGTCTTATTTAATAATTGCAAATTTATAAATGAATACTTTGAACCCAGCCAATTCGAATTCAAACTTCTTAATCAGGCAAATCTAAAAGTCTATTACGGGAATTCAAAAATAAAAAATGGTATTTCACAAGTCTTTCTGGTTATTGGCAATTATTTGACTGGTTGTCTATTGGAAATCATCTATTTAATTTATTTAATTGCGCAAAAAATGTAATTCACTTATCATTATGGAGTGCAACGGCAAGCATATACCAGGTAGCATGTGGCAGCCATTGTTCACTCCAGCGCCAGTCATAGTCTTTACCTGTTTGTGAATAGGGTAAATTAAGGTCAATATCATGCTCATTATCAAGACCAGAAGTGATGCCGTTTACAATTCCCCCCGGAGCATTCGTATATTCAAACGTACCAAAGAAGCCATATTCTACATTATTGTGGCCTCTGCCTTCCAACATACACGCATCAAAAGGATTGAGGCCCAAAATCCAGTTTAACTGATCGGTTGCAAAACTTTCCAGGCTATCATGCAGTGGTTTATCTTCTGTAAATAATTCAGCAGCCATTCTTGCTGCAGCAGCCATTGAACCAAGTCTTGCGTTTTCACCTTGCCACCATGGCGCTGTTTCGGTTGCATGTGGAAAAAAGAAGGAACTGTAACGGTTACCCGAAGTATCCTGCACTAACTGCCTGCTGTATCCGAAAGGATTATTTACTTCATGCGTGATGCGAAGCTCATGTTCCACGGATCTCCTGGTAACCTCTTTTATTTTTTGTTGAGTGGCCGCATTAGCAACAGGGTAATAATTTAGTAAACTCACCAATGGCAAACCCGCATCTGCTGCATGAAAGAAAGGCCGGTCGGTTTCATTTACACGCCAGTAATCTTTATAATTTTTCCAATTGGTTAAACGACTCATTAAATTTTGTGCTCTCTTACCGGCAGCTTTTTTGTATTCCTTTTTTTGGGTGGCTTTATACAATTCGGTTGCCGCCATTAAAGCACAATAATCATCCAGCATATTTTCTTTGCCATCATTGGTCATTTCAGCATTGTGTTTTTCTAAAAAAGAGAATGCATTTTCTGCCGCTGATAAATATTGTTTTTTGCTAAAATCGCCGGTAGTATCAAAGGTTGAAGCCAGGGCTAAAGCAGCAATAGCAATACCCCCGCCGGAGCGGTAACTACATTGGAAACTTTTCCAACCATGTTCAATATTTCCCCCGCCAAAGGTGCTCTCTTTCGACTTCTTGATAGTATATATTTTGTTTTCGGCGCCAATTACCCTGTCCTTTGCGAGTTTGCCGGGTCCCGGTGCATTAATGGAACGATAGAAAGAACCATTCTTTACCTGCATACGTTTTAAGAAATCGGCGCCAAACATCGCCTCATCCAGCACACGCCTTTTATACTGTCGAAAGTTAGTTCCTGGTTTTGCATTTAAAAGCTGGTATGTTTTCAATAGAGCCCACGCTGTAAGTGAAACCTGTTGCGGGTTAAAGTAAGTAGAGAATGATAAGTGGGAGAGATGAATACCGTAATCGCCGGTAGCATCATACCAGCCACCGCGTGCGTCTATGGCTGCGCTGTCTTTTTTTCTTCCTTCAAAAGAAATAAGTGAATCTGCTTTATTGAACAAACCGGTACAACGCTGCCCTTTGAAGTAATAAATAATATCAGACAATGTATATTGCTCCAACACATCTTTGCCAATTACAAAAGGGTAGGAGTATATGGTTTTACCATTATCAATTACCAGTAACGTATAAGTGCCTTTGGCATTAACCGGAGTGAAGTCAATGGTATAGAAAACCCAGCTTTTCCATTGATCTACCGGCCCGGTATAAATGGGCTTGCCGGTGAATACCTGCTTTCCATTTGCATCCAGCAGTTGAAAGCTATCAATAGAATCTGCATGTTTGGCAACAATAACAGCATGCTTCGCACTATTAAGATTGTAACCTACCTGGTTGGTAACAATTTTTACTGTTTGGGAAAATGAAGTATAACAATATAGCATAGTCGCAAAAAGACTGTAAATAATTTTATATATTTTCATGTAGTAATAATAAAAGCCTGCAATAATTTATGTGATGGGGAAAGATAATACTTTTACTTATTTTTATATTCACAAACTATTAAATAGATTAAAAAATATTTACTTCACAAAATGGATGGGTTTAGTTTGACACTGCCCGATGATAAGCATATGTCCGTATAATCTGATAATTTATTTTTACTTCCGTACTAATGAAAAATAAACGCGCAATGGAAAATATCAATAATTTATTCCGGGAATTGTATCAAAATTTTAATGACCGGAAAATTGACCTCGTTATTTCTACGATGACAGAAAATGTAAAATGGGCTAATGGCATGGACGGGGGCTATGTTTATGGACACAACGGTGTAAGGGAATATTGGACAAGGCAATTTACAATGATAAATTCAAACGTAACTCCTTTGGAAATTAGCGAAAAAGAGGGCGTGGTGAAAATAAAAGTTCACCAGGTGGTTCATGATTTAAATGGAAAGCTGCTGGCCGATGAGATAGTGTTTCATTATTTTCATCTGCAGGAAAATAAGATCTCTGAGTTTGACATAGGCTCGAAAACGAATATCTGATTACTTTTATTATAGAAATTATGATTTGGTAATTATAACCTTAACTAATAAATTGTAACACTAATGTATAAGCGAAATTCAATCCAAATGGTTACAGGCTTTCAAAAATTCATCTTCATCCTGCTATTAATCATCCTGTCTAATAATATTTTAGCGCAGCAGCAGATAAGGGTGGTGATAGCAGGTTTAAATCATGACCATATTAATGGCATCTTAACCCAGTATGATAAAGGCCTTGTAAATATAATAGGTATAGCTGAACCTGATAAGCAATTGCAGGAAAAGTATAAAAAAATGTATCATCTTCCTGACTCATTATTTTATACCGATCTGAAAAAATTGGTATTACAAAAAAAACCTGATGCGGTATTGGGATATAATGCAGCGGGAGAGCATCTGCAGATTGTTGAGATATGCGCTCCGCTTGGAATTTCTGTAATGGTAGAAAAACCTTTGGCGGCAAACCTGGCACAGGCAAAGCAGATTGAAAGGTTGGCCAATAAATACCATATTAAAGTATTAACCAATTATGAAACCACGTGGTATGGTTCTTACAAAGATGTTTACAATACCATCAGCACAGGTAGTATTGGAGACATCAGAAAAATAGTGGCGCATGATGGCCACCAGGGACCGAAAGAAATTGGTTGCAGCCCCGCTTTTTTAAAATGGCTTACTGACCCGGTATTGAACGGAGCCGGGGCCCTTAATGATTTTGGATGTTATGGCGCTGATTTGATGACATGGCTGATGCATGGAATCAAGCCAATTGCTGTAACTGCCGTCACCAGGCATTATAAGCCGGAAGAGTATCCTAAGGTGGATGATGATGCCACCATCATTGTAGAATATCCTAAAGCGACTGGGCTGATCGAAGCTTCATGGGACTGGCCTTTCTCTATTAAAGATCTCGAAGTATTTGGGGAAAAAGGATATTTGCATGCCCTCGACAATACAAACATCGTTAGCCGCATGCGGGAAAATATTAAGAGTTCCAAACAAGCAGAATCTTTGCCGGCTCCGATAAATAATCCAATAACTTATTTAACCGCGGTACTTCAACATAAAATATCCGGAATAAATGATGAATCATCACTGGAATATAATATGATCGTAATGGAAATATTAGACGCAGCGAAGCGGTCAGCCGCATCTGGTAAAAGAATCGTTTTGTGAGATTGAAAGGGCAATAAAGTGGAGTGTTTTCTTTCGCTGCCCAAATCGCATCCTCATAAAAATATCCAGTTATAAAACAGGCACGATATATGTTTAATCCCAATTATTATTAATTTAAAAAAGCATAATTATGAAATTAACAGGATGGATTTTGATCGTAGTGGGTATTGCAATGGTTATAATCAGGGGATTTTCTGTACCCGTTGAGAAAAATATTGTGGATGCAGGACCGATTCACATTAATAAAACTGAACACAAATGGATTGGTTGGCCAACGTATGCGGGTGGAATTATTGCTATTGTGGGTGTGGTGATGGTGGCTTCATCAAAAAAGACAACGTAAATGAATTTTTTGATCAGAGAAGAATAGCTGTTTTTAAGAAATGGCCATTTTTTTCTGTCCCATAGAAAATAAAAAATAGCCTGATAATTTTGTTTACTTTATCCATTTTTTTGGATTATTGGGCACAATAGGACTCCGTTAGTGTGGATTAATTTCCTGAGAATTGGTCAAAATTTGACAATCTTACATATTTTTTTATAAAATTAATCATCAAATAAAATGCAGGACATCATCAAAAAATTCAGGTTTAAAGAAAGCGGTGTAGCGATCAATGCACCAAAAGAAATTGAAACTGAATTTAGAAAAATCGGTTTCAAAATCGAATTTGATAAAAAATAAAAAAGCAAAAATACCCTTGTGTTCATCAACAACCAAAAAGAGTATTTAGATTTTTTAAAAAAAGATTTGAAGAACATTGAACCGGATAGTATGCTATGGTTTGCTTATCCAAAAGGGACCTCAAAAATTAAGACTGATATTAACAGGGACACCATTAGGGAAACCGGTGAACAATATGGAATTACCACGGTAACCGCTATATCAATTAACGATACGTGGAGCGCTTTACGGTTCAGGCCCATTGACAGAGTGGGAAAATAAATGAATTTTATGATGAAGGGTACAAACGAGTTAGCGGCCTGAACCATCCTGCGACAGGCTCAGGATGACCGTGCAGACTGCAGCCGAAGAATGCGCCCCGGCCGCATAAAATCATTCACTGTTTTTTGTCCCTTACAAAATATAAACAATAATCTACAATCTGTTTTGAAATAGTGTGACACAGATCTTTAAATTCAAGAAACTTACCGATTCAATTTTTTTACAAATCATATCCATCATGTAATTGACTGCAGACCCGATTGAGCTTCGCGTTTACACCGGTGATAATGGTTCATTTAATCTTTACATAGATGAAAATACAAACTACAATTATGAGCATGGCGGGTTCAGTACCATTCCTTTTCATTGGGATGAAAGTACTCAAACCCTTACTATCGGTAAACGCGAGGGAACTTTTGCCGGCATGTTGCAAGACCGGACTTTTAATGTAGTATTTGTTGATAGCTCTCGTGGTACTAGTGGTAAGGTGAGTAAAAAAATTGATAAAGTAATTCATTATACGGGGGAAGAGGTGAGGATTAAAAAGTGAAATGGAAATCGTTATTGGGGTTTGGTGTCAAAATTATCTGGAGAAAAAACTGATCAACGTTTGGAAACATTATCAACTATTTGGAATATTCCACTAGAAAAAGTAAAAGTTACAGCTCAAAAATTAATTGATATTGGATTTTTTGAGGAAAGAGGGGTCAAAGAGGATCCTCGTTTTTGGGTTCCCTTCCTTTATAGAAATGAACTTCAAATGATACAAGGGTCGGCTGATATATAAACCCCAACTTTGGCTCAAGGTTGTAATCTTTTTTTTAGGACAAGCAATCACTGTGTTGATACTAAAAAGAGATTAGTACATCCACTTCATAATCCGAAACTATAAATTCTCTAATAATGAAAAGTTGTATTTCATACATTTTGCGTTAGCAAAATGTATGAATATTTTTGTAAATAATTAAGGAAGATAGAAGGGGTAACACCGCAAAAGATTTTAGCAGAAAAAATGAACCTGATAAATTTGTAATTTTCAATTAAATCAATTCAATCGTTATGTGTAATGACCAATGAGAAAGTTACTTTAAAATGCTAAACATCTGCTTTATCATATGAGACAACTAATAATAATTTTATTGATTCTCGCTCCATCAATGGCAAAGGCACAAACGGATCGGCCAGCCGCTAAAGTTATTTTCTTTGATGACTTTAATAACAATAGAAACAACTGGATTATTGCCGATACTAAGCGTGCCAGATCGAGGATAGACAGCGGATTTTTTTATTTAACGGTCAATGGCCACGCATCCGGTGAAACGCAGGAAATCAATATTGATACCCGCAAAGATTTTGAAATAGAAACAAGAATAAAAATTGTTAGCGGTAATGCCGCCCATAAAAATTATTATAGCATGCTTTTCTGGGGTCGTGAAGCAATGAATGGTTATTACTTCACATTCGCTAAAGATGGTTTTGCTTCGGTGGAAATTTGCGATGTTAAAAAACAAAGTGATTGTATAACGAAGAACGGCTCGCTGCAAAAAACTGATCTCAGCCCGGATGAATTTAATGTGTACCTTATCAGGAAAACAGGTAAAACTTATTCTTTTTTTATCAACGGCAGGCAATTTTACGAAATGCCTTTTACTCCTTTCTTTGGTAATTTAATTGGTTTTGGTGCCGGCAGAAATGTAACCCTGGCAGTTGATTATTTAAAAGTAGTTTACCTGTAGCTAATTATCATGAGACCCGCTTTGGAGCGGTTTTGTGATCTTAGGTTAGGGCAAAGGCTAATAACTGAAGGCCTAATGCAAAAGGCAGGAAATTGCATATAGTCTTTTTTGTTCCGGTCCAGTTTTCATTTTGATCATTTAGATAGAAATCTTTCATACAATCATATACTCCTGATCTTGATCACAATTTTCTGATCCTTTTTATTGCCACCGGTTGTTATGTTGGGGCGATGCGCCGTTCCGGGAAAGAAAATAAAAAAAGTTCCTGGTTTTGCAATATATAGCTTGCCGGGGCCGCTGTAATGGGCTATGTCTTTTTCTGCGTTATAAGGTTCGGTAACTTTTACATCTGCTACAGGAGTAACACCGATTTTCTCTTCACCGGAAATTACATATTGCAAGTCAATATATTTTCGATGCGACTCCCATTTTGATTGATCATAATCTTTTGTGGGATCATCTGTTACAAAAGCATAAACGTTTTCGCCATCTATCGGGTATTTCCCAGGTGCGAGTTTGGTAAGGTCATGGTTTTTTAAAAATGCAAAAGTTTCATCCCAATATTTTTTATTGGCGCGATATTGCCGCGCAAATTCCTGCACTTTTACAGTGGAATGTGGCTGCAATTTCAAACCTCCCAGCCATTCCTGTTTTTTAAACCATTTTTCATTTTCCTTTTTAGAAGTAGGTGACTGTGCTTTTGTTGACAGGCAAAACCCTGAGAAAACAAGCATGAGCAGGAGAAATAACAATTTCTTTTTCATTGATTTTCTTATAAAATGAATATTAATTGTTGAAGGTAAGTAAAAAGCTGAATTGAAATATCAAGGATAATAACTTGTCTAAGTATCAATAATTTATTTCGTTTCATATTCAACGTTATCAAACTCCAAATTGCTACCTGGTTGGAAACTAAATAAAGTTCACCTTAACTTTGAACATAAAATTGATATAAAAATATAAATTGTTCTTCTCTATGAATATCTGTATTCTTTGTTTAAAACGATACAAAGGTAAAAGCTAAAAGTAAAAACTGAGAAATTAAAGTACCTGTATAATTTGCCCGGTGAGCTTCCATTGCCCATTTATTTTTTCCAGCATACGCACTTCGTATGTATGACTAACGGAGCCGTTTGCAGAAGTAGATGTTTCGTTATGCGTAATCAATGCTGTTCTTCCATGAATACTCATAGTATAGTTCGTATTTTTTGAGGTTCCGCCTTTACCCATCATTCCCGGTGAAGGATGTACGATTTTATCGGCGGGGAAAGAAAAAGTTTTTCCGTCTGCTGTCATTACAATGACAGTGCTGTAGGGCTCAATCTGCCAGCAAGCTGCATGGGCTATAGAATCACCCGAGCGCCAGGTTGCGGATTCTTTTTCGAGCAAGTGCACAATGGCTGTAGAATCGTTAGTTTGACTGAAAACATGCGTTGAAAAACCTGCGGCAATAAGAAACAGAAAAATGGTTTTCATACTATTATCATTTATTAGAATTAAAGATAGTGCATAAATATTTTAAAATTTTCAATGAAGATATACAGTTAGTAAATTCTAAGGATTCATAAATTCATATTTCACGAAACGTAATAGATAAGGGAAAGAAAGTTCTTTAAAATGTAAGCTTATCTCACAATTCTTTCACCTTCGTAATTAATCTTTCATTATTTCTTTATTTTTGGATATGGACTTCTCTTCTGTTTTCCCCATTCTAAAAAATTATACTTATCTGAATACTGCCTATTCGGGCTTGCTCTCAGTTGATATTGCAAGATGGAGAGCCGCCCACGACGCAGATTTTGTTTTAGGCGGAAGTAATTTCAAAATCAGGTATGCAAGTCTCATAGATGAGCTAAGAACCAATCTTTCAGGCCTCCTTGGTTCAAAGAAAGAAAATACATTTTTAGTAAATAATTTTTCCATTGGCTTTAATATCCTATTGAACGGATTGGATAAAAAACATCGTTTCTTATTGCTTAAAGAAGATTACCCGTCTATCCTACACCCTGTTATCAGCATGGGTTTTGATTATCGCGAAATAGCGATTGATGAGAATATTGAAGAAAATATTATGAATGCCATTGAAGATTTCAAACCCACGGTTTTTTGTTTTAGCATGGTTCAATACATCAGTGGTTTTAGAATGGATAGCGCATTTTTAAAAAAAATAAAAGCTACTTATCCGGATCTTCTTTTAGTTGCAGACGGTACCCAATTTACGGGAACAACTGTTTTTAATTTTTCATTATCCGGACTAGACGCCCTTGTTGGCAGTGGTTACAAGTGGTTAATGGGGGGCTATGGTAACGGATATGTTTTTCTATCCGATCAAATAAAAGATGAACTTTACGAAAATAGGAAGAAGGCACTGGGAACAGCGACACCTCAGATCAAAGGGAATTATTTATCCTTATTTTTTGAGCCCGGGCATTTAGATACACTCAGTTTTGGTTCTTTACTCCAGGGAATAAATTACCTGCAATCTTTAGGGATGGATTTTATAGAAAAAACCAATCAACAACTTTGTCAAACTGCAAGAGAAGCCTTTTATTCAAAAGGGTTAATTCCAGGTTGGATGTTTACCAGGAAAGAACAATCTACTATTATTAATTTACCTCTTGAAACAAAAATTATTGATAAAATAAATGCTGCAGGAATTCTGAGTTCCAATAGAGGAAAGGGTTTGCGGATATCTTTTCATTTTTATAATAACACGAAAGACTTAAATCACTTTCTTGAGGTTCTGGGCCAATAATTTTAGCCAATACTGCTGCCGGAATTAACTTCAATATTTTAATAGAGAAATAACACACACAAATGAAAATCCCGCAGGTTTAAAAACGTTTTATGAGAATAGGGTACTAAACAATTCAGTTAGTTTTGCGCAAAAATAAATAATACATGGCGAGACCTCCTTTGAATACACTTCCTAAACCTACACTCAAAGAAAAGTTTGCAGCACTGAGAAATATTCCGCGATTTTTTAAGCTTGTATGGGAAACCAATCAATGGTACACTCTATTAAATATTCTGCTTAGGTTAATTCGTTCAACCATACCAGTTAGTATACTATATATTGGTAAACTGATTATAGATGAAATCATATTATTAAGCAAAACACATAACGGTGATCTTGGTTATTTATGGAAATTAGTAGCGGCAGAATTGGCATTGGCGATTATATCCGATTCCCTGTCCCGTGCCACCGCTTTGACAGACAGTTTGCTGGGTGATCTCTTTTCAATCCATACTTCTGTAAAAATAATGGAACATGCAGCCACGCTGGATCTTGACCAGTTTGAAGATTCTGAATTTTATGATAAAATGGAGCGTGCAAGGCAACAAACGATTGGTCGTACTATTCTCTTATCGCAAATTCTTGCGCAGGTACAGGATATTATTACCATGGCTTTTCTGTTAGTTGGTTTAATAGCGTTCGATCCATGGTTGATTTTATTATTACTTATCGCCATTGTCCCGGCTTTTCTTGGCGAATCTTATTTTAATGACAAAAGTTATGCGCTCACCCGCGGCCAAACCCCGGAGCGGCGTGAGCTCGATTACATGCGCTATCTTGGAGCCAGCGATGAAACTGCAAAAGAGGTAAAACTCTTTAACCTGTCCGGCTTTTTAATTGACCGCTTTAAAACGCTTAGCAATAAATTTTATGATGATAACAAAAAGCTTTCTGCAAAACGTGCATCATGGGGCACCTTTTTTGCATTGCTGGGTAGTCTCGGTTATTATACTGCTTATGTTGTAATGATCCTGAAAACTGTGGCAGGAGCTATAACTATTGGTTCCCTCACATTTCTTTCAGGATCGTTCAAACAACTGAGAAGCCTGCTCGAAAATATTTTATCGCGCTTTACCACTGTGTCACAGAGCGCTATCTATCTCCGCGATTTTTTTGATTTTTTTGAGATTCAACCAAAGATCGTAGTTGCCCAAAAACCTTTTCCTTTTCCAAATCCCATCAGGCAGGGTATCACTTTTGAAAATGTGGGTTTTAAATATCATAACAGCGACAAGTGGGCCAACAGGTATTTAAGTTTCACCTTGCATGCCGGTGAAAAGCTGGCACTTGTTGGTGAAAACGGTGCTGGCAAAACAACGCTGGTGAAATTAATGGCGCGCCTGTACGATCCTGTTGAGGGCCGTATTTTGCTGGATGGCATTGACCTGCGGGAATATGATATTATGGATCTGCGAAAAAATATAGGCATTATTTTCCAGGATTATCTGCGCTACCAAATGAGCTTTGCACAAAATATAGCTGCCGGTAATATAGATGAACAGCACAATCGGCCATTGATACAGCAATCTGCGGAAAAAAGTTTGGCTCATCTTCTTGCGGATAGATTGCCAGACAAGTATGACCAGGCATTAGGACGCCGTTTTAATAATGGCATAGAATTAAGTGGTGGTGAATGGCAGAAAATTGCTCTTGCAAGAGCTTATATGAAAGATGCGCAATTATTAACTAAAGTTTCGGAGTTACAAAATCGATAATTTCGGCTCAGGGTGATCATTGCTGGAGTGGAAAATCCGAGAACAATCACACAATAAATTTGTCAACTCCGGGTTTGTAATTACTTGTTTG
>Ga0307372_10002876_pt1 | contig 28113 bp, 35 predicted proteins | sample OX1MG_FD_202533 | JGI IMG/M metagenome (GOLD analysis project Ga0307372, IMG submission 202533) | Soil microbial communities from Risofladan, Vaasa, Finland - OX-1 | ecosystem: Environmental > Terrestrial > Soil > Coastal area > Acid sulfate soil | place: Finland: Risofladan, Vaasa | collected... | reverse complement strand
TGGCTTGCCGAGGCTGTGCCTCGGCAAGCCAGCCAAACCAATCTGAAACCTGCCCTAGAATTCCTATCAGGACCTGCGTTTCAGCGCGTTCCGCGCGCTGAAACGCAGGTCCGGGGACCGTTTCCTACTCGACCAGCTCGATTCGCGCGATCGCGGCGGCATCGCCAAGGCGTGATCCCAGGCGAATGACCCGGGTATAGCCACCCGGTCGTTCGACGAACCGTGGACCGACGACCTCGAAGAGCTTTTTGACGATCTTCGGGTCATAGAGCCGCGCTGCGGCCAGCCGGCGGTGGTGGACGCTGTCGACCTTGCCCACCGTGACCAGCTTCTCCGCGATTGGTTGAATGGCCTTCGCTTTCGCGAGGGTCGTCGTGATGTGCTCGTAGCGCAACAGGTCGGTGACCAAGTTCCGGTAGAGCGCTAATCGGTGGCCAGTCGGGCGATTCAGCTTGCGACCGGCAACGCCGTGTCTCATCGCGCCTACTCCTCTTCCTCGTAGTCGTCCTCGAAGTCCTCGTCCTCCGGCTCGCCGCCGTCGAGCTCCTCGTTGGACTCTTCTTCCTCGTCGTACTCGTCGGCTTCTTCGGAGTTGGCGTGGGTCGCCGCCGTGCCTTCCCCTTCGGTCTCGAATGAATACTCGCCGGCTGGCTGTTCTCCGAGCCGCGAGTGCTCCAGCAAACCATGCACGGCGAGGCGCTCACGCAGCTCGTCGAGCGATTTGTGGCCGAAGTTGCGCACGCCCAGCAGGTCGTCCTCGGACATTTCGAGGACCTGTCCTACCTTGGTGATGCCGGCGCGCTTCAAGCAGTTGTACGCGCGCACCGACAGGTTCAGATCTTCGATCGGCATTTCGTACAGTCGCTGCGGGATCGCCACGGCCCCGACCGCCGCCTTCTCGGTCCGACCGATCTGTTTGCTGACCAGCTCGGTGAACAGGGACAGATGGCGGACGAGAATGTTCGCTGCTTGAGACATGGCGTCGTCAGGGGCGATCGTGCCGTCGGTCCAGACGTCGACGAGCAGCCGCTCGTAGTCGGTGACCTGCCCGACCCGGGTGTTCTCAACCGCGAAGTTGACCTTCCGAATCGGTGTGAAAATGGCGTCGATGGGAACGACCCCGATTGGCAACCCCTCGCGGTGGTCCCCAATCTGGTATCCCTTGCCGCGCTCGACGGTCAGCTCCATGCTAAAGTGAGCTTCGGGCGAGTCCAACGTGGCGATGTGCAGCTCAGGGTTCACGACTTCGACGTCGGGTGAGGTGATGATGTCCGCGGCGGTCACCTGACCGGCTCCGCGCGCTTCGATCCGCATCTGCACTGGTCGATCGGTGAAGCTCCGCACGCGCACTTGCTTGAGGTTGAGAATCAGCTCCGTCGTGTCTTCCTTGACGTACGGAATGTCTGAAAACTCGTGATAGACGCTCTCGATCCGAATCGACGTGATGGCCGCGCCAGGAAGGGAAGACAGCAGAACACGACGGAGGGCGTTGCCCAGGGTGGTGCCAAATCCCGGCTCGAGCGGTTCGATCTGATAGCGCCCGAAGATGGCGGTTGTTTCTTTCGTTTCCACCTTCGGCAGCATAATATCAATCAATGGTAGTCTCCCCTGGTTACTCAGCGCGAGTAGAACTCGACGATGAGCTGCTCTTGCAGATTCGCATCGATCTCGGAGCGGCTCGGAGCACTGAGGATGCGACCGCTCATATTCCCGATATCAAGACTGAGCCACTCGGGAACGCGCCGGTGCTTGAGTAGCTCGGCCAGGGTCTTGAAATACTCCATCTGTCGGCTGCGCGGGCGGACGCCAATGACCTCGCCGGGCTTCATCTCCATCGACGGAATACTGGCCTTGCGACCATTGACCGTGATGTGACCGTGGGTCACCAGCTGCCGGGCTTGCGCGCGCGACTCCGCGAATCCAAGGCGGAAGACGACGTTGTCCAATCGCATTTCCAGAAGGCGCAGCAAATTTTCGCCCGTCGAGCCGGCTCGCCGCTCCGCCTCGGCAAAGTGCCGGCGGAACTGCCGCTCCAGAACGCCGTAGACGAAGCGCGCCTTGTTCTTCTCGCGAAGCTGAACGCCGAACTCTGAGACCTTCCGACGCCGCTGGCTGTGCTGGCCTGGCGGGTACGGCTTTCGGTTGGCCTCGACCGCGCACTTCGGCGTGAAGCAACGATCGCCCTTCAGGAACATCTTGAGTCCTTCGCGTCGGCAGATCTTGCAGACGGGACCCGTGTATCGTGCCATGAGACCTCCTCTGCTCTAGACCCGTCGTCGCTTGGGCGGCCGGCATCCGTTGTGCGGAATCGGCGTGACGTCGGTAATGGAATTGATCATTAGCCCCGCGGCCTGCAGCGAGCGAATCGCCGCCTCGCGTCCGGTGCCCGGTCCTTTGACCAGGACGTCGACCTGGCGCATGCCCTGCTCCATGGCCTTGCGCGCGGCCGTCTCGGCGGCCATGCCGGCGGCGTAGGGTGTGCTCTTCCGTGAACCCTTGAACCCGCTGGCTCCCGAGCTACTCCACGACAGGACCGCCCCGGTCAGATCCGTTAGCGTGACGATCGTGTTGTTGAACGTCGACTGAATGTAGGCGCGTCCGCGCGGAATCTGCCGGCGCTCCCGTCGGCGGACACGCGTGGCTGCCTTTTTCTTAACTGGTGGCATGCACGCTCCATTACATATTCTCAAGCCAGCGTGAGAAGTGTTGGATTTGCGCAGGAAACCCAACACTTCTCACGCTGGCTTGCCTTCAGTTCGGCTACTTCTTCGCGGCCGACTTGCGGCGGCCGGCCACCGTCTTCTTCGGGCCCTTGCGCGTGCGCGCGTTCGTGCGCGTCCGCTGTCCGCGGACCGGCAACGCCCGACGGTGGCGCAGCCCTCGGTAACTCCCGATTTCGATCAACCGCTTGATGTTCAGGTTGACCTCGCGTCGGAGATCGCCCTCGACCTTGTACTGGCGCTCGATGACCTCACGCAGCCGGGAAACTTCGTCTTCGGTGAGATCCTTCACCCGCGTGTCCGGCCGGACCTGCGTCGTCTCCAAAACCTTTCGGGCCAGCGTGGGTCCGATTCCGTAGATGTAGCGCAGCGAAATATCCACGCGCTTGTCGCGTGGAATATCTACTCCGGCGATCCTCGCCACGGTGTCTCCTCTACCCCTGCTTCTGCTTGTGCTTCGGATTCGAGCAGAGGACCAGCACAACGCCCTTCCGCCGAATGATCCGACACTTCTCGCAGCGGGTTTTTACCGATGCTTGTACTTTCAACGAAACTGCCCTGCCCTGTCGCTTGTTTATATTTCTACACAAAATACCGCTCGATCGTACGAGCGGTCTAGTCTACTAGTATACAGCAACGCCGCCCCGACGTCAAACCGCGGCCAGGCCCCGCTGGGCACCGAACGATCGGTGCGCGGCAATCGATCGTTCACTAGCCCTTGAGCCGGTAGGTGATACGGCCGCGCGCCAGGTCGTACGGCGAGAGTTCGACCATCACCCGGTCTCCCGGCAAGATCCTGATGAAGTTCAGGCGGAGCTTGCCGGAAATATGCGCCAGAACGTTGTGGCCGTTCGCCAGCTCCACGCGAAACATCGCGTTGGGCAGCGACTCGGTGACCTTGCCTTCGACTTCGATCGCTTCTTGTTTCGACATTCCTCTCCTACGGTGGGGTGTGGAGCAGAGCAAACCGGGTCGAGGGGCGCGTTGCCATCAGCCGCGAACCCCCGGCCCCGGGTCCTCTACCCTTAACCCTGAATCTCACGGCAGTGTCAGGATCTCCGGCTCGCCACCGGTCACGGCGATGGTGTGCTCGAAGTGGGCCGACAGCTTCCCGTCCCGGGTGACGACCGTCCAGTTATCAGGGCGGACCTGCGTCTCTTCGGTTCCCGCGTTCAGCATCGGTTCGATCGCGAAGGTCATACCTGGTTTGAGAACTGGGCTGCTGCGGTCGTGGACGAAGTTCGGCACCTGCGGTGCCTCGTGCATCTTCCGCCCAACTCCGTGGCCAACGTACTGCCGCACAACCGAAAACCCCGCCTTCTCCGCGTGCAGCTGCACCGCGCGCGACACGTCGTTGAGATGGTTGCCGGCGCGCGCTTGCTTGATACCCGCGTACAACGAGTCCCTGGTTGTCGTCAGCAGCTTCCTGGCGGCAGGGGTAATCTCGCCAACGCCAAACGTCGCCGCGGCATCGCCAACGTAGCCCTGGTAGAACACTCCGAAGTCCAGACTCACGATGTCGCCCTCGCGCAGCACACGGGCGGGACTCGGAATGCCGTGGACGATCTCGTCGTTGACCGACACGCACAAGTTGGCGGGGAATCCCTGGTAGCCCATGAACGCGGGCACCGCGCCCAACGCGCGGGCCGTGCGCTCTGCGATCGCATCCAGGTCGGCCGTGGTCGTCCCGGGTCGGATCTTGTCTTCCAACTCGAGCAGTGTGACGGCCACGATCCGTCCTGCTTCCCGCATGATCGCGATTTCGCGTCGCGACTTGATGTAGATTGCCTCTTTTGTCAGTTGTGCCGATATCCTGCGGGCAACGTCGCCAACTCATCCGTGAGGACTCGGTCGACGCTCTGTGCCCCGTTTATTTCTGCCAGGATCCCCTGGCCTCGATAGTAGTCGATCAGCGGCGCCGTCTGTGCAAAGTAGACGTCCAGCCGGCGTCGCGCGACCTCGACGCGGTCGTCCGGCCGCTGGACCAGCTCGGCCCCACAGACGTCGCACTGCCCTTCGGTCCGGGGTCGCGTACCGCGTCGATGATACGTCGCCGCGCACTGCGGACAGACGTAGCGGCCAGAAATCCGCTCGAGCAGCTCCTCCGTCGGGACGCGCAGGTAAAGGACCTGCCCCACCTGCCTCCCCAGCTCCGCGAGCGTCTCCTGCAGTCCGTGAGCCTGGGCCAGCGTGCGCGGGAAGCCATCCAGAATCGCACCGGTCTGATGACCCTCGCGCGCCAACCACTCCTTGATCAGTCCGATCACGACCTCATCCGGCACCAGCTCACCACGATCCATGTACGGCTGCGCGAGCCGACCGAGCGGAGTTCGCCGCGCGATTGCCTCACGCAGCAGGTCCCCGGTGGACAGGTGCGGCACGTTGAGCCGCTGCGCCAACAGGTCACTCTGCGTACCCTTGCCGGCCCCGGGTGGCCCGAGCATCACAATGATCAAGGTTCAATCCCCACCCGACCGTTCGGCTGGGTGCTACGCATCAAAGTGATCATCAACCCTACTTGATGAAGCCCTCGTCGTTGCGCATCATCATTTGATGAAGCCTTCGTCGTTGCGCATCATCATTTGATGAAGCCTTCGTAGTTGCGCATCATCAGTTGAGCTTCCAATTGCTTCATCGTGTCGAGGACCACACCGACCACGATCAACAAGCCAGTGCTGCTCAGGATCAGCGTCGTGCTGATTCCCTGGGCGAAGAACGGCAGGATCGCGACTACCCCCAGGAAGACCGCACCGAGAATCGTAATGCGGAACAGCACCTTGTTCAAGTACTCCTCGGTCGGCCGTCCGGGACGAATCCCGGGGATGAACCCCCCGTACTTCTGCAAGTTCTCCGCCAGCTTCTGCTGCTGAAAGATCACCATCGTATAGAAGAAGGTGAAGACCACGACCAGCAGGAAGTAGAAGAACCAGTAGACCGCGCCGGTCGCGTTGAAAACGTCGCGGATCTGCACGGCGATCTCGCCGATAATGCCGGGCGTGACCGCGAGATAGCTGGCGACAGTCCCGGGCAGCAGCATGATCGACATCGCGAAAATCAGCGGGATCATGCCGGCAGAGTTCACGCGCAACGGCACGTGCGTCGACTGCCCGCCGTACATCCGGTTTCCTCGAATCCGCTTGGCGTACTGGACCGGGATACGCCGATGCGCTTCCTGGACGATCACGATCGCGAACACCGTCAGGACTCCGAGCACGGCAAAGACCGCCATCGCCAGAAAGTTCGCGTTGGCAACCAGCGACTGGCCGACCATTTGCGGCAGCCCCGACACGATCCCAGCGAAGATGATGATCGACACGCCGTTCCCAACGCCGTTCTCGGTGATCAACTCGCCGAGCCACACCAGAAACATGCTGCCGGCGGTCATCGACATGACCAGCGCCAGGGTCGAGAGCGTGCCAGGACCACCGATGCCGAAGTCCGCGAGAATGCCTTGACTGTGCAGCAGCACGCCGGTCCCATACGCCTGCAGGGCAGCGAGCGGTACGGTCATCCAGTTGACGTACTGGTTGATCCGCTGGCGGCCGCGCTCACCCTCGCCGCTCAGCTCTTCCAGGCTCGGGATGGCTCCCACGAGAAGCTGCATGATGATCTGCGCGGTGATATACGGGTACACCCCCATCGCCGCGATCGAAAACGTCTTCATCGCGCCGCCTGAGAACAGGTTCAACATGCCCATCAACTGATTCGTCTGGAACAGTTGAGCCAGCTTAGTCGGGTCGACCCCTGGCGCGGGAATGTGGGCGAATATCCGGAAGACGACGAGCATCGCAAAGGTGAACAGCACCTTATTGCGCAGATCGGGCAGCTTGAGCGCGCGTGTCAAAGCCTGGAGCATGGTTAGCGCTCCTCGGTCGGTTTCTCTTCGACCACCACTGCATGCCCACCGGCCGCCTCGATTTTTGTCTTGGCGCCGCTGGAAAACTCGTGCGCGACGACAGTCAGCGGGTGCGGCAGCTCACCATCGGAGAGGACCTTCACCCGTCGTGCAGATTTCGCGACCAATTGCGCGGCCACCATCGCCGCCAGGTCTACCGTCTGCTCCGCCGTGAACCGGCTCAGTTGCCGGAGGTTCACCGTCGCAGGCTTCATCTTGTTGGGAGCACTGCGGAAGTGAAGCCCTCGCTTCACCGGCATGCGGTGAACCAGTGCGTTCTGGCCGCCTTCGAAATAGAGCGGGACGCCGCCTCCGGCCCGGGCCTTCTGACCCTTGGTGCCGCGTCCGGCCGTCTTTCCCCGCCCGGAGCCGTGCCCTCGACCGAGCCGCCGTCGGCTGGGCCGCGAGCCCGGTGCCGGGTGCAGCTCACTCAGATTCATACTCATGGTTGTGCTCCGACTTCTTCGATCGGCTGAAACCGGACCAGATGCCTCACCTTCTGGAGCATGCCCCGAATAGAGGCGTTGTCCGCGACCACCACCGTGTGATGCAGACGCAGGAGTCCAAGCGAACGGACAGTCTCGCGCTGGTCCCGCGGGTGGCCAATGACACTTCGTTCGAGCGTCACGCTGAGTTGTGCCATGGCTTACGACCTCCTGCCGGCCGGGGCAGCGGGAGCAGCCGGTCGAGCACCACCGAATCCACGGCCAGGACCACCGCCACGTCCGGTCCGCCGGCGCGGTCCACCGGCACGTTCCGCCGCGCGGGGTTCCGCCGGTCGTGGGGCCGGTCGTGGGGCAGGAGCCAGGATGCGCATCGCCAGCGGCACGCCGCGGCGTTGCGCTTCCACCTCGGGATGCTTCAACGCGGCAAAGCCTGCCATGGCGGCGCGCGCGACGTTGATCGGATTCGCGCTACCCAGTGACTTGGTCAGAATATCTTGAATGCCAGCGGCCTCGACAATGGCACGGACCGCGCCACCGGCGATAATGCCGGTCCCTGGCGCCGCTGGCTTCAGCAGCACCTGCGACGCACCAAACCTTGCCATCACCTCGTGCGGAATCGTCGCCCCGTTCATCGGAACGAGCATAACGTCCTTACGTGCGGCCTCCGCACCTTTGCGGATCGCGTCCGGAACTTCGTTGGCCTTACCGAGGCCAATGCCCACGTGACCGTTTCCATCTCCAACGACGACGAGCGCGCTGAAGCTGAACCGGCGGCCGCCCTTGACCACCTTGGCCACGCGGTTGACACTGACGACCTTCTCTTCGAGGCTCAGCGTCGCGGGGTCAATTCGTGCCATTTCCCCTCCTGATTAGAACTGCAGGCCGGACTGTCGCGCCGCGTTCGCGAGTTCCTCGACCCGCCCATGATACAGGAACCCCCCGCGATCGAAGACGACCTTGTCGATCCCAAGCGCCGTGGCTCGTTGGCCGATGATCGCGCCAACCACCTTCGCCTGGGCAGACTTCGTTTTGCCCTCGAGATCACCGCGAATCTCCGGCTCCAGAGTCGACGCGGCGACGAGCGTCCGCCGTGCCGTATCGTCGATGATCTGAGCGTAGATATGCTCCATGCTCCGAAACACCGCGAGGCGCGGGCGCTCTGGCGTTCCGACGACCTTCCGTCGGACCCGATGATGCCGCCGGATGCGGAGATCCCGGGCTGTCTTCTGTACCATTCTCCATCCTCTTACTTCGCGGTCTTCCCTTTGCCGGCGGCTTTGCCGGCCTTGCGGCGAACTACTTCGCCACGGTACTTGATCCCTTTGCCCTTGTACGGCTCGACCGCGCGAAGCTTTCGGATCGTCGCGGCAACCGCTCCGACGAGCTCCTTGTCGATTCCTTGAACGGCGAACCGCGTCGAGAGCCATTCGTTGGTCGCGGTAGGCGTGAACGTCTCGATCGTTCCAATCTGAATGCCCGGTGGCGGAACGATCTCGACCGGGTGCGAGTAGCCAAGTTGAAAGACGAGTTTCTCGCCTTGCTTCGCGGCGCGGTAACCCACCCCGGTGATCTCGATCGTCTTCGTAAATCCGCTGGTGACGCCGGTGACCATGTTCGCGATCAGCGCGCGGGTCAGTCCGTGCAGCGCGCGATGCTGACTTGCCTCGCTCGGCCGGGACACCAGAATTTGGCCGTTATTCAGCTCGATCGCCATGTCCTCGTGGACGCGCCGCGACAGTTCCCCTTTGGGACCATGGACCTGCACCGTATGGTCGTCAATCGTTACCTGGACGCCGGCCGGGACCGGGATCGGCATCCGTCCAATTCTCGACATGTACCTTGTCTCCTACCAGACGTAGCAGAGAACTTCCCCGCCGACGTTGGTTCGGCGTGCCTGGCGCTCGGTCATCAAGCCTCGCGGCGTGCTGACGATCGCGATGCCAAGGCCCCCAAGGACGCGAGGCATCGCAGATGCCTTCGTATAGATCCGCTGGCCCGGCCTGCTAATCCGGCGGAGTCCGCCGATCACCGGCTCGCGGTTGGTGTAGCGAAGGTGAAGTCGCAACGTTCGGTAGCGACTGTCCTTCACCATCTCGAAGTCCTTGATGAAGCCTTGTTGTTTCAGGATCAGGGCAAGACTCTGCTTCATTTTCGAGGCCGGCATGTCCACGGACTCGTGATGCGCCACTGACGCGTTGCGAATCCGTGTGAGCATGTCGGCGATGGGATCCGTTATGTTCACCGTGTTTCTCCTGCTGAGCCCGCCGCTACCAGCTCGACTTCACGACGCCGGGCAACTGTCCCCGGAGCGCCATCTGTCGGAAGCAAATGCGGCACAGGCCGAACTTGCGCATGAACGCGCGCGGCCGCCCGCAAATGTGACAGCGGCTTCGGTGCTGCACCGCGTACTTTGGAGGGCGCAAGCTCTTAGCAATTTTACTCTTTTTCGCCATCGTTCTCCTACCGATTACGAAGCGCGGAAAGGCATGCCGAACAGTTGCAACATTCGACGCGCCTCTTCGTCAGTTCGTGCGTTGGTGACGATCGTCAGCTCCATGCCGCGGATCCGATCGACCTTGTCGTATTCCAGCTCGGGAAACGCCAGTTGCTCCTTCAGGCCGAGCGTGTAGTTGCCACGCCCATCGAACGACTTTGGCGAGACACCCGAGAAGTCGCGCACCCGCGGTAGCGCGGCGTTGACTAGCTTATCCACGAAGGCGTACATCCGGTCGCCGCGCAGGGTCACCATCGCGCCAATCGGCACCCCGGCCCGTAGCTTGAACGCGGCGATGGACTTCTTCGCCTTGGTTACCACCGGTCGCTGCCCGGTGATCGCCGCCAGGTCCTTCGTGGCCGCCTCGATTGCCTTGTCGTTCTGGACCGCCTCGCCAAGCCCCACGTTGACGACAACTTTCTCGATCCGTGGCACCTGTAGCGCGTTGGTGTACCCAAACTCCCGCATCATCGTCGGCACGACCTGCTCGCGGTAGACGTCCCGCAGGCGCTCGCGCATCTGTACTGCCATGATTGTTCCTTTACCCCTACACCGGCGGCGCGGGCACCATCTCCCCGCAGTGCTTGCAGACGCGCACCTTGCGCTGAATGCCGGCTTCCTCGTAGATTCGATGGCCGACGCGCGTGGGTCGGTTACAGGACGGACACAGCAACATGACGTTGGAGACGTGCATTGGCGCCTCCTTCTGGATGATGCCGGCCTGTGCGACGCCTGGGCGCGCCTTGGTATGGCGCTTGACGAGGTTCAGCCCTCCAACGACCACTCGCTCTTTCTCCCGAAGCACCCGGCTGATCTGCCCCGTTTTCCCGCGCTCTCGCCCCGCGATCACCAACACCTGATCGCCCGTTCTTACCTGCATGCCTTAGAGCACCTCGGGGGCGAGAGAGACGATCTTCATAAAGTTACGCTCGCGCAGCTCCCGCGCGACGGGCCCGAAGATGCGGGTCCCCTTGGGATTGTTCTTGTCCGACAAGATCACCGCCGCGTTCTCGTCGAACCGGATGAACGATCCGTCCGCCCGAGCGCGCTCCTTCGCCGTCCGCACGATGACCGCGTGAACGACCTCACCCTTCTTCACCGAACCGCCCGGACTGGCGTTCTTTACCGCCGCGACGATCACGTCGCCCACGTCTGCGGTTTTCCGGTTTGAGCCGTTCAGCACGCGGATGCACATGATTTCCCGTGCACCGGTGTTGTCGGCGACTTTCAGTCGCGTTTGTGGCTGAATCACGTGTTTCCTCTCTTTCCGCAGACAGAGGCCGGGCTCGATTCCCTGACCTGCCTCGAGACGTGGATCGTCCGAAACCTCGGTAGCGCCCATGCCTCGAAGCCGTACCCACCGACCACGCACCGATCGACGCCGTGGATCCCCCGAATGAGCCTTTCTCTAGTCGACCGGTCCCGCGACCCGCGCCCGCTCCAGAATCTCGGCGACGCGCCAGCGCTTTTCCTTACTGATCGGACGCGTCTCCTCGATTCGCACCACATCCCCGACCTCGCACGCATTTGCTTCGTCGTGCGCCTTCATGCGGCGGATGCTGCGGATCATGCGCCGGTACAGCGGGTGCCGCTTCCGAGATTCCACCTCGACCACGACCGTCTTCTGCATTTTGTTACTGGCAACCCGCCCAATGCGCGAGGGGCGATTTGACTGTGCCATACTGATAGCGCTCACTCCTTGGCGACCGTCCGTGTGTCGCTCCCGTACATCTGCGCCAACTCGCGCTCGCGCAGGATGGTCTTGCAGCGCGCAATATCTTTCCGGACCTGTCCAACGCGCGCAAAATTGGTCAACTCCCGCGTCGCCTTCTGGAAACGAAGGTTGAAGAGTTCCTGGTAGCCTTCTCCCAGCTTCGCTCGCAACTCCTCGTCACTCAGCTGATGTGCTTCTCGTGCCCTCACCGGTTACTCCCCTTCGCTCACGGTCGGTTCGCGACGCACGAAGCGGGTCCCCACCGGCAGCTTGTGACCGGCGAGACGCATCGCCTCACGGGCAACGTCCTCGGTCACGCCGCCGATCTCGAAGAGCACGCGGCCGGGTTTGATCACCGCGACCCAATGATCGGGTGCGCCCTTTCCACCGCCCATGCGGACTTCGGCTGGCTTTGCCGTCACCGGCTTGTCCGGGAAGACCCGGATCCAAATCTGACCACCACGCTTGATGTGGTGAGTCATCGCGCGCCGGGCCGCTTCGATCTGCTTGCTCTCCAGCCAGTGGGCCTCCAGCGTGACCAACCCGAACTCGCCAAACGCGAGCGTGTTGCCGCTGGTGGCGCGCCCCTTCATACGTCCACGATGCACCTTGCGGTACTTGACCCGCTTCGGCATTAACATTCGTTCAGTACCTCTTCCCGCGTAAGATCAGGTCACACGGCGGCGGGCGCCGGCGATGGCGCTGGCGTCGGTGGAGCGACCGCGGGCGCCTCCGCCATCGGTACGACCTTCGGTCGTGGCAGCACCTCGCCCTTGTAGATCCACACCTTCACCCCGATGACCCCGAACGTCGTCAACGCCTCGGCGATCCCGAAATCGATGTCGGCCCGGAGAGTGTGCAAGGGCACCTTCCCGGAAACTTCGCGCTCGCGACGGGACATTTCCGCGCCGCCGAGCCGCCCCGCGATAATCACCTTCACTCCCTTGGCGCCGCGCTGGACCGATCGGGTCACCGATTGCTTCATCGCACGTCGGAAGGCGACCCGCCTTTCGAGCTGCTCGGCGATGCTGCGCGCCACCAGCGTGGCGTCGAGCTCCGGCTGGCGAATTTCGCTGATATTCACCCGGACCTTCTTGCCGGTGGTCTCTTCCAGCCGGTGTCGCAGCTCCTCTACTTTCGCACCGCTCTTCCCAATCACGATTCCTGGCTTCGCGGTGTGAATCGTCACCACGATCTGGTTCGCCGATCGCTCGATCTCGATCTTGGAGACGCTCGCGTCTCGCAGTTGTCTCTGGATCAGCTTGCGCAGAGCAATGTCCTCGTGGAGAAGGCGAGTGTAGTCCTTCTCGGCGAACCAGTGCGCTTCCCAATCCTTGATGACTCCCAGGCGGAAGCCAATCGGATGGACTTTTTGGCCCACTAAAGACCCTCCTTCTCCGCGACGACCGCCGTCACGTGACTCGTCCGCTTCAGCAGAGGACTGACCCGCCCGTGCGCGCGCGGTCGAAACCGCCGCTGGGTGGGACCTTCGTCCACGTAGATCGTCGAGACGTACAGCGACTCTACATCCATCGCATAGTTATTTTCGGCGTTCGCCACGGCCGACTGAATGACCTTCCGGACGTGTTGCGCGCTCTTGTTCGGCATGAACTCCAGCATCGCCAGGGCCTGCCCCACCGGCCGACCGCGGACCGCATCGACAACCAGTCGCGCCTTTCGCGGCGAGACGTCGACGTATTTCGCGATTGCTCTTGCTTCCATGCGTCTCTCGCCTCGTTCCTAGTCTCTCTTCTTGACTGTCGTCGCGCGCTCCGCCGACTTTCCGCCGCCGTGGCCGCGGAAGTGTCGCGTGGGCGAAAACTCGCCCAGCTTGTGTCCCACCATATTTTCTGTCACGTAGATGGGCACGTGGCGGCGTCCGTCATGCACGCCAATGGTGTGACCGACCATTTGCGGGAAGATCGTCGAGTCCCGCGACCAGGTCTTGAGCACCCGCTTCTCGCCAACGCGGTTCAGTAGTTCGATTCGTTTGAGCAGGCCAACGTCGACGTATGGCCCTTTCTTCGCCGATCGAGTCACTCGACCTCCTTACTTCCGCCGCCGCACGATGAAGCGGTTGCTGTTCTTATTCTTCTTGCGGGTGCGGTAGCCCAAGGCCGGTTTGCCCCACGGCGTCTTCGGCCCGGGCAGTCCGATCGGAGATTTTCCTTCACCACCGCCGTGCGGATGATCCCGAGGATTCATGGCCGAGCCGCGCACCGTCGGACGGTAGCCGAGGTGTCGATTGCGCCCGGCCTTGCCGAGGCTCAGGTTCTCGTGTTCGACGTTCCCGACTTGACCGACCGTCGCGTAACAACGCGCGCTCACTCGCCGCTCTTCGCCCGACGGCAATCGCAACAGCGCCATCTCGGCGTCACGGGCCATGATCTGTGCCCCGACGCCCGCGCTCCGAACGATCTGGCCGCCCTTGCCCGGAATCATCTCCACGTTGTGGACGGTTGTGCCGGGCGGAATGTTCGCCAGCGGTAGCGCGCAGCCCGGCCGCAACTCCGCGTCCGGTCCGGCCGAGACCGTCTGGCCGACGGTCAGCCCGAGCGGCGCCAGAATGTAGCGCTTCTCGCCGTTTTGGTACTTCAGCAGGGCGATCCGCGCGGACCGGTTCGGATCGTACTCGATCGAGACGACTTCCGCGAGAACACCCCGCAGATCGCGCTTGAAGTCAATCAGACGGTACGCTCGCTTTTCGCCACCACCCCGGTGCCGCGTGGTGATGCGTCCCTGATTGTTCCGCCCGGCCTTGCTCCGAAGCGGGACCGTGAGCGATTTCTCCGGCTTCTTCGCGGTAATCTCCTCGAAAGTGAAGGCAGACATCCCGCGACGGCCCGGAGACGTCGGCTTGTACAACTTGATTGGCACTGTTCGTCTCCCTTTCTATCGGTCTACGGGCTACCGAAGGCTTCGATTCGCTGCCCCGGCTTGAGCGTGACGACCGCCTTCTTCCAGTCACGGGTCATGCCACGACTCTTCCCGACCCGACGTAGCTTTCCATGCACCCGGCTCACGTTGACATCGGTGACGTCCACTTTGAACAGGGCCTCGACGGCGCGTCGAATCATTGGCTTGTTCGCATCGACCGCGACTTCGAAGGTGTACTTACTCTGCAAACCAAGCATCGTGTTCTTTTCGGTAATCAATGGTCGACGCAGCACGTCGTATAGTTCCATCGTCAGGTCCTTGGACTCAAAACCCGCCAGGTACTTCCGTACTGGCGGGTTTCGGAATTAGCCAGTCGCCGTGAGCTTCTGCTCCAACCGGCGAGCCGCTTCAATCGGCATCATGATCACCGGGTGGTGCAGGACTTCGTAAATATTGAGTTGATCGACAAACGTCGTCGCTGCACCCGGGATGTTCCGCGTCGAGAGATAGACGTTTCGATCGATCTCGGGCGTGACGAACAGGACTCCCTTCGACAGGCCGTGCTTCGCGAGCATCTCCGCGAAGACCTTCGTCTGGGGCTGCTCTGCTCCCAACGCTTCCAGGATTCGGATGCTCTTCTCTCTCGCGCGCTGCGACAAGGCGCTGCGCAGCGCGACGCGACGCATCTTGCGCGGCATTTCTTGCCGATAGTCGCGTGGGTGGGGGCCAAACACGACCCCACCACCGCGGTAGTGCGGCGCCCGAATAGTCCCTTGACGCGCGTGTCCGGTACCCTTCTGTTTCCAGGGCTTCCGGCCGCCTCCAGACACCTCACCACGTCGCAGTGTGTTTGCCGTGCCGACGCGTTGGTTGGCCAGATAGCGCACGATCGCCTGGTGAACCAGCCCTTCATTGAAGGGCTGGCCGAAGACGGCTTCATTCAGTTCAGTCGTGCCGACGACGTCGCCGGCAACGTTGTAAAAAGGTACTTCCAACGCTGTACTCCTCAGGGCACAGCTCGATCACCGTGGCGATCACGGCAAACGATGGCCACAAGTCACAATTATACAGGAATGAGAGCGGATGCTCAAGGCCGGTGCGCGATCTTCCGAATCACCACGAGGCCGGACGTCGGGCCCGGCACAGCACCCTCGACAATCAGCAGGTTGCGCTCGGGCTCGGCCCGAACCACTCGCAGGTTCCTCACCGTCACCCGTTCGGCACCCATGTGGCCCGCCATGCGCATCCCTTTCAGGACGCGGCCAGGCGTCGTCGTCGCGCCGATCGAGCCGGGTGCCCGGTGCCGGTCTGATTGGCCGTGGGTCTTCGGTCCGCCACGGAAGTGGTGGCGCTTGACCACTCCGGCAAAGCCCTTTCCTTTCGACGTCCCGATGACGTCGACCCGCTCGCCGGCCTCGAAAATCCCGACGTCAATCTTCTCGCCCATCGCCGGCGCCGCTTCGGCGGCCAACCGGAACTCGCGCAGATGCTTGAGCGGCGTCAGGGTCTTCAGGTGCCCGCGCTCCGGTTTGTTCAATCGCTTCGATTCCTCGTACCCGAGCTGCACCGCGCTGTACCCTTCCCGCTCCGGAGTGCGGACCTGCGTCACATAGCAGGGGCCGGCTTCCAGGACGGTGACGGGAATCGCGGTACCCTCGGGACTGAACAGCGTCGTCATGCCGCGTTTGCGGCCCATGATTCCCGGTACCATCTGTCACCTACAGTTTGATTTCGATGTCGACCCCGGCCGGAAGTGTTAATCCCATGAGCGCGTTCACCGTTTTGGGTGTCGGCTCGAGAATGTCGATCAGCCGCTTGTGCGTGCGAATCTCGAACTGCTCGCGCGAATCCTTATCTATGTACGGAGAACGGATCACGCAGAACTTTTCGATTCGCGTCGGCAGGGGGACTGGTCCCGCGACCCGTGCCCCCATTCGCTCGGCGGTGTCGACGATCTGGGCTGCCGATTGGTCGAGAATCCTATGATCGTATGCTTTCAGACGGATGCGAATACGTTGTCTTGGCATGTTTGTTTCTATCCTCATCCGGCCCGCGAGCCGAATGCCATCAGTATGTTCCCTCTACTCCAGGATTTTGGTGACGACGCCGGCGCCGACGGTGCGGCCGCCCTCGCGGATGGCGAAGCGGAGGCCTTCTTCCATCGCGATCGGCACGATCAGTTGGATCGTCAGGTTGACGTTATCTCCCGGCATCACCATCTCCACCCCCGTTGGCAACTGCGCCGTGCCGGTCACGTCGGTCGTCCGAAAGTAGAACTGCGGCCGATACCCGTTGAAGAACGGCGTGTGCCGCCCTCCCTCGTCCTTGCTCAGCACGTACACCGTCGCCGCGAACTGCCGATGCGGCGTCACCGACCCCGGCTTCGCCAGCACCTGCCCCCGCTCCACGTCCTCCCGCTCGATCCCCCGCAACAGCGTCCCGATGTTGTCCCCCGCGATCCCCGCGTCCAACGTCTTGCGGAACATCTCCACCCCCGTCACCACCACCTTGCGCGTCGCCCGCGCCATCCCGATGATCTCCACGTCCTCCCCGGTCTTCACCTGCCCCCGCTCCACCCGCCCCGTCACCACCGTCCCCCGTCCCTTGATCCCGAACACGTCCTCGATCGGCATCAAAAACGGCTTGTCCACCGCCCGCTCCGGCGTCGGAATGTAGCTGTCCACCGCCGCCATCAACGCGTGGATGCAGGCGTACTCCGCCGCATTCCAATCGGTCGAGCTCGATTCCAACGCCTTCAGCGCCGACCCCCGCACGATCGGAATGTCGTCCCCGGGAAACCCGTTCTTCGAGAGGAGCTCCCGCAACTCCATCTCCACCAACTCCAATAACTCCGCGTCGTCCATCACGTCCACTTTGTTCAGAAACACCACGATGTACGGCACTTCCACCTGGCGCGCCAACAAAATGTGCTCCCGCGTCTGCGGCATCGGCCCATCCGGCGCCGCCACCACCAGGATCGCCCCATCCATCTGCGCCGCCCCGGTGATCATGTTCTTGATGTAGTCCGCGTGCCCCGGACAGTCCACGTGCGCGTAGTGCCGCTTCTCCGTCGCGTACTCCACGTGCGCGATCGCGATCGTGATCCCCCGCGCCCGCTCCTCCGGCGCGTTGTCGATCGTGTCGAACGCCCGATACTCCGCCTCCCCCTTCAGCGCGAGCACTTTCGTGATCGCCGCCGTCAACGTCGTCTTCCCGTGGTCGATGTGCCCAATCGTCCCCACGTTCATGTGCGGCTTCGTCCGCTCAAATCGCTTCTTCGCCATTCGGTCTCTTTCCTCGTCTGCCTGATTATCCCCGACCCCGCGCGCTGACGCCCTCGGCAATGTGCTGCGGGGCCTCCTGGTAGTGGGAGAACTCCATCGAATAGCTCCCGCGCCCCTGGCTCATCGAGCGCAGCTCGGTGGCGTAGCCGAACATGTGCGCCAGCGGAACGAGCGCACGCACGACCTGCGTCGGCGCTCGCGCCTCGATGCCGACGATGTGGCCCCGCCGCGAGCTAAGATCGCCCATCACGTCGCCCAGGTACTCGTCCGGCGCCACGACCTCGACCCGCATGATCGGCTCGAGCAAGACGGGCTCCGCCTTTTGCACCGCGGCCTTGAAGGCCATCGAGCCGGCGATCTTGAACGCGATCTCGCTCGAGTCCACGGCGTGGTACGATCCATCGTAAACGGCCGCGCGAATGCCGACCATCGGATAGCCGGCGACCACCCCGCTCTCCATCGCGTCCTTGACGCCTTCCTCGATGGCCGGAATGTACTCCTTCGGGACCGCCCCGCCGACGACCTGATTCAAGAACTCAAAACCGCCGGCCGGTCCCAGCGGCTCCAGACGAATGTAGCAGTCTCCGTACTGGCCGCGGCCGCCGGTCTGACGCACGAAGCGCCCCTCGGCCTCGGCCGCCCGCCGAATGGTTTCCCGGTACGCGACCTGCGGCTTGCCGATGTTGGCCTCGACCCGGAACTCACGCAGCAGGCGATCGACAAGCACCTCCAGGTGCAGCTCGCCCATGCCCGAGATGATCGTCTGACCGGATTCGGTGTCCGTGCGGATGCGGAACGTCGGGTCCTCTTCGGCCAGGCGAGCCAGCGCCAGGCCCATCTTATCCTGATCGGCCTTCGTCTTCGGCTCGATTGCCTGCGAGATCACCGGCTCCGGGAAGCGAATCGCTTCGAGGATGATGGGTTGATCGGCATCGCAGAGAGTATCGCCGGTGAACGTGTTCTTCAGGCCCACGACCGCGCAGATGTCGCCCGCGCCCACGCTGCCGATCTCTTCGCGCTTGTTCGCGTGCATGCGCAACAGCCGGCCAACGCGTTCGCGCTGGTTCTTGGTCGCATTCATGACGTAGGAGCTGGAGGCCAGTGTGCCCGAATAGACACGGATGTACGCCAGCCTGCCGACGAACGCGTCCGCAACGATCTTGAAGGCGAGCGCCGCGAAGGGTTCGCTGTCGTTGGCAGTGCGTGTCACGGGTTGATCCGTCTTCGGGTCGATGCCAGACACCGGCGGGCGGTCCAGTGGAGACGGCAGGTACTGGACCACGCCGTCGAGCATTGGCTGGATGCCCTTGTTGCGGAGGGCGCTGCCACAGAGAACCGGCACGAGTTGTCCGGAGATGGTCGCGGCGCGCAAACCCGCCACGATTTCCTCGACGGTCAGCTCGTCGCCTTCGAGGTATTTGATCATCAGATCGTCGCAGGTCTCCGCGATGACCTCGATCAGCTTCTGCCGCTGCTCCTCCGCCTCCGCGCGATATTCATCCGGAATGGGAGCGATCTGGGGTTTCGCGCCGAGAACGTCGGTGTAGTACAGAGCTTCGCGATGCAACAGATCGATCACGCCGGCGAACGCGGATTCCTGGCCAATCGGAATCTGGACCGGCGCCGCCTTTGCGCCGAGGCGGTCGCGGATCATGTCAATCGTCCGCCAGAACCCGGCACCGACCCGGTCCATCTTATTGATAAAGCAGATACGCGGGACGTTGTAGCGATCGGCCTGCCGCCAAACGGTCTCTGACTGGGGCTCGACGCCGGCCACGGCATCGAAAACGACGATGCCGCCGTCGAGCACGCGCAGACTACGCTCAACCTCGACAGTGAAATCGACGTGGCCAGGCGTGTCGATGATGTTGACACTGTGCCCATTCCACGCGCACGTCGTCGCCGCGGCGGTGATAGTAATTCCTCGTTCGCGCTCCTGCTCCATCCAGTCCATGACGGTGGTCCCTTCGTGGACCTCTCCCATCTGGTGAATGAGCCCGGCGTAGTAGAGGATTCGTTCAGTTGTCGTCGTTTTGCCCGCGTCGATGTGGGCAATGATCCCAATATTTCGGATCAGCTCGAGAGGTACTTCCCTTGGCATCCATTTCTCCAGCTATTGAGGGACACGGCCAGCAAGCTCAGGTCAACCGATGACGGGGAGATTGCCGCGGCGTAGCCGCCCCGGATTCGCCTCGAATCCCGACAGGGGACTCTCAGTCGCTTCGACCAGCAGGCCACGACGCGCGGAAGTCCGCCCGGTCCTCAGTAGCCGCCAAATTGGAACGCGAATGCCGGCGACCTACCACCGGTAATGGGCAAATGCCTTGTTCGCTTCGGCCATGCGGTGCGTGTCTTCGCGCCGTTTGATCGTCGCGCCGGTCCCATGGGCTGCATCCAGCAACTCCCCGGCCAGCTTCTCCGACATCGATCGGCCGGAACGCTTTCGCGCCGCGTCGATCAGCCACCGCATTCCCAGGGAAACACGTCGATCTCCACGGATCTCGACCGGGACCTGGTAGGTGGCGCCGCCTACTCGTCGCGGCTTGACTTCGAGGACGGGCGTGGCATTGCGGAGGGCAAGCTCGAAGGTCTCGACGGGGCTGCGGCGCGTCTGATTCTCGATCAGCGTGAGCGCGTCGTAGACAATTCCTTCCGCCGTCGCCTTCTTTCCCGAGTACATCAGATTGTTGATGAACTTCGAGATCGTTCGATTCTTGTATTTGGCGTCCGGAGCCGCCTGCCGGTGCTCTACCCGGGCTCGTCTAGGCATACCGTTCTCCTACTTCTTTCCGGCGGCTTGCTTGGGAGCTTTCGCGCCATATTTCGAGCGGCCGCGCCGGCGATTGGTGACGCCAGCGGCGTCGAGCGCGCCGCGCACGACGTGGTAGCGGACGCCTGGCAGATCACGGACACGTCCCCCGCGGAGCAGCACGACCGAGTGCTCTTGCAGATTATGACCTTCGCCGGGAATGTAGGCAGTAACTTCCATCCCGTTGGTGAGGCGCACGCGCGCGATTTTGCGTAGCGCCGAGTTAGGCTTCTTTGGGGCCATCGTCTTGACCACCGTGCAGACCCCACGCTTCTGCGGCGAGCCTTTCCCGCGCGTCATCTTGTTTTCGAGCGTGTTGAGCTCGAAGCGCAGCGCCGGTGCCGTCACCTTCTTCGCGGCGCTCTTCCGGCCCTTGCGGACTAACTGACTGATTGTCGGCAAGCGTTCTTCCCCCTCAGTTGTTCACGAAACGTTTCACTCCCACGCGCGTGCGGACAGCACCACTCCGCCGACACGTCGGCGGACCGGTCAGCGCGGAAACCCGAAGGCATCAAGAGATGCCGCGCCAGGAACCTGGCGCGGCATCTGCGTTTCCGCCTTCGACTTTCGCGGCGCACTAAGCACAAAGTATATCAGAGGTCGTCGCCGCCGTCAACGTCGTCTGCTGCCGTCACGGCTTCGACGGCCACCGGCTCGAGCGGTATGGCCTCCGGTAACGGCTCCTCGCCGAGCAGCATCATCCGGGCACGCTCCTTCAAGCGCGCCCGCTCCAGAATGCCGGAGCCGGCTGGAATCAGCTTCCCGATGATGACGTTCTCCTTCAGGCCCTGCAGGCGGTCGACGCTCCCCTGGATCGCCGCCTGGGTCAGCACGCGCGTCGTCTCCTGGAACGATGCCGCAGCCAGGAAGCTCTCGGTGTTGAGCGAGGCCTTGGTGACCCCGAGCAGCACCGTCTGCGCCGTCGCCGGCTCGCCGCCCTCGGCGAGGAAGCGCGCGTTGATCTCTTCGTAGGCGAAGCGATCGACCAGCTCGCCAGGCAATAGCTCGGTATCGCCGGGCGTGTCCACCCGCACCTTGCGCAGCATCTGGCGAACGATGATCTCGATGTGCTTGTCGTTGATCGTGACGCCCTGGGATCGGTAGACCTTCTGGACCTCCTCGACCAGGTAGAGCTGGACCGCGTCGCGACCGAGAATCCGCAGAATGTCCTGCGGGTTCGCCGCACCTTCGGTCAACTGATCGCCCGCGGCGACCCACTGGCCGTTTTCGACCCGGATCTGCGCCGTCGGCGGCACGGCGTACTCGCGCTCGTCGCGCTCTTCGTACGCGATGACGATGCGTTCGTCCTCCAGGCTGACCGTCCCACTGAACCGCGCCGGAATCGCCTGGTCGCCAATGCGCATCAACGGCTGATCGAAATCGACCTGCTCGCCCGGCGAGACCAGGAGCTCCGCGCCCTCTGGGATCGCCTGCTCGTCGTGGTAGGTCTCCGTCGACGTCACCTTGATCCGCCGCGGCTCTTCCGAGCGGTTCACGGTGACCACCCCGTCAATCTCGCTGACGACCGCCTGGCCCTTCGGAACGCGTGCCTCGAACAGCTCTTCGACGCGCGGCAGACCGCTGGTAATGTCCAGGCCCGCGATACCACCCGTGTGGAACGTTCGCATCGTGAGCTGGGTACCCGGCTCGCCGATGCTCTGCGCCGCGATGATCCCGACCGCCTCGCCCATGTCGACAATGTGCCCACGGGCTGGGCTACGGCCGTAGCAGTACTGGCAGACCCCGTGCGTGGCCTGGCAGGTCAGCGGCGACCGAACCTGAATCCGCTTGAAGCTGTGTGCCAGCACTTGATCGGAGAGGTCTTCGGTAATCAGCTCGTTGCGCTCGACGATGATCTCGCCCGTTGCCGGGTCGACCACCGGGCTCGCCGCGAGCCGCCCCAGGATCCGGTCGCGCACTGGCTGGACGGTGCTCGGCCCCTGCTTCTCTTCGATCCAGATCCCGGCCGTCGTGCTGCAATCCTGCTCCTGAATGATCACATCCTGCGACACGTCGATCAGGCGCCGGGTCAGGTAGCCCGAGTCGGCGGTACGAATGGCCGTGTCGGCCAGACCCTTGCGAGCGCCGTGCGTCGAGATGAAGTACTCCAGCACAGTCAGGCCTTCACGGAAGCTCGACCGGATCGGCAGGTCGATGATCCGCCCGGATGGCGCCGTCATCAGCCCGCGCATACCGGCCATCTGGCGCAACTGCGTCAGGTTACCCTTCGCCCCGGACGTCGTCATCATGTAGACCGACCCGTACCGATCGAGTCCCTCACCCACGGCTTTGGTGACCTTTTCGGTGGTGTCGTTCCAGATTTCGACCGCCTGGTTGTAGCGCTCGTCTTCGGTGATCAAGCCCCGTCGATACTGCTTCTCGATCTCCGAGATACGCTGGTCTGCTTGCTGGAGCAGCGCATCGCGCACCGCGGGGACCTCGAGGTCGCTGATGGCGATCGTGATCCCGGACTGCATCGCGAAGTCGAAGCCGACACGCTTGATCTGGTCGACCACCTGCGCGGTACGCTCCGAGCCATACTTCCGGTAGCAGATGCCCACGATCGCGCGCAGGCGCTTGCGGTCCTGAACGTCGTTCGTCTCCGGCAGGTACCGCAGCGCTTCCGGCAGCACCTGGTTGAAGATGATCCGACCGATGCTCGTATCGACGATCTCCCTCTTGCCGGAATCAAGGTTCTCCCAATACAGCTTGACCTTCGCGTGCAGGTCGACCGCTCCCAACTGATGGGCCAGGATGGCATCCTCGGCGCTGCCGAAGACGCTTCCTTCGCCCTTGACGCCGGGCTTGACGATCGTCATGTAGTAGCAGCCCAGCACCATGTCCAGCGAGGGCGCGACAGTCGGCTCACCGCTCGATGGCAACAGCAAGTTCTTGCTCGCCAGCATCAGCTCGCTCGCCTCGCGCCGCGCGGCGTTCGACAGCGGCACGTGAACCGCCATCTGGTCGCCGTCGAAGTCGGCACCAAACGCCGAGCAGACCAGTGGGTGAATCCGGATGGCCTTCCCTTCGATCAGGATCGGCTCGAACGCCTGGATGCCCAGGCGGTGCAGCGTCGGCGCTCGGTTGAGCAGCACCGGATGATCGACGATGACTTCCTCGAGCACGTCCCAGACCTCGGGGCGCAGCCGCTCGACGATGCGCTTCGCGCTCTTGATGTTGTGGGCGAAGCCGCGCTCGACCAGCTTGCGCATGACAAACGGCTTGAACAGCTCGACGGCCATGATCTTCGGCAGGCCGCACTGGTGCAGCTTCAGGTTCGGGCCGACGATGATCACCGAGCGGCCAGAGTAGTCGACGCGCTTGCCAAGCAGGTTCTGGCGGAACCGGCCGGTTTTTCCCTTCAGCATGTCGCTCAGCGACTTCAGCTTGTGGTTGCTGGAGCCGGACACCGCGCGTCCACGACGGCCGTTGTCGATCAGCGAATCGACCGCTTCCTGCAGCATCCGCTTTTCGTTGCGAATGATGATCTCGGGCGCACCCAGTTCGAGCAGCCGCTTCAGGCGGTTGTTCCGGTTGATCACCCGCCGGTAGAGATCGTTCAGGTCAGATGTCGCGAAGCGGCCGCCGTCGAGCTGGACCATCGGACGGAGGTCCGGTGGCAAGACCGGCAGCACGGTGAGGACCATCCACTCCGGCTTGTTGCCGCTCTTGCGAAACGCTTCGACGACCCGCAGGCGCTTGGTGGCCTTCTTCCGCCGCTGCCCGGAGGCCGACGACCCACGGATCTCGGCGCGCAGGTCCTCGGCCATCTGATTCAAGTCGACCGAGCAGACGATCTCACGAACCGCCTCGGCCCCCATCCCCGCGTGGAAGACGTGACCCCACTTGTCGTGGAGCTCACGGTAGCGCCCCTCGTTCAGTAACTGGAGGCGTTGGATGCTCCCAAGGTCCGCCTTTTGCGCCTCGAGTTCTTCGCGCTTCTTCTCGACGTCGCGCGCTTCTCGCTCGGAGATCTGGTGCGTCTCGGCGCTCGCAGCCTGTCGCGCCTGATCGATCTCAGTCGCGACCCGACTCCGCAGAGTATCCAGATCGTGCTGGGCATCACGCTGGATCGCCTCCAGGCGGCTGCCCGCGAGCTCGTCCAGGCGGTGCAGCGCGTCGGCGTTGACCATCTGATCGGCGTGGACCACCACCTGACCATCGTAGGCCAGGTCTCGCGGCGCCGCCTGGTTCACCAGTCCCGCCAGCTCCTCGCGCAGGGTCTGCTCCCCGGCGCGCGCTCCTTCGATCTCCTGGTCGCGGCGCGCTTCGATCGCGCTCTCTTCGGTGGCCTGCCGCGCCCGGAAATCGGTCTCCTGCTCCGCGAGCTGGGCGTTGATCTCGGTCATCCGCTCCAGACTCGCCGCTTCGGCCTCCGATCCCAGGCCCTGCAACTGGTGGTCGATGTCGGCGAGCTCGCGCGTACGCGTTTCCTCGTCGATGTCGACGACGATGTACTGAGCGAAATAGAGGACCCGCTCCAGGCTCCGCGGCGACACGTCGAGCAGCAAACCGATCCGGCTCGGCGTGCCCTTGACAAACCAGATGTGGCTGACCGGCGCGGCTAGCTCGATGTGGCCCATCCGCTCGCGACGCACCTTGCTGCGGGCTACCTCGACGCCGCACTTGTCGCAGATAATGCCCTTGTAGCGGACACGCTTGTATTTCCCGCAGTAGCACTCCCAATCTTTGGTTGGGCCGAAGATCTTTTCACAAAACAGCCCGTCCTTCTCTGGCTTCAGCGTGCGATAGTTGATCGTCTCGGGCTTGGTGACCTCACCATACGACCACGATCGAATTTGCTCGGGTGAAGCGAGGCTGATTCGGACCGCGTTAAAATCATTGACTTCGAGCATTCATCCTCCTGGATTGGGTCACTCTCCGAGCTCCGGCTGGGACAGGCTAATACCTAGTTCGGGCAGAACGTCGTCGCCAGATTGTGAATCCTCGACGAACTGGATCCGTTCTTCATCTTCGTTCAGCACTTCCACCGCGAGGCCCAGGCTTTGCAGCTCCTTGACCAGCACCTTGAACGACTCGGGAACGCCGGGTTCGAGGATGCTCTCCCCCTTGACGATCGCTTCGTAGGTCTTCACACGGCCGACCACGTCGTCCGACTTGACGGTCAAGATCTCCTGGAGGATGTGCGCCGCGCCATACGCCTCGAGCGCCCAGACCTCCATCTCGCCGAACCGCTGGCCGCCAAACTGCGCCTTTCCACCCAGTGGCTGCTGGGTAATCAGACTGTACGGACCAGTCGAGCGGGCGTGAATCTTGTCCTCGACGAGGTGGATCAGCTTCATCATGTACGTGCTGCCGACGGTGACATCCTGATCGAAGTATTCGCCCGTCCGACCATCGCGCAGGCGAGCCTTGCCGTTGGTCGGCAGATGGGACTGCCCCAATTCCTGAACGATCTCGCTTTCCTTCGCACCGTCGAAGACTGGCGTCATCACCTTGAAGCCGAGCATTTCAGCCGCCCACCCCAGGTGCGTCTCGAGAATCTGTCCGACGTTCATGCGCGACGGGACGCCAATCGGATTCAGGATGATCTGGACCGGCGTGCCATCGTCCAGGTACGGCATGTCCGACTCGGGCACGATCCGCGCGACTACGCCCTTGTTGCCGTGGCGCCCGGCCATCTTGTCACCTTCGGAAATCTTCCGCTTCTGCGCGATACTGACCCTCACCAGCTCGTTCACACCGGCCGGCAGCTCGTCGTGGCCGTCGCGCGTGAACACGCGCACGTCCACGACCTTGCCGCGTTCGCCGTGTGGCACACGCAGGCTCGTATCCTTCACCTCGCGGGCCTTTTCGCCGAAGATCGCCCGCAGTAGCCGCTCCTCGGCGGTCAGCTCGGTCTCACCCTTTGGCGTGATCTTCCCGACGAGGATGTCGCCAGCGGTCACCTCGGCGCCAACGCGGACGATCCCGCGTTCGTCGAGGTCGCGGAGCGCCTCGTCCCCGACGTTCGGAATGTCACGGGTAATTTCCTCCGGACCGAGCTTGGTGTCACGCGCTTCCACCTCGTGCTTTTCGATGTGGATCGATGTGAACTTGTCGTCGCGCACCAGTGTCTCGCTCAAAATGATCGCGTCCTCGAAGTTGTACCCATCCCACGACATGTACGCCACGAGAACGTTCTGGCCAAGCGACAGCTCCCCGTTTTCCGTGGACAGGCTATCGGCGAGCGGCTGACCGGCTTTGACCCGATCGCCGACCGAGACGATCGGCCGCTGGCTGAAGCAGGTCCCCTGGTTCGAGCGCACAAACTTCTGCAAGCGATAGGTCTCGGTCTCGGTCTCGCTCACTTTCACGACGATCTGTCGCGACGTGACGCTGGCCACGTCGCCGTCGTTGCGAGCGAGGATGACCTGACCACTGTCGCGCGCGACCTGCCATTCCATCCCCGTCCCCACCGTCGGCGATTCCGGCCGGATCAACGGAACGGCCTGTCGCTGCATGTTGGAACCCATCAGCGCGCGGTTGGCGTCGTCGTGCTCCAGGAACGGGATCAGCGAGGTCGCCGGGCTGACGATCTGCTTCGGCGACACGTCCATGTACTGGACCTTCTGCGGCGTCTCGATCGAGAACGTTTCGCCATGACGGACCTCGACGCGCTCGTCGGCGAAATCACCGTCCGCATCGAGGCGCGAGTTGGCCTGGGCGATCAGCCACTTCTCCTCTTCGTCGGCAGTCAGGAAGCGAATCTCGCTCGACGCGAAAGGCTTGACCGGGATCCGTGGCAACGAAAGCGCCGCGATCTTCTTCGCGAGCTTCTCGTCGATGCGCACGCCGGCTTCGGCCACCACCGCGGCGCTATCCGGGTTCAGCACGCGTTCCCGCGTCACCCGGTGGACCAGGTGCTCGATCTCGTTCGGCACGTCCTTGTGTACCACCCGGTACGGCGTCTCGATGAACCCATACTCGTTGATGCGCGCGTACGTCGCCAGGCTACCGATCAGACCGATGTTCGGGCCTTCTGGCGTCTCGATCGGGCAGATTCGTCCGTAGTGGCTGTGGTGGACGTCGCGGACGTCCATTCCCGCGCGCTCGCGATTCAGGCCGCCCGGACCCAGCGCGCTCAAGCGCCGCTTGTGCGTGAGCTCCGCCAGCGGGTTCGTCTGATCCATGAACTGCGAGAGCTGGCTGCCGCCGAAGAACTCCTTCATCGCGGCCACGATCGGTCGGATGTTAATCAGGGCGGCAGGTGTCGCGGTCTCGGGATCCTGGATGCTCATGCGTTCCTTGACCACGCGCTCCATGCGCAGCAGGCCAACCCGAAAGGCACTCTGGATCAACTCTCCGACGGCACGGACCCGTCGGTTTCCGAGGTGGTCGATGTCGTCCGGACGCCCCTGGCCGTTATTGAGCTTGACCATCGTCGCCATGATCTGCACCAGATCGTCGTTCGTCAGAACGCGCTGAGTGATTGGCACGTGGATGTCCAGCCGCTTGTTCAGCTTATAGCGGCCAACCTTGCCGAGATCGTAACGGCGGAAGTTGAAGAACAACGAGTTGAGCAGGTTCCGCGCGTTGTCGATGGTCGGCGGGTCGCCCGGGCGCAGTCGACGATAGAACTCGAGCAGCGCCTCGTTCTGGTTCTTGCTCGGATCCCGCTGCAGTGTCTCCTGAATGTAACGGCGTTCGCCCGTGTCTACCTCGGTGAAGAGGTTCAAGATCTCGTCGTCAGTTTCGTAGCCAATCGCTCGCAGGAGTGTGGTGACGGGAATCTTTCGCTTGCGGTCGACTTTGACCGAGAGAATGTCCTTGTTCGAGGTCTCGAACTCCAACCAGGCCCCACGGTTTGGAATCAGCTTGGCATAGCAGAGCTCGCGGCCGGTGGTCGGATCGTCTTCCAGCGTAAAGTAAAC